>Ga0315906_10000945_pt1 | contig 44384 bp, 55 predicted proteins | sample LakEriMetagenome_4_FD_203526 | JGI IMG/M metagenome (GOLD analysis project Ga0315906, IMG submission 203526) | Freshwater fungal communities from buoy surface, Lake Erie, Ohio, United States - Buoy 2 MA122 | ecosystem: Environmental > Aquatic > Freshwater > Lake > Lake biofilm | place: USA...
CTATTCGCAGAACACTACATTGATGTTCCTGCAGAGAAAGTTGACCTCGTTGACGAAATGGCTACCAAGATTGATGAATTGGAAGGCAAGTTAAACGAGGAAGTTGAGCGTTCAGTACAGTATCGTAAAGAATTGGTTGAAGCTCACAAAGTAGAAGTTACCCGTGAAGTATGTGAAGGTTTAACCGACACTCAAGTTGAAAAAATTAAAACACTTGCAGAGAGTGTAGAGTTCTCCACAGAGGAAGAATACAAACAGAAACTTGAGACAATCCGTGAAAACTATTTCCCTTCTGGCGTAAAGAAGGCCGATGAAGCCCAACTTCACGAACAAATGAATGACGATGTTGAAGACAAGAAACCACAAGTTTCTAGCGATGCATTCGTTAATTCCATTGTTCAATCGATTTCAAAAACAAACAGATTTTAATTTAAACCCAAGGAGACTCTAAATGTATCTTTCCGAAGACCTACAAAAAAAATGGGCGCCTGTTCTAGAACACGCTGACCTACCAAAAATTACTGACCCATACAAACGTGCTGTTACAGCATTGGTACTTGAGAACCAAGTACAAGCTATGGCTAAAGAAAATGGCTATCTACATGAAGCCGCTCCAACAAACTCATCTGGTACAGGTGGTTTCGGTAGTGGTGCTACAGCTACTGGTGCTGTTGCTGGTTTTGACCCAATTCTTATCAGCTTGGTTCGCCGTTCATTGCCTAACTTAATTGCTTATGATATCTGCGGTGTTCAGCCTATGACTGGACCAACAGGTATGATTTTCGCAATGCGTTCAATTTATGGTACCAATACTCAGCCATCAGGTACAAATGAAGCCTTCTACAACGAAGCTAATACAAACTTCTCGGCTGCTGGTGCTTCTCTTGCACAACAAACTCTTGCAATGAAGTCTGCTACATCTGACCGTCCATTCGGCGTGTTTGATGCTAACACTTCTGTAGGTCTTAATACAGCATCTGGTGAAGGTGATGCTCTACAAGAAATGGGCTTCTCAATTGAGAAAGTTACCGTTACTGCTAAGACCCGTCAATTGAAAGCTGAATACTCAATGGAATTGGCACAAGACTTGAAAGCAGTTCATGGTCTTGACGCTGAAACCGAATTGAGCAACATTCTTTCTTCTGAGATTCTTGCTGAAATCAACCGTGAAGTTCTACGCACAATCTATACAGTTGCTAAAGTTGGCTGTAAAGTTGGTACAACCACAGTTGGTACTTTTGACCTTGACACCGATTCTAACGGTCGTTGGATGGTTGAAAAAGTTAAAGGCTTGGCATTCCAATTGGAACGTGAAGCTAACACCATTGCTAAGACAACCCGTCGTGGTAAAGGTAACGTGATGATTTGTTCTTCTGATGTAGCTTCTGCTCTTGCAATGGCTGGCATCCTAGACTATTCATCAGCACTACAAGGTCAAGTTAGCTTAACAGTTGATGACACCGGTAATACTTTTGCTGGTACATTGTTCGGTCGTATCAAAGTGTATATTGATCCATATTTCGGCGCTAACTCTACTTCTGAGTTTGCAGTTATGGGCTTCAAAGGTTCTAACGCTTATGATGCTGGTTTGTTCTATTGCCCATACGTTCCTCTACAAATGGTTCGTGCGGTTGATACTACAACCTTCCAGCCAAAAATTGGCTTCAAGACCCGTTACGGTCTAGTTGCTAATCCATTTGCTGAAGGTGCAACCCAAGGTCAAGGTGCTTTGACACAGACAAGCAACTTGTACTACCGTGCATTCAAGATTACGAACATTATGTAATCTAAGCCTCCATTAAGAGAGGCACTTTAAAGGGGAACAGAAATGTTCCCCTTTTTTCGTTTATAAATATACGTATGGCAACTACACCAACATCAAGCACTCCACTAAATCAGAATTTTTTACACCCAAATAAGTTTCAATTAACTTTCTCACGGGTGCCAAACATTCAGTATTTCTGTCAAGCGGTATCAGTACCTGGTATCTCTATGGGAGAAGTACCAGTGTCTACACCATTCGTAGAGAAATATTCTCCTGGTGAAAAAGCAATCTATGATTTACTTAACGTTACATTTGCTATTGATGAAGAAATGCGTTCATGGATTGAGATACACGATTGGATTCGTGCTATGACATTTCCAGAAGACTTTGAACAATATCGTGAATTGCCTAGACTATCTAAAAATTTTGGTAATCCAAAGACACCACAATTTTCTGATGCAACACTTACCATATACTCATCTGCATTTACACCACTATACAGATTTAAGTTTGTAGATGTATTTCCAACATCTCTAGCATCATTTATGTTAGCCTCACAAGATACACCAGAAAATATTCTAACATCTGATGCATCTTTCAGATATACCTACTACACTATTGACAAAATGTTTTAATTGATGTATACTCCTACAAGGAGGAATTGTAATGACTAAACTTGAAGAATTAATGAATGAGTGGAATAAAGATTCCAAAATTGATAGAACAGAGCCTGGTAAAGCACTAATTGATATACCACAGCTTCACAGCAAGTATCTGAACATTCTATCACACCATAAGTTGCTTTGTAAAGATGCTGACTTCAAATATTCCCGGATGAAGAAAATTAAATGGGAATACTATACAGGTAAGATGGGCGATGATGATTTGAGAAAGTATGGTTGGGCACCATTTCCATTTACTATCAAGTCTGAAATTACCACATACATGGAAGCAGATGAAGACTTGAATAAATTTATTGCATCTAGAATGATGCATGAAGAAATCGTCAGTTGCTGTGAGTTGATTTTGAAAGAACTACATAGTAGAACATTTCAACTTAAATCATTTATTGATTGGGAACGGTTCGTACAGGGTGTCTGATTTAATTATTAGTAAAGTCAATGAGGCTTATATAAAGTTAGAGTGTGAAAAAAGCCTCGCTCAAGAAATATCTGACCATTTTACATTTCATGTTCCTGGATATCAATTTACACCAGCATACAAGAATAGGTTATGGGATGGAAAGATACGCCTTCTTGATTTAAGAACTTACTCTATGTACTATGGTTTGATACCATACATACAAAAGTTTTGTGATGATAGAAACTACAAAGTATATTATTATCCAGAAGTTAACTTAACAAACAATTTTTCAGTTAAAGAAGCTGAACAGTTTATCTCAACACTAAACTTACCTATTGTACCAAGAGATTATCAACTATCTTCTTTTGTTCATGCGATAAGAAACAAACGCTCACTACTACTTTCACCAACAGCATCTGGCAAATCTCTCATTCTTTATTTGATTCTCCGCAAGATACAAGATGAAGACCTTAAGAAAGGTTTGTTGATTGTACCAACAACATCTTTGGTAGAACAGATGTATTCAGATTTCAAATCATACGGATATGATTCTGAAACAAACTGCCACAAACAATACGCAGGTAAAGATAGAAACATAGATAAGTTTTTAACTATTACTACCTGGCAATCTATCTACAATCGTGAACCAGAATACTTTGAACAATTTGATTTTGTTCTTGGTGATGAAGCGCATCAATTTAAAGCTAAGTCGTTGGCTACAATTATGAGTGGTCTTACAGAAACGAAGTATCGTATAGGTTGTACTGGTACTCTTGATGGCACACAAACACACAAACTTGTTCTTGAGGGTTTGTTTGGTGCTGTATTAAAAGTAATAACTACCAAAGAATTGATTGACAACAAACAACTTGCAGATTTCAAAATAAAATGTCTAATACTCAAACATCCAGAAGAAGCGTGTAAACAAGCTAGGTCTTGGGACTATCAATCCGAGATAGAATACATAGTTATGAATGCACAAAGAAATGCATTTATTAAAAATCTAGTTTTGTCATTAAAAGGAAACTCTCTAGTTCTCTTTCAATTGGTTGAGAAACACGGTAAAGAATTGTTTAAGTTGATAGATGCTGAAAAGGGAAATCGTAAAGTATTTTTTGTTTACGGAGATACAGATGTTGAAGTCAGAGAATCAATTCGTGCTATTACAGAAGGAGAAAGCGATGCTATTATTGTGGCATCTTATGGCACTTTTAGTACTGGGATTAACATTCGCAACCTACACAATGTCATCTTTGCTTCTCCATCTAAATCTCGCATTCGCAATTTGCAGTCCATTGGTCGTGGATTACGAAAAGGCGACAACAAAGAATCAGCAGTCTTATTTGATATCTCAGACGATTTTAGAATAGGCAAGTTTACCAATTTTACCTTGAAACATTTTGTTGAACGTGTTAAAATATACGAAGAAGAAAAGTTCACCTACAAGTTTTACAACATAGAGTTAAAAAATGCATAACGAAATAAAAATTCTAAGATTACAAGATGGCGAAGATATCATAGCCTCGTATCATATAGATGAAAGCAAAATGGTTGTAATGAACAGTCCTATGAGTTTGTTCTTTAAGAGAATCAGTTCTGGTAAATCTATGGTGATGATGGCACCATGGTTGCCTTTAGAATTGATTGGAGAGAATACAGCTAAGTTATATGAGACAAGCGTTCTTACCATAATTGAACCTAAGAAGTCTCTTGTTGATTACTACCTGAGTGCTGTAGAAGATAGTAATGAAATGATTAAGATGAATGCAGATGCTATTGATGAAGCATTGCTTACAGAATCTGATGATGAGTATGAAGAAGATGATGGTGAGGGTGACGATGATGAGTTTGAGCAGATACAAGATTCAATCAAACACATAAAGAAGAACTTATTACATTAATTGCAGACCCCACAGGGTGTATTATACGCACGACACTGGCGTCTGTCAAGTGTTATTTTAGGAAATAATGATGAAACAAAAACACTATGTTAACAATGCCGATTTTTTGAAGGCATTGATAGACTATAAAACGGCATGTGATGAAGCCAAAGCTGAGGGCAAGGATGATCCTATAGTACCAAACTATATCGGCGAATGCTTCCTAAAAATTGCTAACCATCTATCTCGCAAACCAAACTTTATATCGTATTCTTTCCGAGAAGAAATGGTATGTGATGGTATTGAGAATTGCATTATGTATTTTCGGAACTTTGATCCAATCAAGTCTTCCAATCCATTCGCATACTTTACCCAAATCATATACTTTGCTTTTCTGAGGCGCATTCAAAAAGAGAAGAAACAACTGTATGTTAAGTATAAAGCTACCGAACAGTTTGGTCTTCTTGATGAAGGTGAAATGTATGAAGATTCGGAAGGTAACATGAAACAGTTTGTCTTGTATGACAATCTTTCCGAATTCATTCAAACATTTGAGGCAAAGAAGAATGAAAAGAAGAAAACTAAACTAAAAGTCTTGGATAAATTCCTAGAAGAAACAGTTTTAGACGAACAATTACCCGACAAACTTTAATTTATGGAGTATAATGATGCTAGTGTTGCCTGATAATATGATTGGTAAGCCTGTTGGTTTTACTTGTTCCACTTTTGACTTGCTTCATGCTGGTCACATTTTGATGCTGGCCGAAGCAAAATCAATATGTGATTACCTAATTGTTGCATTACAGATGGATCCATCAATTGATAGACCAGAATCTAAAAACAAACCAGTTCAGTCTATTGTTGAACGATATGTCCAGCTTTCGGCTGTTAAATTTGTAGATGAAATTATTGTGTACCAAACAGAGAAAGACCTTGAAGACATGTTGATGTTCTTACCAATCACAATACGAATTATTGGTGAAGAATACAAAGATAAAGATTTCACAGGTAAACAAATTTGTGAAGAACGAGCAATTAAAGTTTTCTACAATCAACGCAGACATAGTTTTTCAACAACCGAATTACGTAAGAGAGTGGCTAATAAAAGTACACTATGAAGATTGCTTTAATTAATGATACACATGCTGGCGCACGTGGTGATAGTTTATTGTTCAATGAGTTCTTTTTTAAATTCTGGGAAGGTACATTCTTTCCATACCTAAAAGAGAATAACATAACTCAGATTGTGCATCTTGGTGATGTGGTTGATAGACGCAAATTTATCAACTATGTCATTTTGAATTCATGGCGCAAACGATTCTTTGATGTGCTTGAAAAAGAAAACATCAAGATGGATGTTATCGTTGGTAACCATGATGTGACATACAAGAACACAAACGAAATTAATGCCATGCATGAATTGTTTGATAGGTATGATAACATCAATGTGTTTATTGATCCTGTTGAAAGAACCTATGATGGTCTTCCAATCACATTAATGCCATGGATCAACTCATCCAACTACGAAAATTCACTTCAGTTTTTGCAAGACACCAAGTCGGAAATTGTGTTCGGGCACTTTGAAATTTCTGGCTTTGAGATGGATAGAGGTAATGTTTGTCATGCTGGACTAGATAAGAAAATCTTTGATAGATTTGATATGGTTCTATCTGGACACTTTCACCACAAGTCTTCAGATGGTACAATTCACTATCTTGGTAATCAATATGAAATTACCTGGACTGACTTCAATGATCCAAGAGGCTTTCATGTCTTTGATACCGAGACAAGAGACTTGACATTCATTTCAAATCCATGTAGAATGTTCTACAAGATTAACTATGATGATGAATCACAATCGTTTGAGTATTGGAAAGCATATGACTTCTCGGTACACAAAGACACTTATGTCAAAGTGGTTGTGGTAAACAAAACAAATGCTTATCTTTTTGATTATGTGCTTGAGCAATTGAACAAAGCTGGTGTAGCCGATGTTGCTGTGGTAGAAGATTTTTCTGATACTACAATAGATGATGATCAGGAATTAATTGACCAAGCGGAAGATACCATGACTATTCTTTCCAAGTATATTGATGGGTTGACACTTGATGTGGATTCTGATAAACTAAAGAATCTAATGCGTGAGTTATATGTTGAATCTTTGAATGTTGAAGTGACTGAATGATTTTTTTCAAATCAATAAAATTTAAGAACTTTCTTTCTACTGGTAATTACTTCACAGAAATTAATCTGTGCAATAGTACAAACACACTGGTAGTTGGAACAAACGGTGCGGGCAAGTCCACCTTGCTTGATGCGCTGTGCTTTGTGTTGTTTGGAAAACCATTTCGTTCTATCAATAAACCACAATTGGTAAACTCAATCAATCAAAAAGATTGTGTCGTTGAGTGTGAGTTTGATATTGGAAACAAGAAATTCAAAATCATTCGTGGTATCAAACCAAACATCTTTGAGATTTATGTTGATGGCGAAATGTTGAATCAAGATGCGGCTGTAAAAGACTATCAAGAACATCTAGAGAAATTCATTCTCAAATTAAACTACAAGTCTTTCACACAGATTGTCATTCTCGGTTCAGCTTCTTTTGTGCCATTCATGCAACTCTCTGCGGCTGACAGGAGAGCAATCATTGAAGATTTGTTGGACATTCAAATCTTTTCCACAATGAATGGTCTGCTAAGAGATAAACATTCAATCAACAAAGAAAGCATTCAGTCTAACAAACACGAATTAGATTTGTGTTCCAATCAACACAAATTGGTAGAAGAACACACAGAAAAAATTAAGAAGAATACCGATGAATTGATTGTGAGCAAAGAATTGGAAGTAGCCAATGTTTGGCTTGAGATTGATTTGGTACAAACAGAAATCAATTCCATGAACACAGCTATTTCTGCCCTGCAAAAAGAAATAGAAGACAAGTCTATTGTAAACGATAAATTGAAAAAGCTAAATCAATTTGAAACACAGATTGAAACCAACTTGTCAAAGTATCGTAAAGATGTAAACTTTTTCCTAAATAATGATGATTGCCCAACTTGTCGCCAAAGCATCCAGTTGGAATTTAAAGAAAAACAAATAACAGATTTGAATGATAAAGTTGAGAAGTGTACTCACGGTTTGACAAAACTTGAATCTGACATTCTAGTGCAACAAAATCGGCTAAATGATATTACAAAAATTTCTAATGCTATTCAAGTCAAATGGGTTGCTGTTGCATCCAACAATTCAACCATCATTGAATTGAATAAGTACATAGGAAAATTGCAGAAAGAGATAGGAGTATTGTCATCATCCAAGGAAAACTTGTCCTCGGAGACCAATAAACTTCTCGCATTGCAAATACAATTAGCAGAGTTAGAATCCAAAAAGAAATCGTTAATAGAAGAAAAGACATATCTTGAAGCTGCCTCTCTGTTGTTAAAAGATACTGGAATCAAAACAAAAATCATTAAGCAATATTTGCCTATCATAAACAAGATGGTAAATAAGTATCTAGCATCGCTGGATTTCTTTGTGAATTTTAATCTTGATGAATCGTTCAAAGAAACAATCAAGTCACGCCATCGTGATGAATTCAGCTATGCATCTTTTAGTGAGGGTGAGAAACAGAGAATTGACATGGCACTTATGTTGACATGGAGAGCGGTAGCAAAACTTAAGAATTCTACGAATACCAATTTGTTGATTCTAGATGAAGTGTTTGATAGTAGCCTAGATAATAATGGAACTGAGTACTTGATGACAATTCTACAGATGCTTGAAGATGTAAATCTGTTTGTGATATCACACAAGGGTGACATACTGCAAGATAAGTTCCGAAACTTAATTCGGTTTGAGAAGGTAAATAATTTTTCAAGGATAGTAAAATGAATGATGATGATATTTTAGTTATTAATACGGAGTCTAAATCTCCAACCAAAGTTTTGGAAGAAAAGATTCTTCCGTTGTCTATTTTAACGGAAGGTCATCCGTTACTAAGAACACCAGTTGAAGACTTTGATATGTCTCAAATTATGCAACCAGAGATTCAAAAATTTATCAAACAATTGAAGTTGACAATGCATACCTATAATGGTGTTGGATTGTCAGCTAATCAATGTGGATTTAAATTTAGAATGTTTGTGATTGGTACAGACCAATTTCAAATGGTTTGCGTCAATCCAAAAATCATTGATGTTGATGGTGATCCAAAACTAATGCGTGAAGGTTGCTTGTCGTATCCAGCATTGTTTGTTGGCGTACCTAGATATGAAGGTGTTCTTGTAAATTACTATGATGAATATTCACAACCAAAAGAGTTGTGGTTGCGTGGTATAACAGCACAATGCTTTCAGCATGAACTAGAACATCTTGACGGTAAAGTATTCCTTGAGAAAGTTAAGCCTCTTGCTATGCAGATGGCAAGAAAACGTCAAACAAAATTAATTAAGAAAATTGTAAGGCATTCAAAATGAGCGATATAAAAGTTGATGAAACTACCGAGTATGAAAGTTGTCTTGATTTTGAGAGTGATGATATCAACGATGTTTCCAAATTCATGGATGGTGAACAAACGCAAGAAGAAAAACTTCCTGTAGTTGAAGTTGATGATTCATTGCTTACCAGAGACCAATTCTTTAAGAAGTATTGGAAAGGTATGCCAACTTTTGACCAGAATGATAATCCTCCATGGAAACAACTGTATGTAAACTTCCGAAATGAAGAAGATTATAATGCGTTTGCTAAGTTGATTGACCAAGGATTAACTGATAAGAGCAAAAGTATTTGGTATCCAAAACTTGACATTGAAGAAAATTCCTTGAATCGTTGGATTGTAGAATGATTAACCCTAAGTATCCAGTTTATATTATATCTAAAGGTCGGCATGAATCTATGTTGACTTCTCGGTCACTCGCTCGTATGAAAGTTCCTCATTACATTGCGATTGAGCCACAAGACTTGGAGAATTATGAAAAAGCATTGGACGACTTTAAGATTCGCCCATATGTTACATTGCTAGTTGCACCATTCAGTAATCATGGTGATGGACCAGGTCGTGCTAGAAATTGGTGTTGGGATCATGCGATTGAAATTGGTGCAGAAAAGCATTGGGTACTAGATGATAACATTTCTGATTTCTACCGATTGAACCAGAACAAACGTTATCGTGTTGAATCTGGCGCTATCTTCCGAGCCGCAGAAGATTTTGTTGACCGCTTTGAGAATGTGCCAATCTCTGGCTTTCAGTATCGGTTCTTCATTGCACCAAATTCAAAGTATCCACCATTCGTAACTAACACACGAATCTATTCCTGTTTGCTAATCTCCAATGATTGTAAACATCGTTGGCGTGGTCGGTACAATGAAGATACTGATATCTGTCTCCGCGTGTTGAAAGATGGTGATTGTACCATTCAGTTCAATGCATTCTTGCAAGGTAAGGCGGCTACACAGACAGTTAAGGGTGGTAACACCGAAGAATTCTATCATAAAGAATTTGCAGATGCTGATGAGAACTTTAAAAAGACTGGTTACAATAGTAGCGGTACAATTAACAAATCACAGATGCTTGCAGATATGCATCCAGATGTTGCAAGAGTTGTTTGGCGTTATGGTCGTTGGCATCATTATGTTGACTACAATCCATTCAAAGTAAACAAGTTGCGAATGAAATCTGATGCAATAGTTCCAGAAGGCAACAACGAATATGGAATGAAGTTGATTCGTAATTGGAAACCAGATTGATGAGTATTGTTGATGAAATAGGCAAAGAGAGTCTAAAGCGGTATCTTGAAAACTGCGCTAAGGTTGCAGACATAGATATTGAGGCGGCATTGAAAGTCACATTGAATTGTATGAAAGCGCATGATGGCGCAATCATACCCGATGATGATATGCGTCAAATGAAAGACCTTGAGAATAGATGGTATGCATCATTGGAAACAGGAACGCCAGACTATTCTGTTTACTCTGATGCTTATTATTTCTGCGAAGTATGGATGTGTTGGTCAAAATACTCTAGAAGGTATCTCAAAGAAATCAATGCACCAAAGTCTATGTTTGGTAAAAGTATAGTTGAATACATTGGTAATGTTGACAATGTGGTTGACTTGGGATGCGGTTTCGGTTATACTACAGTTGGTATGAAAGAATTGTTTCCGAACTCAAATGTCTATGGTACAAATCTAAAAGATAGTTACCAGTATAAGATGGCAACAGAGTTGGGCGACAAATACAATTTCAAAATCATTGAAAATCTTACACAAGTTGAAAAGCCAGGAACAAGTTTGTTTTTTGCTTCCGAATACTTTGAACACTTTGACAGACCGATTGAGCATTTGATTGATGTGATTGAACAAGGGTCACCAACATATATGTTGATTGCTAACACATTCAACGGAAGAGCCATTGGTCACTTCAATCAATACAAAGATGGTACCGAAGTCTATGATGGAAAACAAATGGGAAGATTGTTCGGAAAGACACTCAGAAAATATGGATACGAAAGTGTTACCACAGATTGTTGGAATAATAGACCCGCATTTTGGCAGAAGAAAGATAGTTGTTTTTTGACAACATAATACTTTAGTAGTACTTGACATTCGTTCTGGTCCTGATATACTTGTATCTGTAGTTAGAAGGAACACCATGCAGTTTACCCAAGAATCCAAATCCCAATTAGCCAAGTTGATGGCTACCGAAAACCTCACCGTTGAGCACCGCAAAGTATCCACGGCTTCTTTTAATCTTAAAGACCGTGTTCTTACCCTTCCAGTCTGGAAAGATATGTCTGGCGAAATGTATGATTTGCTGACCGGGCATGAAGTTGGTCACGCATTGGAAACGCCAGAAGAAGGTTGGCACAATGCAGTTATGGGCACTGGCAAATTTGATAAAAATTTCAAAAACTTCCTGAATGTGGTTGAAGATGCCCGCATTGAGAAAAAAGTCAAACGCCGTTTCCCTGGCTTGCGCCAATCGTTTGTCAAAGCATACGGTCAACTATTAGAAAAAGATTTTTTCGGTATCAAGTACCGAAATGTCAATGCTTTGCCTTTCATTGACCGCTTGAACCTTTACACTAAAGGCGGTGTTGCATTGGGCATTCAATTCAACAATGAAGAAACCAAAATGTTAGCCGATGTTGAATCGTGCGAAACGTGGGAAGATGTTGTCCGTATTACCGAAGCAATTTTTGACTATTCAAAAACCGAACAAAAAGAATTGCAACAAGAAAAAATTCGCCAACTGAATTCATTCTATGATGATGAAGATGGTGATTATGAAACGGACATGGACAGCAATGATGATTCTTCCAATGATGAAGAAGAAAATCAGGAAGATGGCCAACCTCAAGCTGGCAAAACTGAAAAAGAATCATCCGATGGTGAAGATGAATCAGAATCCAAAGGTGAATCAGATTCTGATTCGGAAGAAAAATCAGAAGAACAACCAGAGAAAAGCAATACTATTAACCGTGATAAAGAATCACACAATAGTACCAGTGAAGATGAAGATTTTGAACCAGTTTGCGAAACTGATGAAAAGTACCGTGAAAACGAAGGTCAATTGTTGGACAAATCATGCAAAGAATATTTGTATGTGAATTTGCCAACTCCAATTTATTCTGAAATTCTTACTCCATACAAACGGGTACATGAATTGATGGAAATGTATTGGGCTGACCGGTTTGATTCATATAAAGATACTCAGAATGTTTTGCTCCGTGAATTCAAAAATCGGAATGACCGTTACATTTCTCTGCTTGCGAAAGAATTTGAAATGCGTAAAGCCGCATCAAAATATTCCAAACAGAAAATTTCTGAGACTGGTGATATTGATGTTAACCGCATCTACAAATACCAAGTTGATGACAATATTTTCCGCAAAGCAACCTTTGTACCAAAAGGCAAATCGCATGGTTTAGTTTTGTTGCTTGACCGTTCGGGTTCAATGCAAAACAATATGGAATCATCATGGGAACAAATTTTGGTTCTCGCAATGTTCTGCCGCAAAGTGAATATTCCTTTTGTTGTTTATGGTTTTGGCAATGATACCGGTGCTTTTCAACTTGACCACGGCCGTGAAAATAATCGTTCATTCACCAAAAACCTCCACGAATTAAGTGGCTCAGATGTTTTCTTGCGTGAGTATTTGAATTCAAAAATGAGTGCGAGTGAATTTACCCGGTGCTCTAAAAATATCATGGCTTTGGCTGGTAGTTATAGTTATCGTGGTAATCGTAAATTTTCAACACCTAAGACTGAGAATTTGTCAAATACTCCTATGACCGAAGCAATGATTGCCTTGAAGCCGCTCGTTGAGCAATTTCGCAAGGTGAACAATCTTGATATTGTGAACACGGTTATCATGCACGATGGTGATGCCGACAGAATTACCACCATAATTGGTGAGCGTGTAGATTACAAAGGTCAATCTTACTCTAGCACGGTAGGTATTGGTCACGGTCAATTCAATCTTGTTTTGCGTGATACGAAAAATAAATTTGAAGAATTGATGGTTGAGGATGATGAATGTCCTGTGCGCCAATCAGTTTTCAATTGGTATCGCAAAACTACAGGTTCTAAGATTATCGGTTTCTTCATTGCTGGAACTGGTGCTGGTCTCCGTGCTGGCATTGAGCGCCGTTACATCAACGAAAAAGGTGAATCGTTGCGCCAAGTTTATGAGGGTCATTCTAATGATTCTTACTACCAAAGAAAAGAAGCCACTAAACAACTTGCACAAATCATCAAAGCGGAAAGATTCCTAGAATCTAAAAATTCTGGGTACAATAAATTCTTTATTATTCCTGGCGGCGATGACCTTGACATTGAAAACGAAAGTTTACATGTTGATGGTGCAGTTACTGCTGGTAAACTAAAGAATGCATTTATGAAAATGAATAAGAAGAAACAAGTAAGCCGTGTTTTGGTAAATCGTTTCATTGGCGAGATTGCTTTGTGACATTTTTACAACACCACCTATTGACAAGGTGGTGTTTCCCTGTTATAATTATTGTATTGATTGATTGAAATGGAGTTTATATTATGCGTAAAGTGAATGTTTCGGCCCGTGAGAAGTTTATTTCTTTAGCCCTGGCTACTGGTAAAAAAACTTTGAATGTTGAAGATATCTGGGCAATTTGTAATGAGGCCGACCTAAAATATCCACAATGGTTCACAAAAGATCCAGAAAATCGTGCTGGTCGTGGGCTATATAAACTACCAACTGCTAATGTTTCCGCAGTTGATTTATCTGCTCAAGTTTTACCTATGAAGAAAACTGAAATTGCACCGGTTGCACCTGTTGCACAAAACCGAATTGCTAATGTATCTACCGACCTTGAGACTGGAAATCTAGTTCCAGAAGTGTACAAAAATTATGTGCCCTTTGGCAACTATGAAGATTTGCTGGCTATCGTAAACAGCAAACAATTCTTTCCCATCTTTATCACTGGTCAATCTGGCAACGGTAAAACAATGTCCGTTGAACAAGCCTGTGCCAAAGCAAAACGCAAATTCGTTTGTATCTCAATGACACCAGAAACCGATGAAGGCGATTTGCTTGGCAACTTTGTTTTGATTAACGGTCAGATGGAATGGCGTGACGGTCCTGTTACTACCGCCGCACGACAAGGTGCCGTTTTGTGTATTGATGAAATTGATTACGGCGCACAAAACTTGTCCTGCTTGCAACGGGTACTAGAGGGTAAGCCTTTCATGTTGAAGAAAAAAGGCGAGATTGTATATCCTAGCGAAGGCTTTACAATTGTTGCTACAGCCAATACAAAAGGTAAAGGCTCCGAAGATGGTCGCTATATGTTCACCAACGTATTGAACGAAGCCTTCTTGGAACGTTTCTTGAATACCTACGAACAAGAATATCCTCCTGTTGCAGTTGAGCGTAAAATCATCAAAAAAGAATTGACCTCTGCTGGTCGTACCGATGATGAATTTGCCGAAAAACTTGTTACTTGGGCTGATGTAATTCGCAAAACATTCTCCGAAGGTGGTGTTGATGAAATCATCTCCACTCGCCGTTTGGTACATATTTGCAAAACATATGGTGTGCATGGTGACCGAATGAAAGCGGTATCTTTGTGTCTGAATCGTTTTGATACCGATACCAAAATGTCTTTCCTTGATTTGTACACCAAACTTGATGCACCAGCCAAAGAAGAAGATCCTATTACAGTGAATGTACCTTCACATAATGAAGAAGTACCATTTTAATTGATACATTTACCACTAAGAGTATTGACTTACTCTTAGTGGTTTGTTATAATTATGAATCTTGAGAATGACCACCTCTCAAGTGTATTCCCAAAGTGTGGTTTTATTACGGAGTTTTATTATGTCTAAAATGACTACTAAAGAAAAAATGCTTGCCGCTTTGAGCAAGACTGATGGTTACAATACCTTCACCACTGCCCAGGCACGGGCACGTTTCGGCATCACCAATGTTGCCGCACGTATCAACGAATTGCGTGAAGATGGACACGCAATTTACACTAACAGCAAAACTCTTGCTAATGGTCGTAAAATCTCCTTCTACCGCCTTGGTCAGCCAACCAAGCGCATGGTTGCAGAAGGCATCAAAGCCCTACGTGCAAAGGGTGTTAGCACTTTTGCCTAATCTTTAGGCGATTGCTAAGAAGGATGTGATATATACTTGTATCGCATCCTCTTTTTTTATGGATAAATTATGGAAATAAAAGTTAAAATTGAAGACTTGAAGAAGCACAAATTATTTGTTGCGACACCGATGTATGGTGGTATGGCACACGGCATGTATGTTAAGGCTAGTCTTGACTTACAAGCACTCATGTCCAAATATGGTGTTGAAACACGATTTTCATTCTTGTTCAATGAATCATTAATCACACGGGCCAGAAATTATTTGGTAGATGAATTTCTCCGCTCCGATTGTACCCATCTACTTTTTATTGATTCTGATGTGCATTACAATCCACAAGATGTAGTCGCACTTCTAGCACTTGATAAAGAAGTTATTGGTGGTCCTTATCCCAAGAAAGCTATCAACTGGAACAACATCGCACTAGCCGCACGTAAACATCCAGATTTGCCAGCACATGAATTAGAAAATCTTGTTGGCGATTATGTGTTCAATGTCGTTAAAGGCACACAACAATTTTCAGTAACTGAACCTCTAGAAGTTTTGGAGATTGGTACTGGCTACATGATGGTCAAGCGAGAAGTGTTTCCAATCTTGGAAGAAAAATATCCCCAATTGCGTTACAAACCTGACCACGTTGGGCAAGCACACTTTGATGGCTCAAGATATATCCATGCATATTTTGATACCGTGATTGATACACTTGATAGCGCAACAGGCGGTGGTTCTGAAAGATACCTAAGTGAAGATTATATGTTTTGTCAACTATGGCGCAAAGCTGGTGGTTCTATCTTCTTGTGCCCATGGATGAAGACACAGCATATTGGCACATATCCTTTCACGGGTAATCTCGCTAAGATTGCTGAACTAACGGGTAAACTGTAATGGCAACTTCATATCCACCGCTGGAGGAGTGGGTGCCAACGCCGCTGGACCTGGCGGCTGGCGCAACTGGATCAGAGACTGCAACTACAGGCGGTCGTAAGTTTGACGGAAACAAATTAGAGTATGGTTTGATTCCGCCTCTTGCTCAACAAGAAATGGTACGGGTTCTCACTTTCGGTGCTCAGAAATATGAGAGAGATAACTGGAAAAGAGTTCCCGATTCCAAACGCAGATACTTTGATGCACTGGAACGCCATATATGGGCATGGAAAATGGGTGAGAAACTAGACCCAGAATCAGGTATACATCATCTAGCCCATGCTATGTGTTGCCTATCTTTTTTGTATGAGCATGATGTTAAGTATTCGCTTGACAATGCTGAATGAATATTGTATAATTAAATTTTTTTGGAGAGTATATTATGAAATTGTCTAAAGACACCTTGACCGTATTGAAAAACTTCGCATCTATCAATGATGGTATCATGTTCCGTAAGGGTAGCGTATTGCGTACCTGTGATGCATCTAAACAAGTTTTGGCTGAAACAACAATCGCCGAAACGATTGATGAAGATTTCGGTATCTATGACTTGAATAAATTCCTTGCAGTCCTAGGATTGCATCAGGATAATTCACAGCTTCAAATTGATACCGCAACCAAGTCTGCAATTATCAATGACACCAGCGGTCGTAGCAAAATTACATATCGTATTTGTGATGCGACTATGATTAAAAATGCATCCGATAAATCAGTTAAAATGCCAGATCCTGAAGTGACTTTTGCTATCTCTCAGGCGGATCTTGAATTCATTATGCGGTCCGCTTCAACTCTTGCTACTCCACACATTTCAGTAACTTCTGATGGTAGCAAAATCTTTGTCTCTGCACTAGATGACAAAAACACATCCACCCACAGTAATCAACTTGATGTTGGTGCAGGCAATGGAAAGAAATATAAGATGTTGTTTAAAACCGAGAACCTAAAAATGATTCCTGGTTCATATGAGATTTCTATTTCTTTCAAAGGTATCGCACACTTTAAGAACACCACAAAGCCCTTGCAATATTGGGTTGCTACAGAACTCGGTTCAACCAGCGAAGGTTGATTTTTCTTTTTGAATTTTTTATTATGGAGTTTTTATGCAACATTTATTGTGGACGGAAGCACATCGTCCCAAGACTATTGAGGAGTGTATTCTACCGGAACGCTTGAAGAAGCCGTTCCAAGAATATGTTAATTCGGAAAAGATTCCACACCTGTTACTATCTGGCGGTGCAGGTGTAGGAAAGACTACTGTTGCGAAAGCAATGTGTAATCAGATTGAGGCTGACTACATTATGATTAACGGTTCAGATGAATCAGGCATTGATGTTTTTCGTACCAAGATTAAAGACTTTGCCTCGTCAATGTCATTCACTGGCGGTCGTAAAGTTATCATCATTGATGAAGCTGACTATCTGAATCCAAATTCAACGCAACCAGCTTTGCGTAATGCAATGGAAGAGTTTGCATCAAACTGCTCATTCATCTTTACATGTAATTTTAAGAATCGTATCATTGATCCACTACACAGTCGGTGTGCTGTTGTTGATTTCACATTGAAGAATGATGAAAAGACAAAGATGGCTGGTCAGTTTTTCAAGCGCATTCAGTCAATTTTGCAAAGTGAAAATGTTGAGTATGAAGACAAGGTAATCGCCGAGTTAATCAAGAAACACTTTCCAGACTTTCGGCGCATCTTGAATGAGTTGCAACGCTACTCACAGTTTGGTAAGATTGATGTTGGTATTCTCGCACAGATTGGTGATATATCAATTGCAGAAATCACCAAACACTTGAAGAACAAAGACTTCGGTGCAATTCGTAAATGGGTTGCTACTGCTGACTTTGATGCCGCAACATTGTATCGCAAACTGTATGATAGTCTTTATGAAGTATTGCAACCACAAAGCATACCTCAAGCGGTTATTATTCTAGCCGACTATCAATACAAGCAAGCATTCGTTGCTGATGCTGAGATTAACACCGTTGCTTGTTTGACTGAACTTATGGTAAGCGTGGAGTTTGTATGAGTGATTTTGAAGTACATCCAATTGGAACAGCCACCGAGATTAAATATTCTCGGGAATTAGTTAAAGCGATTGAGCAGATTACATACCAGTATGGAGACGGCATCGTGCCTAAGTCTGTTTTCAATGCATACTTGAAACTAAAACACCACCATGATGTTAAACTTGAATCGGAAAATCTATGATATTAGATTTATTTAAGCCCACATTTGATTGGATCAAAGATGACTACCGTTCTCATCCTTTTCGCTTTGCTGCCGAGCTTCTTGCTTGGGCTATTAGTATTGGGTGTAGTATTACTATGGCACTTACCGTACCAACTCCTCCCCTCTTGGCTCTATATCCTATTTGGATTACTGGCTGTGCTATCTATGCTTGGGCTTCTTGGACTAGGAAATCTTTTGGCATGCTGGCTAACTACCTATTGTTGACTACCATTGATACGATTGGTTTGATTAGAATGCTTATGTGATGATTAATGTATTCGGCGAAAAAATTGAAGAAAAAACTTTTCTTATTCCTATGCAAAGTTTAGAACTTAAAGAATTTTTGGGAAAAAGATTTCAAGAAATATTCCAAACCGAAATATCTAATATAATTCAACCTTTGAAAAAATATTTAGACAAAGGATATCCATTAAGTTTAGGAAAAGAAATATGGGAATATGTTGTTTGTGAAAGTTTGGAGAATTCCATTTGGTCAGGTGCTGGCAACTCAATTGTTGATGTAAGTTATAATAATGTAGGTTGTGATGTTAAATCTATAAGTATATTAGATGGGTCACACACAACAGAAGCAAGTTTATATCAGACGTTTAAAGAAACCACATCTTCATATTTTTATGATAATAATTCCAATTCTCTTTGGTCACTATTTGTAGATGGCTGGCAAGATAAAGTTTGTTCTGTAAAAGACTATCGTTTATTGATTATAGTTAGAGATAAAAATTCTATGGATTGTTCTATCTGTGGTTTTAAACCAACTGGAGATATAGTTTTATATTCCGATGACAATTACATTTTATCAAAACATTATATGAAAATAAACTCTCTTATAGACTATGATTTCGCAGACATTAAAATTTATAAAAGTAAAACTCGCCTGGAAATAAGACTTAAAAGAAATTTTATCCAGAATTCCAAATATTTTTTACCAATTTTTAACTATAATGAATCCTTTTGAATATGTAAATGAGATCCTGCAGGGTAAAAAGCAGATGATTGTAGATGATGCGACTGAGAAGTCCTATGAGCCATATCTGGTGAATCGTGCGCTTTCCTATCACAAGGACTGTATCATGTATGCTAATGAAATGAATCGTAGGTCTCTCCTAGACAAGAAACTACAGAATGACTATTTACTAAATATAGTTAGGTCCAAGAAAAGACCTTTCAATAAGTGGGTTAAGGCTGAAAAAAGTGAAGATATAGCATGTGTAAAGACATACTTCGGTCTATCCGATTCTAAAGCCCGTGAAGCCTTGCGCCTACTTAGCGATGAACAAATCCAAGAATTAAAAGAAAAAACCGATATCGGTGGATTAAGGAAATGAAATGGTCGACTTATCAACCTTTGTTGAGGTGACGCTAAACGAACACGATGACTTTTTAAAAGTGAGAGAAACGCTAACCAGAATTGGTGTATCCTCACGTAAAGAACGGGTTCTATACCAGTCTTGCCACATCCTACACAAGAGAGGGCAATACTATATTGTCCACTTTAAAGAATTATTCGCACTAGACGGAAAACCATCTAGCATCATAGATAACGATATTGAAAGGCGAAACGCAATAGCTAAACTCCTAGAAGAATGGGGTCTAGTTAAGATTGTTAATCCTGACATTATGGTAGACAAGATTGCTCCGATACATCAAATTAAGATTATATCTTACAAAGAAAAAGATGAATGGGAACTAGTCAGCAAATATAACATTGGAAAGAAGTCTCAAGAATGATTGAGGTGAACTATGAAAAAAGTGAAAGAAAAAATTACAGAGTTGAAAAACATCTACACTGGTGAGATTGTTTGCACCAGTAATCTGTATGAAAAAAGAGTTGATAGCACTATGACATTTATTCAAGTTTACAAGCCGGAAGAACCACAAAGAAAATACTTTGTAAATGGCTCGGCCTTCGTAAAGTTGTATAAATAACTGTACCCACCTTAGGGCTGTTTGATGCTACGGTATAAGGCGTCCGTGTAATTACACCTCCGACACGATAGTTTGGACCAGTATAAGGTAAGCTGGAAGTTATGCCTTCGGGGTAACATTTTTTTAACTTGCTTTTAAAGGAGAACTTTATGACAACATTAAGATTCACACATCTATACCCTTCCGTTGTTGGCTTTGACCGACTACTTGACACATTTGATACCATGCTAACGGAAAAACCTACCACTTTCCCTCCACACAACATTGTTAAAGTTGATGATAATAATTATCTCGTTGAACTTGCTGTTGCTGGATTCAATGAAAGTGAAATCACTATTGAGGTGTTGAAAAATACTTTGACTATCAAAGGCGAAAAAGGCCTTGATGACACCAGAAACTATCTACATCGTGGTATTGGCACACGTTCGTTTAAGAAAACTGTAACGTTGGCTGATACTGTGCAAGTTGATGGTGCAAGTTTGGATAATGGTGTTCTTACAGTAAAACTTATCAATATTGTACCAGTTGAAAAACAACCGGTTAAAATTGCTATCAATACAGTAAGTAAACCACAATTACTCCAAGAAAAAGTTTAATTATTACCTGAAAAATCTGCCTTCTTGTGTTATAATAAGCACTTGAAGGCAGAAAGTAAACTATGAAAATTGCTCTAGCATCCGACGTACACCTTGAATTTGGTGAAATATCTTTTGAGAATACCGAGAACGCTGATGTTCTTATTCTCTCTGGAGATATTTGTGTGGCCGCAGACTTGATGGTAAAAGATGATATTGGATTCTTTGATAAAAATGTTCGCTCTGAAAAATATCATAAATTCTTTCAAGAATGTGGTGAAAGATTTCCGCATGTCATTTATATTATGGGGAACCATGAACACTATAACGGTGATTATCGGAACACTATTACAACTTTGCGTGATAGGCTGTCTTATATACGCAATCTCCATATCTTAGACAAAGATACTTTTGTTATTGATGATGTAACATTCATTGGTGGTACTTTGTGGACAGATATGAACAAAGAAGATCCAATCACTCTCATGCAAATGTCGGGTATGATGAATGACTTCCGTTGTGTTCAAAATAGTAATCGGGTAACAACCTTCAAAGATGAAGATGGTAAATTCCATGAACGCAAAAGTCGTTTCACACCAGAAGATGCTGTGGAAGACCATAAACAAATGATGGATTATATTCGCATTATGATTGAAGGCAAGTTTGACCAAAAGTTTGTTGTCGTTGGGCATCATTCACCTAGCAAACAGTCAACACATCCTCGGTATAAAGAAGAAGTGATTATGAATGGTGGTTATAGTTCCGATTTGAATGATTTCATTATGGATCATCCACAAATTAAACTATGGACTCATGGGCATACACATGAAGACTTTGATTACATGATTGGTAGCACAAGAATTGTTTGTAATCCACGTGGTTACATTCGTTACGAAACCCGTGCTGATAGATTTGAACTTAAATTTTTGGAGATTTGATATGAAACCAGGTGCTAATTTTAAAATTAATCGTAGTGTTAAACGCCGTATGGCTACTATCGTTAATTCATTTGAAAGGCATTCGTATAAGAATGCAATGATTCATGCACAACTTGTTGGTAATAAACCTGTTGTGCATGAAAAGAAACAAAAGAATAAAATTGAACAAGTTTAATACCGCTCACATGGAAGCGGCTGAAGTTTACGCTAAGTTATCTTCAGCCCGCCGCTTGAAAGTTGGTTGTGTTATTGTAAAAGATAACACAATCATAGGTATTGGCTACAATGGTATGCCTTCTGGTTGGGATAATAACTGCGAAGATAAAGAATATATGGACCGAACGGCGGGTGGTTGGTTGTCACCTGAAGAAATTAAAGAACAGTGGCCATGGAGTGAACAACAGTTACCAAAAACTGAAGACCTTCCATGGCTTCGTTATAAGTTAAAAACTAAACCTGAAGTGCTTCATGCTGAGACAAACGCACTTGCAAAGGTAGCAAAGTCAACCAATTCAAGTGATGATGCAACATTATACGTGACACATGCGCCGTGTTTAGATTGTGCTAAATTGATTTATCAATCGGGCATTAATAGTGTATTTTATCGTAACACGTATAGAGATAACCAAGGCATTGATTTTTTGATTAAGTGTAATGTCGGAGTGAATAGAATATGAGTAAAATTTATACATCGCAAGTTATTGAAATCTGTGAAAACGGAGATGCAATAATTGAATTGCCTAAAGAACTTATGGAAGATATGGGTTGGAAAACAAACGACCTGTTAGACATTGACTATGTTAATGGCGAACTTATCATTAAAAAGATTGAAGAAACACGTATGAAAAGATACTGGAGAATCTTCAAATCTTTTTTTCAAAAAACTAAATAAAACAACCGCGGGATAGTAAAACGGTATTACGGAGGACTCATAATCCTCAGTTCTTGGTTCGATTCCAGGTCCCGCAACCAATAGGATATATTATGACTGATATGAATAAAGACGTTAATATTTTTATTGACGCATGTGACCAAGTACCATCTCTGGAGAATATTAGTCTCTACCGAAATCTTATTGTAGAAGAATTTTGGGAATTCAAAGATGCTAATCAGAAAGATGATTTGGTAGAAGAATTAGATGCTTGCATGGACATGATTTGGGTGATACTTGGATTTTGTCGTATGCGTGGATTTGATGTTGATGGCGCATGGGCCGAAGTTGCTCGGAGTAATCTATGCAAGATTGATTCTGAGACTGGTAAAGTTATTAAACGTGCTGATGGTAAAGTTATGAAACCTGAAGGATGGACTGCTCCAGTGCTTGCACCTTTTGTTAAACTGTGATATAATATCGTTATGGATGAAGATACAAGAGAAATTCTTTTAATTCTGCAAGAAGAATGTGCAGAAGTCACTCAAGCAATAAGCAAATGTTTTCGTTTCGGTCCTGACCAATTAAAACCTGGTAAAGACAAAACGAACATTCAAATGTTGCAGGAAGAATTGGGTGACCTTCTGGCTATGATTGATTTGCTTGTGAAGAAAGATGTTGGTGTCAATTGGAAAGAATTGATGTTAGCAAAGCAAAACAAATTTTTAAAACTTAAACAATGGAGTAATATTGAAATTGAGTAATATCAATACATCAAAACTCGCCTATCATATGGCAGTTGAAAACAAACTCCAGGCATACAAGTATGACCTGGTTCTGCGTGAGTTTGACAATATGGTTGAACTTATTGGTCTAGTTAATGACCCAACCCAAGACATGGCCGACTTCCGCGGTCGTGAAATGTTGTTCCCCAAGAAGTGGGTAACATTGAAAACCTTTTTTGCAGAAGAAAGGATTAAAGTATGAGTTTAAAACTTATTACTTTCAAAACAAACCAAACCATCCTTGGTGATGTTGAGTATAGTGGCGGTGAATATACCGTAAAGCAACCTGTACAGGTTATTGTACAGCCAACTAAAGATGGCCCAATGATGGGCTTCTCTCCATTCTTAGATTTCTGCGTAGAGTTTTCTACTGGCATTAAATTTTCATCTTCGGATGTTTTAACTGTAACTACACCAGCGGTTGAATTGTCGAATCAATACAATCAAGTCTTCGGTTCTGGTATTCAAATCGCATCATCTATTCCTAAATATTAATGAGTAACTTTTACACTAATGTAATTTGTGTTGGTAACAACATTCTTTACAGAGGCGTAGAGAACGGTAGGCGTGTAAAACTCCGTGTGGGTTACACGCCTACAATGTTTTTGCCTTCTAAAAAAGAAACGAAATGGAAAACTCTCCATGGTGAATACCTTGATGAAGTTCCCATGGGTTCAATTCGTGATTGTAGGGACTTCATTAAGCGATATGAAGATGTTGAGAACTTTAAGATTTATGGAAACACACGTTATGAGTATGCCTATATTGCTGATGAATTCAAAGGCGCAATTGATTGGGACCAAGCCAAAATTAATATTGCAGTCATTGATATTGAAGTCGGTTCAGAAAATGGCTTTCCTGACCCATACAAAGCAAATGAGCCAATCACAGCGATTGCGGTAAAGACGCTTGATGGTGATATGAAGGTTTATGGTTGCGGTAATTTTAATAACAGCCGTGATGATGTTACTTACATAAAATGCAGAGATGAATATGACCTCTGCAAGAGATTCCTAGAAGATTGGAAATACGATACACCAGATATCATTACTGGTTGGAACACTCGCTTCTTTGATATTCCATATTTGGTTAATCGCTTTGTTAAGATTCTTGGTGAAGATGAAATGAAAAATCTTTCACCATGGGGAATTGTGCAAGAACGAAAGACCAACATCAAAGGTCGTGAATTAATCTCGTATGAAATCTATGGCATTTCATCACTAGACTATATTGAATTGTATAAGTGGTTTGCTCCTGGTGGTAAGTCACAAGATTCATATCGTCTGGACAACATAGCTAACATTGAGTTGGGCAAGAAAAAACTTTCTTATGATGAATTTGAAAACTTGCACCAATTGTATAAGTTAAACTATCAAAAGTTTATTGAGTATAACATTGTTGACGTTGAATTGATTGTTGAATTGGAAGCTAAGTTAAAGCTGATTGAATTATCTTTGACTCTTTCATATGATACCAAGTCTAACTATGGTGATGTGTTTACACAAACTAGAATGTGGGACGCTATCATCTATAACTATTTGCTTGAACGAAACATCGTTGTGCCTCCTAATGAGACAAGTGTTAAAGATGGTGCGTTTGAGGGTGCGTATGTAAAAGATCCACAAATTGGTGTGCATGATTACGTTGCATCGTTTGACTTGAATAGTTTGTATCCACATTTGATGATGCAATATAACATTTCGCCTGAAACAATTATTGAGGTCAAAGATTATGATGACAACATGCGTCAGATTATTTCTGATGGTGTTAATGTTGATAAGATGTTGAGCAAAGAAGTTGATACTTCAAAACTACAAGGTGTTACCATTACACCTAATGGTCAATTCTTCCGAACAACCGAACAAGGTTTCTTGCCTAAGATGTTGGAAGAAATGTATCAAGACCGTAAGAAGTTTAAGAAGCTGATGATTTCTGCTAAACAGGAATATGAAAAAGAAACAGATGCCAATAAGAAGTATGAATTGAAAAAGAAAATTGCACGATATGACAATCTGCAACTTGCTAAAAAAGTTTCATTGAATTCAGCTTATGGTGCGATGGGTTCACAATACTTCCGATTCTATGATTTGCGTCTAGCACTTGGTGTTACTTCGGCAGGTCAACTTTCAATTCGTTGGATTGAAGAAAAGATTAATAAGTATATGAACGACTTGTTAAAAACGAATGGTGTAGATTATGTTATTGCCTCAGACACAGATTCAATTTATCTCCGTCTTGGTGAGTTGGTTGATAAAGTGTATTCAAAGAAAACGGATGTTAATCAACTTATCTCCTTCATGGACCGTGTCTGTGAAGATAAGATTCAACCATATATTGATAACTCTTATCAGGAACTTGCTACGTATGTCAACGCATATTCCCAAAAAATGCAAATGAAACGTGAAGGGTTGTCTAACAAAGGTATCTGGACAGCAAAGAAGCGGTACATTTTGAATGTATACAACAACGAAGGCGTTCAATACGCAGAGCCTCAGATGAAAGTCATGGGTCTTGAAATGGTGAAATCTTCTACTCCATCTTCCATCCGCGATAAGATGAAAGAAGTTATCAAGTTGATGGTAACTGGTACCGAAGATGATGTGCAAGAATTCATTGCCAACTTCCGCAAAGAGTTTAGAACATTGCCGATTGAAGAAATATCTTTTCCTCGTTCGGTGAATGGTTTGAAGACATACACAGACAAAGCGCAAATATATACTAAGGGTACACCGATTCATGTTAAGGGTGCGTTGCTGTATAATTACCTGTTGAATAAACATAACTTATCAAACAAGTACCCTAAGGTTCAAGAAGGTGAAAAATTAAAGTTTACATACCTGATTCAACCTAACCCAATCAATGATACGGTAATATCGTATCCAACACGCCTGCCAACTGAATTTGGACTTGACAATTACATTGATTATGAGTTACAATTTGAGAAAGCGTTTCTTGACCCAATCAAAATCATTCTTGATTGTATGAATTGGCAATCAGAGAAAACAAGTTCACTGGCAGATTTTTTCTAAAGGATAATTATGAGTTTATTGGACAAAATTAAAAAGAATTCTACGATTAAAGATAGTGCAATTCTATCTAAATCAAAATTCTTTACTGAGAAAGATATGATACCAACATCCATTCCTATGGTGAATGTTGCGTTATCTGGTAAATTAGAGGGTGGTCTAACGCCTGGTCTTACAATGTGGGCTGGTCCATCAAAGCACTTTAAGACTGCATTTAGTTTGTTGATGGCTAAATCTTACATGGACAAATACGATGAAGCAGTTCTTATCTTCTACGATTCAGAGTTTGGTACTCCGCAGTCTTATTTTGATACTTTTGGTATTGACACAGAGCGGGTGCTCCATACTCCTCTTACAGATATTGAACAACTCAAGTTTGACATAATGAAACAGTTGGAAGGTATTGAGCGAAACGATAGGGTGATGATTATCATTGATTCTATCGGTAACCTTGCATCAAAGAAAGAAATTGATGATGCACTTGAAGGTAAATCTGTTGCTGACATGAGCCGAGCGAAACAAGTTAAGAGTTTGTTCCGTATGGTTACACCTCACTTGAATCTAAAAGATATTCCAATGGTTGTTGTTAATCACACATACATGGAAATTGGAATGTTCCCGAAAGCAATTGTTGGTGGTGGTACTGGTTCATACTACTCGGCTGATAATATTTTCATCATCGGTCGCCAACAAGAAAAAGATGGCACAGAAATTACTGGCTACAATTTCATTATCAACGTTGAGAAATCACGGTATGTTAAAGAGAAGTCTAAGATTCCTGTTAGCGTATCTTATGATGGCGGTATCAACAAATGGTCTGGTTTAATTGATATTGCTCTTGAATCTGGGCATGTTATTAAACCAACAAATGGTTGGTATTGTAAAGTTGATAGAGAAACTGGAGAAATGAGCGATAAGAAACGCCTTGCTGATACCATGAATGAAGAATTTTGGGGTGAGATTCTTGCAAGCGAGGACTTCAAAGATTTTGTGAGAAAGAAATATGAAATCTCTTACGGAAACATTATGGGGCAAAATGATGTTTTGGAAGAAACCGAAGAAGTTTAAAGAAGGCGTAGACTTTAAACTTCACGACTTTGAAGATACAGATTTAACTGGCATAGAAATCCTCCGGGGTGACTATGCTGGTGTTGTATACTATTATACCTATGCATCTGTAACAGAGGAACTTAACATGGCTAAACTTAAGTTTGGATACCATGTGGTTAATTTGATGAAATATGACAAGGATGCATTGACAGAAGATGCAACTTTTGTTACAATGTTAGGTGACATACTAACAGAATTAATTTTAACGGAAAAACAAATTGAACCGACTAGAACTCTCTATTCTGAAGAATCTGATATATAATGATGAATACGCACGTAAGGTATTGCCATTCATTCAAACAGAATATTTCTCAGATAACAATGAACGAACCATCTACAATGAGATAAAAGAATTTGTAGAAAAATACAAAAATCTTCCAACTTATGAAGCACTGGTGATTAACTTTACTGAGAGCAAGAAACTCACCGAAGAACAGGTTCGCAACTCAATCCAAATTTTGAGTGATATCAAAGCGAACAAAGATGATCCAACTGATATTCAATGGCTGACTGAACACACAGAAAAGTTTTGCCAAGATAAAGCATTGTATAATGCAATCATGGAATCAGTTACAATTCTGGATGATAAGTTTGGCACCAAAGCAAAAGGTGAAATTCCAAAGATTCTTTCTGATGCTCTCGGTGTTTCATTTGATAGAAATGTTGGTCACGATTACATAAATGATTATGAAGAACGATTTGAATTCTACCATCGCAAAGAAGAACGAGTCCCCTTTGATTTGGATTTCTTTAACAAAATTACAAAAGGTGGTCTACCTAACAAGACGCTTAATATCGCTCTTGCTGGAACTGGCGTGGGAAAAAGTTTGTTCATGTGCCACATGGCTTCGGGCTGTATATCACAAGGCTTTGACGTTCTTTATATCACCATGGAAATGGCTGAGGAAAAGATTGCGGAACGCATTGATGCGAACCTCTTGAACATTAAACTTGATGACTTGCATTTGATAAGCAAAGAAGATTATGAAAAACGCTTTCAAGGTGTGAAAAACAAAACACAAGGCAAACTAATCATCAAAGAGTATCCAACTGCAAGTGCAAGTTCTATGCACTTCAGGTCTTTGTTGAATGAATTGCAATTGAAAAAGAGTTTTCGCCCAAAGATTATCTTCATTGACTATCTGAATATTTGTTCTTCATCTAGGTTGAAACAAGGTGCGAATGTAAATTCATACACTTATGTTAAAGCTATTGCAGAAGAATTGCGTGGTCTTGCTGTGGAATTTAATGTGCCAGTTGTTTCAGCTACACAAACAACAAGGTCTGGTTTCAGTAATTCCGATGTTGACTTGACTGATACCTCAGAATCTTTTGGTCTTCCTGCGACTGCTGACTTTATGTTTGCGCTAATCAATACGGAAGAATTGGAACAATTGAATCAAATCATGGTGAAACAGTTGAAAAATCGCTATAATGATCCTAGTTCAAACAAGAAGTTTGTTATTGGTGTTGATAGGGCTAAAATGAAACTGTATGATGTTGAAGATTCAGCGCAGTCTATAGTTGATTCTGGTCAGATTCCAGATGATAAGCCACTGAATACTTTTGGTAATCGTGAGAGGAAGTTCAATTCCAAGTTTGAAGGAGTCCGTGTATAAATACTCTATAAAATGGAGTATACATGGCAGGTTCAGCTAAAGTACACGGTCTTCTTCATAAGTTTAAAGACCTAGACAAATCATATGCGCTAAATTCACCAACACCAACTGAGCGTGGTGAATTAGCTGTCCTTCAACAAATTAATGGATACATCGCTAAGATTGGATCTCCAATAACTGTTGTTGCCGGTAAGCACACATTCAAAGAAATTTATGGTGCAAATAAAGTTGAAGGCACACCTAAGGCTGATATTGCTTTGGTAACATATGATGCTAAGAAAAAGAAGTTTGTAGATGTGTGTTTTATCTCTCATAAAATGGGTAGAGATGCCAGTGGATTTCAACAGTATAGCGGTATTACCACTAAAGCTGACGGTAGCAAAAATGGCTCAATATCAAAAGATAAAACACTTGTTGCTTTTTTAAAAACTTTAACTGGCTTTCACACTGCAATCGTTAATGGTAAAGAAAGATTCTTTAGAACAATAAAAGACAAAACACTTATTGGTAAAGCTGTATATGGTCCACAGTTTGGCGAAACAAAATTTGGAATAGACAATATTCATTTGATTGGCCAAGGTGATGTATCGTTTACTGCAAGAGCTGGAAAACATCATATGGTTTTTTCCGCACATGCAAGTTACAATCCAGATGTAAAAGAATTTATGCAAGCTGATTACACTTCAATTATTGGTGCAAGATATTCATCAGGAAGAAACTATGAATCTGATGGAAAAACGTATAGTAATGTTCGTGTTCTGATTATGCCAAAAAGATTGATTGGCTCAAAAGCAAAAGAAATATGAAATTCACAGAATTCTTAACAGAAGGCGCAAAGAAAGAAGGCGCCAATCTTCATCTTGAACACATTGAGGATGAAGTATTAAATCGTGGTGTTGCTGGCGCAAGAGATGCTATTGCATTCCTTCGTTCCTTGCGTGATATGCTTGCTGGTCATGCAGAATCAAAAGTTAACGTGACTACGAAATGGGATGGTGCACCTGCTGTGTTTGCTGGTATCAATCCAGACAATGGCAAATTCTTTGTTGGCACTAAAGGCGTCTTCAACGTAAATCCAAAACTGAATTACACAGATGCTGATATTGACAACAATCATCCATCAGAAGGATTGAATGCTAAACTAAAAGTTGCTTTGCGATATCTACCAAAACTGGGAATCACTGGCGTTCTTCAAGGCGATATGATGTTCGCTAAAGGCGACTTGAAGAAGCAAAGCATTGAAGGCGAATCATACATCACATTTCAACCAAACACAATCGTGTATGCTGTGCCTAGTGATAGCGCATTAGCAAGAAGTATGCTATCTGCTCAAATGGGTATTGTATTTCATACTTCATACACAGGTAAAACTTTCAATGATATGAAAGCATCTTTCAACATTGATATCAATCACTTGAAAGCAACCAAAGATGTTTGGTTCCGTGATGCTTACTTTGTTGACGCATCTGGTACTGCATCTTTCACCGAACAAGAAACTAAAGATGTTACATACTTGCTTTCGCAAGCTGGTACGATATTTCAGAAACTAAACTCAATGACATTGAATAGAATTTCCGCATCGGAGAATCTTCTTGTTCAAATTAAGACTTTCAACAATACCAAAGTGCGAGAAGGTCAAGCAATTAAAGATACTTATAAACATACACAAGAATTGATTAAGTGGGTTGAAGCTAAACTTAACAAAGAAATTCTTGATGCTAAAAAAGCAGAAACAAAATTGAAACGTCAAGCAGAGAAGAATGAGATTATGCGGTTCTATCGCAACAATGCAAGCGAATTGAAAAACATATTTGACTTAATGAACATGCTTGTAGATTCAAAGAACATGATTGTGAAGAAGTTGCAAGGTATGAAACAAGTTACAAATACATTCTTACGCACAGATGATGGCTTTAAGATTACAAATCCAGAAGGTTTTGTAGCGGTAGATAAACTAAAAGGCAATGCAGTTAAGTTGATTGATAGACTAGAGTTTGCACATGCTAACTTTAATGCCGCAAAGAATTGGAGCAAGTAATGGCCGATAAGAAATTTGACTTAACGGAGATTATGAAAGAGTATGGTGAAGATGATTTTGGATTTACCGCTACAAACGAAGAAGAATACAATTCGGTTATCGCTGAGAAAGAAGAAACTGTAGAAGAATACAAACAACGTTTACATGAAGTTGAAAAACTTGTATTACCATTTCTAACTAAACTATTGAAAACTGCTGACCAACCAATCATCAAGTGGCCAAATCGTAAAGCTACACTTGAAACTCAGATACAAAAGATATTGAATTTGACAAGAGGATGAAATGAACAATTTCAAAGAACAAGCGAAAATAAATGAAGCATCTTATGCTGGTAACATTGGCATCATGGAGTTAATTAAGTTCAAACAGAAAGCAACTCCAGAGCAAAAGAAAAAGTTTGATGAATACCTTGCCCAAAAGAAAACAAAAGAAGTTTGGGAACTTGTGCAGAAGGTTACTGGAGTACAACTACATAAAAGTGTACAAGAAGAAAAAAAAGTACCTGATGCTGACATTTTACCACCATCTGGCGCAGGTAATGATGGCACTTCTATCTTGGCAAAGAAATACAAGAAAGACACACCAGGTCAGTAAGACAGATATATATTATTAAGGAGTTTATTATGAAAGATTTGATTATCGGTGCAAGTACCGGATATACTTGGGACACTTTAAAGTATTGGGTTAACTCAATCAATCAGAGTGGCTTTGATGGTGACAAGGTTCTAGTTCTTATGAATTGTGACCGCGAGACTACAATGAAAGTAGCTGACGCAGGTTTCACAATTATAGGATTTGAACAAGATGCACAAGGCAATCTTGTGTATAAACATGAAGGAATTCCCGTTCATGTTGAGAGATTCATCCACATCTATGAACATCTATGCCGAAATGATTATCGGTATGTTATTACCACTGACGTTAAAGATGTTATCTTCCAGAAAAATCCAATTAAGTTTATTGAAGAAAACATTGGCGACAAGAATCTAATGTTTGCTTCCGAAAGCATTCTGTATAAAGATGAAGCATGGGGCAATCAAAATTTGCTTGAGACTTATGGTAAATACATCTATGATAAATTCAAAGATAATGAAATATACAACGTTGGTGTTCTAGCTGGTACTGGTTCAGCTATGCGTGATTTGTGTATCAACATCTTCACGGCGGCTATCAATCGCCCAATTCCAATCTGTGACCAATCTACATTCAACTTTATGATTTCACAGCATCCATACACAGACACATCACTCTATATGAAATCGGAAGATGGTTGGGCTTGTCAACTTGGTACGACTGGCGATCCAAGTAAGATTGAACAATTCAGACCACACTTGCTAGAGAAGACACCAATCTTTGAAGATGGCAAAGTATGGACAAGTCATAGGCACGAATTCACTATTGTTCACCAGTATGATAGAGTACCAGAGTGGCGCAAAGTAATTGAGAAGACATATGGTTGATGGTATCTTTTTTATTTCTTCCGCTCTGAATGTCAAGCAGTTATCGGTATTCTCAAATGAGGAAAGATATCAGCAGACGGTAAACACAGTCAAGTCTATTGACAAGATGTGCCCGAATAATGTAAAATACATGTTTGATACATCATATAAGATTCCAGAGGCAAGCTATCTTCAAGGCATGCATGATTTGGGTGTTAAGTTTTTGTGGACTGGTTGGAATGACCAAATACAAAGACTATCTGAACAAGGTCAAAGAAGTTTGGCTGAAACTGTAGGCTTTATTGCAATGCTTGATAAGTTTTATACTGAAAAGGTAGAAAGCAAGAGAATTTACAAAGTCTCTGGTCGTTATTGTCTAAACGATAACTTCACCGTGGACCAAGAAGACTTCAAAGATTCTTTTGTATTTCTACCAACAGTTGATTCGTGGATGTCTAAACAACATCAAGAACATGCTGGTGTAGATAGAATATTTGAATTAAGATTGTGGCATATGGACTACAATTTGCTTGACATTTTTAGAAAAGAATTGTATAATATACTTAACGATATGATGAAATATAATATTGATGTTGAGCATTCTTATTACAAGAATCTAAACAAATACAAGTGGACAACAGTTAAACCTATAGGACTAGAAGGTGTTATCGCACCAACAGGAGCAATTATTAATGAGTAAGAATGTTTTGATTACTGGTGGTTGTGGCTTCATTGCCCACCACGTTATTGATTTGTTGATTGAAAAGACAGATTGGAATATTACAACTTTAGACAGACTAGATTACTCCGGTAATTTGAATCGCCTACATGAAGTCTTGGAGAAATACGATACACAAACTCGTAGGAGAGTTAATATTGTATTCCATGATTTAAAAGCAGAGATTAATCCTCTTGTAAATAACTTCATCAACAAGCTAGGCAAGATTGATACGATTCTTCATCTAGCCGCATCATCACATGTTGATAGGTCTATCACACATCCAATGGAATTTATTCAAGATAACACTATTGGCACTGCACACTTACTAGAGTATGCACGAAGACTTGACAACTTGGAAACATTCTTGTATTTCAGCACAGATGAAATCTTTGGTTCAGCACCTCCTGGTGTTGCGTATACCGAACGTGCAAGATACAATTCAACTAATCCATACTCAGCATCTAAAGCAGCCGCAGAAGAATTCTGTGTTGCGTATGAAAACACATACAAGATGCCCATGATGATTACACATACAATGAATGTATTTGGTGAGCGTCAAACACCAGAGAAGTTTATCCCATTGTGTATTGACCGTGTTCGTAAAGGTGAAAAGATTTTCATTCACTCAAATGCAGCCCGCACCGAAGCTGGAAGTAGATTTTACATTCATGCCGCAGATGTAGCCGAAGCATTGATGTTTTTGATTACTACAAAGCCTGCTTGCCCAACAGATTATGGTGATGCTAAGTGCGCTAAGTTTAACATTGTTGGCAAAGAAGAAGTTGATAATCTAACCCTCGCTAAACTTGTAGCACAAGCACAAGACAAAGAGTTGATTTATGAAATGCTTGATTTCCATAACTCTCGCCCAGGGCACGACTTGCGTTATGCATTGGATGGCACTTTGATGCGTAATCTTGGTTGGGAACCAAAGATTGCATTCAGCGAAAGAATTAAACAAGTAAGCGATTGGTACTTACAGAACACACGATGGTTAGAACTATGAATTCAGAATATACTATGATGAATCTAGAATATGAAATGATTGAAGAATGTATTGCTTGTGGCAGTGAAGATTTGGTACCTGTATTGGATTTAGGTAAGCAACCACTTGCTAACTCATACAAGAAAAGTGCTTATGATACCGAATCATACTTTCCACTTGCTATCAATCGTTGTAAGGAATGCTTTCACGTTCAGTTGAGTGTGAGAGTTGATCCAGATTTAATGTATAAAGACTATGCATATGTTTCCGGTACTGCTAAAACTCAATTGGATTACTTTGATTGGTTTGCTGAATTTGCAGCCGAAAAGTATGGAACTAAGCCAATTAATGTACTAGATATTGGATGTAATGATGGAAGTCAATTAAATTCATTTCAAGACAGAGGAGCACAGACATATGGAGTTGACCCAGCAGAAAATTTGTTCGCTACTTCTTCCGAAAGACACAAAGTTGTCTGTGGATACTTCACGGGTAAAGAATTTGCCCATGAAAGATTTGATATCATTACATGTCAAAACGCATTCGCACACAACTTCAACCAGCTTGAATTACTCCAAAACATCAGGAACGTCATGCACAAAGACAGTTTGCTCTTTGCTACGACCTCCCAATGCGACATGATTTTGAATGGTGAGTTTGATACAATTTACCACGAACATCTTTCTTTCTACAATGTGAAATCTATTGATGCACTATGTAAACGTGCTGGATTGAATTTGATTGATGTAATTAAATCGCCTGTTCATGGCATGAGTTACATTTTTGTCATTTCAAAATTTGCAAAAGCACCACGCACAATTGAGAATCTTATTTCACATGAAACAACCAAAGGGTTGTATTCACCAGAAACTTATGACAAGTACGAAGCTGATTGTCTCCACAATGTAAAACAGTTTGCCGACTTCATTAAAAAAATGAAAAAAGAAGGAAGAACTGTTGTTGGTTATGGCGCACCCGCAAAAGGAAATACTCTGATGAATTTTGCTGGCATTGGACCAGACTTTATCATTGATGATAATCCATTGAAGCAAGGCTTGTATGCACCTGGTGTAAATGTACCAATCTATTCATCACAGTATCTGGAGAAATATTCTGACGCAACTGGCATCGTTTTTATTCCTCTTGCGTGGAACTTCTATAATGAGATTGTTAAGAAGATAAAGACTATGCGCCCAGATGGAAAAGATATCTTTGTGAAGCATTTTCCTCAATTCAAAATTGAGGGCGCACTTTACTCCGTAGTAGATTATCATCCTGTATGAAGATTGGATTTGGTTTCTACGGTATAACTGAAGGTACCGATCCAAGAACTGGATACAGCCGTGACTTCACTCATTGCTGGAATGGCATACAAGAAATGCTTATTCAGCCATTTGTTGATAAAGGTCACGATGCTGTGATATACGCATCTACCTATCCATTTTCATCACAAGAATCTGAAACTACATTCTTAGAGACTGTTAAGCCAAAGAAAGTTGTTTACTCAGACTTTGCAACCTCTGATGCATTTACATCCAAATCAAAACTGCATGACGCATTCATCGGTGAAGATTTGGATGTTATTGTATTTACTAGATTTGATATTCATTTCAGTAAAGTTATAGCCAATGAAGATATTGACTTCAACAAATTCAACTTTTTATTTCCAGAAGATCCAGAATGGTGGAGAACACATAGATTTGCGTGTGATTGCTTCTACATTTGGAATCATAAGTATAGCGAATTTGTTAAAGATGCGATGCGTGAGACTTATGGATGGCCAAGAGGCACATTCTATCCAGATACTCACGGTCTAATTAATTTTTTAGACAAGAAGATGCCAATTGAAGAAATGCATTTTATCTCTAAGGAATGTCAGATAAGTAATGTCAATACATTTTATACACTATGTCGCAAAGATGTGCCAGAACATCCTTGCAAACATCCTGAAGTGAGAGCAAAATATGGCTAATTTAATTATATGTCCAGTTGGCATGGAAATGCCACACGATCCTCGTTGGAAAGAAGAAGACCACTGGCGTTGGACAAACAATGACCGTGACTACGAAACACTATTAGTAGTTTACAATGACTTCAATCCTGAGCCAGGTTCTTATGACCACATGATACGCCACAAAGGTCATAAATGGCAAATCATGCAAGCAGTTGCGAGAGATATTCCTATTGGTAAATACAACTACATTGGTTGCGTTGATGATGATTTGATTACTGGCTTCAAAGACTTCAATATTGGTCTTATGTATGCACAAACATTCAAGTTTCAATACTGGCAATTATCTATGCCGCACGATTCTAGTTTGATTTATCAGCCACTATTCAATGATCCATCTTGTCATTTCTCGGAAACAAACTTCATTGAAATGGGTTCTTGCTTCTTCACCGAAGAAAAATTTAGGTTCTTAATGGAGTTTATTGGTCACTGGGACTTAGAAATTGCATGGGGTATTGATAAAACATTCTATGACTTGTTTCAATGCCCAGCCCATGTTGTTCATTCTGGTATGATTCATCAACCATTCCGTGATAGCTATTACGATAAACAAAAAGCTATGGATGAAATGAATGACTATCTATACAATAAGTATCCATCCATACTTAAACAACACTATGGTCGCCAATCTAATTTTGTAGATAGACAAGATACTTTGAGAAAGTTTAAGTTAAATGTTGAAACTAATAATTCTTGATGTTGATGGTGTAATGACCGATGGTCGTAAATATTACGACAGAGAAGGCACCGTCAGATACAAAACATTCTGTGACAAAGATTGGACTGCAATCAAACGCTTTCGTGCGCTAGGTCTTGAAGTTATATTTTTAACTGGTGATCCATTCAATGTTGCAATTGGTGAGAACAGAAAGATTGATGTAATCGTTAATCGATTTAGTGGTGAACACAGAGACAAGTCGGACTATCTAACTGAGATTTGTAAAGATTATGATGTACAGCCACATGAAATTGTTTTTATTGGTGATGATATCTTTGATGTGCATCTAATGCAACTTGTTGGTATTGCATTCTGCCCATTAGATGCACCAAATATTGTTAGACAAAATGCTAAAGTTTTGGATGGAAATGGTGGCGAAAATTTGATAGCAAAGATGTATGATTATCTGGAAGCTAAGGGACTAATCAGCACTGGTAACTTTGCTGACCATTTAGATAAAGTTTATGAATTAGATTTACGTGAGAAATTTTAATGTTTGATATTACTTTGTATGGTCATTTGACCAATGATACTATTATTGACGGCGACAAGGAAACAATGTCTCTTGGTGGTTTGTATAACTGCTGGAAAACATTTATTGAATTGGATAAAAATCTACAGATTGGTTTGATGCCCTCTGTCGTTGGTACTGCTGAGATTACTATTGATAGAAAAACATCTACAAGAACATCCAAAGCAAACTTAAACGAAACTTATCTACAGACAGAAATAAAGCCATCAAGAATTTCACATGTGCTTTATTTAAATGAATTGGAAGACACATCTTTTCTGCCGAATTTAAGAGGTATTGTTAGTGCCGACTTATGTAAAGGTAGAGAGTTAGACTATAACCTACTTCAATATGTGGACTATCTTTTCGTATCTGATGATGAACATGATGTTCAAAAACTGAAAGATTATTCTGTTGGATTGGTAATTTCTCATTCACCAAAAGGTAGCATCATTTTTAGTGGCAATCTAGTACAGCCATACTTGATGCACAGAACTCATATGGTAGAAGAAGCAAACGTCCTAGGCGCTGGTGATATGTTCGCATCGTGCTTTTTATACGCTATACATAAGAAGTGGTCATTGCATGGTGCTATAGAATTTGCACACATTACCACTGCTGATTTGATTAGGAAATATAATGAAAAAATATAATTTAGTTTTGCCAATTGCTGGCAAAGCACAACGATTTATTGATGCTGGTTATTTAATGCCTAAGCCATTGATTTTGGCTAAAGGCAAACATGTTATTGATTGGTCATTAGAATCTATTGACACATCTGATTGTAACTTGATTTTTATTGTTAGACTGGATCACATTTACAATTTTAGCATTGATAAGATTTTGAAGCAAAAGTTTGGTGATGATATCTCCATTGTAACAGTTGACCATGTAACACAGGGCGCACTAGAAACTTGCACATTAGCGGAAGAATATATCAACAATGAATTACCTCTTTACATTTACACTCCTGATGTATATTTTCTTCCTCAGTTCAAGCCAGATTGTATCTCAAGTGATACCGATGGCTTTCTATTAACATTCCAAGCAAATAGTCCTGACCACAGCTATGCTGAGATTGGTGAAGGCGGTAATGTAACCCGAGTGGTTGAGAAAGAAGTTATTAGTGAACACGCTAACGTTGGACTATATTATTTCAAGACTGGTAAAATGTTCTTGCAATACGCATGGGAAGCGATTGACCAAGAATTGTTAATCAAGGGTGAGTATTATATTGCACCAATTTACAACTACATGATCCGTGATAGATTGAAAGTTACTGCATGTGATACAGAGAAGATGCACATTCTTGGCACACCAGCAACATTTCAATTTTTCTGTGATAGAGTATTGCCTAACTTTGGTGATAAGCCAATTGCTGTTGCTTGTGACCATTCTGGATATGAATTGAAGGAACAATTCATTGACTTACTGGAAGAATATTTAATACCATACATTGATTGTGGTACATATGTAAATAAGCCATGCGACTACTATGATTATGTAAGCCAATCAGCGCAGTTGATAAACAACAATGATTGTGACTTTGGCGTTTCATTCTGTCGTTCTGGTCAAGGTGTAAACATTTCGGCTAATAAAGCAGGATTGATATCCGCACTTTGCTTTGATGAATTTACTGCTGAGATGGCAGTAAGACACAATTGTGCTAATCATTTTGCAGTTCCATCTAAATATGTTGACGAAGAAATGATGCGTAAGATGATTCAAATTTGGTGTACTACCTCGTTTGACGGCGGCAGACATTTCACTAGATTGAATAAGGTATTAAAATGACAATGTATATTGCACACAGAGGAAACTTAGAGGGTCGTATAGCTGAACATGAAAACGACCCAGTATATCTCCAAGAAGCTATTGATGAAGGATATATGGTTGAAGTTGATTTATGGAATATTGATGGGCAACTAAAACTTGGACATGATGAGAAATTTCACGATGTAACTTTTGATTGGTTACTTGAAAGAAAGCCATTTATTCTCAATCATTGTAAGAATCGTGAAGCACTTGATACTACATTGAGAGGACATTTACATGCTTTTTGGCATACCGATGAAGATTATGTCCTAACTACATGGGGATACACCGTTGGATATCCGGGAAAAGAACCGGTTGGTCAAACATTCATACTTGGAGTGCCTGAAAGAGTGTATGAATTAGACGATATCAAGCACCGAATCACATTTGGAGTAATGTCGGACTACGTAAAACTGCTAAATACATAAATAGATTACAAACTTAACTTGCTGTAGAGGCGGGGAAAAATATGGATTTTAAGCGGTTCCTAGAAGAACAAAAAGAAAAGCATGCCGTTCTAGCCTTTGGGCGTATGAATCCACCAACAGTTGGCCACGCCAAACTTGTTGACAAAGTAAAAGAGGTTGCAAAAGAAGTTGGTGGAACACACCATGTTGTAATCTCTCACTCACAAGATGCCAAGAAGAATCCTTTATCCGCACAAGATAAACTCAAACACGCAAAAAGATTCTTTCCAGATACAAATCTGAGCACCTCAGACAAAGAACATCCAACATTTCTACAACACGCGGCTAAGTTACATAAAGCTGGGGCTACACACTTGCATATGATTGCAGGTTCCGACCGCGTTGATGAATATAAAACTAAATTAGCGCAGTATAATGGTAAACACAAAGGCGCATTGTATAACTTCAAACACATAACTGTCCATTCAGCAGGTGAACGTGATCCTGATGCTGAAGGTGTTTCTGGTATGTCTGCATCCAAGATGCGTGGTCATGCTGAAACTGGTAACTTCAAAGAATTCAAAAAAGGTATTCCTAAGCATGTAGCACCAGAACATGCAAAAGAATTGTACCATGATGTGCGTAAAGGTATGAATCTCAAAGAAGATATGAATTATTTCTTTGAGCAGTTATTGACCGAAGGCGTACACGACAAAGCAATCTTCAAAGCAGTGTTTCTATCTGGCGGACCAGGTTCAGGCAAAGACTATGTGTTAGATAACACGCTTGCTGGTCATGGACTAACAGAAATCAATTCAGATAAAGCACTAGAATTCTTGATGGATAAAAGAAATCTAGACAAGACAATGCCAGCATCTGAAAAAGAAGTTCGGGATATTGTTCGTGGTAAAGCAAAAGACTTGACTGAATTGCGTCAGCGTTTAGCATTGCTTGGTCGTAATGGACTAATCATCAATGGCACTGGCGATGATCCAAAGAAGTATGCTAAAATCAAAAAAGAATTAGAAGAACTTGGTTACGAAACTTCAATGATTGCAGTTAACACCAAAGATGAAATTTCATCAAAGCGTAACATTGAACGTGGTCAACGCGGTGGTCGTACCGTACCAGAAAACATTCGTAAAGAAAAATGGGATGCAGTAAACAATGCAAGACCCGAAATGGCTAAGTTGTTTGGTAATAATTATATGGAGTTTGATAACTCCGAAGATTTGCGTAGTGCCTCTCCAGATGTAGTGAAAGCAAAGAAAGATGAATTACTACAATTGTATAAGGGCATACAAGACTTTGTTAAAAGACCTCCTAAAAATCAACAAGCATCTTTATGGATTGCAGGTGAGTTATCTAAGAAAGATAGCTTGCCTGTGCCAAAGAAAGGTGCTGAACAAATGGGACCAGCAGAATCTAATGCAGCCGAACAAGCACGTAAATTGGGTTTGCAATATTTTGGCTTTGGTCGGTATGGTAAGAATGGTAAGGTGACACATCATTCTGTGCATGATAAACTAGTACAAGATCCTACTCATGCGGATCAAGAAAGAATGACTAAGAAAGCGGCTAGTGTTACCGCATCGGCTGCAAGTGGAAGTGTTTCAAAGAAAAAAGTTAATGAATCTATAGACGATGAATTTGAATTGTTGGAAGAAATCAGCCCATTCAAACAAAAAGTTAAGCATTCTGACGGTCATACATATGTTGGCAAAGACAGTAGACCAAGATTGTTTGCTATAAGAAACAACGCGGCTAAAGAAGCACATCGTCAAAACGGTGAAGTTGTGAGAGTTGAAAAAGGTTACATGGTTAAATTAAAGGAGAGTACAGATGTTAAAACTAATCAAGAGTTTCTTCAAGAAACAAACACCACCAGTGGAAGAGAAACATCCATTGGACATTCAGAAATATCAGGCACCATCACCTGCGCCCCAGGTAGTGGAACAGTCGCCATCACCGAGCATTGTGGAAACTCCAGCGCCCACATTGGTGACGGAAGCGCCTACGATCCAACCAGAGAAAGCGGTCGCATCACCGGTAAAATCTACTACTCCAAAATCAAAGAGCAGTGGAAGAAAAAAATCAACGAAATAGACCAAGGTATAGAATCCGGGATGTCAATGGCTGCTGGAGGTGAATCTATCGGCCGTGACATGGGTGAAGTCATTGGTAAGAATGGCAAAGCAACTCCATTGAAGAAGAAAGTATAAATGAAAACTTACAAAGATTTTATTTTAGAAAAAGAAAGATGCTGGAGTGGTTTTAAACCTGTTCCGGGTAAAAAACCATATACACCAGGTTCTTGCGTTAAAGAAGATGTTGACTTATCCGAATCTCCTGCATGGACACGCAAAGAAGGACAAAATCCTGAAGGTGGTCTAAACAGAAAAGGTATTGCATCTTATCGGGCAGCTAATCCTGGCTCTAAATTATCTATGGCTGTTACTACTGAACCAAGTAAACTAAAGCCAGGATCAAAATCATACAAACGCCGTAAATCATTTTGTGCAAGAATGGGCGGTGTTGATGGACCAATGAAAAAGCCAAATGGTGAACCCACACGCAAAGCACTCGCACTAAGAAAATGGAATTGCTAAAAATAACAAAAACTAGGAGAAACTATGTACACCGATAAAATCACCCAAGCAGTCGCCGAAGCAGTTAAGCAAATTCTTGCAACTGAGAAGCTACATCCAAATCAACAAAAGTTGGATGTGCATGAACCAGAAAAAGATGAGCTAACTTCTAATGATTTTAAAATGCTTCGTAAAGGTAAAAAAGCTGATGTTAAAGAAGCTAATAATCCTTTTGATGTAAAAAACTATAAGAGTCAATTACCAACTAAACCAGGTGAGTTGGCTGGTTTTGATTCTAAGAAAATTTCAACTGGTACTGTTTACACAAGAAAACCAGTTAAAGATGAAAAGCCAATGAAAGAAGATGTTGATATCAACGCTATCAATGGTGTTAAAATGTCTACTATTGATGAAAAGCACATGACTGAACCAGAAATGGAAAAGAAAGAAGAAATTGTTAAGTCTATGAAAAAAGGACTAGCGGGTTTCAAAGAACGTTATGGTGACCGTGCTAAAGATGTAATGTATGCCACAGCCACAAAACAGGCGATGAAAGACTAACATGAAAAAAGTATCAGATGTTTTCAAAAGCATCCGATATGCCGTGGGTGAACCGCAGGCTATGCAAGAAGATTTGCGTAATTGGTTTAATCCAAATCATCCTGAAGGCGATTGGAAAAGAGTTAATAGTAAGGGTGAAGTTGTTGGCGATTGTGCAAGAGAACCTGGTGAACCTAAACCAAAATGTATGTCAAGAGAATTAAGAAACTCTTTAACTAAAAAAGAAAAAGCATCTGCTGTCAGAAGAAAAAGAAAAGAAGATCCTAATCCTGAAAGACAAGGTGCTCCCATTAATGTTACAAATAAGGTAAATGAAGATATGGAACAACTAGACGAAAAAAACAAGCCTACTAATCCAGAATTGTGGTCAAGGGCTATAGCGCAAGCAAAATCTAAGTTTGATGTTTATCCTTCTGCGTATGCTAATGGTTGGGCATCAAAGTGGTACAAGTCAAAAGGCGGTGGTTGGAAAACTGTTTCGGAAGCCAAAGAAAAGTCTGAATACGACTATGAAGGCGATATGGCACGTGGTCAACTACAGAGTATCATCAATAATGCTCAAAGAGTGCATGATATGTTGAAAGACAATGATAATCTACCTGAGTGGGTTCAATCTAAAATTACTCTTGCGGAAGATTACATTTCAACAGTTTCAAACTACATGATGAGTGAAGTTGATGAAGAAGTTGTTGTAGAAGAAAAAGGCTTGTGGGCAAATATTCGTGCTAAACGTGAACGTATTAAAAATGGTAGCGGCGAACGTATGCGTAAGCCAGGTAGTGAAGGCGCACCATCAGAAGAAATATTAAAGAAAACACAAGCGATTAAAGAAGAACATTTAGAAGAAGGTCGCCCATCACAGCGTCATCCACTTGAAGGACATGAGTATCATAAAAAGACTGATGCCGAATTGGTACACATTGCTAAAGATGCACACAAAGCAGCCGAAGCAATGAAGTCACACAATACTGATGCTGAAAACAAATATCGTGACCAAGCAAATGATTCTGCTACTGTACGATACTATCGCCAAAAGAATGGTATGGCTGACTGGTACAAGAAAAAGTATGGTCATATCAAAGAATCTGATGCATCTTGGGCCGCGGCAATGGAAAAGCAGAGAGAGAATCGCTTAACTACTGGTGATAAAAAGAAACTGGACCAAGTACGTGATATGCTTGCTAAGGAAA
>Ga0315906_10000947_pt1 | contig 44377 bp, 44 predicted proteins | sample LakEriMetagenome_4_FD_203526 | JGI IMG/M metagenome (GOLD analysis project Ga0315906, IMG submission 203526) | Freshwater fungal communities from buoy surface, Lake Erie, Ohio, United States - Buoy 2 MA122 | ecosystem: Environmental > Aquatic > Freshwater > Lake > Lake biofilm | place: USA...
CCTGGCGGACGGCGACGATCGTACCCTCGTCACCACCACGGTTGACACGTGCGAGGACTTCGACGTCCGGCCCCACTGACTCCACCCATGGGGCCCGGATGAACACGGCGGGGAAGGCCGCTGACCCTAATGCCGGGACGTCGACGTCGATCTCGAACGAATCCACCTGCCGGCCGAACGCATTGCGGCGCACCACCATGTCGATTCCGCCGATCGCCTCCTGGTCAGGTCGGGCGTCCTCGATCTGGTCGGCCAGCATGATCATCCCGGCGCAGGATCCATACATCGGCAAGCCCGCCCGCCGGGCGTCGCGCAAGGGCTCCATGAGCCCGTCGGCAAGGGCAAGCTTCGACATCGTGGTGGACTCCCCACCGGGGATGACCAGCCCCTGGACACCTGACAACACTGCCTCGGAGCCGACGGCAACCGCCCGGGCCCCCGCGCGCTCGATCGAGCGCGCGTGCTCGCGGACGTCTCCCTGCAGGCTGAGAACCCCGATCAGCGGACCGGGCTGGCTCACCAGCCCCGATCCTCCAGCCGGTGATGCACCGGAATGTCGGCGACGTTGATGCCCACCATCGCCTCGCCGAGGCCACGCGACACCTTGGCCACGATCCCCGGATCGTCGAAGTGACGCGTCGCCTGCACGATCGCATTGGCGCGCGCCGCGGGATCTCCGGACTTGAAGATGCCCGAGCCGACGAACACCCCGTCCGCGCCGAGCTGCATCATGAGAGCGGCATCGGCGGGGGTGGCAATGCCGCCGGCAGTGAAGAGCACCACCGGCAGGGACCCACGCTCAGCCACCTCCTTGACAAGCTCGAAGGGCGCCTGCAGCTCCTTCGCGGCGACGTAGAGCTCGTCTCCGGGCAGAGACGACAGCCGGGCGATCTCACGGCGGATGGTGCGCATGTGGGTAACCGCATTCGAGACGTCTCCCGTGCCCGCTTCACCCTTCGAGCGGATCATCGCCGCGCCCTCGGTGATGCGGCGCAGGGCCTCACCGAGATTCGTCGCGCCACATACGAAGGGCACGGTGAACTGCCACTTGTCGATGTGATTGGCGTAGTCCGCAGGAGTGAGCACCTCGGACTCGTCGATGTAGTCGACGCCGAGGGACTGCAAAACCTGCGCCTCGGCGAAGTGCCCGATGCGCGCCTTTGCCATCACCGGGATGGATACGGCACCGATGATGCCCTCGATCATGTCCGGGTCGGACATGCGCGCGACACCACCCTGGGCGCGAATATCGGCTGGCACCCGCTCGAGAGCCATGACGGCCACGGCGCCAGCGTCCTCCGCGATGCGCGCCTGCTCGGGCGTGACGACGTCCATGATCACGCCGCCCTTGAGCATCTCGGCCATGCCTCGCTTGACCCGCTGCGTACCGACGACAGGGGAGTCCGTCACGTCAACCTCGCTCGATCGGGGCAGCAGCACTGAGCAACTGCCCAACTATGGGGAAACGACATCATCCTAGGCGCCTAACGCGCAACCAGCCCCTCGGGCATGGTGTCGTCCATCTCCCACGTCTCGGGCCAGGGGGTGTGGCCCGCGAGCCGGAAGGTCCGGGCCATGCGCTGGCCGCGCAACTGCCGGCAGGCGCGGACCGCGTCATTGAGGAACCGCCGGGAGAGCTGGACGCGCCGGCACGCCGCCTGGAGCTCGGCCAGCATCGCCGCTCCGTCCGGTTCACCGGACACGAAGGCAGCATCCTCGGGGCTCAGGACCGCACAGAGAACCCCCGAGAGCGCCGACTCGGCCCGAGCCCGCTCATCGACCTCCGCGTCGGCAGACGTGCGGGCCCGATGCGCGGCGTCGGCCAGGAGCATGCTGGAGGCGGGGTCGAGCAGGGCCGAGGTCGCGATCTCCGTGCTGATCGCCGAGCGTCGGATCAGGTGCGAGTCCAGTGCGAGGGCAGAGGTGTCAATCCGCTTGTGCAGGTGGTCGATCCGACCCGCCGTCATGCTCAGGTACAGGCCGAACAGTGCGAGCAGGACGACCAGCACACCCACGAGCCACCACGCGCTCACCCCTCGCCTCCTCGTCCGCTCCGGGACAAGCGCCCGATGATCTGGCCGCGGAGATCCTCGGTCACCTTCTCCCCCGGCAGTCGAATGCTGTCGTACACCGCGATGACGTCGTCGACGACGACATCCCAGTCGAACTCCCGGACACGCTCGTCGCCAGCCGCCACGAGTTCCGACCGGAGCCCGGCGTCGGTCAGGACGGAGATGATCGCCGAGGCCAGGCCCGACGGATCCTCGTTGGGGAACAGCCGGCCGCACCGTCCGTCCTGAAGCACCCGACGAAAGGCCGGCAGGTCCGAGGCGACAACCGCCGTCTGCGCCGCCATTGCCTCGACGAGCACGATGCCGAAGGACTCCCCTCCCGTATGCGGGGCGATGTACGCGTCGACTGAGCGCAGAGCCCGGACCTTGTCCTCGTCGCTCACCCGGCCGAGGAACACCACGGAGTCGAGCAGTTCATCGGGCACCTGGGCCCTCTGCTCGTCGACATCACCCGGACCGGCGACCAGGACCTGCACATCGGGCAGCACCCGCACCACCTCCGGAAGGGCCGCCATGAGGACGCCGAGCCCCTTGCGGGGTTCGTCCATCCTTCCCAGGAAGAGCATGGCCGGCCGCGTGGGATCAACACACGGGAGTCGGGTGGCATCTGCGAACGCGGAGACGCGGACACCGTTGGGGATCAGGACGGCGTCACCGCCCAGGTGGTTCACGAGGGTTCTGCGGGCATCCTCGCTCACCGCGATCCGACCGCGAACCTTCTCCATTGCGGTCTGGCCCAGGTAGTAGGCCGCCGCCAGAATCCTCGAACGGTCGTACGACGAGTGCCACGTCGCGACGATCGGTCCGCGAGCGACCCACATCGCCAGCAGAGACAGGCTCGGGGCCACGGGTTCGTGCACATGGAGCACGTCGAAGTCACCCTCGCGGATCCACGACTGGACGCGCCTGGTCGCCTTGACCCCCAGGCTGAGTCGCGCGACGGAGCCGTTGTAGCGGACCGCGATGGGACGCCCGCCGTCGACGACCCAGTCCGGCAGTTCACCGGGGTCCTCTACCGGCGCCAGCACGCTGATCTCATGCCCGTGGTCGCGCAGCGCCATCGCCAGATCAGCCATGTGCGAGCGCACTCCCCCGGGCACGTCCCACGCGTAGGGGCTGACGAGGCCGACTCTCATGCCTGCACATCCACGGCGGCGGAGCCTGAAGCCGCACCTCGACCAGGCTCGAGATCTGCGACCCACACCGGCTGCATCATGTGCCAGTCCTCGGGATGCTCGCGAATGTCCAGCGAGAAGGCATCGGCGATGCCCTGCGTGATGACCGACACCTTCTCCTGACGTGAGCCGCTCGACGGCACCGGGACACGATCGTGGACACGGCCTCGCGCCATGCCCTCCTCGTACCACAGGGTCACGGGATACACCGGTGCGTCGGTGAGCAGCCCGAGCAGGGCCGGACCGGCCGGGAACGAGGCCGGAGCCCCGAGAAGATCGACGATGACCCCGTTGCGGCCGATGTCTCGATCACCCATGAGGGGCACGAGCCGACCCTCCTTCAGACGTCGGGCAAGAGTGCGCACGACATCGGGGTCGCCGGTCGGCAGGATCTCCATGCCCATGGTGGTGCGGTACGCGAGGAACCTCTCGTACAAACCTTCCGGTCGGAGCCGCTCGGCGACCGTGGTGAGGCCCCCGTAGCGCAGGCACCCCCAAGCACCGGCGTGATCCCAGTTGCCCGAGTGGTTGACCACCATGATCGCGCCCGTGCCAGCGACCATGGCGTCATCCATCAGATAGTGCCGGTCGAGGAGGAACGTGTCATTCACCCGCTGGGCTGACCACATGGGAAGACGGAAGGTGTCACACCAGTAGCGCATGTAGCTGCGCATGCTGCGGTGGACGAGATCCTCGATCTCCTCCGCCTGCGCCTCCGGGCGAACCCGATGGAGATTGCGTCGCAACTGCTGCACGCCACTGCCGTTTCGCCGGTAGAGGGCATCCCCAGCACGGGCGAAGACGCCGTACGCGGATTTCTCGGGAAGACGCCGCACCACCCGCCAACCCGTTGCGAAGGCCCATTCGGTCACCGCGTCCGTCGCCCGGCGACCGAGGGACGTGGACTCACCCACCGTCGCGACTCGCCCGCAATTGGGCTCGGACGGTCCAGATCCGCTGACCGATCGTCACCAGACCCAGCAGCCCGACGATCCAGAGTGCGATAGCCAGCACATATGGCACGCCGAATCCGGCGATCAACGTGGCGATCCCCGCGAGGATGAGTCGCTCCGCACGCTCAGCGATCCCGACATTGGCGCTGGCGCCGACGGCCTCCGCTCGTGCCTTGGCATACGACGTCACCTGCCCCGTCACCAGCGCGAGGAGCGCACCGGTGGTCACCCAAGGCTGATCGTTGAAGGCTCCGTACAGCACCAGCCCTCCGAAGATGGCGCCGTCGGCGAGGCGATCGAGGGTGGCGTCGAGGAAGTTGCCCCAGGGTCCGGAGGTGCCGGACATCCGCGCCATCGTGCCGTCGAGCAGATCGCTCATGCCGATCACCAGGATGATGAGGACGGCCGGGATGAACCAGCCCTGCGGCAGGAAGACGAGTGCCACGGCGACCGTCAGCACGGTTCCCGTGATCGTGACCGCGTCTGGCGAGACGTGCATGCGCAGCAGCAGCCGCGCGGGCGGCTCGATGACTCCGCTGACCACCTTGCGGGCGGCCGGGTTGTTCAGCACGACTGTGACTCTACCGGCGGCGAGGAGCCAGGCACCGGCCCGCGTCAGGTCAGCTTGCCTCGTGGCTCGTGAAGGGTGGAGGCTGGTGGGCGGACGCGAGGAGGAGACGAGGAGGAGACATGGCCGAGACCCGTCGAGATGCCCACGGCGGGCCGGCGGCTCTGTCCGCGACGGCGGAGCAGGCCCGCAACGTCGTCCTCGTCGGCCCAGCCGGATCAGGCAAGACCACCCTCATGGAGTCGCTGCTGGTCGCATCCGGCACGATCTCGCGCCGGGGATCGATCGCGCACGGGACGACCACCGGCGATCACGACCCCGCGGCAGTTCGCCAGAAGCGTTCCGTCGAGCTCTCCGTGGCGACGTTCTCCTGGGACGGCAGCACGATCACCCTGATCGACACCCCCGGACACCCGGACTACACCGGGGAACTGCGCGCCGGGCTCCGCGCTGCGGACGCCGCCTTGTTCGTGGTGTCCGCGACCGACGGCATCGACGCCGCGACCAGTCGACTGTGGGACGAGTGCGAACTCGTGGGCATGCCCCGGGCGATCGTCGTGACCGGCCTTGATCGCGAGCGCGCGGACTTCGACGAGACGATCGCGATCTGCCAGCGGGTCTTCTCCGGCGGCGTGCAGCCCCTGTTCCTGCCGATTCACGGCGACGACGGCGACGTCGTCGGCTTCATCGACCTGCTCGACGAGCGAATCTGGCACTGGTCGACAGGCTCGCTGGCCATCGATCCGGCCGAGGAGCGCCATCGTGAGCTGATCGCGAGCGAGCGCGCCAGCCTTATCGAGAGCGTGGTCACCGAGTCCGAGGACGAGGTGCTCATGGACGCCTTCATCGGCGGCGAGCACGTCGACGTGGTGCTGCTCACGGCCGATCTCGAGCGCGCTGTCGCCCGCGGCCACTTCCATCCGGTGGTCGGGCATGCCGAGTCCGGTATCGGCATAGGCGCGGAGCTCATCCTCGACCTCATCGTGCGGGGATTCCCCTCCCCCCTCGAGAGCGCACCGCCACTCGTCACCGGCATCGACGGCTCACCTGCCGAGCCGATCGACGCGCATCTGCCAGGTCCGCTCGTCGCCGAGGTGATCAAGACGACGTCCGACCCGTACATCGGAAAGGTGTCCATCGTTCGGGTGTTCTCCGGCACCCTCGTCTCGGAAGGCCAGGTGCACGTGTCCGGGCACTTCGTCGACTCCACGGGACGACATGACCATTCCACGGGACGACACGATCATTCCACGGGACGACAGGATCATGACGCCGACGAACGCATCGGCCACCTCATGACCCTGCTCGGAAAGCAGCATCGCGACGCCGAGCAAGCCGGGCCGGGCAGCATCGTGGCCGTCAGCAAGCTGACCCGCGCCGAGACCGGCGACACGCTCTCGTCGATCGAGCACCCCTTGCTCATGGAGCCATGGGCCATGCCCGAGCCCATGCTTCCGCTGGCGATCTCACCCCACAGCCCAGGTGACGAGCACAAGCTCGGCTCGGCGCTTGCGCGCCTCGTCGCCGAGGATCCGACCCTGCGCGTCGAGCACCCTGAGGGCACCGGCCAGATCGTCTTGTGGACCCTGGGCGAGGCGCATGCCGATCTGGTGCTCGACCGGCTCACGACCCGCTACGGGGTGTCCGTCGACGCGACAGAGCTTCAACCCTCGATGCGGGAGACCTTCGCAGGCCCCGCCCGCGGCAGCGGCCGGCTCGTCAAGCAGTCAGGCGGGCACGGACAGTACGCGGTCGTCGAGATCGATGTCGAGCCGCTCGTCCCTGGATCAGGCTTCGTCTTCGGCGATCGCATCGTCGGTGGCTCCCTACCCCGCAACTACATCGCCTCCGTGGAGAAGGGCGTGCGCCACCAGATGGCACAGGGTGTCGCCGCGGGATTTCCCGTGGTCGATATCCGAGTCACGCTCGTCGGCGGCACGTTCCACGCAGTGGATTCGTCAGACCTGGCCTTCCAGGCCGCTGGTGCCATCGCACTCAAGGACGCTGCCGACAAGACCCAGATGACTCTTCTGGAGCCGATCGTCACGCTGACGATCGACGTGCCCGACGAGCACGTAGGTTCGGTCATCTCCGACCTGTCCACGCGACGGGGCATCATCCGCGGCACCGATGCGTCCGGCGACGGGCGCACGACCGTCGTGGCTGACGCTCCCGAGAAGGAGGTGTCCCGCTACGCGATCGACATTCGCAGTGTGACGCACGGCACCGGCACGTTCACGCGCGAGCCGAACGGCTTCGGTCCCGTCCCCGCGTCGCTCGCGCAACGCCTGATGCCACCAGCCTGACGGCGCTGCGCGCACACTGCCGGGCACACATGCGGGAATGATCGGACCGTGACCTACGTCGCCCTTGCGCTGCTTCCGCTCGCCTTCGGACTGGGAGACTTCCTCGGAGGCGTCTTCTCCCGGCGCGTGTCCCCCTGGGCAGTGGTCGGATTCACCACTGCGGTCTCGGCACTCGGAGCGGGGGCCTGGGCCTTCGGCACGGGAAGCCTGTCGCTCGATCCCACCGACGTAGTGGCAGGGGCGATTTCAGGTGTGCTCTTCGTGATCGCCTATGCGCTGTTCTTCACCGCACTGGCGACAGGCAAGTCCGGAGTCGTCAGCGCGATCGTCTCGCTCTCGGTGATCCCACCAGTCCTTGCCGACCTTGCCCAGGGGGACCTGCCCAGCACAGTGGCGCTGGTCGGCATCGTCGCGATCGTCGTTGGTGTCATCGTGATCTCACAGCCGACCTCGATCCGGCAGGAGTCCAGCAAGTCGATTCTCCTGGCACTCGCGTCCGCCCTGACGTTCGGAATCCAGTACATCGCACTCGATCGAGCGAGCACCGCCAACGCCGACGTCGCCATTCTCGTTCAGTACGCCGTCGCGGCTCTGGCTGTCGTCATCCTCGGGCTGATGACCAGATCGGTCGGAGGAGTCACGCGCCAGGACTTTCCTCGACTAGTGGGTATCGGACTGCTCTTCGCCGTCGGCGGCCTGTGCCTGTCAGCATCGATGGTGGCCACGAACGTGGCGGTCGCCACCGCCGTTCTGATGTCCGAGCCGATCGTGCTGGCATTGCTCGGGTTCTTCGTCCTCAAGGAGCGCCTCAGAGTTCTCCAGGTGATCGCATTGGTCGTCGTCGTGCTCGGAGCCATTGCGGCGACCATGGGCTGACGCGCAGCCGGCATCAGGGATTCGGCCACGGCCCCGCGACGCGCCCGGTCTCCCGAGCTGCGAGGTCCGCGCCCGCGAAGCGCAGGATCCACGCCTGCGGGCTGAGGGGACGGTATCGATGCTCGGCCCCCTCCACCGCCATCACATCGCCCGCCTCGAGGAGGACGGCCACCGGGCCCTTCGTGGTCATGAACTCCACGATGCCTCGACCGTCGAGCACGGTCTCGAACTCGTCGGCACCGTTGACGTGCCACGCGCCCATGCCCTGGTTGGCCGCATCCTCGTCAGCCGGGGGCTCAGCAACGATCCGCCCCTTCTCGGCGGTATCCGACCCGAGCACATCCACCATGACCTCGTCATGCTCAGGATCGCCGACGGCCACGATGCGCACCCCTGCAAGGCTCAGGAACGCTCGCGATCGCTCCTCGTCGTAGGTGATGAACGTAGCCATGTCACACCTCCTCCCACGCCTGCGCCAGCAGGTCGCGGGTCTCCTGAAGTAGTTGGGGAATGATCTTGGTGCCTCCGACGATGGGCATGAAATTGGTGTCGCCACCCCAGCGCGGAACCACGTGCTGATGCAGGTGCCCGGCTATGCCCGCACCGGACACCGACCCCTGGTTCATGCCGATATTGAAGCCATGGGCCCCGGAAACCGCGCGAAGCACCGTCATGGCCCGCTGGGTGAACTCCCCCAGCTCCATCACCTCCGAGGGTCGAAGGTCGGTGTAGTCGGCCACGTGACGGTACGGGCAGATCATCAGATGCCCCGAGTTGTATGGGTACAGGTTCAGGACCCCGAACACCTCGCTGCCCCGCGCGAACACCAGGCCCTCGGTTGCCGAGACGTTCGGCGCGCGGCAGAACGGGCAGTGGTCTCCCGCCTCATGGTCCCCTGGCTTGCCCTCCCCTCGCAGGTAGGGCATCCGATGCGGCGTGTAGAGCCGCTCCCAGGCATCCGTCATGTCAGATCTGCACCCGCGCCGCGATCGCCTGAACGATCTCGTCGATCGCCTCATCGATCGGCACGCCGTTCTTCTGCGTGCCGTCGCGGTAGCGGAACGAGACGGCACCGGCAGTGGCGTCCTCGTCTCCCGCGATGAGCATGTACGGGACCTTGGCTCGCTGTGCATTGCGGATCTTCTTCTGCATCCGATCGTCAGCAGAGTCGACCTCGACGCGCACGCCTCGTGCCCGCAGGCGGGCTGCGATGTCGTCGAGATAGTCGATGTGCGCATCCGTCACCGGGATGCAGACCACCTGCACAGGGGCCAGCCAGGGCGGGAAGGCTCCCGCGTAGTGCTCGAGCAGCACGGCGAAGAAGCGTTCGATGGATCCGAAGAGGGCCCGGTGGATCATGATGGGGCGCTGACGCGAGCCATCCGCGGACTGGTACTCGAGGTCGAAGCGCTGCGGGAGCTGGAAGTCCACCTGGATCGTCGACATCTGCCACGTACGACCGATCGCATCCTTCGCCTGCACCGAGATCTTCGGCCCGTAGAAGGCCGCGCCCCCCTCGTCGAGGACAAGCTCGAGATCCTGCCGCTCCGCGGCGAGGCGAAGTGCCTCGGTCGCCTCGGACCACTCCTCTTCAGTGCCCACGCTCTTGTGCGGGTCTCGCGTCGACAGCTCCAGGTAGAAATCGCTCAGGCCGTAGTCGCGCAGCAGGTCAAGCACGAAGCTGAGCAGGCGATCAAGTTCGGCGCCCATCTGCTCCTTCGTGCAGTAGATGTGCGCGTCATCCTGCGTGAAGCCACGCGCCCGCGTGAGGCCCTGCACCACCCCGGACTTCTCGTAGCGGTAGACCGTCCCGAACTCGAACAGACGCAGGGGCAGCTCGCGATAGGAGCGGCCGCGCGCCGAGAAGATGAGGTTGTGCATGGGGCAGTTCATCGGCTTCAGGTAGTAGTCCTGAGCCTGCTTGCGCACGACGCCCTCGGCATCCACCTCGCCATCGAGCTGCATCGGCGGGTACATGCCCTCGGCGTACCAGTCGAGGTGCCCAGACTTCTCGAACAGCGCCCCCTTGGTGATGTGCGGCGAGTTGACGAACTCGTACCCGCCCTCCTCGTGACGCCGGCGCGAATAGTCCTCCATGACCCTGCGCACCACTCCGCCCTTGGGATGGAAGACCGCGAGGCCAGATCCGATCTCCTCGGGGAAGCTGAAGAGGTCCAGCTCAGCGCCCAGCTTGCGGTGGTCGCGCTTCTCCGCCTCCTCGAGGAAGGTCAGATAGGCGCGGAGATCATCCTTCGACGGCCACGCCGTGCCATAGACGCGCTGCAACTGCTCATTCGCCTGGTCTCCGAGCCAGTAGGCGGCTGCCGAACGCATGAGCTTCACCGCGTTGGGCGGGATGTAGCGGGTGTCGGGTACATGCGGTCCGCGGCAGAGGTCGCCCCAGCATCGCTCACCTGTCTTGGCGTCGAGGTTGTCGTAGATCGTCAGCTCGGCGCCACCGACCTCCATCACGTCGGCACCCCCCTCGCTGCCGATCAGGCGCAGCTTGTACGGCTCGTGTGCGAGCTCGCGCACAGCGTCACCCTCGGTGACCACTCGGCGCGCAAAGCGCTGACCACTCTTGAGAATCGCGACCATGCGCTTCTCCAGGACTTCAAGGTCGTCGGGCGTGAAGGGCTGCGCGACATCGAAGTCGTAGTAGAAGCCGTCCTTGATCGGCGGTCCGATGCCGAGCTTCGCCTCGGGGAAGGTGTCCTGGACTGCCTGGGCAAGAACATGAGCCGCCGAATGCCGAAGCACCGCGAGGCCCTCAGGGGTGTCGACGGACACCGGCTCGACGACATCGGCGTCGGACACTTCCGTCGCCAGGTCTCGGAGCTCACCGTTGATGCGGGCGACTACGACGGAACGGTCGCCACCGACTCTCTCGAACGCCGTGGCCACATTTCTCCTGTCGGTGCCGCAGATACCCCTGCATGAACCCTGGTCGTGCATCCGGTGGGCGATACTGGGTTCGAACCAGTGACCCCTCGCGTGTGAAGCGAGTGCTCTACCACTGAGCCAATCGCCCGGAGCGCCCTGACTCTACCCCAAGGGGCCCTCCGCATTCCCCCCGCGGCCGACCCGCGTGTGCACCCGGCTTCCGCCTGCACCGTGACCTACCGTGGAGGCAACTTCACGGAAGGAAGGTCAACCATGACCTCATCTCGCTTCTCGGGGCGCCGGATCGGCGCCCTTGCCACGAGGACCGCCGCTGCGTCGGCGCTCGTCCTCGGTGCCGTCGGGCTGGCATCCGCACCCGCACAGGCTGCCGTCACCGGCTTCGGCGGCGCCGTCGGCGTGCTGCAGACCGTCACCGTCACGGATGTCACCACAAGCGGCGTCGGGCAGTCGACCTGCACCGTCACGCCGACCATCAATGGCGTGGCCCAGGCTTCCACGTCCGGAACCCTGCAGGGCACCACGCTGACCTTCCAGTGGACCCCGGCCAACGTGGGTGCAGCGACGTTCTCGATGAGCGACTGCACGACGACCTCGATCATTCCTGCGGCGTCGATCACCCAGGTCACCACGACGACGATCATCAGCACGCCCAACACGGCCCCCCTCAATCAGGCCGTCCGGGTGAACATCACCGTGCAGTCGGCCAGCCCGAGCACCTACACGCCGACCGGCCAGGTGGTGGTGCGCAACGCCAACGGCGCGGTCCTCTCGACCATGGGCCTGACCCCCGGGCCGGGTGTCGGCCAGTCCTTCGCCTACTACTGGTGGACTCCGACGGCAGCAGGGACCTTCTTCTTCGTCGCCACCTACAACGGCGACAGCAATGCGACGACGTCGGTCTCGCCCCAGGACACCGTCATCGCGACTCCGAGCGGCAACACCATCTCCCTCTCCGCTCCGGCCACGATGACGCAGGGAGTGCCGGTCCAGCTCACCGCCACGGTGTTCCCCAGTGGAACGCAGGGGTCCGTGGGCTTCACGGTCAACGGGCAGCCGATCAGTGCGTCAGTCCCGCTCAACGCCCAGGGCCAGGCATCGTTCACGTGGACGCCCACCGCGGCTGGGCAGATCACCCTCGGCGCGAGCTACATGACCAGCCAGGGTGGCTCAGGATCGACGTCCGAGAGAGTCACGGTCGTCGCCGGGGCCGCCGCCAAGGACACCATCTCCCTCACTCAGCCCGGGGTGGGTCCCTGGAATCCCAACGGCGTCTACACCGTGCCCAACGGCACCACCTTCACCTTCCAGGCATCGACCCAGTCGGGGTCACCGGTGACGCTCTCCGACACCGGGCCCTGCCAGGTGAATGGCCTGACGCTCACCGTCGATGTCGGCTCCGGTCAGTGCAACCTCGTCGCATCGAGCCCGGGCGGTCCCGGATATGCAGCCAACCAGCAGGGCTACACCGTCGTGGCCTCACCCGGAACCCAGGCGCTCACCTTCCAGCCTCCGGCATCCAGCCGCGTGAACCGGGGTCGCAACATTCGACTCGAGGCGAACGGCGGCAGCGACACCAACGCTGGCCAAGCGGTCAACTGGCGGGCGATCAACAGCGGTGGGGTCTGCCGCGTGACCTTCCCGGCGAATGGGTCCGTCATCGTTCGCACCACCGGTGCTGGCACGTGTCAGATCCGGGGCATCGCGCAGGCCGTACCGGGGCAGTGGAACCGCATGGTCGTCAACTACACGTACCGCGTGCGCTGACCGTCGCAGAACGCCGAGAGGGCCCCCATCCCACCGGGTGGGGGCCCTCTCGGCGTTCAGGGATCGATCGACTCCGCTGCGCGGACGTGGAAGGCTGCCGCTCATGTACATCCCCCGGCCGTTCCAGGTATCCCCCGAGGATGCCCGCGACCTTCTGCGTGAGATCACGGTGGGACACCTGATCACCACGACGTCGCAGGGACCGATCGCGACGCTGCTGCCATGGGTGGTGGACGACGAGAACCTTGCCCTGGTCGGCCACATGGCTCGTCCGAACGCCCAGTGGCAGACGCAATGGCAGGGACAGGCGCTCGTTATCGCCGAGGGTCCGAACGGATACGTGTCGCCCTCCTGGTACGCGACTAAGGCAGAGACGGGCCGGGTGGTTCCGACATGGGACTACGTGGTGGTCCACGCGTACGGAGAGCTCGTGATCCACGACGAAGGCACCTGGGTGGAGGACGTGGTCCGACGACTGACGGATCGGCATGAGCAGCAGCGGCGCGAGCCGTGGAGCGTGGACGACGCACCCAGCGACTACATCGACTCGCAGTTGCGCGGCATCGTGGGCGTCGAGGTGCAGATCGACCGGGTCGAGGCCTCCGTGAAGATGAGCCAGAACAAGTCGGACGCCGACAGATCAGGCGTCCTCGCGGGCTTCGTCGGTGACGGCAACGTGCCCGCCGCGGAATGGATCGAGCGCGCCACTACATGACCTGATCGGGACCGCGGGCGGGTAGGCCCCTCCCCACGTTCAGGGATCAATCGACGTGGCGGACCGCTCATGGAATGCGCCCTGCAACCGGCTCGATACGGGCCCCGCCTCCGGCCAGGTGCGCTCGTCGAGGCGCACCACAGGGTGGATCCCACGCGTGGACGACGTCAGGAACACCTCATCCGCAGTGTCGAGGATCGAAAGAGGCAGGTCTCGCTCTACGGCGTCGAACCACTCGAGAACCAGTTCGCGGGTGATACCGGGCAGGCATCCACTCGCCAGCGACGGTGTCATGACGACACCGTCCACGACAACGAACACATTGGTCGTCGTGCCTTCGCACAGGTCGCCGACGGTATTGGCCATCAACGCCTCGGACGCACCTGCCCCCTGCGCTGCGCGCAGGGCGACGACGTTCTCCGCGTAGGAGGTGGACTTGGCACCGACGAGGGGGGAACGCTCGTTTCGCGGCCACGGCACACGAACCGCAGTCGTCGTGGACGGCCACGGCGGAGAGTCGACAGCCATCACCACCAGGGTCGGTTCCCCCGGATCACCCCCGAGAGAGCCTGCTCCTGACGTGCATGTCACACGCAGGCGCCCGTGGTGCCCCCCACGGCGCAGCCAGTCCGTGGTCACCTCCACCATCGCCTCCCGCACCACACTGCCGTCCAGTGAGGCCAGGCCCAGCCGAGAGGCCGATGACTGAAGTCGCTTCAGGTGCCGCGTCACTGCGAAGGCGCCGGCATCGGTGAGCTTCAGGGTCTCAAAGACCCCGTCAGCCACCGTGAAGCCGCGATCGAACACGCTGACGCGGGCTTCGTCGACGAGCGCTCCACCCGATGCCGTTCCGACCCATGCCCTCACGGTGATCCACCTGCCCAACGACCCGAGGCGACCTGAATCAGGTGCTGCGCCTTCAACTCCGTCTCTCGCCACTCGGCCGAGGCATCCGACGCCCAGGTGATCCCCGCGCCGGTTCCGAATCGGACCTCGCCATCGCGAATCCAGAAGGACCTGATCGCCACCGCCAGCTCCCCTTCTCCGGTGTCTGCGTCGATCCAGCCGAAGGCCCCGCAGTAGTACTCGCGCGAGACGGGCTCGAGCTGGTCGATCAGTCGGAGAGCCGAACTCTTCGGCGCGCCGGTCACCGATCCCGGAGGGAAGGCCGCTTCGAGAATCCCCTCCCAGTCCACGTCGAGCAGCAGCCGCCCGCTCACCATCGACACCAGGTGAACCAGCCCCGGATGCGACTCCTCGCGCAGCAGGGCAGGAACAGTCACGCTGCCCACCTCGCACACCTTCGACAGGTCGTTGCGCACCAGATCGACGATCATGATGTTCTCCGCGCGGTCCTTGTCGGTGAGGTCATCGGCCGTCGCGCCCGTCCCCTTGATGGGGCCAGATGCGATCACGCGCCCCCCATCGGCAGGCGCTACTGCGAGGAACAACTCCGGGCTCGCACTCGCCATGCAGACTCCATGGTCAGGCAGACGCAGAAAGCCGCCGTAAGGAGACGGATTGCCCGTCGCGAGAAGGCAGTGCAGGCCCGCGATGTCGGCTGCCTCGGCATCGGGGAGATCCGCCGACATCACCCGGCAGAGGTTCGCCTGATACACCGTTCCTGCCGCAATCGCGTCCCTCACCGATTCGACACCCTCGCGGTACGAGTTCTCATCCATGGACGTCGCCCAGGAGGTCACCGGGGGGCCGGACCATCGACCGATGCTCACGTCTGCCACCGGTGACCAGCGGGCGAATCGGGCAAGCACCGGCTCACCGTCATAGGGCACCGCTACGGCCCACCTGCCGCCGTACCTCAGAGCTGCGGGGTCGTTCTCGACATTCAGCAGTCCCGAGGCCCACTGGCCGCCCATGCAGGCCGCCGGATGGAGAATCACCCGCCCATCTTGGCCGTTGAGCCTGGCGTCCGCAGCAGGTGACCCGGCACGTGCACGAGGTCCCCTGGTTCGCCCCCCGACACCCTCGTCGGATATGGTTCCCGACAACACATGCGGACGTAGCGCAGCTGGTAGCGCATCACCTTGCCAAGGTGAGGGTCGCGGGTTCGAATCCCGTCGTCCGCTCGCACGACGCGCAGCCGTCATAGCTGCCGCGGCTCCTGGTGGAGTGGCCGAGAGGCGAGGCAACGGCCTGCAAAGCCGTCTACACGGGTTCAAATCCCGTCTCCACCTCCATCTTCTGCGGTCCTGGTTCCTCGTATCGCCGTCACCCGGCTGATCAGTACCAGCCCCCAGCGATGCGACAATCCCCATGTGGGAGTGATCACGCGACTGTGGGCGAGCAGCTACAGCCGACTCGCCCTCTTCACCTCACTGGCCACGGTCGTCGCCTACTCGATCGGACTTGTCGCCCCCTACGTCGACCCGATCCCCGCTGCCATCACTGCCGCGGTTGCCACGCGTGCCACCTTCCATCATGCGGCGAAGGAGACCGTGTTCCAGATCGTCGGCGCACTGGCCGGGGCGACCATCGCCCTGCTCATCGTGTCCGTCCTCGGCACCGGTCCACTGGTGATCTTCCTGCTGGTCCTGCTCTGCTTCGCGCTCGCACGGTGGCTACGCCTCGCCTCACCGGAGGACTCTCCCTTCGTCGCCGCCGGCATGGCCGTGACCGTCATCCTCGTCGTCGGCACCCACCTCACGACAGAGCTCGCCATCGAGCGCTTCACCGGAGTCGTCGTCGGCGCACTGTGCGCGCTGGTCGCCTCGGCTCTCACCGCTCCCAGCCGCGACACCCGGGTGCTGCGCACCGACCTCGACACCCTCAAGGATCAGCTCGCCGGACTGCTCACCGCCATGTCCGAGGGCGTGCGCGCCCGGCCGGACCGCCAGGCTGCACGGCAGTGGCGTGAGGAGGCCATCGAACTGCGCAATCGGACACTCGGTCTCGCCGCTCGCTGGGACGAACTGGCGCGCAACCACCGCTGGAGTCCACGCATCGATCCGGACGACCTCACCCTGCTCAAGCAGGACCTCGATGCCACGACGATCATGTCCTCGAGACTGCTCACCATCGCTGCGGACCTCAGCAGCGCGACCACCCGCGAGGTCGAGCCGCTGCCGCCCGCTGCGGCATCGCCCCTGGCCGACCTCATGGCGATGGCAGCCGCCAATATCTCCGCCGAGGATCCCGCCACGTCGATCGGCCGAACCCAGGCCCACGAGGCGGTGCGCGTGGCCGACCAGACTGCCCAGATCGCCCTCATCGGGGGCATCGTGTCGAACCTCAACCGCATCAACCAGGCGGCGAGCGACGAGGATGTCACCGGTGAGATGCCGGCATCCGGAGCCACGTAGGCGGTGTCAGGCAACCGGCCGCGACCGTGTAGTCTCGTGCGAGTTCCGCGGGCGATTGGCGCAGGGGCTAGCGCGCTTCCTTGACACGGAAGAGGTCACAGGTTCGATTCCTGTATCGCCCACCAATGAGAACCCGTTGAGACCCAGCGGGTTAAGGGATGGACCACCTCCGGGGCAGGCTCCTCACTTCGGTGAGGTCCCCGGGGGCGGTCTGCGCTGCTAGTGTGACCGGCAACGACAGGAGGAATCATGGACGCTCAAGGTTTCTTAGCAGCGCTAACCCCTGCCGTGACTGATGCGGGTGCGCGGGAACGTTTCCTTGCTAACCCCAAAGCGGTACTGGCAGCCGCGGGACTGGACCTACCGGAGTGGTTCACGGTGACTGCACGTGAAGGTGATGCCGCTGAACTGATCATCACCGTGCCCGGCCTACGCGACCCTGATGCTGACCTTAGCGACGACATGCTTGAAGGCGTGGCTGGCGGCCTTCCCTGGCGTTTAACGATAAACTTGCCTGCCCCAGGTTGACGTAGTTAGTCCGTGAGTGGGCGTGGTTGGCTAACCTGCCCGTCATGGTGTGGTGTGTGTACGGGTCTACTTGATCGCCGATCACTTCGGTCAGGTCGCCGGCACGACGCGTAGGTAACGGGAGAGCACCCTCCCTAGGCTCTGCGACTCGTCACCCGTCCGTCCCCCCTCGCGCGCTGCGTGCGGGTCTGGGACCCACGGAGTCGTCAAGCGGTGCTGGTCGCTCGGTGCTGGTCGACCCGTGCTGGCAGCCCTGTTCTACCCCACCGGGGACGGGCCTAAACCTCCCCTAGCGCGATCTCTGACATTCGTGCCGCGATCTGCTGGTCCCTGCCCTGCGCCGCGTGCTGGTAGATCATCGCGGCCTGAACCGTGGAGTGCCCGAGTCGAGCCTGAAGGTCGGCCAGCGTCGCACCAGTGATCGCCGCCAGCGTCGCACCCGTGTGCCGAAGGTCGTGCCAGCGCAGATCGGGTCGGCCAGCGACCTCCCTCGCGGGATAGAACACCTTGGTCAGGGTCGACTGAGACAGGTGCCGGGTCGGGTTACCTGCTGACGGAAACAGAAGCGCATCACCCTGAGGCGCCACGAACGTTTCGAGGTGGCCTCGGATCGCGGGTACGACATGCGGCGGGATCGCCACGTCTCGCACTCCCGCTTCCGACTTCGGGTCACCGACGACGTACCGACCCTCGTGCTTCACGACTGCACGGCGCACGCGCAGGACGGCACCGGCCGCGTCGTCTAGGTCGACGTCACCGCGCCGGAGTTCGGTCAGTTCCCCGAACCTCAGGCCGCACCATGCCGCCACGAGCAGCATGGCCCGGTAACGCTCGGGCATGGCCGCCTCCATAGCCTCAATCTCGGCCACGGTCGCCGGTCGAGTCTTGTGCCGAGACTTGGCCCTCGACGCGCCCCTGATCCTGCAGGGGTTCGCGTCGAGCAGTTCATCCTCCACGGCCGCATTGAGCATGTTCCGCAGCGTGTCGTAGGCGTGAGCGCGAGCGCTGGGGGCTGCGTCGCCCTGCTGTGCGTACCAGCGCCGAATGATCGCGGGCGTCAGGCGACGCAACTGGACGTCACCGAGCGTTGGCAGCACGCGGTTGTCGAGGTCTCGGCGGTACTCGGCCAGCGTGCGAGGCCGCAGGTCAGTCTTGGTCGCGAGCCACTGGTAGGCGTAGTCCTCGACCGTGCCCGTTCGGGCGACCTTGCTGGGAGGGGCCCAGGTGCCGATCTCCATGTCATCGACCTGACCGGCCAGCCAAGCGTCGGCGTCCATCTTCGTGTCGAAGGTCTGGGGGGCCGTGTGCCTGAGTCCATCCTCGCCCACGATGGACGCCTGCCACCTTCCCGACGGGAGCTGCCTGCAGGCACCGCTCCCCTTCGGTCGACGCTTGCGGCTGCCGTTGGCGCGCGGTGCCATGTCTGCCCCCTGACCTCGACCCCGGTGGCCTTTTCCACTATCGCCTCGCGCGCCTGCAGTCAGTCGGCGGCCCAGGGCCGCGGACAGGTGACGACACATGACGGACAGTGTCAGCGAGGCAGCGGACCCTCGGAAGTTGGCATCAGGGTCGGTCAGTAGATTCGACGGACCTCTTCTTGACCGCTATGCGGACCACCCACAAGGCGAACACTGCCACTCCGCCCAGGAGCCAGATACCCACCATGAGCGCGCCCGCCAGCTCGTACCACCCTTGGGTCGCCTGCGAGAGCATCAAGCCCGTGATGACGCGCAGCAGGATTGTGGCGAAGGCAGCCAAGGACCACCAGAAACTGAACACTCGGATACCGATGTGCGAGGCGGACACCGAGACGCCAACAGCGATCATGACGAGCCAGACACTCCATGCGATCAAGCCGACAACGCCGCTGGCCGTTCCCGACACGTTGAAACTGCTCCAGCTCACATAGGCCGACGCCATGAAGACGAGAAAGCCCCCCCAGAACCACAGCCAATAGGCACGGGGCATGCCACGCATTCGTCCCCCCTTCGGCGACTGGTGGAAGCCTAGGTCTCAGGGGTGTCTGCGTCTTGGTGTTCCTGGGAGCAGATCTGCTTTCCTGGCCCAAGCAGTGGCAATCATGAGCACCAAGGAAGTGGCCATTGCCTCTGATGGAATGTTGACGCGATTGGCGAGTATGAAGAGGTGCTCACTGGCTCCCGCTTGAACCTGGAGCGAGAGCGGGTGACGTAGTCATCTCTGTTCGAGCGGTGTCCCCCCAGCCGAGCTCGTTACGTGCCTGCACCTCCACGGCCGTGGCCTTCATCGCCTTCACCACCTTCACGGTGCACTGCAGAGTCGTCACCTCGCAGGATCCGAGTGGCCTGCTCGACCCGTCCTGACCCATGACAGTGGCGCGATACCCCAGAACCGGGAGGGATCCGGTGCCCGGCGGCGCCATCCAGGAGATCTTGACAGCGTCGCCCACAACCTGAGCAACGACCTTGGTGGGCGCCGACGGCACGGAGGGAACAATCGTGGCATCGGCCTGGGCACTCGCCTTGCTCTTTCCGACCGTGTTCTCCGCCGTTACATCGACGCGCAGGTACTGGCCATCACTGAACCCTGACAGCACGCACGACGTCACGGGTGCTTTCACCTCGCACGTGCGACTGGGCGTGGTGGACACCTTCGCGCCCGTGGAGTCCGTGGGGTAGACACGGGCCTCATAGGAGCGCACGTCATAGCCGCCGTCGAAGATGGGTGCCCGCCAACTCACCCGGATGCTCCCCTCCCGCTCCTCGACCCGAACGCCACGGGGCGCCGACGGCGCGGACGGCTGGGGCTCGGTGAGGGCCCGTGGTGTCCACTTGCCCGTTCCGGCCTCGGTGACAGCAGCAACATCGATCCAGTAGGGCTCGAAGTTGTCGAGGTCCGACAGGACGCAGGAGAACTGGGACTGCGTCGCGTCGGCAGGCTTCGAGCACTGGGCGAGCACCTCACCCGCATCCTTCTGCGACCACGCACGCGCCACGTACTTGGTGACGGGCGAGCCGCCGTCAGTGCTCGGCACCTGCCCCACCGCGGCGATCAGGTGGTCGCCCACCAGCAGGGTCGCCCCACGGGGTGCCGAGGGCAGACCCTCCTTGAGCGGCACCGAGACTCTCTCCTTCGACTCCACGGAGTCAACGACGGTGGTCACCTCGACAGCCAGGTGGTAACTGGCCCCCGGAGTGAGCCCCTTGATGGTGCAGCCGACTCGGCTCTCCGAGCCCGCTGCCGCTGGCCCTGGTCTGGCGGCGTTGACGCCAAGGACACACGAGCCCTTCTCGGATCCACCGGTTGCGGCATCCCATGCCGTGGCTCGATAGGACGTGATCGCACGGCGGCCGTCGTCCGCCGGGGGCTGCCACGAGACATTCATGCTCCGACCCGACGGCGACCCGGCGATATCGCGCACCTGGTCGGGAGGGTCGTACAGGACGACGCGCACACGGGGAGTCGAAGGCTGCCCCCGCCCCGCCCCCGTGACCGCCACGACGTCGACGAAGACGGGGACGTCGGCAAGCCCGGTGATCGAGCAAGAGGTCCCTGTAGCCGAGCAGCTTCCCAGTGAGACGCCGCCCGTGGCGAGCGAGTAGGCCGTGGCTACGTACTCGGAGATGGACAGGCCACCGTCGGAGGCAGGCACGCGCCAGGAGACATCGACCCGCGGGCCCACCTGCACCGCCACGACTTCGGTCGGCACATTGGGTGTTGTAGCAGTGGTGACGGCAACTCTGGGAGTGCTGGTCGTGGAGAGTCCGATGGCGTTGGTCGCCGTCACGTCGATGTAGTACTTCGACCCGTTCGGCAGGGGGCCGATGTCGCACTGGGTCGGCTTGACCGTGGTCGGCTCGCAGGTCGCGATCGGACCGCCCTCCGTCAGCACGGTGTAGGCACGCGCGACATATCGCGTGATGCGGGATCCTCCAGTGGTCGTCGGAGCCCGCCACGACACGGCCGCATAGCCGTTGCCGCGCGTTGCGACGACTGATGCAGGAGCACCGGGCGCTCCCGCAGCACTCACGCGCACACGTGAGGAGGACGTACCGGTGCGAACAGCGGTGACTGCGGCAACGGAGACGTAATACTCCGTTGCATTGGCCAGCCCGTCGATCCGGCACTCCAGTGACGTGGTCGTGCACGTGGCTACCGCCGTGGCCGAGGTCGCGGAGGACGTGTACGCGCTGGCGATGTAGCTGGTGACGGCGGATCCACCGTCGGAGGATGGTGCGAGCCACTCCACGTCGACGTGTCCGTCACCACGTGTCGCTGTCACTGAACGCGGGGCGCTCGCGGAGCCACCCGCCAGGCCCGACGCTCGAGAGGACGCGGCACCGGTGCCCGCGGTGTTCGTCGCCGTCACCTCGACGTAGTACGTGGTGCCATTGGTCAGGCCGGAGATCGTGCAGGTGGTGCCTGTCGCGGTGCAGGTGCCCTGCGAAGTTCCGCCTGAGGATGAGTCGTACGCCGTGGCCTCGTATCCCGTGATTGGCGCGCCACCCGTGCTCGCCGGAGCGCTCCAGGCCACGGCCATGGATCCATCACCGCCCGTAACCACCACTGACTGAGGTGCCCCAGGCACGGTCGAGGGGGTGCCGCTGACTCGCGGAGTCGATGCTGCGGTCGCCGATCCGTCTGTGGCCACCACCTCGACGTAGTACAGGGTGCCGTTGGTGAGCCCGGAGATCGCGCATGAGGTCGTCGCGATCGTGCACGCAGTGCCCTGAGTAACGCCGCCGGACAATGCGTCGTAGGCCGTCGCGGTGTAACTTGTCGCCCCTGACGACGCCGTCCACGAGATCGACAGTGCGGTATCCGCCCTCGTTACCGTGACGCCCGTGGGGCTGCTGGGCGTCGCGCTCGCCTGCGGGATGCCGGGTCCGAGTATTCCTGCGGCCAGAGCCAGGGCACCCCCGACCACTGACATGCGGGCGACCCGCATCCTCGCCATCATCCGGCTCTCCCCATCCCGTCAGGCGCTCTGCCCGACCACCATGGTCACATACGGGTGGGTGAGTTCCTCCCCTCGCCGGCTCAGGACCTCGGGCAGGTGCACCGCTCCTCGACCGAGTAAGGCGCCAGGGCCTGTTCGATGTGCTCGCCGCAACCGGTGTAGGTGACCTTGTTGCACTGGCGGCACAGGGCGGGACTGCACATGGGGCTCTCCAGAGGTCAGGTGATGGATCTTGAGTATACCCCATGGGGTATTCAGGAACGCGAACCGTTCAGGTGCTGCTCGCCTTGCGGAAGATCGCAGCCGTGATGGCAACGAGAATCACCGCGGTGACGATCTGGGCGAGCAGCACGAGCCAGAAGCTGTAGGAGTCCGTCGACGGGCCGAATCCCAGTGCGTTGCCGATGAAGATTCCGGCGAAAGCCCCGACAATGCCCAGAAGGATGGTCATGATGCAGCCGATGGGCTGCATGCCCGGCACCAGAATGCGGGCGATGAGGCCAATGAGCGCGCCAGCGACCAGTGCGCTGATGATTCCCTCAGGTGTCATGAGCGTCACTCAACCATCGACTGGCCGTCACGGGCAAGCGAGACAAGACGGGAGATGGCGCGGAAGTACTTCTTGCGGTACCCGCCACGAAGCATCTCCTCCGAGAACAGCCGGTCGACCGGCTGGCCACTTGAGATGACGGGGATGTCGCGGTCGTAGAGGCGATCCACGAGCACAACCATGCGCAGGGCCTGTGCCTGATCGGTGACGGTACGCACTCCGTCGAGCGCGAGGAGTGGGACTCCCTCGACCAGTGCCCCATACCGGGAGGGATGCACGGTGCTCAGGTGGGTGAGCAGCGCATCGAAACGATCGAGCGCAGCGCCCGGCACACGCGCAACCGTGGCGGAAAGCTCGTGCGGGGACATCGGCGGCGGCGCCTCGGGGAGGCCTCGATGCCGGTAGTCCTCCCCGTCGATGCGCAGGACGTCGAAGTGCGCGGACAGCCCCTGAATCTCACGGAGGAAGTCCTCTGCCGCGAACCTGCCCTCACCCAGTTTCTCCGGCAGTGTGTTGGACGTGGCCGCGAGACTAACTCCGGACTGCACCAGCTCTCCGAGCAGCGTCGACATGAGCACGGTGTCGCCGGGATCGTCGAGCTCGAACTCGTCAATGCACACGAGACGGCTCGTGCGCAAGGCATCAACGGCCGTGCGGAAACCGAGTGCGCCGACGAGATTGGTGTACTCGACGAACGTGCCGAACCTCTTCGGCCCGGGAACCGCGTGCCAGAGAGACGCAAGCAGGTGCGTCTTGCCAACGCCGAAGCCACCGTCGAGGTAAACACCGGCCCGGAACTCCGGCGGGGCAGCACGTCGGAAGAGTGAGCGCTTCGGGGCCGCGGGCTGCTCGATGCGAGTGGCGAAGACGCGCAGAGCAGCGACAGCAACAGCCTGGCTCGGCTGGCTCGGATCAGGCAGGTAGGTGTCGAAGCTCACTCCACCGAAGTGCGGCGGGGGCACGAAGTCCTCGAGGATGCGGCTGACGTCGAGCCCAGGGCGGCGCGAGGTCAAGGACATGAGCGTGAGCCTATTCGTGGGAGCATTCCGGAGTGCAGCGCCTTCACCCGGCTCCCGCCGCGTTCGTCGACGACGACGAATTGCGGGCGGCCTACCTCATGCCGGATTCCTCGTCGTGGCGGGACGGCCGATGGTTGCGCGCGAACTTCGTGATGTCACTCGACGGCGCCATCATTGGACCCGATGGAGTGTCGGAGCACCTCGGCACCGAGGCCGATCGCCGCGTGTTCTCTCTCGCCCGGGAACTGAGCGATGTCGTCCTCGTCGGAGCCGGCACTCTCCGTGCCGAGGACTACCGCGCCTCCCGTCGGCCCCTTGCGATCGTCACCCGCACTATGGACTTGGCCCCCGAGCTGCGTGTCTTCGCCGATCGTGGACCCGAGCACGTTCGGCCCATGGTGATGACGACCGACCGAGCCCTGCGGGCGGCGCCGGAGTGGCTTCGCGAGGAGGCTGTGCTGGTGCCGTGCGGCGCAGACGAGGTCGACCTCGTCCGAGTGCTGGATCACCTGACGTCACTTGGGCTGCCGAAGATCCTGTGCGAGGGCGGCCCTGCCCTGCTCACCGATCTGCTGACAGCCGACCTGATCGACGAGGTTCTCCTCACGATCGCGCCACGCCTCGTCGGTGGCGACGCCCACCTCGTCTACCTGCCAGGGGGGATGCACCCTCCCCTGCGGTTCAGTACGGCGCAGGTCCTGGAGCACGACGGCACGGTGCTGTCTCGCCTGCTGCGCTCGTAGCAACCCGTACGTCCTCGACTGGCATGGTTCCTGATGCCCGGGTGATACTGCTGGGAACGAATGGAGACTCCTTGAGGCGACACGTTCGCGTTCTCGCGGCTGCAGTGGTCCTGTCTTCGGCCCTCACCGCGTCCACCCTCCTCACCGCACAGCCCGGGCACGCCCAGGCCGAGGTTGACGGCATCGTTGCCACCAGACTGGTGTCGCCGTGGGGCCTGACCTTTCTCCCGGACGGATCAGCACTCGTCAGCGAGCGCGACACCGCCTTGATCAAGCGCATCCCTGCGGACGGCGGCCGCGTCACCACCGTGGGCCGCGTGACCGGAGTGCGCCCGGCTGGCGAGGGCGGACTTCTGGGGATCGCCGTGCCACCTGGCCCGAATCCGAATGCCGTCTATGCCTACTACACCGGGTCCCGTGACAACCGCGTGGTACGGCTCGCCTGGGACGGCGTGCGCCTGGGGCGCCAGCGGGCGATCCTGACCGGGATCCCGAAGAACACCATCCACAATGGCGGACGCCTGCTGTTCAGCCCGGACGGAGCCCTGTACATCGGAACCGGAGACGCTGGAGATGCGGCCCGTTCCCAGGACCCCGACGACCTCGCCGGCAAGGTGCTGCGAATCCGCCCGGACGGCCGCCCGGACCCTCGCAACAGTGATCCGACCTCACCCGTCTTCACCCTCGGCCACCGCAACGTCCAAGGTCTTGCGCTCGACAGCGCAGGCCGAGTGTGGGCGACCGAGTTCGGCCAGAGCGACGCGGATGAGCTCAACGTCCTGCGCGCGGGAGGAAACTACGGGTGGCCCCAGGTGGAGGGCGTTGGGAATGATCCCGGCCTTGTCGATCCGAGGGCCACATGGTCACCGACATCCACGGCATCCCCCAGTGGCTTGGCGATTCACGATGGTGTCGCATACGTGGCCAGCCTGCGCGGTGAGGTGCTGTGGCAGGTGCCGCTCGACGGCACGCGCGCCGGCCGTCCCTCCGCGGCTCCTCTCGGAGACCTTGGACGACTGCGCACCATCGGCGTCGCACCGGACGGAGCCCTCTGGCTCATCACGAGCAACACCGACGGTCGCGGGTCCCCGGGGTCCACAGACGACCGCATCCTGCGACTGACGGTGGGTGACGGGTAGGGTCTCGCCCGTGAGCATCGCCGCACTCGTCTTCTGGACCATCGCCGTCCTTCTCGCCATCTTCGGCCTGGTGTTCGCCCTCCTCGGCCAGAGCAGTGAGCGGGGCTACTGGTCGCAGCGCGACCCCTCCGGGGATCCCATGAAGGAGGCGACCCGGCTCAGCACGATAGCCCGGCGAGCCGGCCACTATGCCGCAGGCGAGTATCGGGCACCACTGCGCATCATGGGCATCGGCGTGCTGCTGGTCGAGATCGCCATCGGCTTCGCCGTCATCGCACTCATCGTGACCTTGTTCTCCTGAGCTCCCAGATCGCAACAGCCGCTGCTGCAGCGACGTTCAGCGAGTCGACGCCGCCGGCCATGGGGATGCGGACGTGGCAGTCAGCGGCGTCAAGACCTGCATCACTGATGCCATCGCCCTCCGTGCCGAGTACGAGCGCCGTGCGATCCGACAGCGAGAAGTCGGCCAGGTCGATCGCCTCCGGAGTGAGCGCCAGTGCAGCCACGGTGAATCCCATTCCGCGCAGCTCATCGGCACCTTCGGGCCACCGGGATACGCGCGTCCAGGGCACCTGGAACACGGTGCCCATCGAGACACGGACACTGCGCCGGTAGAACGGGTCGGCGCAGCGGGGCGTCACGAGCACGGCATCGGCACCGAGCGCAGCCACCGAGCGGAAGATCGCTCCCACGTTCGTGTGGTCGACGATGTCCTCCAGTACCACGGCCAGGCAGGGCCCTGCGGCCGGAAGGATCTCGCGAACCGAAGGCAGCGCGGGCCGGCGCATCGCAGCCAGCGCCCCACGATGGACGGTGAACCCCGTGATGGACCGAAGCACGGTGCGATCGGCCACGAACACCGGGACTCCGCCGCTCTCCCCTGCATCCACGCTGTCGAGCAGCGGCAGCAGGGGCTCCAGCCAGCGCTCCTCCATCAGGAAGGATCGCGGCCTCATCCCCGCCTCCAGGGCCCGCTCGATGACGGACGTGCTCTCCGCGATGAACAGGCCCTTCTCGGGTTCGGACCGCGAGCGCAGAGCGACGTCCGTCAGGCTCACGTAGTCGGACAGGCGCTCGTCACTCGGATCGGCGATCCGGATGATGGTCACGCGCGCCCATCGGCCAGCGCTCGGCGTACCGCGTCGATGAACAGCGCCGGCTGCTCCCACGATCCGAAGTGCCCACCCGCGGGCAGCACTTCCCAATCAGTGATGGTCAGGCACCTCTCTGCCCATGATCGCGGCCAGCGCCGAATGTCATTAGGGAAGATCGACACCGAGACCGGCACCGTCACGAAGGCCGGGTTCGGATCAGCGGCCTTCTGCCTGGCGTGCTCCACGTACAGGCGCATGGCCGACGCAATAGTGCCCGTCACCCAGTAGATGGTCGCGTTGGCCAGCAGCTGATTGCGCGTGAGCGCCTCCTCGACCTCGCCTTCGTAGACCGTGAAGGACCGGCACATGTCGACCAGCCACGTCAGCAGCCCGGCGGGTGAATCATTCATCGCGACGGCGTAGGTATGCGGACGATGCGAGTTGATGGCCACATGTTCCACGCGCCCGGCAGCGTTCGCCTGGGCCCAATGCGCGAGGGAGTCACGCTCGAACTCGGTCAGCACCTCACCTTCACCCGGAGCGGGAGGCAGGCCCGTCGGCATGGTCAGGTGCAGCGTGGTCAGCGAACCCTGCCGGTCCGAGCGGGCGAGGTCGGTCAGGATGTTCGCCCCCCAGTCACCTCCTGCCCCTGCGTAGCTCGGGTACCCCAGTGCCTGCATGAGGTCATCCAGGGCGCGTGAGATGCGGCGTCCGTTCCAGCCCTCATGTGTCGTCGGCCCCGAGAACCCATAGCCCGGGATAGACGGGCAGACCACATGGAAGGCCGGCGCCCCCACCGCACCGTGCGCATCCGGATCCGACAGCGGGCCGATGCAGTCGATGAACTCAATGACGGATCCGGGCCAGCCGTGGACGAGCAGCAGGGGTGTCGCATCCGCCCGAGGTGAGCGCTGGTGAAAGGCGTGAATGCGCTGCCCGTCGATAGTTGCCTCGACCTGATCGAACGCATTGAAGCGCTCCTGCACCTCGTACCAGTCGAAGGTGGTGGCCCACTCGTGTGCGAGTTCACGGGCATATGCAAGGTCGGTGCCGATGCTCCAGCCCACGTCGTCGTAGTCCGCAGGCCACCGAGTGCTCAGAACTCGAGCACGCAGGTCCTCGATGACTGCCGGGTCGACATCGATTCGCGTCGGTCTCAGAGGCATCATGCGGGGAACCGTATCTCTCAGTCCAGGTGCAGTGCGAGGGCGTACGCCTCGCGCGTGGCATAGATCTGCCGACGCGGAGCGAAGGCGTCACCGAGCACGTGGACCTGCGGCACGCGACCGCGCAACTCGACCGCAAGCTCGCCGAGCGGCACCCCACCGCAGGCCAGCACGACGGAGTCAACACCCTCGATGGTTCCCGGTATCTGCGAGTACACCTTCCGGGTGTGCACCCGGCCGGGCTCGATGGCACAGACCTGCTCGGAGAAGCGCAGCTCGACGCCGGAGCGCTCGAGGCGGCCCAGCACTCCCCCCAGCATGTAGCGACTCAGCAGAGGCGCAGGTCCGGGCGTGGAGTACACGATCGTCACGTCGTGTCCTCGCGTGCCGAGCAGATCCGCGACGGCCAACGGAGGCATGTGATCATCTTGCGCCAGCACGATCACACGCCGGCCCACATCGACCGTGCCCGCGACCACGTCGCGAACATCGTGGACGAAGGGCAGCTCATCCCCCTGGATTCCCGGACGACGCCGTGCCGTGCCGGTGGCGATGACGACGACATCAGGGCCTGCCGCACAGATCAACTCGACATCCCCGGCACGGTTGACATGCACGTCGACGCCCAGCTCACGCACGCGGCGCTCCTGCCAGTCGAGAAACGTGCCGTAGCCGCCGTACGTGGGCACCGCAGTGGCGGTTCGCAGCAAGCCCCCCAGACGATCAGTCTTCTCCCACAGCTCGACGCGGTGGCCCCTCTCCGCCGCCAGTGCGGCCACCTCCAGCCCGGCCGGCCCGCCACCGATCACGAGAACGTGTCGCGGCTGTCTGACCGTGACGGGCCACGTGACCGCGCTCTCCTGACCAGCATGGGGGTTGACCGTGCACGCGAAGGGAGTCTTCTCGACCACAGCGGTGCTGATGCAGTCGTTGCATCCCGTGCACGGACGGATGTCGTGACCCCGCCCCTCCTGTGCCTTCAGCACCCACTCGTCGTCGGCCAGGAGCCCCCGCGCGACGCCCACCACGTGCGCCTGGCCCGAAGCAAGCACCCGCTCGGCAACTTCAGGGGTGGTGACGCGACCGGTGTAGGCGATCGGGAGGTCGACGGCCTTGACGAACTCGCCGGATAGCTCCGCCCACGCAGCCGGCGGATACACATGCGACTGGATGTAGGAGGGGTCGCCCCAGTTGCTGCCGGCCACGAGACTCAGGTAGTCGACCATGCCGGTCGCCTCCAGGCGCTGCGCGATCTCGATGCCCTCGGCGAGGTCGTAGCCGCCAGGCGCCTCCTCGAACATGTTCAGCCGCACTCCCACGGTGAAGTCGTCACCGCATCTCTCGCGAATGTCACGGATGATCTCGTTCACGAAGCGCAGGCGGTTCTCCAGGCTGCCGCCGTACTCGTCGTCGCGGGTGTTGACGAGCGGCGAGACGAACCACTCCATGAGGTCGTCGTGATTGAGATGAAGATCCACACCGTCGGCCCCCGCCTGTTGGGCAGCCTGCGCCGACCACGCGAATTCTTCGACATACCAGCGGATCTCGTCACGGTCGAGCACATGCGGGATCTGATTCAGCACCGGCGAGCTGAGTGTCGCCGACGGAGCGTTGGGCAGACCCCCCTGGCTCACCAGCTGCACCGTGGTGAACGCGCCAGCGCCGTGGACCGCCTCGGTGTACGCCAGCACGCGATCATGGAAGACCGGGAGACGGAAATAGCCATTGGTCCGCGCCCCCACGCCGACGGGCGTGAACCCAGGAATGAACAGGTTGTCGATGTGCCCGGTGATGTTGACGACCCATGCGACACCGTTGTCGCAGCGACGTCGGATGTACGCGATGTTCTGCGCAGCCTGATCCTCTGTGCCGAAGAGTGGGCCCAACGGTGCCGTGTGCGGGGGCATCATCACCCGGTTGCGCAGGGGCATCGTGCCCACCTGGATCGGGGACAGCAGGGTCGGGAATTCCGTCACGCCTCACCCCTCGGTCGTCTAGATGACTCCATGTCTAGCACGCAACCAACTCCCAGCGGAGCACGGCTCGCTAACGTGCCGTCATGCCCAACATGAGCCGCCGCTTCTCCCAGGTCGACGTCTTCACCGACACGCCCCTGCTGGGCAATCCCGTCGCCGTGGTCCACGATGCCGAGGGCCTGACCACCGCCCGCATGCACTCCTTCACCGACTGGACGAACCTCTCAGAGGCCACCTTCCTGCTGCGTCCGACCCATCCGGATGCCGACTACCGGGTACGGATCTTCTGCCCCGGACGTGAACTGCCCTTCGCCGGCCATCCGACACTGGGCACGTGCCACGCCTGGCTCGGTGCCGGGGGCGTGCCCCGAGCGGAAGGCTCGGGGGACGTCGTGCAGGAGTGCGGCGCCGGACTCATCAGAATTCGGCGCCAGGCAGATCGGCTGTACTTCCTGGCACCTCCCCGACTCAGGTCCGGGCCCCTGGCCGAGGACGATGTCGCGCGGATCGCCGCGGGGCTCGGACTTCGACGCGAGGAGATCGTCGACCACCAGTGGTGCGACAACGGGCCGGGCTGGCAGGCCGTCCTGCTGGAGGATGCTGAACGAGTGCTTGCGATCGATCCGGACCCCGGGCTCCTCGCAGGACTCGATGTGGGGGTGGTCGGACCGCGCTCCTCCGGCGGAGCCGACGTGGAGGTGCGCGCCTTCTTCCCGGGCAACTCCGGCCTCACGGAGGATCCGGTGACCGGCTCCCTGAACGCCGCCCTGGCGCAGTGGCTGATCGGATCCGGGCGCCTGCCCGAGCAGTACACCGCCGCCCAGGGCACGGCCATGGGTCGTGCCGGACGCGTTCATGTGTCCGTCGATGCCGACGGCATATGGGTTGGCGGGGCGAGCGTCACCGTCGTGTCCGGCGACGTGGCACTTCCGTCGTCCCCGGAGGGCGACGATGCCTGAACTGCTCCGCGTTGACGTCATCGACCGGTTCTGTGCTGATCACCCCGACTGGCACGTGGTCGAGGGAGTCCTGGTGCGGGCCACGACCGCAGCGACCTTCCCCGCGGCGATCGCTCTGGTCGACGCCGTGGCTCAGGCGGCGGAGGAGATGGACCACCACCCCGACATCGACATTCGCTGGCACACGGTGACCTTCCGGCTCTCGACCCACTCCGCCGGCGGCCTCACAGCACTGGATCTCGACCTCGCGCGTCGAATCGACGGACTGGTGGTCACGCAGGACTGACGCGTCCCGTCGAACGTCTTGCCCGCCGCTGCTGGATGCCGAAGAACCCGACTGCGATCCAGCCGAGCAGCATCTGCGGGAAGAACGCGAACGCCCGCCAGATCACGTCGGCAGCAACAGCCTGGTCGAATTCCGCGCCGAAGGCGACCAGCATGCCGATCAGGGCCGCGTCTACGGTGCCGGCGCCACCGGGCGCGAGGGGCACCGTGGTGAGTAATAGGGCGACAGAGAAGGCCACGAATACCTCCAGGACCGTCACTCCGTCCGCACCGACGCCTCGCAGGGCTGCGACGATGACGACCATCGGGGCCAGCTGGGCGAGAATGTTGGTCACAGTGATGGGCAGCCACCGACGTCCCACCATGTCGGCCGCAGTGTCGTTGAAGCCCACCACAGTCTCGACAACGTTCGGTGGAGTGCGCTTGATGAACTCGAATACCCAGCCGATCACGCCCTGAGCGAAGTTGCCCACGCGCTCGGCGTTCGTTCGGCTCCGCAGCACGAACGCGATGGCAGCGATCGACACCAGGCACACAAGGCCGGAGATGATGATGATCGTGTCGATGGTCGAACAGGACAGGCCGCCGCAGGAGTCACTGGTGAGCGATCGACGCTCGAACACCCACAGCAGCACGAGCGCTAGACCCGGCGCCCCGAAGGTCATGAGGTAGGTCCAGATCGCGTCAGCAGCCACCGCCGCGGCTGCGAGCCGCTGGGACACCCCGTACCTGGCCAAGATGGCGTACTGCGTGCCCACCGCGATCGGCCCCCCACCGAAGGGGATCGTGGTGGCGATGGCGAATCCGCCCTGGCGGTCGACGAACGCCGGTACGTAGCCCAGCCGAGGGATGGCGGCGATCGCCGTGAGCGGATACACGGCGATCGCGACAACCGCCCCCGCGATCGCAGCTACCGTCCAGAACGTCGGCATGGAGAAGGCTGCCTGGACGCCCTGCTCGAACCCGCCGAAGTTCGTCGCCATGTAACTGAAGATGAAGTAGGCGAGGGCAATGCCGACCACTGTGAGGATGACCTTCGGCAGCCACGTCTTCCATGCGCCGCGGGACGGTGAGGGAACCGCTGGATCCGCGGATTCGACGGGTGCAGTGGTCACGACCCGAGCCTCTCGTGCCCGATCGATCGTGTCTAGCATCGCCGCACACCAACTCGGTGACACGATGGTGGCGTGCCGCCCCACGACGCCATCCCGCAGGCCCCCGTTAGCGCGGGCCTGACCGCCGAGGAGGAGTCAAGTCTGATCGCCTTCCTTGCGCAGAATGTCGACCTGCACAACGAGGTTGTCTACGACAGCTCCGACAGTTACTGCCACCTCGCGGTGCGCTACGACGCGGGTGTCGGATTCAGGCGGATCGTGTCGGGTCCGCGCGACTACGTCATCTACTCGCAGCACGAGATCACCGGGCGCGAGGCTCTCGAGCTGGTGGAGCCCATGATGCTCGAGGCAGGGTGGACGTTCCCGCGGCAGAAAGCGTGATGAACTAGCGCACGACCCGCCCGGGCACCTCGCGATACCCGACGCCGATCGTGGTGTCGACCGGAGTCGTCGAGCGACCACGCACGATGACGGAGTACTCCCCCGGCACTGCGGCCCGTTCGACACGCGACAGATACAGGTACGTCCGTCCCGAGTACGTCTCCAGGAACTGCGTGCGCTCCCGGACTGGAAGACCCAGGCGGCGACCGCGCGGGTCGACGACCGTCACGCTCGGGAGGGCTGACGCGGGCAACGTGTTGGCTGGCGGCTCGTCGAAGATGAGGACCTGGACGGCGAGGCGATCCCCCTGCTTGAGTCGAAACCGAAAACCGCGCTGCTCGCCTGCTTCGACGGACGCCTGGACGGCGTACGAGACTGTGCCGTCGGGCAGCAGGGGCCCGCGCACGGGCGAGACGTCCGCCGGGCCGAGATCCACCGGCTGGTGCGCCTGAGCCGGCACGGCGAGGAAGAGCTGAGCACCAACGACCGCCAGTAGGCCCAGCCAACGCACGTTTCGCATACCATCACCCGCGATCGTCGACCGGGCTGGACAGGTGCGGACGCAGCCGTTCGGCTCGTTCACTGAGCACCCGATCGGCATCGTGCTGTGCGAGGATCCTGCTCAGCCGACGAGCATCCCTGGGTGTCATGGCGCCGCCTTCGGCGATCACCGCCTCCATGGCGGTGAGGTATTTCTCCTCACTGCGCGGTCGGATGACGTTCGACCAGAGTGAGTAGACCTCGGGAAGGAAGATCTGGTAGACGCTGCCGAATACCAGTAGGAGGGTTCCCAGCACCAGCAGGCTGACGAAGGAGTCCGCCAGCAGGGGTGGCAGATTCTGGTACTGCCATGGGATGGCACCCGAGGCATAGAACTCAGCCGCCTCTTGGCTCGCAGGCAGCTGGCGATCGCTGAAGTTGGGGAACTCGCCGGGCTCACGCCACTCATCGCCGGGGCTGAACTGGGCGACCATCTCCTGCGCCAAGGCATACACGGCAGCAGGACTGAGGCGGTCGTCCGCCACGACGGTCACAAGCTGACCGAGGGTCGGGATGGTGTCCGTCGGCCGTGGCGGGTCCAGAGAGAAGGCTGCGTAGGGGACTTCGACCGGCTCAGCCGAGGGGATGCGGGCCGCCAGGGCTCTCGCCTGCGGGATCGGGATCATCGTCAGGTCTCCTGAGGCGAGGCCCTGCCTCACATACTCACGACGCTCAGGAAGACCGGAGATCGTCACATCCACACCCGCCGCAATCGCCTCCTCCTGCGGGGCATCGTTCGTCAGGTACACGAAGTCGGTGTTCTCCGGGGTAACGCCGAACTCCGCAAGGACCTCCTTGGCGAAGTTCGCCTTGACCGATCCCTCGGGCCCGACGTCGATCTGGAGTCCCTTGACGTCCGCGAGCGACGTGACGCCCTCAGCCTGTGGCCACGTCGCATAGACGTAGCCCTGACGGGTCATCGTTCCGAGCGACTTGACGGTCGGATAGTCACGGGCATCGACGGGTCCTGCCATGAGCGTGACATCGACCGGATTCTCAGGATCGGCGAGGAGATTGATGAGGTCAGATGTCCGCTGCGTGGTGATGATCTCCGCATCGAATCCGCGGCGGTCGAGTCCGTCGACCACAGCGAGGGCCAGCGTGTGACCTCCCGATCCCACCGGGCCGGTGCCGATCGTGATCTGGCGGTCGGTGTTGACGGTGGTCAGGATGTAGGTCACCACCATGGCCAAGCCCGCGACTACGAGGGCGATGACGGCTACGGATCGCCGACTCATCGTCACCTACCTCCCACCCGCATCTCACGACACCCCATCACGACACCCCATCACGGGGAAATCACGCGACAGGCTACTGCGTGGACCCTCGGCTGCGCCCTGGTCGTGCTCAGTGACGTCAGGAGTCCTAGTAGACGGGCGCAACATCTTGGAGATAGATACGAGGCGTGCCCCCACCGGGCACGTAGGCGCAGCCGAGGTCTCGGGCGGGCCTCTCGAGGGTCAGCAGGTACGTGGTGACGGCTTCGTTGACGCAGTCCGACGGTGTCTGCAGGTACGCCACATGCTGGGTGCCGTCGTACGAGATGGTGCTCGAACCGGTGAACATGTTGGCCAGGCTGCGACCCCAGACCCAGGGGGTCGCGTTATCCCCTCGGGACAGGACGAACACCGGCGGTTTCTCGAGCACGACCATGCCTGAGCTGCTCGGGACAGCAGGCGACAGGCCAGCAGGATCCAGCCCCGAGCACAAGGCAGAGTTGCCCATCAAGAAGGGCTGGGTCACGCCGTAATTGAGCTCGACGGTCTGCGAGGCACTGACCAGTTGCTCAGCCGTCGGACGATCATGCAGGTCTGAGCAGTTGACCACGGCGAACAATGGCCCGCGTTCCATCCGAAGATTCGTGGTAAACGCACGCATCTTCCCGGAGATGGTTGCGACGACCTTCAGCGCCTTCCTGCGATCGGCCGGCGTCTTGCCGGCAATGCCCGTGTAGAGGCTGTCGATGTAGAGGATGATGCCCGGATACTCGCGCTGTGAGCCCAGCAAGGTTCGGTAGTGATCGACCCACTCCCATCGCGTTAACCGTGTGCCATCGGGTAGAGATAGGGCAGCGGAGTCCAGGTAGGTCTGGATGACCCGGAGCTTGCGCACCGCGTCCGGCGCCGCAAGGGCGGGGAACATCTCCGCCGTTACCGCAAAGCTCGCAGGGAACGACGTGCCCGCCCGGTAGATCGTCTCGTTCGCCATCACGCTCCCGTCCATGACGAGAGCGCGCAGCCGGTTCGGGAATGTGCGCGCATAGGCGTTGCCGATCCGCGTGCCATAACTCATGCCCCAGTAGTTCCACTGCGTGTAGCCGAGCACAGCACGCAGCGCATCGAGGTCGCGGATCACCTGCCAGGTTCCCAGGTAGGGTGCGGCGTCGGGGTTGGCCGCGACGCAGGCGGCGTTTGCTGCCGCGTACTGCGCATAGGTGTCCTGCCAGAACTGCTGCCAGTCCACCGGACCGGTTTCAGCCGGGTGGACAGTCGGAAGCGAGCAACCCTCCAACTTCAGCCCGCTTCCGCCCACCCCACGCGGATCCCAGCCCACGAAGTCGAATCGCGAGAGGACCTCATCCGGGAGCTTGGAGTAGAAGACGGGGAAACCCTTGATCCCGGAGGCGCCGAAGCCCGGATTGAATGTGAGGCCGCCACCTCCTTCCTTCGAGCGCATGACCCGCACTTCGATCGTCGTCGTGCGACCGTCTGTCGGGGTTTTCCAGTCCAGGGGAACACTCAGCCTGGCGCACTGCACCCCGACCGGAAGAGTCTTGGGAGGGCACTTGTAGTAGGTCAGCGAGGGCTTGAACACCGCAGTCATAGGAACCGCGGCGGAGGCGGCAGATGTCACAGCGCCCAAGATGCCCATCGTCAGCAGGGTTGCGGTCAGCACAGCAGGCAGACGTCGAGTGGTACCCGCATACGCGGCCTTGAGTGCCATGAGGACCTACCATCGCTGGACGAGGACGGCCCCGGCCCACCGGAGCGCCCGCCACGCACCCTAGCCAGCGGTCAACGGGAGTCAACACTGTGCACGAGGGTTCTGAGCCAGAGACGGTGGGGCTGACAGGATTTGGACCTGCGACCCCTTGACCCCGAGTCAAGTGCGCTACCAAGCTGCGCTACAGCCCGCTGCCCATGGCGATGCGAAAGATGTCTCCTGCGAACGAGCGCCGCAGGCCTGTCCCAGCCGGTTGGCTCCGTCGCAGCATCCACGAATCGGACCGTCCGCGACTAGCCGAGGCTGGGGATGCTGCGGTCGCAGACCCAGCCACCGGTGACCTTCTCGGCCCACTGCTGCCACGAGGCGCCCCAACCATCGAGGCAGGCGGCGTCCTTGTCGCGGCCGTAGGCCTGGACCCATGCGGGGATCGCGGGCGCGGGAGTCGTCACTGGCGCACCCGGCAACCGGACCGTGATCGTGGAGGAGTGGTTCCGGAAGTCGAGGTTTCCGTGACTCAGTGTGAACGAACCACTTCCGACGATCGTGAACGTGGCACCAGCAGACTGGAAGTACTCGACTGGGCCACTGCCGAACACGATCAATCCTGCGGCCGTGACGATGCCGCTGTAGCCGGTATAGGTCGTGGCCCCGAAGGTGACAGCCGTCGGAGACAGCCCGCAACCGTGAACGCCTGAATTCGACTGCAGTGTGAAGGTGTCCCCGACCGCACCGGTGATCGTCCGGTCGTTCGCGCCGTCGGTGTCCGACGCACAAGCGAGCGTGCTGGATGCGGGATCTGCACTGGCCGCATGTGCAGGCGTCGCGGCCGTTGTCCCCAGCCCCGCCACCAAAAAAACTGCCACTGCCACAGCGACGAGCAGGTGTCGAACACTCATGTGAGCTCTCCCCGGGCTAGTGCCGTGCATCGGCCCCCCTTGAGCACGATCTTCGGAGCATAGGGCGGTTCCCATGCACCCGAATGAGCCACCGCCGGGTCACGACCGAACACCGGGGTCGTCTTGGTCGTCCTCCACCCAACAACTCCCCGCCAGGGGCAATCCATGGGCCCTTTCGGAGGGTTTGGCCGTCACTTTGGCCGCCACTGAAGCCTGACATAACGAATCCCCCCACAAACTGGCGAGAGTTTGTGAGGGGAAACCCGTCGGGCTGACAGGATTTGAACCTGCGACCCCTTGACCCCCAGCGATGGGACCTCTTGTTTCCCCTCGTGCGCGTCGCCTCCCCGCTGCCGGGTCGGTGGCGTAATGGCGGCGGCCCAGTTTCGTCAGCGGGTCGATGTCGGCGGCGTGACCTCGCTCGCTCTCTGCGATTGCGGCTGGCGGTCGACGCTCACTCCTGACCGCGCCTCGGCTTGGGCCGCCGCTCATAGGCATTGCTTGTCTCAGCATCCGGGCGAGAGCGAATACACGGCCCACCGGCTGGAATATCACCGCGGCCACTAGGTGGAGTTGCCGGATGTTGAGTTCGGCCTGGACTGATCGCGGGCGTGCCGAGCCTCACAGTCATGGTTGGGGGCCGTGTCAGTCTGTGACGGGCGTAGCGGGGATCACCGGGGGCTTGTAGCCCTGCGGCGCGTCGAACGCCCGAGCGTCCACGTACTCGTCCCGCTGCTCCTCCGTCCATAGCGCCCACTCCGGGGGCATCCCCGTGTCGGCCTGCACCGGCATGTCGTAACGCGGCTCAGACGGCTCCTTGCCTGGGCCTGCCCAGTCATGTGGTGGCGTGCATGTGTCCAGGTGCCACATTCCCCAGTGGGGGTGGGGCCACACCAGCCAGCGGCGCTTCGGGTTGTCGTTGTGGCAGCCCTGGCAGATGTGCGCCCAGTAGACGCTGCCGCTGTCTTCGGTAATGATCTGGCAGCCCAGGTCATCACAGTTGTGTCCATTCATCGTGCGTTCCTTTTGGGGAGTGTGGTGGCGCCGTGCGCCGTGTTGAATGCCCAGTGGCGGGCCGCCCACATTGCCTGCGGGCTGATGTCGATGCTGTACGGGGTGAGGGGGCCGAGGATCATCCAGCCACCAGGGCAGCGGGTCGCGCTCTTGGTCAGGGGCTTCATAGTGGTGGCTCCTCTCTCAGTTGTCGAGATTGCTGATGGCGTCTTGCTGCTTCCACGGTTATCGCCTCGCTTCTATGGCTCGGAGCCGTGCCCGGACTTCCATGGTGATGGTCCCGCTGTGGCTCTAGTCGGGTGACGGTCTCCGGCGCGCAAACTTGCTGTTATGTAGTGGGCGCTCATTGGCTATGGCGTTCTGCTCCGCGTGCAGTAGTTGATCTCTGTCGGTGAACCCGCGCTGGAGGGTGATCGTCGCCACCTGTAGCCACCAGCGTGCTGTTCCACGGTGACCACGCGTCCTCTCGGCCGGGGAGTCGGTGATCCCGACATACAGGAGCACACCGTCCCCGTCGAAGTGCCGGTAGAGGACGAGGTCGTCCTCCCGTTCACGGCCCTTGTAGGTGTAGTTGTTCAACAGTCGACTCACCGACGACTTGCCGACGCCTGTACGTGCCTCAATCTCTCGGACGGTCAGCCCTTGGGCGTTGAGTTCCAGGATCTTGTCCCTCAGATCATCGGTGAGGTATACGGCTGGTCGTTTCATCAAGGTCCCCTTCGACGCGGTACAGGTTAGATCCGTGCCAGACGGGGTTGGTGTGTGCCACTCGCACGCTGTGCTGTTCGCTTGGCGCTGGTCCGCCCCGCAGACGGAGTGGCGGGCGGGGCACTAGGCGCGCCCCCGGATTCTGTGTCAAGAAGTGTGTCAACCGCTTCTTCGGGCTGAGGCGTCTCCCCCCGTAGATGGTGAGATCTACGAGGGGAAACACCCGTCGGGCTGACAGGATTTGAACCTGCGACCCCTTGACCCCCAGTCAAGTGCGCTACCAAGCTGCGCTACAGCCCGAAACCGGCGAACCGGCCCAATGAGCCTATCCGATGAGCGCTGGCCGTCGTGCGAGAGGCTCCTCACGGCCCCAGCGATATGAACCCAGCAACGTGTCGACGTCAGAGCAGGGGCACGCCCGCTGAGCGCCACGGCTTCGTCACCGTCTCCACGAGGTAGGCGATCGCCTCGGGATTCTTCGACACTGAGAGAGAAGCGGGCAGCCCGAGCCGATCAGTGTCGAAGGTGGAGTGGACAGTCGGGAACGTCTTCCGCACCACACCGTCGGGCACCATGCCCGGTGGAATGTAGACGGAGCCGGGTGGCACAGGGCACTGTTCAGGACACGGCAGTATCAGCTGGCTGTACAACGGGACGGTGGCATCGGTGCGAGGCCACTCACGCCCGCCCGGGCCCACTGCCAGGCGGTTCTCCCCGCACGTCCGTCCGCAGTAGTCGCCCGCGATCAGTGTCAGCGCCACGCCGTCGAGTGCTCCGACCTGACGCGCATCCCAGCTGGCCGGGTTGTTGCGTGCATGGCCGCTCGTCTTGAGCACGTGAATCGCACCCGCGCCAGCGAGCGTCTCGAAGATGCGCAGGCCCTTGCCCGTCTGCGCATACTCCTCTCCCCAGCCTCGCGCCACCTTCTTCGCGTACCACGAGGGATTGAAGGCGATGTCATATGCGGGCGCCCCCAGGTGGGGGGAATTCATCGTGACGATCGTCGGAATGCTCACCCCGGCATCCGCCGCCGCCTGCGCGTACGAGAAGGCGGGAGCCGTCGTGCCTGGAGCCGGCTGCCTCTTCAGCGCGGCAACGGTGGCGCGGGCGATCACGCCGCCGTAGCTGTAGCCCACGAGGTCGAAGGTGCGATACCCGTAGGTCGCGTTCAGATAGCCGAGGAAGCCGAGAACCGCCTGGCCGGCCTGGGTGGGATAGCCAGTGGTGTTCCACTGCACATCCACCGGCGGCTGCGCAGGGCAGCCCGTCTTTCCCGCCGTGCTCGAGGCGAAGTTGCCGAATCCCGGGGCCGTGAACACAGCCAGTCCCGCACCGGCGAGCGCCTCGATGTAGGCGGCACGCCCACCGTCGCATGAATCCCAAGGCGTCGTGAACGGGTGGGTCGAGCCCCCACCCTCGATGACCACGACCGCCCGTCCAGCGGTCTGGGCCCCCAGGGCGAGCGCCTCCGCAGTCGGCGCTGGCACGGTGGGGGCCGCCGGCTGCACAGCACCGGCTGACGGGGCGCCGACGGAGAGCATCAGCGCGGCTGTGATCCCAGCAATGACTGGGTTGCGCAGCACGGCATACCTCCGGGGGGTCGGTCCTCTCGGTCAGGCTAGTGCACCAGCACCCAGCAATGTCGGCTCGCGTAGGTTGCACCCATGCGCATCGGACGAGTCATCGGGCTGACGGTGCTGGCCGTGATCGTGGTCGCAGCTGCCTACGGCGTGGCACAAGCTCTCGCCTCCAGTGAAGAATCCCGCGAACGCCAAGTCGCCCTCGACCCGTTCTACACCCCGCCTGATCCCATTCCGACCGAGCTCGGCACCGTCATCAGGCGTGAGCCGCTCGGCATCGACGTGCCCGGCGGGCGGGCCGAGCGCATCCTGTACGTGTCTGAGCGGCCGGACGGCACGCGCTCGGTGTCTGGCGGGATGATCTTCATCCCGGATGCGCCGGCACCCGAAGGCGGACGACCTGTAGTGGCGTGGGAGCACGGCACCCTGGGCATGGGCGAGGCATGCGTGCCATCGCGCTCGACCAACCCCACAGGTGACATGACGACATGGATCGGCCCGATGATGGACCTCGGCTGGGTCGTCGTCGCGACCGACTACGTGGGCCTGGGAACCCCCGGCCCGAACCAGTACCTCATCGCGCAGGCTGAGGTGCGCGACGTCGTCAACTCTGTCCGCGCAGCTCAGGCGATACCCGAGGCGGAGGCCGGTGACCGCTACGTCACGTTCGGCCACTCGCAGGGCGGGCACTCGTCGGTCTGGACAGGGCACCTTGGCCCCGACTATGCCCCCGAACTCGAGCTCCTCGGCGTGGCCGCTGCCGCACCGGCCCTCGATCTGCCGCAGATCGCCGCGGCGCAGTGGGACACCGCAGTCGGGTGGGTCATCGGCTCGGACCTGATCGAGTCCTGGCCCACGTACTACCCCGACTTGCCCGTCGACTCCATCCTGACGCCATCCGGCGCAGATGCGCAGGCCCGGCTCGCCGCCGAATGCATCACGCAATCCGGACTCGAGGCCACGGCACGGGAGGCCTTCGGCGAGCAGTTCTTCGCCTCCGACCCGGTCGACAACGCCTCCTGGCGCAGGGCACTGGAGGACCAGACCCCCGAACCCCTGCCCGCATCCATGCCCGTCTTCATCGCCCAGGGAACTGCCGACCAAGTCGTTCTTCCGTGGCCGAACGCCATCGTCGAGGAGCAGTGGTGCGCAGCCGGCTCGACCATCGACGTGCTGTGGATGGGCGGCGTGAACCATCAGGACGCTGCCAAGGCCGGTGGCCCCGCGGCGTATGCATGGATCGCTGACCGCTTTGCCGGTCGTCCCGCCCCGCGCTCCTGCGACGTTCCCCCACCGATTCCCGCTCAGGCTCCCGCGACGTCCTAGCCGGATGACTCCGCAAGTGCCGGCCGGCACTCGAGGATGAACGCATCACTGGCGTACTTCACCTGATCCCACACTGCAGGCGGCAGCTCATCGGCGACGACACCCCCCGATTGCCGGATCGTCAGGATTGTGTCGGCGTATGCGGCCAGCGCACGCGCCGCATCAGCCATGGGCACCCAGCGATCGTCACCCTCCGCCGCCTGATCCGCGAGGCGAGACCTCTCCCGCGCCGCCGTGGACAGTTCACCCAGCAGGACGAGGCTCGCCAACTGCGGATCGAAGTTCGGCGCATCGGGCGCCGGGTACCGGCAGCTCTGCTCGGCCAGCCCGCGTGCTGCCTCCGAGTTGCCCGCGCACCCGGCAAGCACGGCGGGGAGCACGAGCAATGCCGGCGCCATCCAGCGAGCCCGGTGCTGGCTCGACTGCCGGACATCACCCACGTCGGCGCGATCTCTTCTCCCGCACGCGCATCAGGATCCGAATGGGAGTTCCGACGAAGTCGAACTCCTCGCGAAGGCGTCGTTCGATGAAGCGACGGTAGCCCGCCTCGAGGAAGCCGGTGGTGAACAGGGCGAAGGTCGGAGGCCCGACCTGGACCTGGGCCCCGAACAGGATGCGCGGCTGCCGCCCACCGCGCAGCGGATGCGGGTTGGCGTCCTGCAGTGACTTCAGGAACGCGTTCAGTCGTCCGGTGGAGACGCGGGTCTGCCAGCCCTCGAGTGCGGTCTCGATGGCGGGGGTGAGCCGCTCGACATGGCGCTTCGTCTTGGCCGAGATATTGACGCGCGGAGCCCACGGCACCTGCACGAGATCACGGTCGATCTCGCGCTCGAGGTAGTGACGTCGCTCCTCGTCAGTCAGATCCCACTTGTTGTAGGCGATCACAAGGGCGCGTCCAGCCTCGATCACCATGGAGATGATGCGGACATCCTGCTCGCTGAGCGGCTCCGAGGCATCGACGAGGACGACCGCCACCTCGGCACGGTCAAGCGCGGCCTGAGTGCGCAGGGTTGCGTAGTACTCGTGGCCGCTGGCCTCCTTCGACCGGCGGCGGATTCCGGCAGTGTCGACGAACCACCACCAGGTGCCCTTCAGTTCGATCAGTTCGTCGACCGGATCGACGGTCGTGCCCGCGACACTGTCGACAACGACCCGCTCACCTCCCGCCAGCGCGTTGAGCAGAGACGACTTCCCCACGTTGGGTCGGCCCAGCAGGGCCACCCGGCGCGGACCTCCGGCCCGCGAGAGACCTGCACCCACCTCTGGCAGCAAGGCAACCGCTGCGTCAAGGAGGTCACCGGCTCCCCGTCCCTGGAGAGCGGAGACAGGGTGCGGCTCCCCCAAGCCGAGCGACCACAGGGAGGCGGCCTCCATCTCGATCGCGGCGTCATCAGCCTTGTTCGCGACCAGCAGCACGGGCTTGCCTGAACGCCGCAGCACCTCCACGACCGCTTCGTCCGTGTCGGTTGGCCCGACCTGTGCATCGACCACGAACATCACCGCATCAGCGTCGGCGATAGCCCGTTCCGCCTGCGCCGCGATCTGAGCAGCCATCCCCTTGGCCTTGCGGTCCCATCCGCCGGTGTCGATCAGGACGAAACGCCGCCCGTTCCATTCGGCCTCGTAGGTCACGCGATCACGCGTGACCCCCGGCACGTCCTCGACGACGGCCTCACGGCGTCCGATCATGCGATTGACGAGGGTGGACTTGCCCACGTTCGGGCGTCCCACGATCGCCAGGACCGGCAGTCCCGAGTGCTCGCCCTCCGGACGGGTCAGCTCGGCGAGCTCTGCCTCGATGTCTCCGAACTCCAACCGTGCTGCCGCCAACGCGGCCTCGACATCGATCTCGTCGATGGCATCCCCCGACGTGAACTCACTCGGTGCACCGACCACCTCGTCGACACCCGCATCGATCGCTGCGTCGTCCGGCTCATCGAACGCCACCCACTCGTCACTCATGCCGGCTCCACTTCCCTCTCCAGAAACATCATGTCTGCTCTTCTCCACACGCTGGCCATCGTCGTCACGCCCGCCCGGAACGAAGCGCTGCCACGTGCTCGACATCCGCCATCGCCTGGCGCACCTGCTCCTCGACAGCCGCCCTCGTGGCTGCCCGGAGCGGATCGCCCGGCACGCTGATCGTGATCGGTTCGAAGCAGTACACGTCGATCCGCGAGCGCGGCCGAGGCGGGTCGGTGGTCACGCGGCCCTCGGCGCCGAGCAGTACGAGCGGGACCAAGGGCGCACCCGTGACCGCGAGCAGGTAGGCCGGATCCACAAGGGACCCCGTCAACGCCACTGCACGCTCATCAAGAAGAGCCGCGCGCGCGGAACGCTGCGCCGAGATCGCTGCAGCATCTGCGACCGGGATGACTCCCGCCTTTGCCATCATCCCCTGCTTCAGCGCCGCCATCATGGCCGCATTGGCCATCACGTGAACCGGACGTGTCACCGTCGCATGAATCACTGCACCGGCGAGGACTCCCTCGCTGCGGCACACCAGCACAGCCGGACCTGCAGCGCCTGCGTGATGCATGCCGTGCGGATGCAGGCGATAGGTGACTCGCAGGGCGGCGGACGCGATATTGCGCGCATGCGCCGCACCGCTCCACGACGGCAGCTGCGCCTCGGGGTCGTTCATTCCTGAGGCAATCCGTCGACCAGGCCAACGAAACGGTCGATCACCTCGTCGAGCGTCATCTCGGTGGTGTCGAGCACGATCGCATCCGGCGCCTGCGCCAGCGGGGACGTCTCACGGCTGGAATCCTTCGCGTCGCGCTCGCGCAGCGCAGTCTCGGTCTCGGCGACATCGACAGC
>Ga0315906_10000949_pt1 | contig 44283 bp, 35 predicted proteins | sample LakEriMetagenome_4_FD_203526 | JGI IMG/M metagenome (GOLD analysis project Ga0315906, IMG submission 203526) | Freshwater fungal communities from buoy surface, Lake Erie, Ohio, United States - Buoy 2 MA122 | ecosystem: Environmental > Aquatic > Freshwater > Lake > Lake biofilm | place: USA...
GGAAGCTTTACCCGAGCGGCCATCGCACTCAATGTGGCACAACCTGCCTTGAGTCGCCAAATCAGATTGCTGGAAGTTGAGTTGCGACAAAACTTGCTCAAACGCAATGGGCGCGGCGCCAGTCCCACCGAAGCGGGCTTGTTGCTACTAGAACATGGCCGCGGCATCTTGCATCAAGTTGAACGTGCCCAAGAAGATCTCGCACGGGCTCGCAGCGGCTTGAACGGCAGGGTTGCATTGGGACTTCCGCCCAGCGTGGCAAGGGTTTTGACGGTGCCACTCACGCGCGCGTTTAGAGAAAAAATGCCTGAAGCACAGCTGTCCATCAGCGAAGGCTTGACCACAGCCATGCAAGAAAGCCTGCTAAGTGGCAGGCTAGACATCGCCCTGCTCTACAACATGAAAGCCACAGCGGGTTTGGAGATTTCGCATCTGGTGCAAGAAGAATTGTGGCTGGTTCAAAGACGACCGCCAGGTCTGCAAGAAGACCCACCGCCACCGCCCATCAATTTAAAAGATGTTGCCAAACTGCCCTTGGTCATTCCGAGCCGGCCCAATGCCATTCGGATGCATGTGGAATCAGAAATGGCCGCCCTTGGCACCCGGCCACACATTGCCTTGGAAATTGATGGGGTGACGGCCATCCTCGATTTGGTGGCAGACGGTGCTGGTTGCGCCATTTTGTCGCGCAATGCGGTGACGCGCTCGATCAACCCATCCGCCTTTTCAACGCGCCCTATTTCTCACCCTCAACTCAGCATTGAGTTGAGTTGCGTGGTGAGCTCACAAAGACCTAGCACACTCACTCAGCAAGCAACGCTGCACTTAATTCGCGAAACTGCAATGCGATTGTTGGAGTCTGTCTAAGGCGTGGACACAAACTTTGACCCAGGCCTAGACCCGCTAACTCACTGTTTGGGAATGCCTGCACGTTGAATGACTTCGCCCCAACGCTTGGTCTCACTGCTTAACAAATCGGCAGCCTGTTGAAGGCTACCTGGTTGAGGGTCGACATTCATGTCCAATAGTTTTTTACGCACATCCGGCGAATTCAAAACATTTTGAATTTCTTGATTTAATTTTTGGACCACGTCACGCGGTGTTTTGGCGGGCACGGCAAGTGCATTCCAAGACGCGGCGTACAGGTTTCTCACGCCTGCTTCTTTGGCTGTGGGAACTTGCGGCAATGCTGCCGCGCGCTTATCGCCTGTGACAGCCAAAGCACGCAATGCTTGACCTCTGATTTGAGGCAACACTGGCGCTAAGATTTCGACTGCCAAATCGATCTGACCACCGCGCAATGCGGTGAGCACTGCGGGTGTGCCATTGAAGGGCACCACTTGCACATCGATGCCAGCCGTGGCTTTGAACAGCTCTGCAGCCAAGTGCTGCGTGCTGCCGACATTGATACTACCAATGTTGAGCTTACCCGGGTTGGCTTTGGCAAAGCTGAGCAGCTCTTGCAAACTGGTGAATTTGGATTCTTGCGGAACTACGATGGCGATGTCAAAAGTACCCAGCACGGACAAGGGTGTTAAATCTTTTTCAGCATCGTAAGGAAGCGTTTTGAAAAGCCCTGCGCTCACAGCAGTGGCATTGGACATCAAAAGCAAGGTGTAACCATCGGGTGCAGATTTGGCCACGGCGTCCGTGGCCACAACACCACCTGCACCGGGCTTGTTTTCAATGACGATGCTTTGACCTAAATTTTCACCCAGTTTTTGCGCCACTGTGCGAGCAGTCAGGTCGGCAACGCCGCCGGCCCCGAAGGGCACCACAATTTTGATGGGCTTGTTGGGGTAAGCAGCTTGGCTGAATGCGCTAGAAGACGCCAACAACAGCAACGTTGCCCATACCCATTTGACCCACAAAGATTTTTGTTTCATTTCATGATTCCTTTTCCAATTCCAATAACCGATCAATGACACGACGCGACATCACACCGCCAGCATCGATTGACAATATTTTTAATTTCCGCTCAGGGTTAGCCAAAATATTTTTTTGTTGGCGCTCCAGCATTTCCAAGTCTTCGCTGAAAATTTTTCCCTGACCTTCTTGAATGCGCGCTGTTAGCGCTTGATCTTGAGGTTTGAATTGTCTGACCATGCCCCAAAAATAATGGATGCTGGTGTCTGTTTCAGGTGTGATGAAGTCAACCACCACGCTGTAGGCTTTGTCTTTTGGATCGGCGTCGTAGCCGCCTTTGCCCGTCAATGCCACCCCCACTTCAATCATCACATGACTGGGTGGTGAGAAACGGCAAATTTGCCAGCGGTCTACTTTGGCATCGTCGGGCAAATCATTGGCCCGCATGGCCATTTGCCAAAAAGGCGGCGCCTTGATGCCCTCCATGAATCGACTGGTGACCACCGTGTTGCCCTCCGTGATGGTGCGGCTGGGGGTTTTGTCAATTTCAGTTTGCCCAATGCTGGTGGCATGCACATAGGTTTCGTGCGTGAGGTCCATCAAGTTGTCGATCATGAGGCGATAGTCGCAGGCAATTTGATAGTGCCCTCCACCGTAGGCCCAAGCTGGATTTTCAAACCATTCAAAGACTGGCAATTTTTCAATGTTGGCTTTGGCAGCGTCCCCGGGCCAAACCCACACAAAGCCATAGCGCTCAATGACAGGGAAGCTTTTGACGGGCTCAAATCCGCGAACATTGTGACCAGGCATGCTGACGGTATGACCATCGCACCCCATGGTGAGGCCGTGATAACCACAGACCAATTGCCCATTGCAAACGCGGCCTAAAGACAAAGGTGCACCGCGATGCGGGCAAAAATCTTCGACCGCAGACACACGATTATCAGGTCCTTTAAAAAAGACCATCGACTCATTGCAAATTTTTCTACCCAAAGGCTTGTCTGTGATTTCTTCAGCTCGACAGGCCACGTACCATTCATTTTTGAGAAACATCGCATCTCCTTCAAAGTGACTTCACCTGAAATCCAGCATGTCCACTCTTGCCTTTGATTTTATACGGCATCGTTTGGCGCAGGGTTAGCACCTTGCAGTATGAGTGGTTTTCATAAGGCCAAGAATGAAACTCCGATCGCCGTCTCTGTTGGCTGCAAAACAAGCACAATATCGTTTTTATCCCAAATCAGGAAATTGTTCCATGAGACTTATCAGCTTCTTGCACAATCACACCGCATGCTATGGCGCAGTTCATGGCAACAAAGTTTTAAACCTTACGCCTATTTTGGGTGCTGAAGCACCCGATCTAAAAACCTTGATTGCCAAAAAAATGCTAAACAGAGCAGCTGAAGCATTGCGCCAAAATACACCCGATTTGATTTTTGAAGATCTATCCTTGTTGCCGGTCATTCCGAATCCAGAAAAAATCATGTGTGTGGGTTTGAACTACCACGACCACGTTAAAGAAACTGGCCGCGATCTCACCGAAAAACCCGCTATCTTCTCGCGCGTCAATTCATCGCAAGTAGGTCATGGCCAAGACATCATGCGTCCGCCAGAGTCGCATCGCCTCGACTATGAAGGCGAAATTGCCATCATCATTGGCGAAGGTGGTCGTCGCATTTCCGAGGCCGACGCATGGAATCACATTGCAGGCTATTCTTGCTACAACGACGGCTCAGTGCGCGATTGGCAAAATTTCACCACCCAGTGGACTGCAGGTAAAAATTTCTGGCGCACGGGTGGGTTTGGTCCTTGGATGGTCACTGCCGATGAGATCAAACCTGGTCAAACAATGACCCTCAGCACTCGCCTGAACGGCGTTGAATTGCAGCGTGCCACAACCGACATGATGATTCACAGCATTCCGCGTCAAATCGCTTACATCTCGACATTCATCCCGCTTGAACCAGGCGATGTGATTGTGAGTGGTACACCTGGCGGTGTGGGCAATAAGAGAACACCACAGCTCTTTATGAAACCAGGTGATGTGGTCGAAATTGAAGTGGATGCTGTGGGTGTCTTGCGCAACACCATCAAGGACGATGTTTGAGATTTTGAAAATCAGGTGAAGGCGAAATGATTGCTTTGGGCCATGCGGCCCATCTGGCTTGAAATGGCCATGAATTCTGCCACGGTGTCATCGATGATGGCCTTGGCAGTTTTCACCGAATCAATAAGTCCTGCCGACTGCCCTGCCAACGCTGGCGCTGCTTCCATATCGCCCTGGAAGTAGACATTCAAGATACCTTTCATGTCGTCAAAGGACATGATCCCTTGCTCATGGATGGCTTGAGTACGTACCGACTTGAGGGCTCGAATGCAAGGGGTCGATTTGGTGTTGAGCATCCAAGTGCCTGTCTCTTTCGAATTGACAATAGCATTTTTAAAGTTGTCATGAACTGGGCTCTCCGCGCAACTGACAAAGCGTGTGCCCATTTGAATGGCTTCCGCGCCCAGAGCAAATGCAGCCGCCATGCCTCGGCCATCGCATATGCCACCAGCTGCAATCAAGGGCACATCAACCTTGGCCCGAATGGCTTGCAACAAGACCAGCGTTGAAACATCTTCGGGGTTTTTAAAACCACCGCCTTCGGAGCCTTCAACCACGAGCCCATCAATCCCTGCATCGACGCATTTCATGGCGGCATCCACCGTGGGCACTGCATGGTAAACCGTGATGCCGGCATCCTTCAGGGGTTGAATGAATTTGGCTGGGCTGCCCGCGGAAGTGGTGACAAATTTGACACCCGATGCACATACAAACTTGAGCATGGCATCGTCTTTTAAAAATCGGATGGGTAAATTGACACCAAACGGCAAGTTCAATTCCCGCATTTTTAGAATTTCAGCTTGGCAATTTTCTGTTTCGCCTGAAGAAGTTTCAATGATGCCAAGACCTCCAGCTCTAGACACAGCGGAGGCCAACTGGGTGCGCGCAATCCAACCCATTGGGGCTTGCAGAATAGGGTACTTGGCACCGGTATGCGCTAGCACCCTGTTTGCAACGGTGTTTGAATTGGTATTGGTATTGTTATTGTTATTGTTGCTCGAGTAACTCATGCCTCAAGCCCAGAACACGCTGCCAGACTTCGCATACCAGCCAGGTACTTGGCTTTCAACAGCAGACTCAATTCGACTGCGTTTAATCTTCATGGTGGGCGTGAGATAACCGTTTTCAATGGACCAAGCTTCGCTGGCAATGACCAGCATTTGAAGCCTTTCATATTCTGCCAACTCTGCATTCACCTTGACCAACAACTCGCTGAGTTGTTGCTCCACTTGTGCTCTAACTTCAGGCTCTTTCATTTTTGGACGAATATCCTCCGCCAGGACCACCATGGCATAGGCTGCCGGTTGGGCCACGCCAGAGACAATGCTCATCTCAATCATGGGGTGAACATTGAGCTTGTTTTCAATGGGCGCCGGGGCCACATATTTGCCCTTGGAAGTTTTAAACAATTCTTTCACTCGGCCTGTGATTTTCAGCAACCCATCTGCACGCTGCGTACCCTGATCACCGGTTTTGAAAAATCCGTCGGAGGTGAATGCTTCAGCATCTAAGTCGGGCCGCTTGTAATAACCCACCATTTGGCCAGGCGACTTCACCAAAATTTCGCCCTCTGGACTAATTCGGGCGTGCACGCCCTCAAGAGGCACACCCACACAACCTGGCGCGTTGATGTCGTTGGTTGAATTGTGCGAGTAGGCAAAATCTTCCGTCATGGCATAACCTTCCAAAAGGTTCAAGCCAAGTTTGCGGTACCACGTGATCAATTCAGCGGGAATGGGGGCAGAGCCGCTGCCTGCAACAATCACTTGATCAAGTCCCAATCCTTTCAGAATTTTTTTGCGCACAATGCCTCCCAAGATGGGAATACTCAACAGCAAATTAAGTTTGGCAGGCGGCATTTTGCTGAAAACACCTTGCTGAAATTTCAACCAAAGTCGAGGCACAGAAATGAACATCGTTGGCTTGGCACGGTTCAAGTCTTGAATGAAGGTGTCAAGGGACTCAGCAAAGTAAACATGGGTCTTGCCATGCACCAAGGAGCTCGCTCCCACCCAAGCTCGTTCAAAGACGTGCGCTAAAGGCAAGTAAGACAGGATTCGGTTGTCATCGCGATCACCGAGCGTTTCAATCAGTGTTTTCACAATGCCATCGGTGGCCGCTGAGATGCGCTCAAAATTGTGCATCACGCCTTTTGGCTGACCCGTTGAACCCGAGGTGTACATGATCATGGCCAAATCAGATGCGCCACGTTGCACATCGCCTGCAAGGGGCGGTGTTTGCTTGACGATGTCATCCCATTTGGCAAATTCGTTGGTAGGGGCCAATGGGAAAGCAATACAGGGCAGCGATGCGGGAACAAATGGCGCCTGATTGGGCCATGTATCCAACTTACCGACAAACAACAAACTGGCCTCACTATGGTCTAAAACGTATCGAATGGTTTCCCCAGACTCGGTTGGGAAAATGGCCACCGTGGTGCAACCTGACATCCAAATGGCCAGTTCAGCCATGATGAAGTGTGCGCAATTCTTGGAGAGAATGGCCACTCGGGCGCCTGGGGCCAAGTTTTGCGATTGGATGTAGGCCGCCATGGAACGCGCCTGTTTGAGAGTTTCACGCCATGTGTAATCAATGACCTGACCATTCCCAATGGGTTGCGTCATGTAAACAAAATCTGGGCGATTTTTCTCGTGCGCCAGGACATTCTCAAGAATCAATGCAGGTTTTGTCATGCCAAACTTTCGTGGGTTGAACTCGCCTCTTTCACCTAAAACATGCAAGGGGCCAGCTGTGGTTAGAACTGATGAAGGATTGTGAAGAGAATTGAAATCAATATCCGTCTTATTCGGGGCTGATTCCCTAGGTATTTCCCTGATAAGGCCCTCGCACTTTCAAGGGATAAAAAGTGTGCAAACTCATTTCAACACCCGAAAGCCTTGGTATGCTGAGAACTTAATCCAGTATCCACCCTTACCTCACCATGTCCTCAGCTATGCCCGATAAGAACCATCCGATGGCACTTCCACGCCCCGACTTCGATCGTTTCTATAAACATCACGAGCTCACAGAACTTCTGCAGGCCTTTGCCACTGCACGTCCTGAACTGGTAGAGCTAAGAGAGTTGGGAAGGAGTCATGAAGATCGCCCCATTTGGGTGCTTGTTCTGACTCGCAAGGCAAGCGGCCCCGACCAAGACAAACCTGCTTTTTGGGTTGATGGCAATATTCACGCGGCAGAACTGACCGCCAGCACGGCATGCCTTTATTGGCTGCACCATCTTCTCAGCAAAGACGGAGAAGACGCAGGCGTGACCGAGTTGCTAAACACCCGCGCCATTTACTTGGTGCCTCGCTTGAACCCTGATGGTGCAGAACTGGCCTTGGCAGACAAACCGAGACACATTCGTTCATCTACCCGCCCATATCCATGGGACGAACCCCATGTAGATGGCCTGACCATTGAGGACATGGACGGCGATAGCCGAATTTTAATGATGCGCATTCCCGATGCGCATGGCGGCTGGAAAGTCAACCCCGATGAACCCCGTTTGCTCACCCCCCGCTTACCTGGCGAGTTTGGCGGACAGTACTACCGCGTCATGCCCGAGGGCAGTTTGCAGCATTTCGATGGCGTCAACATCAAGCCCAACCGAGACATTGAAGGCTTGGACCTGAACCGCAACTTCCCTGCGTTTTGGCGCCAAGAGCACGAACAAGTTGGTGCAGGCCCCTACCCCACCAGCGAACCTGAAGTTCGCGCTATGGTGGACTTCATTGCCAAGCATCCCAATATAGGCGCGGTAGTCAGTTTTCACACTCACTCAGGCGTTATTTTGCGACCTATGGGCACGCAGAGCGACGACGACATGACGCCTGAAGATTTGTGGATGTTCAAGCGCATGTCAGACATCGGTAGCAAGCTCACAGGTTATCCGGCTGTCAGTACCTTTCATGACTTCAAATACCATCCCAAAGAAATCATTACCGGTACGCAAGACTGGGTCTACGAGCACCTGGGCGCCTTGTTTTGGACCATTGAAATTTGGGCGCCTAACAAAGAAGCTGGCATCACCGATTACGACTGGATTCATTGGTACCGCGACCATCCTCCCGAAGACGACATCAAGTTGCTCAAGTGGAGCGATGAAGTCTGCGGCGGCAATGCGCACGTTGATTGGTATCCCTACCAACACCCCGATTTAGGTGCCGTGGAATTGGGCGGCTGGGATCGAATGAACTACTGGCGCAATCCACCTGCGCATCTGCGCGAGCGCGAGGCAGCCAGGTTTCCGGCGTGGTTGAATCAGATCGCTCTCACTTTGCCCAAATTGGAACTGCTGCACACCAAGGCAGAAAGTTTAGGAAACGGCCAGTGGCGCGTCCAGATGGCAGTGGGCAACGCAGGCTACTTACCAAGCTACATCACCAAGCGTGCACTTGAGCGGAAAACAGCCAGACCTTGCATCTTTGAAATTGACCTGCCTAAGGAGGCCACACTTCGCATGGGCAAGCCGCGCATGGAAGGCCCTCAGTTAGAAGGACATGCCGCCAGCAATTCACTTCAAGCGTTTTTACCCAACAAAAACATCACGGGCGATCGTGCTTTGAACGAATGGATTGTGGAAGCGCCGGCAGGCACCGTGCTCAACTTGACAGCGCATGCCTCAAGGGCTGGCACTGTCAGAACTTCCATCACATTGAACTAACTTATTTCAAGCCCAACAAGCGCACTGCGTTGTCTTTCAAAATCCCGGGCATTACCTCGGGCTTGAAACCTGCCACTTCAAAATCTCTCATCCACCGTTCGGGTGTGATGAGGGGATAGTCGCTGCCAAACAAAATGCGATCTTTGAGCAAGGTATTGGCGTACTGAATCAATTGTTTGGGAAAGTACTTGGGGCTCCAGCCCGACAAATCAATCCAAACATTGGGCTTGTGCGTTGCCACACTGAGGGCCTCGTCTTGCCAAGGAAAACTGGGGTGCGCCATCACAATTTGCATGTCGGGAAAATCAATGGCCACATCGTCTAAGTGCATGGGGTTGCTGTAGGCCAAGCGCAGGCCGCCACCGCAGCGCATGCCGGAGCCAATACCGCTGTGACCCGTGTGAAAAATAGCGGGCAATTTGTGTTCGTTGATCACCTCATAAATGGGCCAAGCCATTTTGTCGTAAGGGTGGTAGCCCTGAACCGTGGGGTGAAACTTGAAACCTTTGATGCCCTCTTCCTTGATGAGTCGCTCGGCTTCGCGCGCGCCCATCTTGCCTTTGTGGGGATCGATGCTGCCAAATGCAATCATCATGTCGCTGTTGTCGCGGGCGGCTTTGGCAATTTCCTCATTCGGAATGCGGCGACGTCCTAATTGCGATTCACTGTCGACTGTGAACATCACCAAGCCAATTTTGCGTTCGCGGTAATAAGCCACTGTTTCGTCGATGGTGGGACGCCGATCGCTGCCAAAAAACTTGTCCGCCGCGCGGTCATATTCCTCGCCATAGTTGTCGAATGGGTTCCAGCAACTCACCTCAGCATGGGTGTGAATGTCGATGGCAATCAGGTCTTGGTGATTCATAAAAACTTTCAAAAATACGGGAAAACCCTGTGTTTTTTAGCGCAGCATGGAAAGACAATATAGTTATTGATAATAACCTTTTTAGCAAGCCTTTGCATCCATGCAAGGCCGTTTTGGACCCTCCATCATGACTCAAAATTTACATCCTTTGTTACAACGCGCACAGACTCATGGCATTCACTTTGAAATGAGAGGGGCCGTGGCCATGGTGCGTTTGAGCCGTCCGTTAAAACGCAACGCCCTCAACGATGGTTTGGTAGAAGCCCTGCGCGATGTGTTCCAAAACTTGCCCGAAGAAGCCAAGGCTGCAGTTGTTTATGGTGAAGGTGACCATTTCTGCGCTGGTTTGGACTTGTCTGAACTCAAAGAGCGCGACGCAGGCCAAGGCCTGCACCACTCACGCAGCTGGCACGTGGCATTGGACGCGGTTCAGCTGGGCCGCGTGCCTGTCGTTGCGGCACTCCATGGCGCGGTGGTGGGCGGCGGGTTGGAGTTGGCCAGTGCTTGCCACATTCGCGTGGCAGACGACAGCACCTTCTATGCTTTGCCTGAAGGCACGCGCGGTATTTTTGTCGGCGGCGGCGGTTCTGTTCGCATTCCAAAATTGATTGGCGTGGCACGCATGACAGACATGATGCTGACAGGCCGTGTCTACAACGCTGTAGACGGCGAGCGCATTGGCTTAGCGCAGTACCACGTTCCAACCGGTACAGCTTTAGAGAAGGCTTTAGATCTGGCACAGCGAATTGCCACCAACGCACCCCTGACCAACTACGCCTTGATGCACGCTCTGCCTCGCATTGCCGAGCAACCTGCCGATCACGGCTTCCTCACAGAAGCACTCATCTCCTCCATAGCCCAAGCGGCTCCCGAAGCCAAAGCCCGCGTGAAGGCTTTCTTGGAAGGCAAGGCTGCCAAAGTTCAAAAGAGCTGAGCCCCTATTTAAAAGTAAAAGAACCTTCATAGCCCCCCGTCAATGAGAGACAAGCATGAGCGCACCTAAATTTAGACCCCTGCGTTTTGGCGTAACACGTGTCACCTTAAAAGATGGTGCGCCCGGTACGCACTACCTCAAAGCAGATCAAGATTTGCAGGCATTTCCAGAACGCCTGACAGACCGTCTGCAACACTGGGCACACACCAAGCCCACTCAAACTTTGTTTGCACGGCGCGTTAAATTGACCGATGGCAGCTTGGGTGATTGGCGCCATGTGACCTACGCAGAAGCCTGGAAGACGGCACGCAACATTGCGCAAAGCCTGATCAATCGCGGCTTGAATGCAGAGCGCCCTGTGGTGATCTTGAGCGAAAACAGTTTAGAACATGCCCTATTGGCACTGGGTTGTATGGTGGCTGGTGTTCCATTTGTGCCCACCTCACCGCCCTACTCTTTGATCAGCCAAGACTACGACAAACTCAAACACGTGCTGCGCACCGTGACACCCGGTTTGGTGTTTGCCAGCGACGCGCGTTATGCCAAAGCCATTGCAGCCACAGTTTCCAGCAACATGGAAATTGTCATGAACGAAGGTGACGTAGAGGGCAAACAAGTGACCACTTTTGAAGCCTTGTGCAGCACGCCTGCCACGGCCCAAGTAGATGCCGCCATTGCGGCGACAGGCCCCGACACCATTGCGAAATTCTTGTTTACCAGCGGCTCTACCAAGTTGCCCAAAGCGGTGATCAACACACAACGTTTGTGGTGTGCCAACCAACAACAAATGGCGCAGTCCATGCCCATCTTGGCCGAAGCGCCTTTGGTCTTGGTCGACTGGTTGCCTTGGAACCATACCTTCGGTGGCAATCACAACTTTGGCATGGTGGTGTTTCATGGCGGCACGATGTACATCGACGATGGCAAACCCACGCCAGCCCTCATGCATGAGACATTGCGCAACCTGCGCGAAATTGCACCGACCGTTTACTTCAATGTGCCGACAGGTTTTGAAGCCATTGCCCTCGCTATGAAAACAGACGATTTGCTGCGCAAGACTTTACTGTCACGTGTGCAAATGTTCTTCTATGCAGGCGCCGCTTTGGCACAACCCATTTGGGACAGCTTGTATGAATCCCAAGAGCGCGAAGTGGGCGAACGCATTGTGATGGGCACCGGCCTTGGCATGACCGAGTCTGGTCCTTTTGGTATTTTTGTGACGAACCCTTACGTCAACGCAGGCGACTTAGGTGTGCCTACACCTGGCCTAGAACTCAAACTGGTTGACATGGGCGGCAAAACAGAAGTTCGTTACCGAGGCCCCAACATCACGCCTGGTTACTGGCGTAACGCAGAAGAAACCAAAGCGTCTTTTGACGACGAAGGCTTCTTCTGCACTGGTGATGCAGTCAAGTGGATTGACGAAACCGATGTGCATTTGGGTTTGAAATTTGATGGCCGTATTGCCGAAGATTTCAAGTTGGCCACCGGTACGTTTGTAAGTGTTGGACCCTTGCGCGGCAAGATCATTGCCGCCGGTGCACCCTATATTCAAGACGTGGTACTCACGGGCATCAACTTGAAAGAAGTGGGCGCCATGGTGTTCCCAACCCCTGCGGTGCGAGCACTCAGTGGCATGGCAGTCGATGCCCCTTTGGCCGATGTGCTGGGCAGCGATGCAGTATTGGCGCACTTTCAAAAAGTTCTCAATGGCTTAGCCAAAACTGCGACCGGAAGTGCCAATCGCATTGCGCGCATGTGCTTGTTGTCCGAGCCGCCCACCATCGACAAAGGCGAAATCACTGACAAAGGCTCGATCAATCAACGCGCCGTGTTGTCACACCGCGCAGACACGGTGGCCGCTTTGCATGAAGAGCGTTTGCACTTCATCTTGAAGCCCACCGTTTAATTTTGAAAATTACTTCATGAGTCAAGCCGGATTTTTCAATGCCATTGAAGATGTGTGGATGCACGAAGGCGTTCGCACTCCCATGATGGATTACTGCGGCGCTTTGGGTCATCCACTGGCTGCAACCGGTGTTCGCCTCACCATCACTTTGGCGCGTGAATTGGCGCGCAGTGGCAAACGCTATGGCATTTCCAGTGCTTGTGTGGGCGGCGGCCAAGGCATTGCCTTGCTGATCGAGAACCCCAACACCTAAAGCGATTCTTTTCAGACAACATCATTCATCAAGAGGACATCATGAACATTCAAGGCATGAGCGCATTGGTCACCGGCGGTGGCTCTGGCTTGGGCGAAGCAACCGCCCGCGAACTGGCCCGTTTGGGCGCCAAGGTTGCCGTACTCGATCTGAACCTCGAGAACGCTCAAAAAATAGCCGCTGACATTGGCGGTATTGCCATTCAATGCGATGTCACCAACGCCGCCAGCATGGAAAACGCTGTGGCCGAAGCAGCCAAAACCCAAGGCGGTGCGCGCATCTTGATGCAAATTGCGGGCATTGGCACCGCCAAACGCATTGTGGGCAAAGATGGCAACCCTGCGCCTTTAGAAGACTTTGCCAAAGTGGTCAACGTCAATTTAATTGGCACCTACAACGCCGCACGTGTGTTTGCAGCAGCCTGCGCCAAGCTTGATCCCATGGAAGACGGCGAGCGCGGCGCCATGGTGTTCACAGCTTCTGTGGCCGCATTTGATGGCCAAGTGGGGCAACAAGCCTACAGCGCTTCCAAAGCGGGTGTGGCTGGCATGACCTTGCCTATGGCACGTGACTTGGCACAACACGGCATTCGCGTTTGCACCATTGCCCCCGGCATTTTTGCAACACCATTGTTGAAAACATTGCCTGAGCCCGTGCAAGCCTCCTTGGCCGCCAGTATTCCATTCCCCTCCCGTTTGGGAAAACCTGAAGAGTTTGCGCAATTGGCGGCGCACATTGTTAGCAATGGCCACTTGAACGGTGAAGTGATTCGCCTAGATGGCGCACTGCGCATGGCGCCTCGTTAATTGCACGAAAGTTTTCAATGAGCAAAACCGTTGTTTATGAAGTGCAAGTGATGTTCGGTGATTGCGACCCCGCAGGCATCGTGTTCTTTCCCAACTTTTCCAAGTGGATGGACGCATCATCACTGAACTTCTTTGTGAAGTGCGGCGTTCAACCTTGGCGCGAGTTGGTCAAAACCACCGGCATCATTGGCACACCGCTGTTAGAAATCAACACCAAATTTGTTCGCCCTGCCACCTATGGCGAAACTCTCCAAATTCACACCAGTGTGCAGGAGTGGCGAGAGAAAACCTTCATCCACAAACACGTGGTGATGCGCGGCGATAACGTACTTTGTGAAGGCACCGAAGTGCGCGCCTTCTGCACCAAGCACCCTGATGATCCAGATCGCATCAAAGCCATTCCAGTTCCCGCAGATATCAAAGCGCTGTGCAGCTGATTCGCCATGAGCCATTACCAACCCAACATTCAAGACATGCAATTTGTCTTGTCGCATGTATTGAATGCACCCGATCAACTCAAATCACTTCCAGTGTTTGAGGAGTTAGACGATGAATTGGTACTACAAGTCTTGGATGAGGCTGGTAAGTTTGTTGCCGAGGTGGTTGCGCCTTTAAACCGCGACGGCGACGAAATTGGCGCTCAATGGCAAGACGGCAAAGTGACCATGCCCCCTGGTTTTCAAGCGGCTTATCAAATGTTTTGGCAAGCGGGTTGGCCAGCGCTTTCCGCTGACACGGAAGATGGCGGCCAAGGCTTGCCCACCGCCTTGGAAATCATGCTGTATGAAATGCTATCAGCCGCCAACCATGGCTGGACCATGGCGCCCGGCTTGTTGCATGGTGCGTACGAGTGCATCAAGCATTACGCCAGCCCCTCACTCAAAGAAACTTACCTCAGCAAAGTGGGCACCGGCGAATGGTTGGCCACCATGTGCTTGACCGAGCCCCATGCCGGCAGCGACTTAGGCTTGTCTCGCACCAAGGCCACGCTGCAAGCAGATGGCCGGTATGCCTTGAACGGCACCAAAATTTTCATCTCTGGCGGCGAGCACGACCTCACCGACAACATCGTCCATTTGGTGTTAGCTCGCTTGCCCGATGCCCCACCGGGACCCAAAGGTTTGTCGCTTTTCTTGGTCCCTAAGTTTTATCCAAATGGTGAACGCAGTGCCGTGCATTGCGACCGCATTGAAGAAAAGATGGGCTTGCACGGCAGCCCCACTTGCGTGATGCGTTTTGACGATGCCCTTGCCGAAATCATTGGCGAACCTGGCAAAGGTTTGAACGCCATGTTTGTCATGATGAACGCAGCGCGTTTGCATGTGGCCATGCAAGGCATCGGCCTGCTCGATGCCGCTTGGCAAAAAGCCGATGCCTACGCCAAAGAACGCCGTCAGATGCGCGCGCCAAGTGGCAAAGATGCCAAAGCAAAATCAGCAGCCGAAGCCGACTTCATCATTGAACACCCTGCCATCAAGCGCATCTTGGACACTCAGCGTTCATGGGTGGATGGCGGTCGCGTGCTGGCTTACCAAACGGCTGTAGAGTTAGATCGAATCAAACACGCCGACAAAGACACTGCAGCCAAATCACAACGTTGGTGTGCGCTGGTGACGCCGGTTATGAAAGCTGCACTCACCCACCAAGCTTTTCACGGTGGCAGCGATTGTTTGCAAGTGCTTGGCGGTCATGGCTATGTGCGCGAATGGGGCATTGAGCAAATTGTGCGGGATGCACGCGTTGCCATGATTTATGAAGGCACCAATGAAATTCAGGCCATTGATTTATTGGTTCGAAAAATCATGCCCGATGGGGGTCAAAGTTTGAATCAGCTGCTGGATGACTTGAAGACCGACAGCAACGCTGAAACAGCTGAGGCAACGCAGCTTCGAAAACTGACGCAAGAAATTTTGCTGGCCTCCCAACAAAACCCCAGCTTGGGCCATCAGGTGGCCGATGATTTTTTGCGGGCCTTGGCCTTGGTTCTTCTGCAATGGGCTTGGCAACGCATTGATGCCCAACTGACCCAAGACACGCCCAATGTGAAAGACCGTTGGCACGCGCCTTCAAAGGCTTTTCATCAATGGGTTTTGCCAGAATTTGCCATGCGTTGTCATATCATCCAGACACAATGCCAAACAGCCTGAAATCTGCCGCCCCTTTTGTCGAAACGGTCGACACCAGCTATCTAGAAACCCTCATTGGTTACAACGCACGCCGTGCGGCGTTGGCCGTGATTGGGCAATTTTTAGAGCGCATGGCGGTCTATGACTTAAAGCCAGTTGACTTCTCTGTAATGTCGGTGGTGGTCCACAACCCTGGTGTCACTTCACGCCAACTCTGTGCCGCCCTGAATATATTGCCGCCCAATTTAGTAGGCTTGGTGCAATCCTTGGAATCAAGAGGCCTGATAGAACGCCTGCCTCACCCCCATGATGGTCGAGCCATGGGTCTGCACCCAACTGAAAAGGGCTTGGAACTCATGCAAAAAGCAGAAGCTACAGCCTCCGAGCTAGAAATGAAAATTGGTTCTAAACTCACACCTCACCAAGCACAAACCTTGGTGAGCTTGCTGCAAAAAATCTACCTCTGAGGGCGCCGATTTTCAAGGTCGCAGAGGCACACATTGGGAGACCTGACCTTGTCACATTCGAGCTTTCCTTCTTTGGCAGAAACTCTGCCCAAAGACATTGCAAACGCTTTGCTGATTGGCCGCATTTGGGTCCCCGGTGGAGGCCCTTACCTTGTCAAAGTTGGCGCCACAGAAACCACCGACTTGTCTAACTTGGCATTGACCAGCAGCGACTTGATGGAGCTTGAGAATGTGGCCCACAAAGTGCAAAGCCAGCAAGGCAAAACTTGGTCGACCCAAGCTCTGTGGTCCAACACAGACCCCCAGCATCGCAATGCACACCAAGCCTGGTTCCTTGCGCCCACAGACTTGCAAGCCATCAAGGCTGCTGGCGTGACCTTTGTGGCCAGCATGCTTGAGCGCGTGATTGAGGAGCAGGCTCGAGGCGATGCCGCCAAAGCCGAGAGCGTTCGCAAGGCCGTGGTAGAGGTCATGGGCGACAACTTGCGCAACGTCAAACCTGGCTCAGAGCAAGCCATGAAACTCAAAGAAGTCTTGGTAGCACAGGGCGTGTGGTCACAGTATCTTGAAGTGGGCATTGGCCCCGATGCCGAAATTTTCACAAAATCTCAAGCCATGAGCGCTGTGGGATCAGGCTTTGATGTGGGCTTGCACCCCGGCAGTTCTTGGAACAACCCCGAACCCGAAATTGTGTTGGTCATCAACTCCAAAGGCCAAGTTGTGGGCGCCTCATTGGGCAACGATGTCAACCTGCGCGACTTTGAAGGCCGAAGCGCCCTGCTCTTGGGCAAGGCCAAAGACAACAACGCAAGCTGCGCCATTGGCCCCTTCATTCGACTGTTTGATGGCCAATACACCATCGACAGTGTTCGATCGACCGACCTCAGCATGGCGGTGCATGGACCCGAAGGCTTTGTGATGCAAGGCAGCAGTTCTCTCAGCCAAATCAGCCGCGACCCCCTGGATTTGGCGGCGCAGGCCATTGGCCCCTGCCACCAGTACCCCGACGGCCTGTTGCTGTTTTTGGGCACCATGTTTGCCCCCACCCAAGACAGGCACGGCCCAGGCCAGGGTTTCACCCATGTGGTGGGGGATACCGTGGCCATCACCACGCCGCAACTGGGCACTCTTTTTAACCGGGTGACCACTTCGGACCAAGCGCCAGCTTGGACTTATGGCATCCGAGCACTGATGCAAGACTTGGCCAAGCGTTCTTCCCATTGAGGCCCAGAACATTGCCACTCGCCATCCACTGGCATAATTCACCCAATGACCGGTCTCGCACCGGCCTTTCTATGACTTTTTTCTAGGAAACACCATGATCACCACAGCCACAGGCCTGCAATACGAAGACACCGTGGTCGGCGACGGCGCCGAAGCCACCAAAGGCCAAACGGTCACCGTTCACTACACCGGTTGGTTGTACAAAGATGGCGAGCAAGGCGCCAAATTTGACTCCAGCAAAGACCGCCGCGATCCCTTCCAATTCTCTTTGGGCGCCGGCATGGTCATTCGCGGCTGGGACGAAGGCGTGGCTGGGATGAAAATTGGGGGCGCTCGCACCCTGATCATCCCTTCTGAATTAGGCTACGGTTCACGCGGCGCAGGCGGCGTCATTCCACCGAACGCCACGCTCAAGTTCGACGTCGAATTGCTCGATCTGTCTTGATCTGATGCAAGCCCCTTTGGCAGCTTGCCAAAAGGGTCTTGAAATCTTTCAAAACGCCCCCAAGTTTGGGGCGTTGTCATTTATTGCGGATGCATTTCATGTCTGATTCCAGTTCACAAAACACCTCCAATCCAAATCCTGGCACGCCTAATGTCATGCCTACAGCAGAAGCATTGGCTGCCGCTGCTGCAGCCATGGGAACAGACACCCAGGCTCAGCAAGCGCCAGTATCACAAGATCCTTTGGCCGATGCCCAAGCCGAATTGGCCAATGTCAAAGCCCAAAATGCCACTTTGGCCGACCAATACCTTCGTGCCCAAGCGGATGTGCAAAACGCACGTCGCCGCGCCGATGAAGAAATTTCCAAGGCCCGCAAGTTTGCGGTTGAAGGGTTTGCCGACAGCCTGCTCCCCGTACTGGACAGTTTGGAAGCTGGCTTGGCTATCCAAAACGTCACGCCAGAGCAAATTCGCGAAGGCGCAGAAGCGACGCTTCGCCAATTGAAAAGCGCCCTTGAGCGCAATAAAGTGGTTGAAATCAACCCGGGCGCCGGCACCAAGTTTGACCCACACCATCACCAAGCCATTAGCGTGGTCCCTGCTGAGCAAGACGCCAACACGGTGGTGACTGTGTTGCAAAAGGGTTACCTCATTGCAGATCGGGTGTTGAGACCTGCTTTGGTCACCGTGACGGCCCCCAAATAAGTACGCTCAGAAGTAGAAATTTGCCTGTTTTCAGGCAAAAGAGGTCAAAAAAGACGCAATTTCAGCTCATTTAGTCTTGAAATTGCCCTAACCGCCCCTACTTCTGATTCATTCAAGCATTTTTTTAGATTATCGGAGAAGAACATGGGAAGAATCATTGGCATTGACTTGGGCACCACCAACTCGTGTGTGGCCATCATGGAAGGCAACACCACCAAGGTGATTGAGAACGCTGAAGGCGCGCGCACCACCCCTTCCATCATTGCGTACCAGGAAGACGGCGAAATTTTGGTCGGCGCGTCCGCCAAGCGCCAAGCAGTGACCAACCCCCGCAACACGCTGTATGCCGTGAAGCGTCTGATTGGCCGCAAGTTTGCCGAAAAAGAAGTTCAAAAAGACATCGACCTGATGCCTTACACCATTGCCAAAGCCGATAACGGCGACGCCTGGGTGGAAGTGCGCGGCAACAAATTGGCCCCCCCACAGATCAGCGCTGAAGTGTTGCGCAAGATGAAGAAAACCGCCGAAGACTACCTCGGCGAAGAAGTGACTGAAGCCGTCATCACGGTGCCTGCATACTTCAATGACGCACAACGTCAAGCCACCAAAGATGCTGGCCGCATTGCTGGTTTGGATGTGAAGCGCATCATCAACGAACCCACAGCAGCTGCTTTGGCCTTCGGTTTGGACAAGACAGACAAAGGCGATCGCAAAATTGCCGTGTACGACTTGGGTGGTGGCACGTTTGACGTGTCCATCATCGAAATTGCCGACGTCGATGGCGAAAAGCAATTCGAAGTGTTGTCCACCAACGGCGACACCTTCTTGGGCGGCGAAGACTTTGACCAACGCATCATCGACTTCATCATCACCGAGTTCAAGAAAGAAAGCGGCGTTGATTTGTCCAAAGACGTGTTGGCTTTGCAGCGCCTCAAAGAAGCCGCTGAAAAAGCCAAGATCGAATTGTCCAGCTCTGCTGGCACCGACATCAACTTGCCTTACATCACAGCCGATGCCACAGGTCCTAAACACCTGAACATCAAGCTTAGCCGCGCCAAGCTGGAAAGCCTGGTCGACGAGTTGATCGAGCGCACCATTGCACCTTGTCGCATGGCGATCAAAGATGCGGGTGTGAGCGTCTCCGACATTGACGACATCATTTTGGTGGGCGGTATGTCTCGCATGCCTAAAGTGCAAGACAAGGTCAAAGAGTTCTTCGGTAAAGAACCCCGCAAAGACGTGAACCCCGACGAAGCGGTTGCCGTAGGCGCTGCCATTCAAGGTCAAGTTTTGTCTGGCGATCGCAAAGACGTGTTGTTGTTGGACGTCACACCCTTGTCCTTGGGCATTGAAACCCTGGGCGGTGTGATGACCAAAATGATCACCAAGAACACCACCATTCCCACCAAGTTTGCACAAACCTATTCAACAGCCGACGACAACCAGCCTGCTGTGACCATCAAGGTTTACCAAGGCGAGCGCGAGATGGCCAGTGGCAACAAGTTGCTGGGCGAGTTCAACCTCGAGGGCATTCCACCTGCTGCACGCGGCACACCCCAAATTGAAGTGTCCTTTGACATTGACGCCAACGGCATCTTGCACGTGGGCGCCAAAGACAAAGGCACCGGCAAAGAAAACAAGATCACCATCAAGGCCAACTCTGGTTTGTCTGAAGCAGAAATTCAGCAGATGGTGAAAGACGCTGAGTTGAATGCCGAAGACGATAAGAAAAAACTCGAAATCGTTCAAGCCAAAAACTCCGGCGAAGCTACAGTGCACAGCGTGAAGAAAAGCTTGACCGAATACGGTGACAAAATTGAAGCCGACGAGAAAACAAAAATCGAAGCGGCTGTGAAGGAATTGGAAGAGGCTTTGACTGGCGAAGACAAAGACGCCATCACGGCCAAAACCGAAACTCTCATGACGGTCAGCCAAAAGCTGGGCGAGAAAATGTACGCCGACATGCAAGCCAAAGAAGCGGCTGCAGGTGGTGCAACTGGTGGTCCTAGCGGCCCTGGTGCCGACGCCAAACCAGCAGACGACAATGTGGTCGATGCAGAAGTGAAAGAAGTTAAAAAAGGCTAAGCCTTTCATTCAAGGGCAATAGCCCAAGCCGCCGCGTCAGCGTATCCCTCCGGAAATCGCTTTCGCGGCGTTCTTGTTCAAACAGTAGCAAAATACGATGGCCAAAAGAGACTTTTACGAAGTATTGGGTGTAGCCAAGAACGCCTCTGAAGAAGAGATCAAAAAGGCGTATCGCAAATTGGCCATGAAGTTCCACCCTGACCGTCATCAGGGCGACGACGCCAAAGAGGCAGAAGCCAAATTCAAGGAGGTCAAAGAGGCCTACGAGATGCTGTCTGACGCTCAAAAACGTGCGGCCTACGACCAGTATGGCCACGCGGGTGTCGACCCCAACATGCGCGGCCCTGGCGGCGGCGCAGAAGGCTTTGGCGGTTTTGGTGAAGCCTTTGGCGACATCTTTGGCGACATCTTTGGCCAGCAACGCGGCGGTGGCCGTGGTGGCCGTCAAGTGTTCCGCGGCGGCGATCTAAGTTACGCCATGGAAGTGACATTGGAAGAAGCGGCGGCTGGCAAGGATGCCCAAATTCGCATACCAGGTTGGGAAGAGTGCGATCCCTGTGATGGCACCGGTGCCAAGAAAGGCACCAGCGCCAAAACCTGCGGCACTTGCCAAGGTTCGGGCACGGTTCAAATGCGCCAAGGCTTTTTCAGTGTGCAGCAAACCTGCCCGCACTGCCGCGGCTCCGGCAAAATCATCTCCGACCCCTGCCCTTCATGCAGCGGCCAAGGCAAGCTCAAAAAACAAAAAACACTCGAAGTCAAAATCCCTGCGGGCATTGACGACGGCATGCGCATTCGCAGCACCGGCAATGGTGAACCGGGCACCAACGGCGGCCCGCCTGGCGATTTGTACATTGAGATTCGCCTCAAGAAACACGACATCTTTGAGCGCGACGGCGACGACCTGCATTGCTCCGTCCCCATCGGTTTTAGCAAAGCTGCCTTGGGCGGTGAAATCGATGTACCCACACTCAGTGGCAAAGCGGCCATCGATATTCCCGAAGGGACCCAAACTGGCAAACAATTCCGTTTGCGCGGCAAAGGCATCAAGGGCGTGCGTTCCAGCTACCCAGGCGATTTGTACTGTCACATTACCGTAGAGACGCCGGTCAAACTCACAGAGCACCAGCGCAAGCTGCTCAAAGAGTTTGAAGAGTCTTTGCAAAAAGGTGGCGCCAAGCACATGCCCACTGGCAACAGTTGGACAGACAAACTCAAGGGTTTGTTTGGCGCATAAGTAGTGACTTAAGTTCGTCGCTTCACTTGATCCAAGTCAAGTCCATGTTGGGCCAACGGCCTAACATGGCCACATGACACTCAACATTCGATTTTTAGGCGGTGCCGACACCGTCACCGGTTCCAAATACTGCGTTGAGCACGACGGCAAAAAGCTGTTGGTCGATTGCGGTTTGTTTCAGGGCTACAAACAACTGCGCCTGCGCAATTGGGACCCTTGCCCGACCTCACCCAAAGACATCAACGCCGTCATTCTGACGCACGCCCATCTGGACCACAGTGGCTACTTGCCGCTATTGGCACGCAATGGTTTTAACGGGAAAGTTCACAGCACCTCTGGTACACGCGATTTGTGCGGCATCTTGTTACCAGACAGTGGACACATTCAAGAGGAAGACGCTTATTTTGCTAACAAACACGGCTACTCCAAACACAGCCCTGCTTTGCCGCTCTACACCCAGCAAGACGCCAAGTACTGCATGCAGCAGTTTCATGTGGAAAAACTCAACACATGGTTTCAACCCATTCAAGGATGGAATGCCAAGTTCAGTAGCGCGGGCCACATCTTAGGTGCCGCCAGTTTGTTGCTTGAAGTGGGCGGGCGGCGCATTCTGTTTTCTGGCGATCTCGGACGCCCTGATGACAGCCTTATGAACCCACCCGATGCTCCTCCGCAAGCAGACACGGTCTTGATTGAATCCACCTACGGCAATAGAGCACACCCCATAGAAAATGTGAATGCAGAGTTGGGGGAGGCTCTCAAAAGAGCGGCGGGCCGAGGTGGCGTTGCAGTGGTGCCAGTATTTGCAGTTGGCCGCGCGCAAGCTATTTTGCACAGCATTGCACAACTCAAAGCAAGTGGTGAAATTCCACACGGACTGCCCATCTTCTTAGACAGCCCTATGGCCATTCACACCACGGCTTTGTTTAAAAGGCATATGGGTGAGCACCGCTTGAATAGTGCTGAAGTTCAAGCCATGGATCGCGTGGCCACCATGATTGAAACACCTGAGCAATCTAAAGCATTGGTAAAACGCCATGGCCCAATGGTCATCTTATCTGCCAGCGGTATGGCCACTGGAGGCCGCGTGTTACACCACTTGGCCAACCATGTAGGCCACCATCGCAATATGGTCATCCTGACAGGATATCAATCGCCAGGAACCCGCGGCGCCACCTTGGCCAGCGGCGCCCCCACCATTCGCTTGCATGGCAAAGACTTGCCTGTGGCAGCTGAAATTGTCCAACTCAGTTCAGCCTCTGCCCATGCCGATGGCAATCAGCTCTTGGCTTGGCTTCAAAAGATGCCGCAAGCACCGGCCCAAGTCTATGTGGTGCATGGGGAGCGCGACGCATCAGACGTTTTGCGCCAGCGCATTGAGAGAGAACTGCATATGCGAGCCGTTGTTCCCGAGCACGCCTCCTTGTGGCCGGGCTGATATGGCTTGCGTTTTCTTTTTGAAATGGCTTGGGTTCAAAAGGAAGTCTGCGAAAATACACCCAGTTTTAATCTTTGCTGCATGAATCTCAAACGCTCAAATTCTTCTGCTCCGCAAAAACAAGGATGGCACCCAACTTGGGTTGTCTTGCTCAGTAGTCTGTGGTTAACCAGCGCTGGCAACATTGCCCTGTGGTCGCAGATTCACCAATTGCCAGAAGTGACTGGGCTGAGAGGTTTTGCTTTTGCCATCGGATTTGGCACCATCATCACTGCAGCCATCAGTGCCATTTTGAGTTTCTTGAACTGGCGATGGCTTCTCAAACCTGCCATTGGGATCTTCTTTTTGAGTGCAGCCAGTGGTGCCTACTTCATGATGAGCTATGGCATTGTGATCGACAGCACCATGATCACCAATGTGGTTCAAACAGATACCAAAGAGGCTTTGGATTTGATGAACTGGCGCATGCTGATCAGTCTGGCGCTTCTGGGTGTTTTGCCCTGTTGGGCCCTTTGGAAAATTCCCGTCAAGCCTTTGCGCTTAGGCCCACAAATTATTGGCAACGTCCTCACACTTGCCATCTCTTTGATGGTCATTGTGGGTGCTTTGTTGGCCATTTTTCAAGACTTCTCCTCGATCATGCGCAATCACACTCAGTTGCGTTATTTGATCAATCCCTTGAACAGTTACTATGCAATTGGCATGGTGGCGGCCAAGCCATTTCAAAGGGATCAAAAAACTTTGTTGCCATTGGGCCGCGATGCTCAATTAAACCCATCCAAGAGCAAAGACAAGCCCACCCTTTTGCTATTGGTTTTAGGTGAAACGGCGCGCATGGGCAACTTTGGTATCAACGGCTACGATCGCCCCACCACGCCCGAACTGTCAAAAGAGAACGTCATCAGCCTGAAAGGTGTTATGTCCTGTGGCACCAGCACCGCCACTTCCGTGCCCTGCATGTTCTCACACCTGGGCAAAGAGGACTATGAATCACGCAAGCACAATTACGAAAGCCTCATCGATGTGCTTCACCACGCAGGACTGGCCGTGTTGTGGATTGACAATCAGTCGGGCTGTAAAGGTGTCTGTGAACGTGTGCCACAAGCACTCACCAAATCACTGAAACACCCCACACTTTGCAAAAATGGCGAGTGCTTTGACGAAATCATGTTGCATGAAATAGACCAACGAATTCAAGCACTGCCTGCAGAACGCAGAGCCAAAGGCGTTGTGGTGGTCATGCACCAAATGGGCAGTCATGGCCCTGCCTACTACAAGCGCGTACCAGATCAATTTAGAAAATTTGTACCAGAATGCAGGAGCAATGCTCTCCAAGAGTGCTCGCGCGAGCAAGTTGTCAACTCGTTTGACAACACCATCCTTTACACCGATCATTTCTTAGGTCAGGCCATTCAGTGGCTCAAAAAATCAGAGGCAACCTCAGCGCCAGCCATGCTCTATGTGTCAGATCATGGCGAGTCTTTGGGCGAAAACAATTTGTATTTGCATGGGCTTCCCTATCGTGTCGCACCTGACGTGCAAAAGCGCGTCCCTTGGATCACCTGGCTGTCATCCAGTTTTGAAAAACAGTCGGGCTTGATGCTAACTTGTTTGAAAAACAAATCGCAAGCCCCACTCACTCACGACAACTACTTTCACTCGGTGCTGGGATTGATGAACATCAGCACGCAAGCATATCAAGCCAAGCTCGATGTGCACGCAGACTGCCGAAGCGCCTCATAAAAATCGATCGAGCAACCTTCGCGAGTCACGGTCCATTAGAGCCAAATCTCGAATCAGAAACTGTACGCCGTGACCATCCGTGACCAACAATACTTTGCCAGAAAGACGACGAATATCCTCTTCCCCTTTGAGTAAAAGTTTGGTTCTGCCTCGATCCGTTTCAATATCCCAAGTACTGGGCGCCACAAATCCACTCACACCATACAACTTCAAAATTTGAGGCATGAACTCTCGCTGTGTCATGGCCTTCAAAATATGGGTGCGCAACGCCTCCGTCAACAAGTTTAAATGTGAGATCCAAAGCAGCTCTTTGCCATCGACATCCACAATGGCAATGCCCTCTTCAGGGGCCGCAACAGGAAATGATCTAACAGCCAGAACATTGTCATGTTGTTGGCCTTCTGCACTGACGTAAAACCACCGACCCGAGGACGCTTGGTCAAATTGAAAATTCATCAACGGAGCCATCATGATGCCACCGACTCCCTCAAAACAGCGCCTTCAGCTTCTGCCTGTCTTTGCTGGGCTTCGTACAAGCGCCAATAAGCACCCTGTTTTTCAATCAGCACATCGTGAGTGCCCTCTTCCACGATCAAGCCTTTGTCCATGACCACCAAACGATCTGCTTTGCGCAAAGTTGACAAACGGTGCGCAATCGCAATGGTGGTTCTGCCGCGAACCAAATTGTCCAAGGCGTTTTGAATTTCTTTTTCGGTTTCAGTATCAACCGCCGATGTGGCTTCGTCCAAAATCAAAATGCGCGGATCAATGAGCAAGGCACGAGCGATTGAAATCCGTTGACGCTCGCCACCAGACAATCCCTGTCCACGCTCCCCAACCAGAGAATCGTAACCTTGAGGCATGCGCAGAATAAATTCATGCGCGTGTGCCGCTCTTGCGGCCGCCACAATTTGATCTCGGGTCGCTTCGGGCATGCCGTAGGCAATGTTGTCGGCAATGGTGCCAAAGAACAAGAAAGGTTCCTGCAAAACCAAACCAATTTGCCTGCGGTAGTCAGCCACTTTGAGTTGCTTGATATCAACGCCATCTAGCGCAATACTGCCTTCCGACAAATCGTAGAAGCGGCACATCAAATTGACCAAGGTACTTTTCCCCGAACCACTGTGCCCAACCAAACCAATCATTTCACCAGGCTTGATGTCGAGATTCAAATGCTTGATCACAGCCCGATTGCCATAACGGAAACTGGCATCTGTCAAAGTAATGCGGCCCTCTACCTTGGGCATTGCAACAGGATTTTGGGGCTCCGGCACGCTGGAGACATGGTCCAGAATTTCAAAAATGCGCTTGGCACCCGAAGCAGCTTTTTGAGTGCTTGACACAATGCGGCTCATAGAATCAAGTCGGGTGTAAAAGCGCCCGATATAGGCCAAGAATGCGGTCAGTACGCCCACTGTGATTTGATCCTTAGAGACCAACCAAATACCAAAACCCCAGACAATCAACAGGCCTATTTCGGTCATAAGCGTCACCGTGGGCGAGAACACAGACCAAACTCTGTTTAGACGGTCATTCACAGTCAAGTTGTGTTTGTTGGCATCGATGAAACGCTGCGCTTCACGGTCTTCTTGTGCAAAAGCCTTGACCACGCGAATGCCAGGAATGGTGTCTGTCAAAACATTGGTGACCTCTGACCACACACGGTCAATCTTTTCGAAACCCGTTCGCAACCTTTCTCTCACCACATGAATTAACCATCCAATGAATGGCAAAGGCAACAAGGTCACCAGCGCCAAGGTGGGATTGATTGAAAACAAAATCACTGCCGTCATCATGATCATCAACACGTCGGTTGCAAAATCCAGCAAGTGAAGCGATAAAAAGACATTGATCCGATCGGTCTCACTGCCAATTCGGGCGATCAAATCACCGGTTCGACGTCCACCGAAATACTCCAAGGACAATTTCAGCAAATGTTGGTAAGTGGTCGTTCTGAGATCAGCCCCAATTCGCTCTGAAACCAGCGCCAAAATATAGGTCTTCACCCAACCCAAGGACCAAGCAACAATGGCGGAGGCCAGCAGGCCAAGCAGATACCAAGAGACAACAACAGGGTCTATGTCTTTGCCGTTTTGATAAGGAATGAGCACATCATCCATCAGGGGCATGGTGAGATAAGGCGGCACCAAGGTGGCCGCAGTAGAAGCCAATGTCAGCAAAAAGCCCATTAAAAGTTGCCACTGATAAGGTTTGGCAAAACGCCAGAGCTTAAGCAAGGTCCATGTGGAAGTTGGCGCTTCGCCCTTTTCGAGGCAAACAGCACATTCCTCGTCCAACGCATCCACCACATTTTGGCAAACTGGACACAAGACGTGCCGCATTTGGCCGACCCCTGGTTCTGCCCAGTCATCCGCACCGGCAGAGGGTGGTCTCAAGGATTGTCCAAAAAAGGAAGACGTCTGGGCCTGTCCAGCGAGATGGTTTTCAAAGCCCAATTTCCATCTCAGAACAGCAGCCTCAAGCCCCAAGGTAAACCGCCAAGCCCTGAGTCTTAAGCCGCCCTGATGAAGTGCCAGGGTGCCAACGCCCGCATGATCGACGACTCGGAGGGTCAAATCGGGGCTCAAGGCCCAAAAATTCCAACTATTTTGGGCCTCATCCACAGAGATGACCCTTTGATCGGTCAAAATAACAAGGGTCTTTTTGAAGATGAGTTCATCATTCAGGTCAACCTCTAGCCAAGCTAGAACGTTTTCACCTTGGTGAACATGCGACAACAAGCCCTCCTGCCAAAAAAACGGCAATCCCAGCAAATCGATGGGAGGATGGGTGTTGGAGTTCATAAAGTTTCAAACAGCAAGAGTCAACCCGTGTTGGCGGCAAACAAAAACAGCAAAAGAAGCGGCCAGGACACAGCCCATGCACCTTGTTTATCAGACGATCATTGCCAGTGCTGCAACTGGCCGGCCATTGTATCCCCGGACACGAATCGCTCCGTGCCTTCGCTGAGAATTGTGAAAAGCACGAAAATGAGTTCTAAAGACATCAAATTTATTCGAGTAACCCACCTCAAGGGGCCGAATATTTGGACTTACCGCCCCGTTCTAGAAGCTTGGATCGACATCGGCGACTTGGAAGATTGCCCTTCCAATGTACTCCCCGGCTTCAACGAACGATTGCAAGAAATGCTGCCCAGCCTCATTGAGCACCGATGCAGTGTGGGCGAAAGAGGCGGTTTTTTGCAGAGATTGGTCGAAGGAACCTGGCCTGGTCACATCATGGAGCATGTGGCCTTGGAACTGCAAAACCGTGCGGGCATGCAAACCGGTTTTGGCAAAGCCCGTGAAGCCGGCCCCCGCGGCATTTACAAGGTGGTCATTCGCACTCGCAACGAAACCGTTAGCCGCGTTGCCATTCAGGCCGCTCGCGACTTGGTTATGGCTGCCATCGAAAACCGCCCCTATCCAGTCAAGGAAGTCATTGCCAACCTCACCCAAATGGTTGACCGCTTGTGCATTGGCCCCAGCACCGCTTGCATCGTCGATGCGGCTGCAGATCGAAATATCCCCGCCATTCGCCTGAACGACGGCAATTTGGTTCAACTGGGTTATGGCGCCAACCTGCGTCGCATCTGGACCGCCGAAACCGACCAAACCAGCGCCATCGCTGAGGGCGTCTCCAAAGACAAAGACCTCACCAAAAGCTTGTTAGCCAATTGTGGTGTGCCCGTACCCGAAGGACGCATTGTTTCCTCGCCTGCCGAGGCTTGGGAAGCCGCGCAAGAAATTGGCTTACCCGTTTGCGTCAAACCAATCGATGGCAATCACGCACGCGGCGTATCACTCGAGCTGCGAGCCCAAAGCGAAATTGAAGCCGCATACCATTTGGCAGAAGCCGAAGGCAGTGAGGTTTTGGTTGAACGGCACATTTTGGGTGACGAGCATCGCTTGTTGGTGGTTGGCGGTAAAGTTGTGGCGGCCAACAAAGGGGAAGTGGCCAGCATCGTGGGTGATGGCATTCACACTGTAGAAGAACTGATCGAAAGCCAAATCAATTCAGACCCACGCCGCGGCGAAGAAGAAGACTTTCCCCTCGATACTGTTCGGCTGAAGGATCACACAACAGCCGTTCTCGAACTCAAACGCCAAGGCCTCACAGGTCAAAGTGTTCCTGAAAAAGACCGCCATATTTTGGTCATGCGCACCGGCAACATGGCCATGGATGTCACAGACTTGGTCCACCCCGATGTGGCCGAATTGGCGGCCTTGGCAGCCCGCATCGTCGGCCTGGACATTGCAGGTGTCGATTTGGTGGCACAAGATATTTCAAAGCCCATGAAGGCCCAAGGTGCCGCCATCGTTGAAGTCAACGCAGGTCCTGGCCTGCTCATGCACCTCAAACCTGCTTCTGGCTCACCTCGTCCAGTAGGCCAAGCCATTGCAGCGCATTTGTTTGACGATAATTCTGAGCCCCGCATACCAGTGATTGGCATCATTGGACAAGAGAACACCACCGGCACCAGCCACCTCATTGCATGGCTGCTGCATCTGCAAGGCCTTCAAACGGGTCTCTCCTCGGCCAAAGGATTGTTTTTGGGACAACGCTGTCTTCAAGCACAAAGTGGCATGGCGTGGGAACCAGCCCAACGGCTTCTCATCAACAGGTCGGTTCAGGCTGCGGTCTTTGAAACCACTGCCAGACATTTATTGGCCGAGGGGCTGCCTTACGATCGTTGCCAAGTAGGCGTGATCACCTCCATGCCCAAAGCTGCTGGACTGGAAGATCTTTACATTCAAAGCGACGAGCAGATGCCCAATGTGGTGCGCACGCAAATGGATGTTGTGTTATCACAGGGCATGGCTGTGCTCAATGCGGAAGACGATGAGGTTGCCAACCTGGCCCAATATTGCGATGGCGAGGTCACCTACTTTGCAAGCTCTGAAGATCATCCGCGAATTGTTCAACACCGCAGCGAGAATGGCCGTGTTGTTTTCTGGCGTAAAAATCATTTGGTATTGGCCCAAGGTCCTCAAGAAATAGAAGCCCTGAACCGCCAGCTACCCGCCATCGACAAGTTGTTCAAAAACCAACACCTCAATTGCATTGAAGTGTTGGCAGCCTGTGCAAGCGCATGGGCCTTGGGCATTCAAACCGACCTCATTCGAGCTGGCATCAAAAGTTTTGGTCAGAGTCCGGGCGCTCACTGAGCAGCTCACTGAAAAGCTCACCGAGCGCCAACCCAAAACTTCACGACCCGCTTCAACCAGGACACAGTTTCATGGAAGTTTCTAGAATTCGAGCTTTGCGAGGCCCCAATTTATGGAGTCGCCAAACCAGCATTGAGGCCATTGTGAGCTGCGAGCCCCATGAACGGGCCATGATGCCGGGCAATGAGTTCGAAAAGCAATTGAGGCGAATTTTCCCAGCCGTCGGCCCCCTCGAGGGCTCGAGGCCCGGTGAGCCCGCCAGCATGGCCCATGCCCTTGAAAAAATTACCCTGAGTTTGCAAAATCAAGCAGGCTGTCAGGTCACTTTCAGTCGAACGACAGCCACTGAAGAAGATGGTATCTACCAAGTAGTTGTTCAATACACCGAAGAAGATGTTGGCAGATTGGCGCTGAGTTGGGCAGAGAAGCTGTGTCAGGCTGTCAAGCTACAAACCACTTTCGATTTGAATCATGCTCTGAGCGAACTTCGAGATTTGGATGAGGATGTCCGGCTCGGGCCTTCCACGGGCTCCATCGTCGACGCAGCAGTCTTAAAAGGCATACCCTACCGCCGTCTCACTGAGGGCAGCATGGTTCAGTTTGGCTGGGGCAGCAAACAGCGCCGCATTCAAGCCGCAGAAACAGATACAACCAGCGCCATTGCTGAATCGATTGCCCAAGACAAAGACCTCACAAAGTCTTTGTTGTTGGCTGCCGGTGTGCCTGTCCCCATTGGCAGACCCGCCAAAGATTTAGAAGACGCATGGCAGATTGCCCAATACATTGGGCTGCCCGTGGTGGTCAAACCCCAAGATGGCAATCAGGGCAAAGGCGTCACCGTCAACATCGTTGAACGCGACTTGTTCAATCAAGCTTACGAAACAGCAGCTCGCTATGGCGAAGTCTTGGTCGAAAAATTCCTGCCAGGTAGCGACTACCGCTTGTTGGTGGTGGGCAACAAATTGGTTGCTGCCGCCAGGCGCGAACCCCCTTTGGTGGTGGGCGATGGCACCCACACCGTGAAAGAGTTGGTCGACAAAGTCAATACCGATCCACGACGTGGCGATGGTCACTCCACGTCACTCACCAAAATAAAGTTCGACGACATTGCCATCGGACGTCTTAAGCTACAAGATCTAGAGCCCAACTCTGTGCCAGAAAAAGGCCGGCGCGTGATCTTGCGCAACAACGCCAATCTGTCCACAGGCGGAACGGCCACCGATGTCACTGACGATGTTCACGCCGAGGTGGCTGCACGCGTTGTGGCCGCAGCCCAAATGGTGGGCGTTGATATTTGTGGTGTTGATGTCGTTTGCGAATCTGTTTTAAAACCCCTTGAAGAACAAAACGGCGGCGTCGTCGAAGTCAATGCAGCACCTGGCCTGCGCATGCACATTAGCCCTTCCTTTGGCAAAGGCCGCAATGTTGGCAAAGCAGTCATAGACCACATGTTTCCCAATGGCGACAACGGCCGAATTCCCATCATTGCCGTGACCGGCACCAATGGCAAAACCACCACTGTCCGCCTCACCGCTCACCTTCTCAAGGCAAACCATTTGCGAGTTGGCATGACCAACACCGATGGTGTGTACGTCAATGGTCGTCAAATTGACGATGGCGATTGCAGCGGCCCCCGCAGCGCCCGCAATGTCTTGATGCACCCCGATGTCGATGCAGCTGTTTTTGAAACAGCTCGAGGCGGCTTGCTGCGCGAGGGCTTGGCTTTCGATCGCTGCCAAGTGGCCATTGTCACCAACATGGGCTCGGGCGATCACTTAGGCCTTAACTACATCACCACCCTAGAAGACCTGTCAGTCTTAAAGCGCGTCATTGTTTTGAATGTGGCACCCGATGGCATGGCTGTGTTGAACGCAGCCGACCCCCAAGTTGCCATGATGGCCAATATGTGCCCGGGCAATGTCACCTTCTTTGCACTCGACCCGCATCAGCCCGTTTTGGCTACTCACCGTGCGCAAGGCAAGCGTGTGGTGTACACCGAAAATGGCAGCATTGTTGCGCAACAAGGCAAGAAGTCTTTCCGCATTCCACTCAGTGATGTGCCGCTTACGCGCCAAGGTCAAATTGGTTTTCAAACCGAAAACGTCATCGCTGCTGTGGCGGCAGCTTGGGCGGTCAATGTGCCATGGGAAAACATTGCACAAGGTCTTTCAACATTCATCAGCGACATTCAAGGTGTGCCAGGCCGCTTCAATGTTTTTGACTACAAGGGTGCCACCTTGATTGCCGACTACGGCCACAACCCCGATGCCATTCAAGCATTGGTTCATGCCGTAGACAATATGCCTGCTCACAAACGTGTCGTGGTCATCAGTGGTGCCGGCGATCGGCGCGATCAAGACATTCGCGATCAAACTCAAATTTTAGGTACCGCATTTGACGAAGTGATTTTGTACCAAGATGCCTGCCAGCGCGGTCGAATTGATGGCGAAGTGATCCAACTGCTTCGAGAAGGTTTGGCTGGTGCAGCCCGCACAACCCATGTGCAGGACATTCAAGGCGAGTTCAATGCCATCGATACTGCCTTGGCACGCTTATCGGCTGGCGACCTTTGCCTCATCCTAATTGATCAAGTTGAAGCAGCTCTGGCCTACATTCAAGGCAAAGTGAATGAAGCTCAATTGACCACGTCTAAGTGAGCAAGATCACGCCAGTGCAGGTTGCGCACAAAGTGCCAACCCACTGAAACCATCTTCTCCAAGTGGGTTGAGGCACTTCAACTTGCTCATGAAGTAACTGTCCGAGCCAAATTGACAAAGCGAATGAAGCACACAAGCCAGCCACATTGGCAGCCGTGTTTTCTGGCCACACATTAAAAACCAGCGCACTGACAAGCAAACTGACGCTGAAGTGAATGAGAAAAATGGCGTAAGAAGCGTTGGAGACCTGTTGAATCCATTTCAATTTGAGGAACTCAATCGGTTTGCTTTGATAGGACTCATACCAACACAACAAAACAGCCGTACCGATGGCCACCATCAACCTGCTCCTTGGATGATAGGCTGCAGCCAAAGCACCCACCACCATGATCCCCAGAGCCAAACTTGCAAAGTTGATTTTCATATCTGCTTGACGCCAGGCTCCAACACACAAACCCAAGCCGTAAGAACCCAAAAAATAGAGCCCCCACATATCACCGGAAGGGTTCAAGTTCCATACAAACATGGCACACAATGTGAGCATCAACCAAAGGCTCAGGGCCTTGCGAATCAGAGAGCCCTGACCCGAAAAACCTTGCCAAACATGCGCAAGCCATAAGCCAATCATTGCTATTGCAAATAGCTGAAAATCAATGGCAACATACCAAACGCCTGCCGAAAATGCTTCCAAATTCAGAATATCTTGGAGCAAGAAAATATGCGCTATGACTTGCAAACCAGTTGGTTCTTGTGAAAGCGAAGAATGATCAAAGTAAGGTCTTACCAGCGCAGTGACAGCAACAGCAACGCTCATAGCAGCCAACAAGGGAATGACCAATCGCAGGTAGCGGGCACCCAACTTGGCAAACATTTCAGCGCTTGTCTGAGGCATTGCAGCCCACAAAGACTTGGCAGTCAAGTACCCGCCAATGACCAAGAAAACTTGCACGGCCCACAATGCGTAAGATCGAAAAAATCCCTCAAGCTGAGGGATCCATTCTGCCAACTTGGCAGCCATAGGGCTGTAAAGTGCCAAGTGGTGCCAAACAATGAGCACGCAGGCCAAAACCTTCAAGAGGTCAATGAACTCTGAACGCTCCGACTTCAAAACAATTTCTACAGAGATTAAAGTGACAATCTAGCGCGGGCAGCTGCGTACTCTGTCTTGATTTTGGCAACGCGCTCGGCCGTGCTCACCACCGCATCGATGGCACCAATGCCCTGACCACAGCCCCAAATATCTTTCCACGCTTTTTTGGCATCGCCACCAAAGTTCATGGCCGAAGGATCTGAGACGGGCAAGTTGGCAGGATCTAATCCAGCGGCTTTGATGGAAGGCGCCAAATAATTGCCATGCACACCCGTGAACAGATTGCTATAAACAATGTCATCTGAATTGCAATCAACGATGGCTTGCTTGTAGTCGTCGGCAGCACGCGCCTCAAGCGTTGCAATGAAAGCAGACCCAATATAAGCAAAGTCTGCACCCATGGCTTGCGCCGCCAAAACAGCATCGCCACTGGCAATTGAGCCAGACAAAGCAATGGGGCCGTCAAACCACTGGCGAATTTCTTGGATCAAGGCAAAGGGACTTTTTTCACCAGCATGCCCACCGGCACCCGCTGCGACAGCGATCAAACCATCTGCGCCTTTTTCAATTGCTTTGCGCGCAAATTTGTTGTTGATGATGTCGTGCAAAACAATGCCGCCGTAGCTGTGTGCTGCTTGGTTGATGTCTTCGCGTGCGCCCAACGAAGTAATGATGATGGGCACTTTGTACTTCACACACATTGCCATGTCGTGCTCTAAGCGATCATTGCTTTTGTGCACAATTTGATTGATGGCAAACGGCGCGGCAGGCTTGTCTGGATTGGCTTTGTTGTAAGCCGCCAATGTTTCTGTGATTTCAATCAACCACTCTTCCAACTGTTCTGCAGGGCGCGCATTCAAAGCAGGCATTGAACCCACCACGCCAGCCTTGCACTGCTCAATGACCAACTTGGGATTGCTGATGATGAACAAAGGCGATGCAATCACCGGGAACGGCAAATTGGCCAAAACGGCAGGTAATTTAGACATGAAGTCTCCAGTGATTTGAATGTAAAAAAGCAGTAGCCGATTTTAGAAAGCTTCTAGCGCCAGCTCTGTCACGCACTTTGCACCCTCAACAATGCTGTCGCGCACACCTGGAGCACGGCTGAGCAAATGATCGGCATAGAAACGCGCAGTGGTGATCTTGGCATGCATGAATGCTTTGTCATTGCCTTGCTCGATTTGCGACAAAGCCACCAACAAGGCACGACCCATTTGCCAGCCCGCCATCAAATTGCCCGTCAGCATCAAATATGGCACGCTGCCCGCAAAAACATCATTCGGGTTGGCTTTGGTGTTGCCTGCTACAAAATCAACCACATCCAAGAAAGCCAAACGAGCGGCTTTCAAACGACGACCCACCGCTTGTGCATCGACATTGGCGTTGGCCAAGAGTTCCTTCTCAGTTTGCTCAACTTGACCCGCCAATGCCTTGGCAGTTTGACCGCCATCTCGTGCGGTTTTGCGGCCAACCAAGTCATTGGCTTGAATGGCCGTGGTGCCTTCATAGATGGTCAAAATTTTGGCATCACGGTAGTACTGGGCAGCGCCGGTTTCTTCAATGAAGCCCATGCCGCCGTGAACTTGTACGCCAAGCGATGTCACTTCCAAACTCATCTCGGTGCTGTAGCCCTTGACCAGCGGCACCATGAATTCATAGAACAGCGCGTTTTGTTTGCGCACTTCGGCATCGGGGTGGTGGTGGGCAGCATCATAGGCAGCCGCAGCCACGGTGGCCAACGCGCGGCATCCCTCTGTGCTGGCTCGCATGGTCATGAGCATGCGCTTCACATCAGGGTGGTGAATGATGGGCGCTGAGGTGTTCATGCTGCCATCGACAGGTCGGCTTTGCACACGGTCTTTGGCGTACTGAACGGCCTTTTGATAAGAACGCTCTGCAATGGCAATGCCTTGAACACCCACGGCGTAACGCGCAGCGTTCATCATGATGAACATGTACTCGAGGCCGCGGTTTTCTTCGCCTACCAAGAAGCCAATGGCACCACCGTTGTCGCCATATTGCAGCACGGCTGTAGGGCTGGCCTTGATGCCCATTTTGTGTTCAATGCTCACACAGTGAACATCATTTCGATTGCCCAAGCTTCCATCGGCTTTCACCATGAACTTGGGCACCACAAACAAGCTGATGCCCTTCACGCCTTCGGGCGCACCTTGCACACGGGCCAACACCAAATGCACGATGTTGTCGGCCATGTCGTGTTCACCGTAGGTGATGTAAATTTTGGTGCCAAACACTTTGTAGGTGCCATCGGGCAAGGGTTCTGCACGCGTGCGCACCAAAGCCAAATCAGAGCCGGCTTGGGGCTCAGTCAAATTCATGGTCCCTGTCCACTCACCAGAGATGAGCTTCTCCAGGTAGATGTTTTTCAAATCGTCAGAGCCCGCCGTCAGCAGTGCTTCAATGGCACCATCTGTGAGCAAGGGACACAATGCAAAACTCATGTTGGCAGAGTTGAGCATTTCGCCGCAAGCCGCACCAATGGTTTTGGGCAAACCTTGTCCGCCAAAATCGGTGGGGTGCTGTAAACCTTGCCAGCCGCCTTCGCCATACTGCTTGAATGCCTCTTTAAATCCTGGCGTGGTTTTCACTGCACCATTGGCAAACGCAGATGGGTTTTTGTCGCCTTCCCAATTCAGGGGAGCAATCACGTCTTGGTTCAACTTGGCGCATTCTTCCAATACAGCTTGCGCTGTTTCCATGCCAGCATCTTCAAAACCTGGCATTTGGGCAACTTGGTCTATGCGAGCCAAGTGCTCAATGTTGAAAAGCATGTCTTTCAGGGGGGCAACGTAACTCATCTTCTTCTCCGAATAAAAGAAAGGCACCACTGCGGATGCCTTTCAAACTCACATATCAAATCAATTCAATTGCTTCAAAGCGCGTTGACCAATTCTGGTACTGCCGCAAACAGGTCTGCTTCCAAACCATAATCGGCCACGCTGAAAATAGGCGCTTCTGGGTCTTTGTTGATGGCCACAATGACCTTGCTGTCTTTCATACCGGCCAAGTGCTGAATGGCGCCTGAGATACCGCAAGCCACATACAACTGTGGCGCCACAATCTTGCCAGTTTGGCCCACTTGCCAATCGTTGGGGGCATAGCCCGCGTCCACTGCTGCTCGGCTGGCACCCATGGCGGCACCCAGTTTGTCTGCCAGGGGCGTGATCACTTCTGCAAACTTTTCTGCACTGCCCAAAGCACGGCCACCAGACACAATGATCTTAGCTGCGGTGAGTTCTGGGCGATCATTCTTGGCAATTTCGCTGCCCTTGAATGCACTCTTGCCAGAGTCGGCAGTGGCAGCAGCAGTTTCAACACTGGCTGAACCGCCTGTAGCCGCAGCCGCATCAAAACCTGTGGTGCGTACGGTCAAGACTTTGACTGCATCTTTGCTTTGCACAGTGGCAATGGCGTTGCCTGCATAAATAGGACGCTCGAAAGTGTCGGCGGAAACAACCAAAGTGACATCGCTCAATTGCGCCACGTCCAATTTGGCGGCAACGCGAGGTGACACATTTTTACCTGCTGCTGTTGCAGGGAACAAGATGTGGGTGTAGTTGCCCGCAATGGCCAGCACTTGGGCGGCCACGTTTTCAGCCAAACCATGGGCCAGACCTTCTGCATCGGCGTGGATCACTTTGGACACGCCTGCAATTTGTGCAGCTGCTTGGGCGGCTGAGCCAGCATTGTGACCTGCCACCAAAACGTGCACATCACCACCGCAAGCTACAGCGGCTGTAACCGTGTTCAAAGTTGCACCCTTGATGGATGCGTTGTCGTGTTCTGCAATAACCAATGAAGCCATGATTAGATTACCTTCGCTGTATTCTTCAACTTATCAACCAACGTCGCCACATCAGGCACCTTGATACCTGCAGAGCGCTTGGGTGGCTCTGAAACTTTCAAGGTGGTGATGCGAGGAGAAACATCCACGCCCAAGTCTTCCGGCTTGAAAGTGTCGAGCTGTTTTTTCTTGGCCTTCATGATGTTGGGCAAGGTCACGTAGCGCGGTTCGTTCAAACGCAAGTCTGTGGTGATCACAGCGGGTATGGACAATGACAGAACCTCCAAGCCACCATCTACTTCGCGAGTGACTTGCGCTTTGCCGTCCACCACTTCCACTTTGGATGCAAAAGTGGCTTGGGGCAAGTCGGCCAATGCAGCCAACATCTGACCCGTTTGGTTGCAATCATCATCAATGGCTTGCTTGCCCAAGATGATCAAACCCGGTTGTTCTTTGTCGACCAAGGCTTTGAGCAATTTGGCAACTGCCAAAGGTTGCAACTCCAAGTCGGCAGGTGTTTCAACCAAGATGGCGCGATCGGCGCCAATGGCCATGGCAGTACGCAATGTTTCTTGGCACTGCGTCACGCCACAAGACACGGCGATGACCTCCGTGGCAACGCCCTTTTCTTTCAAACGCACAGCTTCTTCGACTGCAATCTCGTCAAAGGGGTTCATGCTCATTTTGACGTTGGCGATGTCTACGCCTGTGCCGTCAGATTTGACGCGCACCTTCACGTTGTAGTCGACAACCCTTTTGACGGGAACCAGAATTTTCATGAAAGCTCTCCATTGATATCAAAATCCAAGCGCCTAGAAAGGCGGCGGTGCCTTTGACGTTACGTAAACGTCAATTGTGCATCAATTCTTCATGCAGGGGGCCATTCACCCGCCTAAAAAGCACGGTCGTTCGCATTTTAGAACGGTTTGCAAAACCTTAATAAGGATATTTTTTTAGCCCCATCGGGAATTCACCGACCAATCGGTAGGTGAATCAAGGTTAATATTAATTTTTCCCTTATAAATCAACTTTCCGATTGTATTTTGCAACCTACTTAATGGAGCACTCAGATGAAAAAAACTTTGATCACCGTCGCTACAGTGGCCCTCGCCGGCTTCAGCGGTTTGGCACAAGCGCAAACGGTATTGACTGTCTCAAGCTGGGTCCCACCCACCCACGGCCTGTCAATGTCCCAAAAAGAATGGTGCGATGACCTGGCAAGCAAAACATCCAATCGCGTTCGTTGCAACATCCTGCCCCGCGCTGTCACCCCAGCACCAGGCACTTTCGATGCCGTTAGAAATGGCTTGGTCGATGTGTCATTTACCGTTCATGGTTACACGCCTGGCCGATTTGTTCTCACCCAAATGGCCGAATTTCCCTTCTTGGGTGACCGCGCTGAGCCCTTGTCAGTTGCCTTTAACCGCATTGCCAGCAAAAACCCAGAGTTCACAGCTGAGCACCAAGGCGTCAAAATTTTGGGCTATTTCACACACGGCCCTGGCATCATTTTCAACACCAAAAAACCCATTACCCGCGTTGAAGACCTGCAAGGTCTCAAATTCCGCATTGGGGGTGGTATGGTCAATGAAATCTCCAAACAGCTCGACATGAACGTCACGCTCAAACCTGCGCCTGAATCTTTCGAACTTTTGTCTAGCGGCGTGATGGATGGCACTTTGTTCCCTGCGGAGTCCACAGATTCCTTCAAAATTGACAAGATCATCAAGCACGCGACTCAGATTCCTGGCGGTCTTTACAACACCAGTTTTGTCTTCATGATGAACCCAGCCAAATACAACAGCCTTTCTGCCGAAGACAAAAAAGTGGTGGATGAGTTGTCTGGTGAAGCCGTGGCAAGGCGCTTTGGCAAAGCCTGGGACCGTGTGGACGAACAGGCTTTGGCCAACATGCAAAAAAATGGTGTGAAGGTCATCAAAGCCGACAGCGGTTTTGTGAGCGGTATCACTGTGCGAGTCAGCAAGCTCGAGCGCGACTGGGCGCAAGCAGCCAAGGCCAAAGGTCTGAAAGACCCATCTGGTACATTGTCTGAATTCCGCGCTGAGATCGCCAAGCTGCAAAAGCAAAAATGATCAGAGCTTTCCTGGGATAAAGCCCCAGTAAAATGAAGTACATCAGCGGTATTTGCCCTTTTCGCAAATACCGCTTTTTTGATGGGCCCTAAGTTGAAAAAAATACTTGAAATTCTGTGCGGCACGCTTGCGGGTGCCGCCCTATTTGCCATCATGGTGCTGACGTTTTTTGATGTCTCTGGCCGAAAATTTATGTCTCAGTCCATTACCGGTTCTTTGGAGCTGACTGAATTGTTGATGGTCGTGGTCATTTTTGCGGCGCTGCCTTTGGTCTCTCTCAAGGGCGAGCACGTGTTGTTCGACTCCCTCGATGGGATCATGCCCAGATGGGTTCGTCAAATTCAACAAGGCCTCATTCACATTGTGTGCGCGGCTTTGCTCTTTGGTCTGGCTTATTTGATGTGGCAAACGGGTAGCGAGTTTGCAAGCACTGGCGAAACCACCGCTCAACTCAAAATCACCAAAGCACCGTTCATTTATGGCATGGGCATCCTGTGCGGTCTTGCTGCCATGGTGCATCTGGTCAAAGCCTTTGTATTCAAAGAAGACAATGCTTCTGAAGGAGGCACAGTATGACCGCTGCCTTGCTCGGATTCTTGGCCATCTTCGTGTTGGCCCTGATGCGCATGCCCTTGGCTTTTTCCATGGGCCTGGTAGGTGTTGTCGGAATTGGATTGACACGGGGCTGGATGCCGGCTCTGGCCAGTACAGCCCAAGTAGTGCACGAAACAGGTTTTGCTTACACCCTATCGGTCATTCCACTGTTCATCTTGATGGGCAATTTTGTGGCGCGCGCTGGTTTGGCACACGAACTTTTTCACGCGGCCTACACCTTCATTGGTCACCGCAGAGGCGGACTGGCACATGCCACCATTGCGGCTTGCGCAGGATTTGGTGCCATTTGTGGCTCCTCCATTGCCACTGCCGCCACCATGGGCAAAGTAGCTTACCCGTCCATGAAAAAACTGGGCTACAGCGATGCCATGTCCACAGGCGTGATCGCCGCGGGTGGTACTTTGGGCATCATGATTCCGCCCTCCACCATCCTTGTGATTTACGGCATCATCACCGAAACCCACATTGGCAAATTGTTTGCAGCTGGCGTACTGCCGGGTATATTGACCGCCTGTCTCATGATGTTGGCCGTCGTGCTAATGACTTGGCACAATCCAGAACACGCACCTGCCGGTGAAAAATTCAGTTGGTCCGAGCGCTTCAAAGCCGTGCGTGGCATCTGGGGCGTTTTGGTGTTGGTGGTGCTGGTACTGGGCGGTATATATGGTGGCTTCTTCACTGCCACCGAGGGTGCTGGCATGGGTGCCACAGGTGCTTTTGTTTTTGCTTTGGCGCGCAAAGCTTTGAGCTGGAAAGTGCTCATGCAGGTTTTGGTCGAATCAGCTCGAACCACGGCCATGCTGTTTACCTTGCTCATTGCCGCCACGATCTTTGCCAATTTCGTCAACTACACCAGCTTGCCATTTGAGCTCAAAGACTGGATCACCAGCTTGGGCCTTTCTCCCATCATGATCGTTGCTGCCATGATGCTGATTTATGTGCTGTTAGGCACCGTGATGGAAGAGTTGACCATGGTCCTGCTCACCATACCGCTGTTTTTTCCCATTGTTGTTCAGTTGGGTTTTGACCCTGTCTGGTTTGGTGTGCTAATCGTGATGGTGATTCAAATTGGACTGATTTCGCCACCTGTCGGTATGAACCTCTTTGTGCTCAACGCCTTGTTGCCCCAAGTCGGCCTAGCCGCCATCTTTAGAGGCGTTTGGCCCATGGTGCTGGTGCTGATCCTCACACTCGGAATTTTGCTGGCCTTCCCAGGCATCAGCCTTTGGTTACCTTCAATGATGGATTGAACATGCTAGACCCTCAAGCCCAAGCCCTGATGCAACTCATGGTTGAGAAAGGTGTGCCACCCGTCTACACCCTAACTCCCACACAAGCACGCGAGTCTTACCGGTCTCGTCGCACCTTCACACAGCCTGATGCACCAGAGGTGTTCAAATTAGAAGACAAGGTGGCTTCAGCCAATGGTTTGAATGTGCCCGTGCGGGTGTATCACCCCCACGCTGCACAAAGCCAAAAGGCCTTGCCTGGCTTGGTCTACCTGCACGGTGGCGGCTGGACCATAGGCGATCTTGACACGCATGACGTGCTGTGCAGAAGTCTGTGTCTAGAAGCTCAAATGGTCGTGGTCTCTGTCGATTACCGCATGGGGCCTGAGCACAAATTTCCAGCCGCTTATGAAGACACCTTGGCTGCCTTTAACTGGACTGTGTCACACGCCGAAAGCTTAGGGATAGACCCCCAGCGCCTGGCCATTGGCGGCGACAGTGCGGGTGGCAATTTGTCTGCGGCCGCCTGCATTGGACTGCGCGATAACCCAGAAGTTGCAGTGCAACCCGCTTATCAGCTGCTCATTTATCCAGCCACCATCATGTGGCAAGACACACCGTCGTATCACGCCAATGGCAAAGACTACATGCTCACCAAAGAGTCGATTGCCTACTACACCGACAACTATTTGAGTCGCCGTGAAGATGCTATAGATTGGCGCGCTTCACCCCAACTTGCCGAGAGTCACAAAAACCTACCGCCGGCTTTTGTCATGACTGCAGGTTTTGATCCTTTGCGTGACGAAGGTTTGATGTATGCCGATGCTTTGTCCAAAGCCGGCGTGTCTACACAATACGTTTGTTTTGAACGCCAAATTCACGGCTTCATCACCATGGGCCGCGTGATGCAAGAGGCCAATACCGCCGTCAGTTTGTGCGCCTCGGTATTGAAGGCCAACTTACATCGATGAAAAAACTGAGTTGAATCAAAGCGTTGGTGAAACGCTATGTTCAATATCCGTCTCTAAGTCCTGTTAAGCGTATGAACGACGCGTTGGGGGAATGGAATTTCAATCCCTCTGTCTTGCAGCAGCTGCAATATTCGGATGTTGATTTCTGACTTCAAAGTCAACAATCCCGCCTGCTGTTCATCCACCCAATAGTGGGCACCAAACTCCAAGCCATCGGCCGCAAAATTGGTGAGAGTCACAAATGGCCTTGGGTCTTTCAGAACTTTGGCTTGCTCCTCGCACGCTTGAGTGAGCAGTTGCATGACCAGGTTGACATCCGTGCCGTAAGCCACCGTGACTTGGGTGGCCTGCAACACGCGAGAATCGGCCAAAGACAAATTTTCAACGCGGCTGTTAATCAGCATTTCATTGGGCACGATGGATTCCCGCCCAGTGGGGGATCGAATGACGGTGTAGCGTGCCTTGATATCTGAGATGCGTCCTTCAAAACCATCCACTTTGACACTGTCGCCAATTCGCATGCTGCGCTCAGCCAAGATGACAAACCCACTGACGTAATTGGAGGCCAACTTTTGCAAACCAAAACCAATACCCACACCAATAGCGCCGCCCAATACAGAAAGTGCCGTGAGGTCAATTCCCACAGCCGACAAAGACAACATCAAGCCCACAAACAACATCAAAGACGTGACAGCATTGCTCATCGCTTTGCGAAGAGAAAGCTCACTGCCAGATGAAGACTTGAGCAACCTGGCTTCGATGGCCGACGATACCCACAAAGTGAGCAACATGACCAAACCTGCCGTTAGCCCGCCTTCAATGAGGGTTCTGACGGAAAGATGTGAAGCACCAATTTTCCATTTAATTTGATCTAACTCTTCAAGCACCAGCGGCAGCAAACCTGTGAGCCAAAGAACCACAGCAGCCCAGGCTAGCCAAGAAAGACTTGTTTCGATGGGCCTGACCCACGCGGCAGATTTGAAGGTAGCCTGCAACACCTTCACGCCCAATCGAATGCCTGCCAAAGACAAACAGACAGGCACCAAAAAGTCAAAAATCCAGAGCGGATGTGACCGCGCCCAAACTGCCCGCATGACAAACACCATGCCAAGCAAAAGCACGGGAAACAAAACACCGTCGAGCAATTTTTTGCCTAATAAAACGGACAATTCCCATTGGCTTGTGACACGCCGCACGCCCCAGACCACCAGCCATGCCATTGCAATGCAAGCAAAAAACAAAACCAGTTCTAGCAAAGCTTCTTGAGAATTCATGCGAGACCACCAAAGCGCGGGGTCGTGCATCATGATAGGCACAGAAGTCAAAGTTGATTCCTTCAATATTTTTCAAACATTGGCCAAAACCCGCAGGTGCGCTTCAACACTTCGGGATAAAGCGCTGAGGTTGTAGCCCCCTTCCAAGCAACTCACGATACGGCCATGGGCATATTTTTGCGCAATGTCTTTGATACGCTGGGTTATCCACACATAGTCTTGCTCGACCAATCCGAGTTGACCCAAATCATCTTCCCGATGGGCGTCAAATCCTGCACTGATAAAGATGAGTTCAGGCTGGTGCGCTTCCAAACGCGGAACCCACATCATCTCGATCAATTCCCGAATGTCCATGCCCTTGGTGTAAGCAGGTACTGGCACATTGAGCAAGTTGGCGTCGTGCTTGCGCACACCACCTTCAGGGTAAAACGGATGCTGAAAAAAACTGACCATCAAAATACGATCATCACCCGCCACAATGTCTTCCGTGCCATTGCCATGGT
>Ga0315906_10000950_pt1 | contig 44210 bp, 36 predicted proteins | sample LakEriMetagenome_4_FD_203526 | JGI IMG/M metagenome (GOLD analysis project Ga0315906, IMG submission 203526) | Freshwater fungal communities from buoy surface, Lake Erie, Ohio, United States - Buoy 2 MA122 | ecosystem: Environmental > Aquatic > Freshwater > Lake > Lake biofilm | place: USA...
CGGCAGAGGCCTTCGGTTGGCCAGAGTGTTTTGATCTCATCTTCGTTCCTTCGTCACTACGATGAGACCAAAACACTCCTTAAATCACAACATCAAATCTGTGCCATTGGTGCTGACGGGGAACAGCCGGGATGATGTGTTGGAAATGGTCTTTACCCTGCGGATTGACGATGCCTTGGCGCAACTGCGCCGGGCCTTCCCCGTCTCCGTCCCTGCGATGAGCGATTTCGCCGTGACGGCCCCCAGCGATTATCCCGACAGTGACGCGCAAGCCTATGCGGGCATTCAATCCGCCTATATCGTCCCAATTGAGCGGGCCTATGGCCTGATCCTGCGGATCAGCACCGCTATTGCCAATCATTTTGGGGCGCATGGCTAGGCACGCCATGGCAGAGGATTGGCCTTTTGGCTGATTTTCTAATATAGGCCCGCCCATGCAGATTCCCGGCCATATTGATCCCGTCCCCGTCCCCCGCGCAGCTGTACTGCGCGAAGATGGGCGCATTGACCTTGTCGGCCTGCCGCGCGAGCAGATTCGGCAGGAGCTGGAAGCAGCGGGCCTTGATGCGCGTCAGGCCAAATTGCGCGCCAAGCAAATTTGGCACTGGATTTATAATCGCGGCGCCACGCGCTTTGCGGATATGACGGATATTGCCAAGGCCCAGCACCCGTGGCTGGAAGACCGCTTTGTGATTGGCCGACCCGAAGTGGTGGAGGCGCAAGTCTCAACGGATGGCACGCGCAAATGGCTGCTGCGCGCACCTGATGCCCAAGATTATGAAATGGTCTTCATTCCCGATGCTGACCGCGGCACCTTGTGCGTTTCAAGCCAAGTCGGCTGCACGCTCAATTGCCGCTTTTGCCACACGGGCACAATGCGGCTGGTGCGCAATCTGACCGCGTCAGAAATTGTCGGCCAAGTCATGCTGGCGCGCGATGCGCTGGGCGAATGGCCCTCGCAGCCCGAAGGTCGATTGCTCACCAACATTGTGATGATGGGCATGGGCGAGCCGCTCTATAATTTTGAAAATGTGCGCGATGCGCTGAAAATTGTGATGGATGGGGATGGGCTGGCGCTCTCCAAACGCCGCATCACGCTCTCCACCTCAGGCGTGGTGCCAATGATGGCGCGCGCTGGGGCCGAAATTGGCGTCAATCTGGCCGTCTCGCTGCACGCGGTGACCAAAGATATTCGGGATGAGATTGTCCCGCTCAACCGCAAATATGGCATTGAAGAATTGCTGCAGGCGTGCGCCGATTATCCGGGTGCAAACAATGCCCGGCGCATCACTTTTGAATATGTGATGCTGAAGGACAAAAATGACAGCGATGAAGATGCGCATGAGCTGGTCCGCCTCATCCGCAAATATAAGCTGCCTGCCAAGGTGAACCTGATTCCGTTCAACCCCTGGCCCGGCGCGCCTTATGACACCTCTACGCCCGAGCGTGTCCGGCGCTTTTCAGACATTGTGTTTCACGCCGGCATTTCTGCGCCCGTCCGCACGCCGCGTGGGCGCGATATTGATGCCGCCTGTGGCCAATTGAAAACCAGTGCGGAACGCAAGAGCCGAGCTGAACTTGATCGGCTGGCCGAAGAAAAACTGGCCGCTTTAGGCTAAGCCGCTGTCGCCGGCCCCGCATTGTGCAGGGCCGGTCGCGCAGAGAGATTTAGCGGCTCTTGATAAAGGCGCGGACATCGCGGGACAATTTGGCCCGGTCTTCGTCGCGCACATACATCATGTGGCCGGAATCATAATATTCAAACTTGATGCGGCTGCGGTCAAAATCAGCGCGCGTCAGCGCATATTCTGCCGCAAAAAAGGGCGTGGCAAAATCATAATAGCCCTGGCCGACAAAGATTTTGAGGCCCGAATTTTCGCGCAAGGCCCGCGAAATATACGGCGCAACATTCATATAAGTATCGCTGTCACGGCCTTCATTCAGGCGCCAATCCCAATTGCGCACGCCGCCAATGGTGACATAGCTGCGATCAGTTTTATAGCCGAGCGTGGCGCGCGCATAATGATTAATGGCTGCCGTATAGCCGCCATCAATGCCATAAAAGCTGGGATCATTATCGGGCTCTGACCCGGCGGAATCAAAGTCCTTACCTGTATAGCGCGAATCCAGTCGACCCACGGTCAGGCCGCGATCCCGCAGCAGCTCTTTATAAAAACGGGCGGGCGTCACGCGCAGGTCTGCCCGATCCAAAAAGGCTTCACTCAGCCCCGTAAAGCGCGACAAATCTTTGCGCACTATGGCGCGCTCATCCGCGCCCAAGGCATTGCCCTTCAGCAAGGCCGCAAGATATGGCCCGGCCGCCCAAGCGCGGGCATCTGCCGAAATGCCAGCCGCACCGCCCGGATGGCTGGCCTTGCCATGATAGAGCGCAGTTGCCGCCATTGACGGGATGTTGAGCGCATAGCCAATTTCATTGCCTTGCGTGTCAGCACCGGCGCCAAAATCAAGCACAGTTGAAATCAGGATGACGCCATTCAGCGCCACATCATTATACTGGCCTTCGAGCTGGTTGAGCACAGCGGCCGAGCGCGTGGTGCCATAGCTTTCGCCACCCAAATATTTGGGAGAATTCCAGCGGCCATTTTCATGCAGCCAGAGGCGAATAAACTGCGCCACGGATTTGGCATCCTGCGTCACGCCCCAAAATTCCTGCGGGTCAACGCCGGGCATGGCATAAGAAAAGCCTGTGCCAACGGGATCAATGAAGACAATGTCCGTCACGTCGAGCAGGCTGTCCGGATTGGCGACCAGCGGATAGGGCGGTGCCCCATCATCGCGCGCGTCTGAGGGAATGGCAACGCGCACGGGGCCAAAGGCGCCCATGTGCAACCAAACGGAGCCCGAGCCTGGGCCGCCATTGAACAAGAAAGTCACAGGGCGATTAGGGTCTTTGCCATCCTTGATATAGCTGGTGGCGAAAATCGCGGCACGCGGCTTGCCATCAGCGCCGGGCAAAAAGGTTTCGCCCGTAATGGCCGTATAGCTGATCTTCTGCCCGTTAAAGGTGCCGACATGCTTGGTTACCGAGCGGTTGGGCACTGCAGGCGCAGCCGCGCTGGCAGCCTCTTTCTTTTCAGCAGCTGGTGCGGCTTGGGCCAGTGCGCCCGTGGACAGCATCAGGCCAGCGGCACAGGCAGCGAGGCGCTTAAATCCGGTTTTCATTGGCTTTTACCCCCTTTTTATCTTGGTCGCCCGCACAGTAGCGCCCGCACATCAGAGGTAAAGCACGTCTGTCGAACAAGAGGCCGTGTTCGTCTGGCCAGCGGCCTTATGGCGTGGACGGGATCAGCGTAATCTCTGTCTGGCGCCCATCAATGAAGCGCAGGCTTTTGCCATCAAAAAACGCGTTCTCTTCGGTGCGAAAATCAACGCGCTGGCCACCCCATTCAGGCACAGCAGCATAGGACGTTAGTTCAATCGACCAGGCCGTATTGGCGTTGATGGGCCGATTGCCGCGGGGGTCAGCGTTTTGATTGTCCCAAAAGCCAATAGAGGGGCCTGCGCCATGGCCGTGCAAGCCAATGGGGTGGCTGTAGATCGACGGGTCCAGCCCGGCAGCTACCGCCTCGGCCCGGGCGCGCGCCAGCACCTCATTTCCGCTGCGCCCAACGACAAAGTGCCGCCTAAGAATATCCTGCACGCGGTTGCTGTTGGCGAGGCCTTGGCGCAGCCCGGCTGGGGCCTGTGTTTCGCCCGGCTTCAGCACATAGGCCAGATGCTGCGTATCCGTGTTCAACCGCAAATAGGTGATGCCAAAATCCGTCCAGAGCAGATCGCCCGGCTGGATCACCTCTGCCCCTTCGATCATGCCTGCAGCGCCTTGGCGTTGAATTGCAACAGAGGGATGAAACCAGGGCGTCAGGCCCAGCTGCATCAGCCGATCACGATACCACCATTGCACTTGCTCGGCCGTCGTGACGCCCGGGGTAATGACCTTGCGGGAAAACGCCTCGGCAATCACGGCATGGGCGGTGCGCACAATATTTGGGTAAAGCGCCATTTCAAACGGCGTGCGTGTTTCCAGCCAGCGAATGGCAAGGCCTTCCCCGCTCACCACGCGCGGATGCAAAGCAGCCGGAAGCGCGGCCATGAATTTCTGATATTGGCTCAGCGTCATGCCATCGGCAAATTGATGCAGATCCGATGTGTTGATGGCAATTTTGGCGGGGTTTCGCGCGGCAATAATCTCTGCCACGGCCTGCCATTGATCAGGCTGTTTGGCCGGATCCCAAGCGGGAGCAAAATGCCCGCCAAGGCCATAGCGGCTCACTGTCAGACGCTCGACTGGCTTGCCCTGGCCCGGATCATAAAAAATCAAAATCGTGCGGCGGCGCGCATGCATATTTTGCGCATCGAGCATCGAGGCCACAACAGGCTCTTCAAAATATTCGCGCGCCACCAACAGCCACAGATCAATGCCATGTTCGCGCATAAGGGCCGGGACCAGTTGGTCAAGCCGCAGCGCCAAACTGCGATCTTCCAGCTGTGCCCGATCCCGAGGCGATAAAATGGCTGGCAGGGCCGGGGCGGAGACTTCCGTCTCCCGAAAGCCAAGCGGCGCCTGCGCGGCACTGCCAGACGCAGCGATAAGGCTTGCGAGAAGAGCGCCCCCCAACCTCAGTGCTTTTGTCATCATTGCCCCCCAAATTGCGATTGGGGGCAATAGTGGCGCGTCAGGCCGTGCGGATCAAGGCGGGGGGCTGCTTTTAGAAGACAGGTTCAGCCGTCGTGAACCGCCTTCACCCACGGACCAAAGGCCGAATTGCCAAGCCAGTTGAGCTGGGTTTCAGCGGACACGCGGTTAATCGCCTCTTGCGGCTTAGTGCCCGGATGAACGGCACGGCGCAGGGGCCGGCTGCCCGCAGGCAGCGCAATAATGTCTGCAATGGCGCGCGGCACATCCATGGGGTCGGCACTGCGGCCAGAGGCATCTTCCGTGCCCATACGGGCAACCAAAGCGGGATAGGCAGCGGCCGCCTCGGCGCTGAGCCGATCCTTAAGCGCACGGGCCAAGATGTTGCGGTTTTTCCAGACATTGGTGGGGTAGCCGCCCGGCTGCACAATCGACACCTCAACATTATGCGGCACAAGCTCATAGGCCATGGCCTCGCTCATTGCCTCAAGCGCGAATTTGGTGGGTGAATAATGGCCCGTTGAAGGGGCAATAACCCGGCCAAGCTGCGAGGAAATATTCACGATGAGGCCCCGTTTTGCCTGGCGCATACCAGGCAGAACCGCACGCGCCATGCGGTGCGGGCCATAAACATTGGTGTCAAAAATAAGCTGTGTTGCCTCCATATCCTGCACTTCAATGGGGCCAGCATAGCCAATGCCCGCATTGTTAATCAGAACATCCAAGGGGCCCGCCGCAATGCGTTCAGCCGCGGCCACGCCCTTGGCCACTTGGGCATCGGACGTGACGTCAATTTCAATGACATGCAGAGCGAGCTTTTCGTCTTTTGCCGCCGCCAACAAGGCGCGCGCTTCAGGGCGTGGCAAATTGCGCATTGAGGCAATGACGGTGGCGCCCAAACGCGCATAATGCAACGCACCAAGATACCCAAAGCCGGACGAGGCGCCCGTCACCAAAATGGATTTGCCCTGCAAGGGGCGGTCTGCTGCGCGCAGCGGTGAAGCAAGCGTTGCCGCCACCCCGCCAGCCAAAGATGCTTTCAGCATAGACCGGCGGTCAACTTTGCTCATGTCCATCATCTCCCTTTTATAAAATATGTCGTTTTTCAATACGGCCATAGGGGCCCAAGTCTGGCAAGATCAAAAGCGATAGGCCAACGCTACGGATCCAAAAAATTGGTTGGCAGAGCCTGTGTCTCGAACAATTGGGCTGGCCGCAATATCGCCTTGAAGGCGCTTATAATTTACGATTCCAACAAGCGCCCAGCCTGATGCATTTGCGCTGAGTGCGTGGACGCCCTGCAGGCTTGTGCCGAGGCTGGCCAGGCCGCCATCTGGCGTGTGAATGCGCAATCCGGATGCAGCTGCACCGGCCGCATCAATCCCAAAATTATAGACGGCCCAGCCTTTGCCAACAAACTCGCTGGTTAGCGCCATCCGGACAAAGCTGCGGCGGTTCATGACGAAGGAATAGTCAATGGACGGGCTAATCACATGGCTGCGATGGGCCCCAGCGACATCCCATTTGCTGGTGACACCAAAGCTCAGCTTATCGCTGCGCGCGCGCAAACCCCGCACACCAATGGCGCCGTGCAGGCCCAGTTCAACACCTGTTTTCAATTGCCCAAGTGCGGCCACGCGGGGATCGTCCACATCTCCCGTCCGGTTGAGCGCAAGGCCAATAATTGGTCCAAATTCGATATCAATCTTCCGCCGGGGCGCATTGGGGATGGCATCAACAAAGACTTGCAAGCCGTTTAGACGAAAATCATGGCGCTGAATTGTGCCCAGCAAAGCGCCGCCGGGAATGATGCGATACGCCCGCCCGCCATCATAGTCAGTGGTGACGCCAATCCCCAAGCCCAGCGTTACCATATCGCGCGGGGCCGGAGGGCCATAGCCCGGCGCAGGCGCGCTTTGCGCATGCGCGGCAGACGCGCCCCATGCGCAGCACCCGAGAAGCAATAATGACGCGCATTTCCCCATCAGGCTTCCTCGAGAAGGCATGGCCGCACGCACGGCCAGAACATGACGCCCTCCCCTTAAGTGGTTTGCAAGGCTGGACCATACAAGAGGGCAGCTCTTTTGCTCACGCGCCTGACCTGCTAGGGCGGCGCATGCTTAATCTTAATGCTATCACGGTTCGCCTTGGTGGGCGGACAATCATCGACGACGCAACTGCGAAATTGCCGCCCCGCGGGCGGATTGGCCTTATCGGACGAAATGGCGCAGGCAAGTCGACATTGGTGAGAGTGATTGCCGGGATGCTCGAGCCGGACAATGGCGAAGTCGCCATGCCCCGTGGCAGTCGCTTGGGCTATATTGCCCAAGAAGCGCCCGGCGGCGATGCCACACCCTTTGAAACAGTTATCGCCGCAGATGTTGAGCGGGCCGCGCTGATGCTGGAAAGCGAAACCTGTTCCGATGCCGACCGCTTGGCTGAAATTCATGAACGGCTGATTGCCATTGATGCGCATGCAGCCCCAAGCCGTGCGGCGCGGATCCTTGTCGGGCTTGGGTTCGATGAAGCCGCACAGCACCGCCCGCTTGAGAGTTTTTCAGGCGGCTGGCGAATGCGCGTTGCGCTTGCCTCGTTGCTGTTCTCTCAGCCAGATCTTTTGCTGCTGGACGAACCCTCTAACCACCTTGATCTCGAAGCAGTGCTGTGGCTCGAGGATTTCCTCAGATCTTACCCGGCGACAATCTTGCTTGTCAGCCATGAACGCGATTTCCTTAACAACGTCGTGGACCATATTCTCCACTTATCGGCTGGCAAGCTCACGCTCTACCCTGGTGGCTATGACGCGTTTGAGCGGCAGCGCGCAGAACGCCAGGCGCAAATTGCCTCTGCGCGCGCAAAGCAGCAGGCCGAACGGGAGCGTCTTCAAGATTATGTTGCGCGCAATTCCGCCCGGGCGTCGACCGCAAAACAGGCGCAATCGCGCGCAAAGGCGCTCGCCAAGCTGCAACCCATTGCAGAGCTGATTGACGATCCATCGCTGAGCTTTGATTTCCCAAATCCGGATAAGCTGAACCCGCCACTCATCACACTTGATTTCGCATCAGTGGGGTATGACGCGACACCCGTGCTTCGGCAGCTTAACTTGCGGCTCGATCCGGATGACCGACTGGCGCTGCTTGGCCGCAATGGGAATGGCAAGACCACATTGGCCCGTCTGCTTGCAGCGCAGCTGGTGCCAATGGAAGGCAGCATGAACGCCAGCAGCAAGATGCGCGTGGGGTATTTTACCCAATATCAAGTTGAAGAACTGGATCCGTCGGAGACACCCTTGGAGCACATGACCAAGTTGATGACCGCCGCAAGCCCTTCAGCGGTGCGGGCGCAACTTGGGCGCTTTGGGTTTTCAGGCCCAAAGGCGACAACAGAGGTCGGCAAGCTGTCTGGCGGAGAACGCGCACGGCTGGCGCTGGCGCTCATTACCTATGAGGCGCCGCACCTCCTAATCCTCGATGAACCGACCAACCACCTTGATGTCGATGCTCGTGAAGCCTTGATTCAGGCACTTAACGGCTATTCGGGCGCAGTTGTGATCGTCAGCCATGACCGGCATATGCTGGAAATGACGGCAGACCGCTTGGTGCTTGTTGATGGCGGCGCGGCCAATGAATTTTATGGCTCAATTGATGACTATATCAGCTTCGTGCTGGCCAAGGATCCTGCCCCCGCGCGCAAGGACGCAATCAACAAGAAAGACCAGCGCAAAGCCGCCGCCGACGCGCGGGCGAAAAGTCAGGAATCGAGAAAGCGCGCACGCGACGCTGAGATTGAGCTGGACAGGCTGTTGGCCCAACGCAATGCCATTGATCAAGCCATGTTTGATCCCGGAAATGCGGACGCATCGCTCCAAAAATTCACAGTCACTGAATTGATGAAACTTCGGGCCGATATCGTCAAATCTATCGACGCTGCGGAAGCCATCTGGCTGGAAGCCAGTGAAGCTCTAGAAGCGATGACAGCTTAGGGTGCGCTGTGCTGGCGCAAGAGGCGAGCTGGCTCGTATCCGCGTCTAACGCCGTTCGCTGACGCATCGTCGACCAGGCTCCAATCTTCACTGGAGCGTAAGGCCCTCTTCCACATATCCTCTCAGAACTGAGACTGCAGTCTGTGCTGAGGGGGCGAGTCAAAAGGTGACAGCGTCACGTTCTTTCGCTAACGCGCCCGCCCATGAACGCATGGGTCCGAGAGTCGAAGGCAGGGAAATCGCTGTTCGCGATTGCGGTCCTGCTCGCACTCTCTCTGCGGATTCTGATCCCGACTGGCTTTATGCCATCGGTCAGCGCCCAAGCTTTGGTTGTCGAACTCTGCTCCGGCGTAAGCGGCAAGACTGTTACGATTGACCTTGGCAAAAAGCGTCCTGGCGAGACACAGCAGCACGCCGCTGAAAATCCCTGCGTGTTCGCAGGGGGCTTGAGTCATGGCCTGCTTGCCAGTGATGAGCTGCCAGCCATCCTGCCGTTTGTTTACGGGCTGACCATCTTCATCGGCACAGCGATTGCCGACCTGACAATCAGCCGTCTCGCGGCCCCGCCACCACCCTCTCAAGCCCCGCCTGCGCTGAGCTAAGCTCGCGCAGCGGACAAAAAACCTCGTTCGCTGCTGATCTGCGCGCAGGCTGTGTCTGTGCGCGTGTCTGGCATCCGCTCCGGATGGTCAGGCTCTTCAGGGACCAGGTTAAAACATGTCTAAATATACTGAGGCGCATGCGCTCAAAACTTCACTCACATCGTCCACGATCGCCCTTGCAGCAGCGCTGACGTCGACATCGGCTTTTGCGAAAGAGGCCACGTCGCCTTCAGATGCAGCCACAGACGCACCAACAATTTTTGTGGTCGGCCAGCAAGACACGCCCATCACCGTTGTTCCCCGCGGGTTATCCGTTTCGCTCGGACAAGAGGAATTCGGGGCAGTCAACGCGCTTAATGTCGAAGACCTGATGAAGTACGCACCCAACTTTTTTGTCCGCAAGCGGTTTGCGGGCGATGACAATGCCGTGGTCGCCCTGCGCGGCGCCAATACCATTCAGAGTGCCCGAACGATCGTCATGGTTGATGGCTTTGTTGTCTCTAACTTCCTTGGCAACCGATGGGACTTCCCGCCCAAGTGGAACGTTGTCGGACCGGCCGAGGTCCGCCAGTTCGACATTGTCTATGGCCCCTATTCGGCGCGCTATGGTGGCAATTCAATGGGCGGGGTCATCTCTGTGACAACGCAGGAGCCCCAAGAAACCGGAGCCTATGCAACGGCCCAAACCATGATCATGCCATTCAAGGAATATGGCTTTGATGAGACTCTCAAGGGCTACAGCCTGGAAGGCGGCATCAACTGGACGCAAAAAGACGGCCCTTGGTCAGTCCGTGTTTCCGGCCGCCATTTCGAGAACACCGGCCAATCGATGGCTTACAATCTGCTGACGGCGACGACGGGCACGGGCACCACCGTGACGGGAGCTTATGTAGACCCTCGCCTTGCCACACCCGTTTTCGGGGCAGCTTCGCCTGTGGATGTCACGCAAGATCAAGCCCGGCTGCGCATTGGCTTTGAGACTGCGGGCGGTTGGCAGATTGATGCGCTGGGCATGGTCTGGCTGACCAAGCAGGACCTGACAGGCTCGCGCAGCTGGTTGGCCAATGCGGCCACTGGCGCCCCAGTCCATCAAGGCAAGGTCAGCTTCGGCGGCCGTGTTTGGAATGCGACTGGTCTCACCCTGTCGAAGACGCGCCGAACCGAATATCTGGCCGGCCTCAAACTGGCCGGTCCCGCAGCTGGATGGGACATGACCTTAAACCTGTCGCGATACTGGATCCCAAAATGGGATACGCGCACATCATGGGATTATGCGACTGGCGTTGCGCTGGGGCAAGGCTCGCAGTCGCTGGTCAATGCGCCTGGCTGGTACGCGGGGGATCTCACAGTCGAACGTGCGTTCGGCCAGCACAAGATTGCCTTCGGGGCAAACGCCAATGCCTATCAAACCTCAACGGATAGCTTTGCGACCACAAATTGGGACGCCGCGACATCGCCGACTTATTCGACCTCAACCTATGGCAAGACCAGCCTTTGGGGGCTGTGGGGGGAAGACGCGATTGACCTTGGCAGCAGCTGGGTTCTGACCGGGGGCATAAGATTTGATGGCTGGCTCGCCTATGATGGCGGCATCGCAAAGCTGTATTCAGGCGCGCGCAAAGATGATCGCTATCCGACACGATCAGACGATAGCTTTAGCCCCAAACTAAGCCTGCAGGGCGAACTGACTGACGCCTTGGCCGTGCAGATGAGCCTCGGCACCGCCAAACGCTTTCCCACTGTTGGTGAGCTGTACCAGGGCCGGTTTGATGACATCACGCAGGCAATCGATCCACAAAGCTACGACCCCGACCTGCGGGCTGAACGCTCTCAAGACGCAAACCTCATCCTGCGTCATCGTTCCAGCAAAGCGCAGACCACGCTCAGCCTGTTCTACCAGAACATCAAGGACGTCATTTTCAGCTTTAGTGGCCTCAATCAGTTCGGCACGGTCATCACCAGCTACAAGAATGTCGATCAGGTCCGACAATATGGTGTCGAGCTGATGGTCGAGGCGAAGGACATTTTGCTCGATGGCCTGACTGTTGACGCGAACTTGGCCTGGATTGATGCAAAGACGGTGAAAAATGCGGCAAACCCGGCCGCCGAAGGGGTTCAGTTCCCCCGCATCCCGGAATGGCGGTCTAACGGCAACATTCGGTATCAGGTGGCTGATCCGGTCAAAGCGTCGCTAGGCTGGCGCTATGCATCGCGCCCCAACTCCGACTTGTTCGGACTGGTCCGCGGAGATGCTTATGGTTTTCAGACTGAATATTTCACGGTCGACACGCGCCTGACCTGGCAGCTCAACAAGTCGCTCGAACTGGGCGCGGGGATCGATAACCTGTTCAACGATCAAGCCTATGTGTCGCATCCACTCCCCCAGCGCACGTTCGTGCTTGATCTGAAAGCGAAGTGGTAAAGTCATGAACGCGCCAACTCCCAAAGCATCGCTCTACAGGACGATCTGGCGCTGGCATTTTTATGCCGGTCTGTTCGTTGTGCCGATGGTTTTGATCCTGTCTTTGACCGGCGCAGCTTATCTGTTCAAACCACAGGTGGAGCGCTGGGAAGAGCGCGCCTGGCGTAACCTGCCTACAAAGGGCGCGGTGTCGCCTGACGATCAGGTCAAGGCTGTGCTTGCGGCTTACCCTGGCGCGCGCCTCCATTCCTATCGCCTGCCGCAGCGCGAAAGCGATGCCGTTTTAATCCATGTTGCGCTTCCTGCGAGCGGCGCTGGGCGGCCAGACATGCGCGATGTCTATGTCTCGCCGCAGGGCCAAGTGGTTGGTGCGCTCAATCCAGAACGACGGATCATGCAAGTTGTGCGAGACGTTCATGGTCAACTCTTACTCGGCAAGCGCGGCAGCTGGATTGTCGAGCTTGCAGCCAGCTGGGCCATCGTCATGATCCTGACCGGGCTTTACCTCTGGTGGCCGCGCGGGCGCGGTTTAGCTGGTGTCGTCTGGCCGCGCCTGTCCGGCGGCAAGAGAATAATGTGGCGCGATTTTCATGCTGTAACTGGCTTTTGGGTCTCTGGCCTTGCCCTGGTGCTCTTGCTCACGGGGCTCCCCTGGGCTGACATATGGGGCAGTGCGTTCAAAGCCGTGCGCACTGAGATGGGCTGGGTGAAAGGTCAGCAAGATTGGACCATTGGCGGCCAGCCTGTCGGGGGTGCAGATCATGCTGTGCACGAACACGCAGCAGTGGCGGCAAGCAATGCACCTATGCCTGCCATGTCTCACATGATGCCAGACGGGTCTGTCATGACCATGGCGATGGCCATGACCCCGGTTTCGCTCAGCCAAATCGTGGCCGAGGCGAAAAACCAGCGCCTGCCCTTCCCGGTGATCGTGACGCCGCCGGGCGCACCACAGGGTTTTGGCAGCCGCACACTGAGCCAGTGGTCGGTGCAGTCTGATACCCAAAACAGGCCGCTGCGTGTAACGCTGACCTATGATCCCATGACTGGCCGTCAGACGTCCCACGACACATTTCGCGATAAGCACATCATCGACCAGATAATTGGCTATGGTGTGGCATGGCATGAAGGCCAGCTTCTTGGGTGGGTTAACCAGCTGATCGGTGTGGCGACAGCCCTGATGCTCATGACCTTGTCGATAACGGGCTTCGTCATGTGGCGGCGGCGTAAACCGGATGGGCAGCTTGGCGCTCCAACGGCTCCAGTCGCTCCAGCAAGGCTGAGGGGTGTTGCAGGTCTTGTTTTCGGGCTGGCGGCTTTCTTACCCCTATTGGCGGCGTCACTGCTGGCAATGTGGCTCATCGAGCGGCTGATCTTACGCTGGTTTCCTCGCCTCGCGCACTGGCTCGGCCTGCACGTTGCCGACGCGTTATAGCTGCTCGCTTGATACGTCGCGCTGTTTCCATTGGGCCTAGCCTCAAGCGCCGCATGGCTTCGCAGACACGTTCACAACCTGCGTCTTGTTCAAGCAGGTTTTGGCCTTTTGGCGCGCCTGCCGTGAAGAGAATTTAGCTCTTACATCCAATCTGCTCCTTCGGGCGGGCGAATGGGCAGCTTGAGGTAATGAACGGCATTTGCCTCAGGCGGCGGCAGGTGCCCAGCACGAATGTTGACCTGTATGGAGGGGAGTAAGAGCCGCGGTGCAGCAAGCCCCTTGTCTCGGTCTTGCCGCATCGTCACAAAAGCGGCCTCGTCCACACCGTCATGGACATGGACGTTGTGCGCACGCTCTTCGGCAATAGTTGTTTCCCACGCGAAAATGTCTCGACCGGGCGCCTTATAATCGTGGCACATATAGAGCCGCGTCTTTGGCGGCAGCGCCAAAATCCGCTGGATTGAACGGTAGAGCGCAGTTGCATCGCCGCCCGGAAAATCAGCACGTGCCGTCCCATAATCTGGCATGAACAAAGTGTCGCCGACGAAGACGGCATTGCCAATGCGATAGGAGATGCACGCTGGCGTGTGGCCTGGGGTATGCAGCACCTCCACAGTCAGTTCGCCAATCTGAAATGTCTCGCCGTCGGCAAACAAGTCATCAAACTCTGCGCCCGTGCCGGAAATATCGGGCGTGTTGAATAGTTTGGCGAAGACCTGCTGGACGACGCCGATCCCTGCGCCGATCCCCACTCTCGCACCGGTGCGCGCCTTGATGACTGGCGCTGCTGAGAGGTGATCCGCATGAGCATGCGTCTCCAGCACGCGGGAAATGGTCCAGCCGCCATCTTTCGCCGCTGCCAGAACGGCCTCTACGGACGCCGTTGATAGCGTGCCCGAGGACAGGTCGAAATCGAGCACAGGATCGATAATCGCCGCCTCTTTGGTGGCTGGATCACCGACCAGATAGGTAACCGTAAAGGTCTGTTCGTCAAAAAAAGACTTAATAACCGGGCTGTTGACCATCGAACGACTCCTTGATGCTTGACATATATTAGCAATCTCTTATTTAGCAATAGCTAATAAAGGAGTTTTGATGACAAGCTTGGCAACCGATCTTGAGGCGTTCGCAGCCAAAGCTGGGGAAGTCTCATCAATGCTAAAGGCAATGGGCAACCAACGCCGGTTGATGGTGCTGTGCCAGCTGGCCGAACATGGCGAAATGCGTGTGGGCGATCTCGCCCAGGCAGTCGGACTGTCGCAGTCTGCGCTGTCGCAACATTTGGCCATATTGCGTGACGATGGCTTGCTGACCTTCAGGCGCGAGGCACAGGTCGCCTGGTATCGCATTGCCGATGCGCGCTGCGAACAGCTGCTCATCACGCTTCATAACCTCTACTGCCAGATGGATTAAACCTATGACCCTGACCAAATTGACCCCCGCAGAGGCAAAGGCCAAAATCTCCCAAGGTGCGAAACTGATCGATATTCGCGCCGCTGACGAACATGCCCGCAATCGCATTCCCGGGGCGCAGAATGTTCCGCTGGGGAGTGACCTGAACCTGGGCGATGCCCCGGCCGTGATTTTCCACTGCAGATCAGGTATGCGCACGGATGCCAATGCCGCCCAGCTTGCAGCCAACAGCCCTTGCCAAGCCTATTTGCTGGACGGCGGGCTGGACGCGTGGCGAGAGGCTGGCCTGCCCATCATTACCAACACGGGAGCGCCGCTTGAAATCATGCGGCAGGTCCAGATTGCTGCTGGCCTTTTGGTGCTGACGGGCGTGACGCTCTCCCTGACAGTTGCTCAAGCCTGGATCGGCCTCAGTGCCTTTGTTGGCGCTGGATTGACCTTTGCCGGCGCGACTGGCTGGTGCGGCATGGCCAAACTCTTAGCGCAGATGCCGTGGAACCGCCGGGCGCAGTCCTGAGTTGATAGGACTTGAAATGATCATCGCTGCCATATCTGCCGGCATTGTCATCGGCTTAGTCTTGGCGCTGGTTGGCGGCGGCGGATCAATCCTTGCCGTGCCGCTGCTGGTTTATTTGGTCGGCGTGTCTTCCCCGCATGCCGCTATCGGGACAGCCGCAGTGGCCGTCGCGCTGAATGCAGCAACAAGCCTTGCCGGACACGCACGAAGCGGAAATGTAAAGTGGCCCTGTGCCATAGCCTTTGCAGTCTCGGGCATGGTTGGCGCGGCACTTGGTGCTGAGGCTGGCAAAGCAATGGATGGTGCAAAGCTGATCGCTCTCTTTGGCGGGCTTATGATCTTGGTAGGCCTATCGATGCTGCGACCGCGCAGCACAGTCGACAATCCAGATGTTCGGTTGGAGCGCAGCACTGCCTCAGTTCTGCTTCCCCGTTTGATCCCAACAGGCGTCAGTGTTGGTCTACTTGCGGGCTTCTTCGGTATCGGCGGCGGATTCTTAATTGTGCCAGGCTTGGTCATGGCGACACAAATGCCATTGCGAATTGCAGTTGGCACGTCGCTGGTCGTCGTAACTGCACTCGGCCTCACGACCGCAACGTCCTATGCGCTTTCCGGCTATGTAGACTGGCGGCTTGTGGGGTTGATGGCAATTGGCGGCGTGATTGGTGCGGGGATTGGCATTCCCCTTGGGAAACACATCGCCAGCCACAAGCGCGTGATGGAGCTGGGCTTCGCCTCGCTGGTCATCGCCATTGGCGGCTATGTGATGTTGCGTGGCCTCACCTAGACCATAGTGGTCGAGCTATTCTCTCGCTTACAGGCTGGTGTTCGCCCTACCCACTGACTCCCAAGTGAGGGAGAAACCATCACTGAGTCAGGTCTTCTGTGCAGGTGCTTGGGAATTACCCGCGGCAAATAATTGGAGGTTATGCCCTTTTGGCGCGCCATGCGGAATGAAGATTCGAACAGTTTTTGCCTCAGGCTAAAGTAAGTGCAGTGCCCTTGTCATGAAGCAGATGACTTAGGGATCCGGGGCCGGCCTCGGTGCTGGTCAACGTTGCGGCGCGACTCAATTTCAGCAAGCCTTTTGGTAATATCGCCCCAAATGTCGCGCAGGATTTCGGCCTCCCTTGATCTTACCGCAAACGCCTCCACCGGCGCACGCCGGACAGCTACGTTTTCAATCCGGCTGGACATAGGAAGAACTGGCCAATCTTGATGCGCCTCCAAGAATGACCGGTGGAGAAGCTTGCGCTTATCTGCCATTGAAATGAGAGGAAAAATCTCTAGCGGACGGCCACCTCGTTCGGCCAAATATACTTGAATTTGCTCAAAAGCTCTCAACCCGAGCGGATTGGGCGTTACTGGAACCAGAAGCATGTCTGCTGCTTCAAACACCTGATCATTCACTTCGCTTAGCCCGGGCGGACAGTCGAGAATGACAACGTCATAAGATGGCGAAAGCTGCTTGATTATCTTCTTAAGCCGTTTGGGCTTCTGGATGTCTTGCAAAACATGTTCAACTTGGCGCAGCGACAGATCGGCTGTGATAACATCCAGCTTGGCCCATTGTGTTTTCGCAATGAGCGATGCCGGACCTATCTTGCGTTCAAAAACCGACTTTGCGCCCAGTACGACAGGATGATCAGAGCACAAAAATGTGCTTGAGCCTTGGGCGTCCAAATCCCACAATAGCGTATCTCTCTGGCGCGCAAGCGCCGCCACGCCTGCGAGATTCAGGGCGAGCGAGGTTTTCCCCGACCCGCCTTTCACGCTGTGAACCGCAATAATCTTCGCCAATGGCATTTCCTGGAAGGCATCCGGGGCGGCCGCTTTCACAACTCCGCCCCGTAAGATGACCTCTTTAGCTGCTCAAAACTTCATGCTGGCCGAAAGCGAGACGCTTCGTCCGATATCATAGCTGTTCACATCAAGACGGTTGCTGCCAGATTTCTGGAATTCAATATGGCGCCGGCCTGTCAAGTTCCGCGCTTCAAATTTGAGTTCCAATTCGCCCCCGAACAGGTTGACGCCTTCGCGTGCAACAAAATCCAGGCGGAAGCCGGGTCGCTCCAGAACATCGGGCTGGGGCGGAGACCCAAATACGCCGCGGCTGATGACCCGGTCGCTCGCATAGGTGACCAGAATTGTCTGCTGCGACAAGCGATCCTGATTTTCCAAGCCCAATTGCATATTGATAATATGGTCGGACTGGCCCGTCATTTTCGCGCTATCTTTGAAATAGTCGGCCGCGGCCGTCGAAAAAGCACCATAGACTTGTGTCTTATCCCCGGCCTTCACGTGCAAACGCGATTTGGTGAAAGTGTAGTTCGCAACCACCACCAATTTGCGCGGCGCAAAAAAGCCGCTTTCTGCCAGCGAGAAATCCTTCTGCGCGTCCAGCTCGGCGCCATAAAGTGTGGCGCGTGGTGCGTTGGCATAGGATGTGGTGAACGTCGAATTGATGAACGCTTCAATAGGATTATCAATGCGCTTGTAAAAGCCGGCGACAGAGACTTTTTGTTGGGGCGCATAATACCATTCAAGCCGCGCTTCGCCGTTATAGAGCTGACTATCCGTCAGCAGCGGATTGCCGCGATATTCACGATTGGTCTCAGGGTCATAATAAGGCTGATTGATCAGTTCGCGGAATTGCGGACGTGCAATGGTTTTGGACCCGCTGATCCGCGCCTGCAATCCGGTCTCAATTTCCCAAGTTAAAGTTGCTGCTGGCAACCAATAGCTGCGGTCGAGCAAAGTGCCCACGGTCGACGCGCCGGGCGTTGCAAAGACAGCGATGGGATCCACAGTGAGCTTGGCCGTTTCATAGCGCACGCCAACGTCCATGCTTAGCGCATCACTCACGCGCCAATTCACTTTGCCATAGCCAGCTTTATTGTCGAGCTGCGCAAGAAAGGCGGGGTTGCCTTCATCCGCCTCAATAAGCTGGATGTTGAAATTGTTCACAATACCCGGCCCGAGAAGATAATCTGGGCGGAACAAAGTCACAGCACTTGGCAAACACGAAGAGGCCTTGGCTGGCACGCCTTCGCAAATCGCTGGCGCCAAGAACTGAAATTGTCGGCGGGAGCTGGTCCGCTGGGTGTCGGAATAGGCAGCGCCCACGGTAAGGTTGAGATCTGGGGTTGCCTTGTAAGACACGTCGCCGCTGACCGACCAAAGATCTTCATTCAGGTCTGAGAAGGTGACGCTCGCGTCACCGCCATTGCCATTGTTCAGACGATTGACAAAATAAGCGCCCAACGGGTCTGCTGCAGCATTGGAGCGCAGATACTCAAAGAACAGCTCGAAGGGTGCCTTGCGCTTTGAATTTGCATAGCCCCCGCGAACATCAAGGCTGAGTTCGGGCGTCAGCTTGAACTCACCAACAAGCTGCGAGTTGACGAGTTGCCGTTCATACCAAGCCGTCGTCTGGCGCATACGATCCACTGTTGTCTGGTTCTGGCGACCGACCGACAAGCGCGCCTGCTTTGAGGTGTCGTGAATGTAAAGATTTGTCCAGCGCAGTTTGTTATCGCCGAACTCAAGGCCCGCACCAAATAAGCCGTTCATAACAACGCGATTTTCGGTGTTGAGCCCAAGAAACTCAGATTCAATGGTCGACAGATCCACACTCAGCGACCGCTGCTGGGTCGGCTGACGCGTCTGCCATTTGTTGCTATAGCCAAAGGATCCAATGATGCCGAAATTGGTGTCGCCCAGATCCCAAGATGTAGCCCCAGCAACAGAAAGCGAGAAATTGGCAGGCAAGTTGTTCCAACGCTGCAGCAACGCGTTGCGACCTGTCACCAATTGGCTGGCGATTTTCTGGCTATTAACTTTGCCTGAGCTTAGGCGTTCACGGCTGTCGAAAAAGGCTTGGAGTGCCGACGGAATATCACGATTGCCATTGTCAAACCCTGTCCAATCGCTCTTGCTGCCATAATAGGTATAGCCCAGATTGCCGGTCGTTTCCGTATCGCCAGAAACGCCGCCGCCAATCGACAAGAAGGACCCCTTGCTGACAGCCTTCGTCGTCAAATTGATAACGCCGCCGCCAAACTCGCCGGGATAATTCGCCGAATAGCTTTTCTGAACCAGCGAAGAGGCAATCACGCTGCTTGGAAACAAGTCCAGCGGCACGACGCGTTTCAAGGGTTCGGGGCTGGGAAGTGGCGAGCCATTCAAGAGCGCCAGCGAATAGCGATCGCCGAGGCCGCGTACATAGACATAGCCACTGCCAACGACGCTCAAACCAGTGACACGACCAAGCGCGCCAGCGATATTGCCTTCGCCGGTCCGGGCGATTTCCGCCGAGGAGAGGACCGAGATGACTTGTTGGGATGATTTTTCGAGATTGCGATCCCGGCGGCCAGTGACAACAATGTCGCCCCCAGGGACGGAAACTTCCACCTGCTCTTCAACTTGCGACGCCTCATCCACGACAGCCGCACCTTGCGGAACTGAGCTCGGCATTGACGCGTCTGCCGCGCCCTGCGGGCTCGGCGCCTGGCCATCCGCTGCGGCCATAGTTGGGTCCATAACGGGCGCAGTTTGCGCATAGACAAAAGTGGGTGAAGACAGCGCGGTTGTGATCAACACTGCGCTCGCAAGCCGCGGAGAGATGGGCATGGAAGTTCCCCTATTCATGTGCAGATAATTTGGGGGCAGCCAGACCCTGACTGCCCCCGCATATGCGTCCTTCGCTCAGCCGGACCTTAGGTTGTCGGCAGCGACGTACAGGCGGTCGAGCTCGTACCGAAGTTTGCTGAGCTGCTGTTGCAGGTCCAGCCAGCCCACCAGGTGTCGGACCCATTCTGGACCGCACCAATATAGGTGGTCTTGGTGAACCAAGCAGCGATCGTGGTTGCGTCGAAACCGGCCACGCCGTTTTCATTGGTCCCGTTGATGAACAGGCTTGTCAGCGTGGGCGTGAAGGCATCGTTATTGTTGTTTGCACCCGAACCAAAAGCCGTTTGGACCGCAGCCGCGTTAAAGCTGCCCGTGCCAATATATTTGGTCGCATTACATTGCATCACAACAGAACGAACCGTCAGCGTTGCTGGCGTCGAACCCGAGCCATTCATGCGGATACATTCATTATTCGGGGCAATCAGAATGCCGTTCGACAATGTTGTGTCCGAGTTGCCCCGGAAGAGCGAAGCGGCATTGTTATTGGCTTCGTTATCCGCGCTGGTCTGCGGCTGAATAGCAATAAAGTTGGACACGTGCAGCTTGGTGCGCGGCGTGTCTGCCTCATTGCCATTGCTGTCAATTTCAAACAGTCCATCGCCCTTTGTCGCACGGGGCAACAACATGGCATATTGGACATTCATCTGCGCGCCCGTGTCGACATCAAGGCTGTCATCATCAGCACCCGTGGCAACATAATATTTCATATTGACCACGCCGCCGAAGAATTCAGCGCCATCGTCAGAGCTGTTGTGCGATTGGATGTTGTTCAAAACCGTGCCAGAGCCAATGGATTGGGTGGTCAAGGCCTGAAGCTCACGTCCAGCACCCAAGACAAAGCCCGAATAGCGGATTTGGACAAAGCTCATCCGGCCCGAGTTATCCGCCGGGTTGGCGCCGCCATAGCGGGCAAGGTCAGCAGCACCTTCGGTGTCACGCTCACAGCTATTGCCGGCGACTGTCCCAACGTTACAATCGGTCGTTGGCGCACGGCCCAACAGAACGACGCCACCCCATTGGCCTTGTGATGTATCGTCATTCAGGCCCAGAACGTTATCGCGGCTGGTAAAGATGATCGGCGCGGTGGCGGAGCCAACTGCCGCAATCTTGTTGCCGCGGTTTACAGCAAGCCAAGATTGACCTGTGTTGCCAAACAGAATGACGCCCGGCTGAATGGTCAAAGTGACATTGGTATCAGCGGTCAGCGGGGTGGAGCATCCAACCGTCGTTGACGTATAGGGTGCAGCGCTCGTGGGCGCGCTAAATCCGCCATCGCATCCAACGTCCACCCGCCCGTTGAGCGAGTAGAGCAAGCCGGGGAGCTTAGGCAAAGTAACCGAGGCTTTGATTGTCCGGGGCAGCTGGCAAACACGCCACGTGCCTGTTGGGCCCGTAATTGTGCCCGCGTCCGTCAAGCCCTGAGGATCAGCAATTGTCGGGCAGCCAGCGGCCGCTGTCACTGTCCCTGTGCCGCCTGAAGTCCCACCACCGGACGTACCAGTGGATGGATAATTGATGGTTACGTTCCCGCCCGTTCCGGGCGACGCAATATCCTCCGGTCCGCAGCCGGTGAGCGCCAATGCGCCACAACCCGCAAGGACAATGCCTTGGAATTTCTTCACGGTAGATCCCCTTAGAAACCTTCTTTGGACAGCTAATTCTGTCCTGCGAATCAGGTATCTAGAGCCTCTTCATGACAGTTTGCTTTCAATGCCCTCCCCGCCAAGCTCAACGGGATATGGCTGCCTTAACCGGCTCCGTCTGGCTGCCATGGCCGCAATCATGGGCCGAAATTCACAATCTATTGCTGGTCGCAATGACGGCATGATGTCAGATGCCAAAATTGCTGGCATCGAGACGCGCATTGGGCCAGAAAGGACCCGTTGTTTTCGCGTCATGTCATCGAATTGACATCGAATTGTCGCAAAACACGGGGGGAATCATCATGACACAATTTCTTCTCCTCCGCGGGTTTTTGGCCGTCGCAGCCTTTTGCTTTGGGGCGGTGGCGGCGCATGCGGATGTTCTGGAAATTGGGGCCAATGGAGCACAATGGGTGGCGGGTGGCCCACCGCGCACAATGAGCACCTTCTCCGCCGATAAAAACCAGGCCAACGCCGCGCTCACAAGCGGTGCGCCCTCGCTCGCGCCTCGCGAATGGCAGGGGCATCTTGCTGCGATTGCAGCACGACACGATATTAGCCCGGCATTACTTGAAGCTGTTGTTTGGCAAGAAAGCCGGTGGCGCCCCGGCGCCGTCTCTCGGGCGGGTGCCCGTGGTTTGACACAGCTTATGCCAGGAACTGCCCGAGATTTGGGCGTCAATCCGGATGACCCCTGGGCCAATTTAGAGGGCGGTGCGCGATATTTGCGAGCACAGCTCAACGCGTTTGATGGTGACCTTGTAAAAGCACTTGCTGCCTACAACGCTGGTCCCGGGCGCGTCATCCGCGCCGGTGGCGTCCCACGAATTCGGGAAACACAAGAGTATGTGGCGGCGATCCTCAATCGCCTGTCGCAGCCTGTTCGGAGATAAAAGTTATGCGGTCTTATAAATTTTCTGCTGCCGTTGGTCTTATGAGCCTGAGCGCGCAACCGGCCTGGGCACAGGCCGTCAATCCCCAGGGCTCTGGGCCAATTATATCTGCGTTGAGCTGGCTTCAGGGCACTCTTCTTGGCAATGTCGCAACGGCCTTTGCCGTTATGGCCATTGCTGGTGTTGGGTTTATGATGCTCACGGGCAGGATGAATTGGCGATATGGGATGACAGTCATCATCGGTTGCTTCATTCTCTTTGGTGCTGGAGCAATTGTATCGGGCATACAATCTGCGGCCGCAGGCTAGAGGTTCTACCATGACGCTGGTTCGCTACTCAGTCCATCGCGCCCTTACGCGCCCGCAAATGTTTGGCGGCGTAACCTATAGCTTTTTCATCATCAACGCGGCCGTGACAACAGAGATATTTCTGATTTCCAAGAATTTCTTGGCTTTGCCAGTAGCTTTGTTGATCCACATTATGGGCTATCTGGCATGTTTGCGCGAACCGAGAATGTTTGATCTTTGGGTAACCAAAGTATCGCGCTGTCCGCGTGTTCGTAACTGGAAATTTTGGGGCAGTAATAGTTACGCTGCCTAAAGGGTCACGCATTATGGGTTTGTTCTCCAGCGCAGTTGGGCAGCTTGAAGCGTTGCGCAAAAAAGAGGTTCTGGCAGGTAGCCGGCTGCCCTACCGTGCGCTCCTTGATGAAAATGTCATGCTGTTGGACGATGGCTCGGTCATGATGGCCCTGCATGTCCCAGGCATCAGCTTTGAAACTGCGGATAGCGCAGAGCTCAATGCGCAAACTGCAACGCGTGAAATTATGTTCCGTAGCGCGCTCGATGCACGGTTCATTTTTTACCATCACATCATTCGTCGCCGTGTTGATGTCGGGCTGAACGGCCATTTTCAGGATGTGTTGGCAGGCCATATTGATAAAAAATGGACCCAGCGCCTGTCGCACGGCGCGCTGTTTGTGAATGATCAGTTTGTTACTCTCGTACGTCGGCCCGCACGAGGAAAAGCTGGTTGGCCTGAGCGCGCGGCAAAACTGTTGAAGCGCCGCACCGATGAAACACAAGCCGCAGACCCGAATGATGTCCGCCTGTTACGCGCAGCGATGGGCTCTGTTCAAGCAGCGTTAAGTGGCTACGGAGCAAGGTTGCTCGGGCATTATGAGGGTCGGACAGGCCCTTGCTCAGAGCTGCTGGAACTTTTGTCTGCTCTGTATAATGGCGAAATGCGGCCCGTGCGCTGCCCTGGGCCAGACACACGTTTGGGCGATATGCTGCCTTATCATCGTATTAGCTTTGGGCCGGATGCGCTAGAACTTCGGGGCGCCGGACGCCCGCATTTTGGCGCGCTTATCAGCCTGAAGGATTATCCTGACAGCACATCTCCGGGCTTTACGGATCATCTGCTGCGGCTGCCCTATGAAATGGTATTAACCGAGAGCTTTGCTCCAAGCGATCGCCAAGTTGCGCGTGAGCGGATTGACTTATCAATCCGGCGATTACGTGCGGCAGATGAAGAAGCACAGGCAGAGCGTCGGGAAATGCAAAATGCGCGCGACGCGTTAGGCGTTGGCGCTGTCGCGTTTGGAGATCATCATTTATCGCTGCTTGTCCGGCACGATAATTTGGCGGAACTCGATGAAGCAACAGCTGCCTGCGCAGCTGCCATGGCAGATGCAGGCGCCATTGCGGTGCGCGAAGACATTAATCTTGAACCCGGCTTTTGGGGCCAGTTTCCTGGTAACGAGAATTTTCTGGTCAGACGTGCGATGATTTCCAGTGCAAATATGGCCTGCTTTGCCTCTTTGCATGGCTTTAGCATGGGCCAGGCTTATGGAAATCATTGGGGCGAGGCAGTTACCTTGCTCCAAACGACAAGTGCGACGCCCTTTTTCTTCAACTTCCACCATGGCGACCTTGGCAACTTCAGCGTTATCGGCCCATCGGGATCGGGCAAGACAGTCGTCATGAATTTTCTTGCGGCCCAAGCGCAAAAATTCTCCCCTCGCACCATTTTGTTCGACAAGGATCGCGGCGCTGAAGTGTTCGTCCGCGGCATTGATGGCGTGTACAGCCGGATCTCTGCCGGAGAACCAAGCGGCTTTAACCCCTTAGCGTTGGAGGATACGCCCGTTAATCGGGCCTTTTTGCGCGACTGGCTGGGCGTTTTATTGGCCGCCGATGGACCAGAGGAACAGGCCATCATCGCAGCCGCGGTAGACGCGGCATATGTAAATGATCCTGCCTTGCGGCGTTTAACCAATTTTCGTGAATTGTTGTCGGGCCGAAAGCGGCCCGAACCGGGCGATTTGGCAAGCCGCCTAGAGGCTTGGATTGGATCAGGCGAATATGGCTGGCTGTTCGACAACGAGATTGATCGGTTAGATCTATCGAGCAAGACCTTAGGTTTTGACATGACCGCCTTGCTCGAGACGCCTCGCCTGCGCACACCCACGATGATGTATCTCTTCCACCGCATTGAAGAGCGGCTCGATGGGCAGCCCACACTCATCTTGATTGATGAAGGCTGGAAAGCCCTAGATGACGAAGTGTTTGCTGCGCGGATCCGAGATTGGTTGAAAACGCTACGCAAGCGCAATGCGCTGGTCGGCTTTGCCACCCAATCGGCACGCGATGCTCTCGACAGTCGCATTTCCTCTGCCTTGGTCGAACAGACAGCAACAATGATCTTTATGCCCAATGCGCGCGCGCGCAGTGAAGATTATTGTGAGGGCTTTGGACTTACCGAGCATGAACTGGATGTCGTCCGCACTCTGCCTGCACACAGCCGGTGCTTTTTGATCCGACAACCCAATGCCTCCGTGGTCGTTCGGCTTGATCTTTCTGGCATGCCGGAAATTCTCACAATCCTGTCAGGTCGCGAATCAATTGTGCGGCGGCTGGATGGCATTCGTGCAGAAGTTGGCGACGCTCCAGCGGCTTGGTTTGAAATGCTGACTGGGGCTGCTTGGCCCGGCCATAGCGCAGCCAAGATCGGCGAGATGGCTGAGACCATATCATGACAAGCCAATGCACCCAGATTGTCGCCGGCGCGTCAGATGGCATTTTGCCCGCACTGCGGGCTGTGGACTGCTTGGCAAATGCAACAACGTCCGCAGCGTTTGACAGACTTTTCGGCGGGCAGGGCATTTTGTTGCCTGCACTGACCATTCTTCTCACGCTGTATATTGCCTTTTTCGCAATCTCGTTGCTGACGGGCAGAAGCCAGCTTGGCATATCCACGCTCACCCCCCGCATGATGACTTTGGGGCTGGTCCTTACCTTTGCAACAAGTTGGGTTGCCTACCAGAATGTAGTCTGGTCACTGGCAACAGCAGGGCCCGATCAGCTTGCCGGGATCATTATGGGAACACGCGGGTCCGCCACAGAAATTTTCGCGACCAGAATTGATCTGATTTTGCGTGTCATTTCAGACGTTGCCCTCACGGCTTCTGGCACAGCAGAGGGCGCTGCGCGATCAGCAGCGGCAGGCAGCTTCTCGCCGGGCAATTTGATGTGGCTCGGGGCACTATTGCTGTTGCTTGGAACAGTTGGAATTCTTGTCACAACGCGGATTGCGCTGGCGGTCCTTTTGGCCGTCGGCCCTGTTTTTGTTCTCTTTGCGCTGTTTCCTGGCACGCGCGGCTTATTCGCTGGCTGGTTGCGTGCAATCATTCTGACAGCCATGACCCCTTTGTTTGTCATTGTCGGCGGAGGGCTCATGCTTGAGCTATTAATCCCGGTTGTTAATGGCTTGGTAGATGCGGACGGCATAAGTGGACGGGCCGTATTGGCGCTTTTCCTGATTTCGGCTGTGCATGTCGCCTTGATGGTCATGGCATTTCGTATTGCCTCGACGCTTGTCTCGGGTTGGACAGTCTTTGGCCTAGCGCAGCCCCCGCAGGAGACGCTGCGCGCGAGCCCAGCCGTGATATTCCCATCGACAAATCTGCTGTCACCTGATGGCGCGATAGGAAGCACCTCCAGCGCAGGAGCCAGTCGTGGGCCGATCATGCGGCCCATTATGGCCGTAACAGGCGAACCATCGCCCAGCTCCGCAATGAACGCCGCCCCCGCCCGAGCCCAAATTGAAATTTCTAATCCCATCTCGCCTGCCAGCTCGGCCATGCCCGGGCGTACGCGGGGCATTGGCAGCCGCTTTCAATCCTCATCTGTCCGAACGAAAGACCTGTTGAAATGACGCGATCCTGTGCGTTCCCCCTCATTCTTGCGCTCGCATTGGCGACACCCAGCGGGGCCACAGAACCGCGACTTGTGACGCACGTGTATCGCGCGGGTGAAATCATCCGGATTGATGCACGGCTCGGCGTTCAGGCAGTCATTACATTTGGCGAGACAGAGCTGATTGAAAATGTGGCTATTGGCGATTCCGCAAACTGGCAGATAACGCCCAATAAACGGGCCAATCTTCTCTTTGTAAAACCGCTTGCCGCAAAGTCACAAACGAACCTCACCGTGGTGACGGATCGGCACACCTACTTCTTTGACCTGGTGGCAACATCATCGCGGGCTCCGCTGTACCAGCTGCGCTTTACATATCCCGACGAGCCCCGACCCACACAAGCCAGCAGCCCGCCGGCCCTCACAGCAGAGGAAAGTGCCATCGCGCTTGGCAATCCGGGGGATTTGCCGGTTGATCCTGCAAAATTGAATTTTGGCTGGAAGGTGTCGGGTGCATCGCGATTACTGCCGGCAAAAATCTATGATGATGGACGTGCCACTTACTTGAGCTGGGCTGCCAAAGACTCAATCCCTGCGCTTTTCGTCATGGATGAAAAGGGAGCCGAAGGTCCGGTCAACTATGCCGTGCGCGGCGAGATGATTGTTGTTGATGGTGTCCCGTCAGAGTTGGTTCTGCGCTCAGGGCGTAACAAAGCGGTGCTCACGCATAGTCCCCCAACACCCGCTGCCAATCGCGCCAGCCCAACACCGGTTGAAGAAAAGAAGTAAGCCATGGCAGAAAAATCACATTCGCCTATTTTGATGGATCGTGGTGAAGATGATCCGCGTGATGGGCCTGTGGACCAGAATGTCCTTGCCACGCGCAGTCACCTCCCGTTGGTGGCACAACGCAGTTCGGCCCGAGATATTGGCATTATTTTGGGTGGATTCACCTTTGTTGGCCTGATTGGCGCCCTGACCTTTTCAAACCTCCAAGACGCGCGCACAGTTGGGGCCAACACCCCTGCACAAACCAAAAATGCTGGGCCGACGGCTGCCACAACAGACATTGCGCCTGCAGTGCCCGCAGCAGCCATTACACCCTTGCCGGCCGAGGGCGCGGCTGCAGCGCAACCAGTGCCAGCCGCGATACCTAATACCACACCCTTGCCAGCTCAGCCCGTGTCGGCCAACCCCAATAGTTCAGCCACTATCTTGTTCGATGCCAGCGCTTTGCCTACTGCAGCAATGGGCGACAAGCCGGCTACGGCCTCAGCTGGTGGCCCGGCCAATAGCGCCAACGGCAATGATGATTTTGCCAGCCGCGTTTCTGATACCTCAGGCAGCAAAGCTGTGGCCACTGCCGGAATGGATCCGAAGACAACAGTGACACAAGGCACGCTTATTCCCGCCGTTCTCGAGACGGCAATTAATACGGATGTGCCCGGCTATGTGCGTGCAGTCGTCTCTTCCGATGTTCGGTCATTCGATGGCACGCGTGTCCTAATCCCACGTTCTTCCCGGTTGATTGGGCAATATCGCAGCGGGCTTCAGGCGGGACAAAAGCGCGCTTATGTGATTTGGACGCGTCTTATTCGGCCGGATGGCGTCTCAGTGAATATTGGCTCTCCTGCAGTCGGGTTTTCCGGAGAAACGGGGCTGGACGGGAAGGTGCAAACTCATTTCTTTGAACGCTTCGGGTCAGCGATGCTTTTATCCGTCATTGGCGGCCTGTCAGCCATTGGCGGCAATTCAGGTGTGGTCATCGCAAATAGCGGTCAATCAGCAGCAGCAGCAGCAATCGGACAAACAGCGCAGATCGGACCTACTGTGCGCGTCAGACTGGGCGCCCCCATTCGTGTTTTCACAGCGCGTGACTTGGATTTTTCAAAAGTAACGACGCAATGAGCATCCCGTCCCAGTCTTCTGCAATCGATCAGGGGCGAGACGAGCCATTGCCGCTCCGCAGCGTCTATCTAGACGCATATCTCAAGCCATTAAAGATGTGGCTGGAGCGGGAAACCGTGACTGAGATTCTTGTGAACCGGCCTGGCGAGGTCTGGATTGAAGACGCCTCAGAAGCGGGTATGAAATGCATCCGAACGCCCGAGATTGACGACACTTTGCTGCAGAGGCTGGCCGAACAGGTGGCGCGGCTGAGCCACCAAGGCATTAATCGCGAGCATCCCCTTTTGTCTGCAACACTCCCCGATGGGGCACGGATCCAATTATGCGGCCCGCCTGCCACACGTCGGCATTGGGCTATGGCTGTTCGACGTCATCGCCTCGTCGATCTAACGCTTGATGCCTATGACCGTGGGCCGCTGGCAGCGGCTCAACCGCACCGAAAAATAGACGCGCAAAAAGAACCGATTGCCTATTTGCGAGAGGCCATAAAGGATAAGCGCACAATTCTTGTGGCTGGCGGGACATCGACCGGCAAAACAACTTTTCTCAATGCGATGCTTCGCGAAATTCCAGCCGGAGAACGTGTGGTATTAGTTGAGGATACGGCCGAACTTCGGTTGCCCAGCCTAAATGGTGTTGGGCTAATTGCGGTTAAGGGCGAGTTGGGCGAGGCCAAAGTCTCTGCCAATGATTTGCTGCAAGCTGCCCTGCGTCTGCGGCCTGATCGCATTGTCCTTGGGGAACTGCGTGGCACCGAAACTGTCAGCTTCTTGCGCGCCATTAACACCGGACACCCCGGTTCCTTTTCTACAGTCCATGCCAATAGCCCCAGGGGGGCTTTAGATCAGATTGGTCTTATGGCCATGCAGAGTGGAATTGGTCTCACACGAAGTGAAACCTTGGACTACGCAGCCTCAGTTATTGACGTTGTCGTCCAACTTGACCGCATTGATGGAAAGCGCGGTATCGCGGCGCTGGCCGAGGCGCGCGATCTCATCTGAGTGAGCTGGTCTCACACAGTCACACATCCTGATCGAGGACGTAGCCCTGCTTACGCACGGCTCTGATTGGAAGTCTTGCACCATTGAAGGACATAAGCCGGCGAAGTCGGTTGACCCATATATCAATAGTCCTTTCATTCATGTTCCCCTGGCTTCTACCGAGTGCCCCGATGAACTCCGATCGAGGAATAACCCTTCCTTGATTTTGTAGGAAGTAAACTAAGATCTTAAATTCAGTTGGTGCTAATTGAACGGGCATTTTATCAACTCGAACAAGATGCGCAGGAACATCAACAGTTAAGGCGCCAAGAGTGAAGCGAATAGGGCCTGAAGCTTCGAACCCGGGAGCACTCTCGATTTGGTCTATGATCCGTTGCGCATCCAACGGACCCCGCAGAATATCGATCCCAATGGTTTGAAGATGAGAACCATGGTGGGCTAATGCTTCGGCGCTTAGCGCAACATTTAGATTCAATGTCTCTGTCTTATCTCGCTGACGAAGCATTCTACACAAGTTCAAAATAAAGACGCCATCTGCATCCCACTCAAAGAAGGCCCAACTATTGGGAGAATGTCCATGTCTAATGGCTGTTTAGACAGCGCGAAAAAATCCCAGAAAGGTCGCTTTTTGAGCAAATCTATAAGCATTTGCGGATGAGGCTCAAAAACAAAGACAGTTGTCGTTATCTATCGCTCAATTGCTGTCCCTCGCCGTTGGTAAGTAATATGCAGCGTTTGCGACACTTCAATGAAACGCAAAGGATTTTGAGCTCAGATAGCCTGCATGGGAATCGCTCCAACACGTCAAGTGCTGCAGAACCAATCCAGAGATTGGCTGCGCCATGTGTCAGGGGCCATTTAGGCTTATGAGAGGAAGCCGAGATTTAGCCCCTGCGGCGAGCCGGCAAAATTTGCAATATTCGGCAGAACTAGAGACAAGTCTGACGCACTGACACCAAACCAAGTTGCAAGTGTAGCGGCATACTGATCGACGGACGTTGTGGGTATGAGGCGGCCCTGCCCGATATCGTCTGGGCCATTATGCGCCAATACGGGGTTAACTCCATAATACCGGCGGCCCTTTACCGCTCCCCCCAACACAAAATGCATGCTACCCCATCCATGGTCAGATCCATCATTATTGGCAGTCAGTGCACGACCAAAATCTGAAGCCGTAAAGGTGGTTACTTGGTTGGAAACCCCTAATTCTACGGTGGCATCATAAAAAGCGCGCAGCGCATCCCCCAAATTGGCCATTAACAGCGGATGCAGTGTTCCAAGGTTATCGTGTGTATCAAACCTCCCCGTCGACACAAAAAAGACTTGGCGTTTGACGCCAAGTTGCTGGCTGACAGCTATCTGGCTCGCAACTGCCTTTAACTGAGCGCCAAGGGAACTTTGAGGGTCAGCTGCGGGTGGAAAGGGCGTGGCCAACTGCGGCGCGGCTGCCAGCGCAGAGGTGACCTGACTGTGCAGCGCCAAGGCCCGACTGCCAATATTACCCAGTGCCGATGAGAACATGTGGCTGCCATTCACCGTGCCGCCAACCAAGGACTGTAGCAAATTGGCAGCCGCGGCAGAGCCTTGCAGGCTTGTTCGGGCATTCAGCGCAATGGGCCCTGAAGGCGTGATCGAATATTGAACAGCTGACTTGCCGGTAAGAAAAACAGCGTTGCCCGCCAAGTTAACACATGTGAGCGCGGCAGTGCCGTTGCCAGCTTGAAACAAATCTCCAATGCGCCCGCCCCAGCCTGAGGGCGCACCCTCTGCTCCCGAGGACTGCCAGAAGCTTTGCTGATCATTATGGCTGAGCAATTTGGGCGGCAGGCGCACACTTCGCGCCTGATATTGCGCTTTGGTTGTGGGCTGCACCAAGGTGCCCACATTGAGCAGGACTGCCATTTTGCCCGCGTCAAAAATGGGCATGAGTTTGGTTAATCCCGGCGACAGTGCATATTGCGCCCCAGAGGGCAGGGGCGTTGTTGGGTCCAGGACTGTGGCGCCGAGCCCCGCCTGTGAATAAGCTAAACTGCTGCGCAGCGATTTATAGACGGCGTATTGGTTGGCATCATACGGCACAAGGGAGTTCGCGTAATCATTGCCGCCATACAGAAACACGCAGACCAAAGCCTTGTAATCACTGGCGGTAGCAGCAGCAGCTTCTCCCATCGCCGCAAGGTTCAAGACAAAAGGCGATGCTGAGCCGGCCATAGAAAGAAGTGAAGCTCGCTTGATAAAGGCGCGGCGAGATTGATCGTCTGTCATCACAAAATCCTTATCTGTTCAGCGCACGATCAAAAATTCTGGGCTGGCCATAACAAACAAAATGGCAGCGTAGATGCGGTTGTTGATACCAGTGGTCGTCGTGACGCCAATTGTATCCAGCGCGGCTTTCATCTGAGTCAGCGTGGCCACACTGATTTGATTAGCGGCAAGAATAAGGTTCAGCTCGTCCAGCAGTTTCTGGCTATCTGCGGCCAACGCGGTCAGCGGGGTGTAATCAGCTTTGGCATCGCCTGCACCTGAGGTGATGAGCGTTTGCATATAATTCACATAGGCAATGACCGAGGGCTCATTGGCAATTTGGAATTCCGGCGCAACGAGGCCGGCATTCGCAATCGCGGTTCCAGGAGGCGTATATCCGGGGCGAAACCAGTTAAACACCGACGGCGCACGGCCTGGGCTTTGGCCGAGCCGGTTGGCGCTGGAAGAGAGGTTTCCAAAAGGCCATTGCTTGCTTGGTGATGTCACGCTGAATGCGCGAGCCCATTGCAGGAGCCGCAAAACTGGCTCTCGCAGCTTGCCGAAGCTTGTCGAATTAACTTGGGCATCATCCCGCGCGTCCACGTCCGTTAAGATCGCTCGGAGAACCGCCTTCATATCGCCCCGAACACCAGCGCCATTATTCGCAAAGACCGAGGCGACCCGATTGACATAGGCGGGAGAGGGGTTGGACGTCACCAGCCTTTGGATCAGCTGCTTGCTTACAAAAGGGGGCGTATTTTTATGATTGAACAAACCATCAAGAAGAATTTTCCGAGCTGCCGCACCATCGATACCTGCCGGAATGGAAATGGCGCCGTTTAACAGGCTTGATTCTCCCATTTCATGCGTGGTCGGCGAGACCAGCATGGGCAGACGCATTCGAGCCGGACTCGTATTATCCGCATTGGCATACCCATAACCAGTCCACACCCGCGCGGCTTGGCTGACATCCGCCTGACTATAGGTCGCGACAGGAAGGCCTCCGGACAAGACTTCAGTCCCATCCATATTCAATTCATACAGGCCAATGGTGAAGAGCTGCATTAATTCGCGCGCATAATTCTCATCTGGAATAGCACCTGTTGAGGGATTGGCCTTCACATTTCCCAAAAAAGTAAGAAAATTCCCCATTGCAACACTGGTGGACACAGCCTCCATGATGTCGCGATAATTGCCAAAGGCATTATCCCAAAGGGCATCCAGATAAGCCGCCATCACAAAGGGACGCCAGCTGACCGTAAGGCCATCAATGCCAACAACCCAGAGATTTAAAAGTGCAAGGCCGGTGCGTTGACGTAGCAAATCATTGCTGCTCATCAATTGCGACCACATCATCGGATCAAAGCCGTTAAAGCTGGTTATGTTGGCCGGTGCATCAAAGCCGCCGGCAATGAGGAAGTCCCAAAATTTTTGAGGCCGCGGGAGCGCGAATTGTGCATTTAACCAACCATCAATGCCCGTTAATCGTACCTCTGCAACGTCGGCTTTGGTATAGCCAATGGCAGCCTGCGCAAGAAAGCGCGCCGCTTGGGAGTCCGTGAGGCCTGGTTTAGGCGCGACAATCGCTGCCGCCGTGCTTTGCACCCCTTCACCGCATCCGCTTAAGAGCGCCGTCCCTGCCAAAAGGCCTGTGGGTGCAAGCCCAGCTAAGGGCGCAGAGGTTGATACAGGGTCTTCGACACCAGCCCCTGACGCTGTTTCCGCGACCAAAGAGTGATGATACGGGTCTGCTCTATCCAAAATAATGCCCCCTCTCCCCACGAGAGTAGTTCATCAAAATTAAGGCTTGGTCCAGCCCTTTTGTCCTGATTGGATTTAATGATCGCACAGGCTGGGTAGACCGGCGTTCGCTGACGCATTTGCTCCGTCAAAAAACTGTCTTGGAGTTGGCATATCTGCATCACATGATCGATCAGGCTCGCCGCGTTCAAACAATGGGTAATTTGCAGTTGCCCGCTTCTATTGCTTTGCAAAGTGCGAGATTTGCTCGGGCGCTTTTGGCTATGCACCTGTTCGCAATTCTTGCAGGACTATGGCTCATCTTCCCCCAAACATTAGGCCGGAAATTTCCGTTCATTGCCTTTTCGGTTCTTCTGTGGGGCTTTGGCATTCGCGTTGGACGGTGTGGAGTCTTGTCGAAGGAAGGCGATTTATTCGTTTCCAATCATGTCAGTTGGACTGACATTCCTGTCTTGGGCGTGACGATCGGGGCGGGCTTTGTGGCGAAGAGTGACATAGAAAAATGGCCGTTCCTTGGTCGGCTTACGGAGCGATATGGTTGCCTGTTTGTCTCACGCGAGCAGCGTGCCACAGTGCGCGTTCAAGCCGACGCCCTAAAGACGCTTTTGACGCAGCGTAACATCATCCTCTTCCCGGAAGGGACAACGGGCAATGGACAGCAGCTTCTGCCATTTCGCTCTAGCCTGATTGGTGCCGTGGCGAATGGGCGCGGCCGCATTGTCCCAATTACCCTGGCCTACCGGTGGGCGAATGGCGCGCCCTTGGGGACTGCGGGCTGGGATATGTTTGCCTGGGTGGGCGATGCCGACTTGCTGACACATGCCATGCGGCTTGCCCTTGCGCCCCCCATTTACGTGGAGGTGAATATCGGCGATCCAATTGAAAGCCATTGCCGCAAGCAGCTGGCCCTAGACGCTTATAACGCCATTTCTCGCACTTTAGCCTCGAGCGAACATCCCTAGGCAGCAGCACTAAATTTGGTGAGATAGCGGCCAATCATCTGCGCAACGGGCAGAACAATGCACACGTCAATGGTGTTGAAGGCATGATCTACATAGGCGCCTTCGCCAATCATCGCACCTGTGCGGAGATAGCCTTTCACAAGAGGCGGGAGCGTCATCAAAGCACGGCGCTCATCATAGCTTCCAATCGGCAATAAATCCGTTTTGATAACATCGGCCCCAATGGCCCGTGGACGATACCCATGCGGCGCCAAATGCTTGTGCGTCAGATAAGAGAGGCCGAGCGCATGTTCCTGCGGATCTGTTCCGTGAAAGGAGGCGCACCCCAGCATCAATCGAATATTATGTGTGGCAACATAATCAGCAATACCGCGCCAGAGCAGCGCAATCGTGCCGCTGGTTCGATAGGCTGGCAAAACGCAGGACCGGCCAAGCTCGAGCACTTGACCAGCTACACCGCTCGCACCGAGCACGTCGGACAAGTCAAATTCTTGAGCCGAATAAAAGCTTTGTCCTTGCAGGAGACGGTCTTGGCGGAGCAGGCGATAGGTGCCCACAATTTTGGACTCTTGGGCTGCCATGTCATCAATCACAAGCAGGTGATCGCACAAATCATCATAGGCATCGCAATCAAGACCTACGCTCGTGCCCGAGGGAGGGTGTGCGCCCATTTCCTCGTAGAAAACGTGCCATCGTAATTGTTGGGCCGCGCGAACATCTTGTTCCGAGGCGGCGAGGCGGACGGATAATTTTCTGGAGCTCACCAAGCTGTGCTGCATCTCCCTCTCCCTTCTGAAGCCCAATTTACTGGAGAGATGTGACGCTGGGCCGACACTGATGTGACGCACGAATGACAGGCGTTACTCTGCCGCAATTAGGGCGCGACTGCCGCATTGCAGAGCTTCAAATAATGCGGACTCGAATTGGCGGGCGCTTGCCTGCCAGCTAAATGCCTGGCCAAGCACTGCCGCATCCACGCGACGTACCCTAAGTGCGCGGTTGATTGCGCGGTCCAAATTATCATCCACGGCTCCGGCAATATTGCACATGCGATGAATGGTGCCGCGACCATCAGCCCCCAATATGTCCAAGGGCCCCGCTACCGGAAAGGCCGCGACTGGAATGCCACAGGCGAGGGCCTCGATCACGACTAAGCCGAAAGTGTCGGTAAGACTGGGAAACACAAATACATCCGCTGCCGCATACGCGCTTGCCAGCTCTGCGCCTGACAAGGCCCCTAGGAACACGGCATCAGGAAAACGCTTTGCCAGCATTTTTCTGGCAGGGCCGTCTCCCACAACAACCCGCGTGCCGGGGCCTGTGCCTCCCAAAAATGCCTCTAGGTTCTTTTCAACTGCGACACGCCCGACATTGAGAAGGATTGGTTTTGGCAAATTTGCTAGGCGCGGATGAGGGGCAAGCCTGGGTCGGAAAATCTGCGGATCAATGCCGCGCGACCACTGCCGACTATGCGGAATCCCGCGCACAGCCAATTCTGCCTGCAGGCTTGGTGTCGCTGTCAGTACGGCTTTTGAGGGGGCATGAAAGCGTTGAAGAATTGGCCAGAAATGCTTTGAGTCAAGACCTGTGCGCACCGCGAGATAGTCTGGAAAGCGTGTATGGAACGCAGTCGTAAACGGCAGATTTTCGGTCAAGCACCAACGACGCGAGGCCCAGCCAATTGGGCCTTCTGTCGCGATATGAACAATATCAGGCGCAAAGTTTTGCAACTTTGCTCGGACACCTGTGCCCGCCAGCATAGCCAAACGGATTTCATCATAGCCCGGACAGGGAATGTTCGCGAACTGATCTGGCGAAATGACCATGACCTCATGACCGAATTCTCTCAGCCAATGGACAGTCTCGGTTAGGGTTCGGACGACGCCATTAATCTGCGGCGCCCAAGCATCCGTGGCGAGCGCGATCTTCAAGCGACCAAAGCCTTTACGTTAACGACACGGGCCTGTGTGCGAAGATGCTCCGCCCAATCAAGGAGCCGCATGTGGCCGCTATAATCCTCAACCAGCGCCGTGCAGCTTTCAACCCAATCGCCATCATTATAATAGATAATGCCGCCTATTTCCCGAATCTCAGCGCTATGGATATGACCACACACCACGCCATCTACGCCCCTGAGCACAGCTTCGCGGGCGACGACCGTTTCATATTCCGTAATGAACTGAACGGCGTTTTTGACTTTCTTCTTTAACCGGGCGGACAGCGACCAATAAGGTAATTGCAATCGCCGCCTGATCGCGTTGAGCCATTGGTTAAGCTTCAGCAAAATCGTGTAGGCTTGATCCCCAATATAAGCCAGCCACCGTGCATAGATGATGACGCCGTCGAACATGTCACCATGCACCACCATAAGACGCCGCCCATCTGCCGTCTCATGCACGGCATCCATCGCGATTTCGACGCCGCCAAAAGTAAGCCCGACAAAGTCGCGCATCATTTCATCATGGTTGCCGGGAATATAAATGACACGCGTGCCTTTCCGAGCAAGCTTCAGAACGCGGCGCACTACTTCATTGTGAGAAGCTGGCCAAAACCAGCCTTTGCGTAAACGCCAACCATCAATGATATCCCCAACGAGATAGAGCGTTTCGCATTCAATAGAATGCAGAAAATCGACCAGCATCTCGGCATTGCAGCCCGCCGTTCCAAGATGAATATCGGAAATCCAAATCGTGCGGAAACGCTGTTTGGGCGTGAAGCTTCTGGGCTCCGGCTCATGGAACCAGCTCGGCACAAAGCCCGGCCCCATCAGCGTGCTGTCTCTTGACGTATCAAGCGTTTGTTTCATTCACCGCCCCCGGTTGTGATCCATGAGTGTGACAAAGCACAAAGCTGTGACAACGCCATGGCTTAGGCGTTACAGTTTAGGGACGGTCTTCCACATCGAGTGCTGGCAATTCCGCTGTCGGAAGGCGTGCACGCATCACCGATGCCAGAGTGGGCGCGATCATCCGCATATCAATCACGCCTAGGCTCTTACCCTTTGAAATTCCCTCGCCCATCAGCAGAAAGGCTGCCTCCATGCCTCGTGCATCAGGCATATAGCCGTGCATCCCGGCATAGCTTGGTTTTGAAATAAGGGGGGCTGCCGCGCCCTTAAACCCGCCCGCAACCGTGCCGGGAGCAAAGGCAACATAAAAGTCTGCCGCCGGATTACCGCCCTTAGACTTGATCTTTGCTCGATCGAGGACCGCATCGATCTTGAGGTCAGGCTTGGCCTGCAACCCATCAAGCAGCAAGGCTACTTCCTGAGTGAGTGCAGGATCTGTCCGATTGGCCAAGACAATCGCTGCCGAGCCCCCAGAAACCCAAGGCATGGCGCGCCATGCGGCAATCTTACCATTGCCATCCAGCGTAATTAGACCAGCGTCAATAAAGGCACGGAACAGATTGATCTCGGTATCGATGGCCGCGAAACCATGATCAGAGGCCACAGCAATAACAGTGTCAGGCCGCGCTGCCTGTGCCGTCGATACAAGCTGGCCAATAAGTGTATCAAGCCGCTCCAGCACAGCCCGTGAAGAGGGACTATCTGGACCCGCCAGATGTTGCTCATGGTCCAGCGCCGTCAAATAGACTGTCATGAATTCTGGGCGGTGCCGCTTGATCAATTTTACGGCAAAGGCCGCGCGATTTTCATCAGCTTCAATGCTCTCGTCAATGCCGGCCGCATAGACGGATCCGTCTTCCTCCAACTCTTTGAGGAGGTTTGGTGTTGCAAGCGCGGCCAAAAGCTTGGCGTCATCACCATGACCGGTGCGCCAAATTTGCGGCAAGTTCCAATAAATGGATTTGGCACCAACGCTAACAGGCCAATGAACATTCGCAGTTGTCATTCCGGCTTTGAATGCGGCGTCCCATAGCGTTTCGACTTTGATATCGCTGGCATACCAATACCAGCCGCCCTGGTTGATCTGATGCGGGTCAAAGCTCGTATTCCCGTAAATGCCATGTTTGGCTGGAGCCGCGCCTGTAATCAGCGTCGCATGGCTGGGATAGGTAACGGTTGGCAAAACGCCCTTCACCCCAATCGCCCAGCTGCCCTGATCAACAAAACGCCTTAAGTTCGGCAGCTTAAGGCCTTTTTTGTCTGCTTCCAAAACATCGGCCGGTCGCAGGCCATCAATCGAAACGAGCAGAACTGGCGCACCCCAGGCTGCCCCCGCTTGGGAGGACATAAGGGCGACAGCAAATGCGGTGCGCCAGCCCCTCATCAGAAGCCGACCTTCACGGAGAAGAAGATCTGCTGCGGAGCACCGGCAAGCAGCGTCATGTTATCGCCGCTATTGCCAAAGCCATTGGAGCCAATTGTTGAGACATATTTCTTATCGAAAAGGTTGGTCGCGTTGAGTTGCAACTCAATGGGCTGAGACAGACCAGCATCGGCCCGATAGCCAAGTGTCGCATCCACTAAAGCGCGGCCGGGAACCGATTTGTCATTTGTGTACGTGAAGAAGCGTTCCGACATATAATTGACACCCACGCGCCCAAAAAGATGCTCGCTGTCATAAGCCAGTTCGCCACGAATAAGATGCTTTGGCGTATCGACAACTGTTTTGCCCTTGGTCGCGGCAAGCACGGCCCCAACGGCGTTCACCACATCATTGCGGTATGTCGTATCGTTGTAGCTATAGGATGCAAACAGGCTCAGCCCGCCACCAAGGCGGAGATCACCAGCCGCTTCAAAACCAATTGCGCGAACATCACCAACATTCTGAAGAACCGCCGGATTGCCGACAATCCCGGCGCCTGTTGAAATGCCCAGCAAGCGATTGCGGAAGTTGACGTAGTAAAGGCCAACTGTACCGTTAAACTGGCTGTCATTATAGCGAGCGCCCAGTTCGTAAGTGTCGGATTGTTCAGGCTTTAGCGTTCCTTTGATGGCATCAAAGCCTGCCTGAGTTGTCGAGAACGGACCACTGGTCGTCGACGACGTAAAGGCCCGCGTCACCTGGGTGAAGCCACCAAAAATTTCGGTATTGGCGCTGAGCTTATAGGCGGCCCCAACATGCGGCTGGAACCAATCCCGCGTCTCAATTTTGCCTGCTGCGCGCCCGCCAGCAATGACTGGGTCCGACTGGTTCTCAACTTGGAAACCCTTCCAGCCGAGATTGATGGTCGCATCGCCAATGCTGATTTTGTCTTGGACGAAATATTGCAGCGTATCCGTCGTGAAGTTGAACTCCCATTGAGTGAAGAAGGGGTCCGTCATAAACTTCAGATGATCGCGGCCTGGTGCGGTGCGGCTAGCATAAGCGTAAAAGCGGCGCGCTTGGTTGAATTTGTTATTTTCATACCACAGCCCGACAGTCACATTGTGATCGGCGATCTGCCCAGCAACGCTGCCAAAAACGCCCTTACGCTTCAGATCATATTCGGTGGTGCGTACGGACATGGGGACGCCGGTCGGGCTGTTTACATAGGGCGTGCCCCATGTCCCTTGGCCGTCATTCTCATGATAATAGCCTTTGATCTTTGCCGTAATGGCCGAGCCAATGGGAGCAGTGAGGCCAAGGGCGGCAATGGTGTCCTTACGCAGGCCAGATGCGTCATAATAGGCATCGTCGGCAGAGGTAATGGGCGCAGGATAGAGTTTGCCTGCGGCTGCATTGAGAGGGGCTGTCCCTGTGTCACCGCGATTAGCTGCAATATCGGCAACCAGAATGGCTTTTCCGTAGCTTGCGGGGCCGAAATTATCCCAATTATAGCCGAGGCGATTGATCATCTCCAAAGAGAGATCCTGATAATCTTGTTCAGCACGATCAGAGTAGCTCAGATAGGCGTCAAGCGCTGCATCACCAAGAGGAAGAACACCCTTGGCGTTGACCATCATGGTCTTTTGTTCGCCATCACCCTTCCACTTATCAGTGGTGTGATATTGTCCTGACAAAAGGACGCGCGCGCCGTCTTTGCGGCCCAAACCAAGCCGGGTGAAGCTGCGCATTGTGTTTTCAGAACCATAAGTGAGGTTCGCATCAAAACCGAGGGTGTCGGCAGGATCAAGTGACAGAAACTCGAGTGTGCCGCCCAAGTTATTGGTTGATTGCGTGCCGATGGAACCCGCACCTTGCGAAACGCGCGTCACGCCAATATTTTCGGAGGAAATGGCGCGAGACACGTGCAAACCATTGTTGTTGCCATAGGTCATATCACCCAGAGGAATACCGTCCAGCGTGAAGCCAAGCTGGTTTTGGTTAAAACCGCGGATGGTGACGCGTGTCGACCATTCATAATTGCCAAATGGATCGGCTGATTGAAAGTTAACGCTCGGCAGCTTTTCAATGGCCTTTAATGGGCTGGTGCCGGCAGCGAGGATCGTCAAATCTTCATTTGACAATTCTTGCACCTGTCGGGTTTCGCCGCGGCCAATGACGATGATCTCCGAAGCCTCTGCCGCTTGCGGCGCGTCAGCTTCTGCCATCTGTGCATGGGCGGGTAGTGCGATAAAGGCTGTGCTCGCAAACAAGAGCGGAACGATCGAACGCATTTGTGTTTCCCCAGACTGTTTAGGTTCGGGGCTGCAATTAGGAGGGATTCGTGACAGGCGCGTTCCGATTTGGTGACGATCAAATGACATTGATGATTTGCGCCACTCAAACGCGCAATAGGGCCATGACGACCCTTCACTTTTGCAGCGTTGCGATTTGGATAACTATTTCGCTAAAAGCGGTTCATCCCTTCTTTAGATGCTTTTGGGCGCATGCGCAGCAGGCTATTTAGTGAACCACGCCCTCACGACACCCTCTGCGGGCTTATTTCGAATGCTATACGCTAGATTCGGATAGGCGGTTTGCGGCGTGAGGGAATCGGTCACGAAATAATCATTCGCAAAAACGATGAGGTTATTTCGGTTGAGATTTTTTATGTACTCAAGCTGGGCTTGAATGACGATCGCCTGCAAGGAGAAATCGGTCTCAGTGCCCTTTTGTATACACTGCGTATTTGATGTCTGGATATCGTTAATGGCAGCCGTACAGGCCGTCTCTTCCATATACCCCGGAGATGACAAGGCATTGCGTCGGGACTGGATACCAACCGAAACAAAAACTGGTTTCCCATAACTCAGAACCTGCAGGAGGTTGCTGTTGATGACAGTTCTGAAGCCCTCAACGGTTAAGGCATCGCTTTCCGCAAGGGTGAAGTTTTTGTTCCACCACATCCCAGCTTCGAGATAGTCGATAAAGTTCAGATATTCGGGCCCATAAGTAAACCAGTCATTGGACGCGATATATGACTTCCCTTTGAAGATCTGCTTCACAGCTTTAATGAGCGAAAGGTTCTCATTGTAGAAAAGCTGAACGTCGGCATCAGGCTTGTTAGGAGTTTGGTAAAAGACGCAATAATCACATGCCGCATCCCACACATCAGCTCCGATAGATTGATAGAATGCTGCACGTTCCATCATGAACGGCTTAAATGCGGAAAACCATTTTCGGTAGTTGGTCGAATTCGATGCGGGCGTTGGAACAAAATTACCGTTTTTGTCGCTAAAGCCTTGAATCTGATTCCATAGGATTACCTTCAAGCCCGCGGCATGAGCGGCTTCAACAAAGGCGGCAAGATTTGCGTCGGAGAGCGGGCCAAAGCTGTTATCCGCTTTTAAGATGGCATAGCTCCCGTCATCGTTAATCGTTGCCCAATGCCATTGTGTGATCTTCACATAACCCGCTTTGAGACTTGCGATGCGGTTTACTGTCTTTGTGAATTCCCCTTTCAAAGCACCTGCGCCGTTGTTGCAGCCGTTCGGTGCATCGGGTGCGCCCTGCAAAACAAAGCTCGGATTATTGTCCAGCATAATGTCCTTTATCACCACGCCGCGACCAATGCTTGGATCAAAGGATGCCCCAAAAACTTGGGGTAGCGAGCGCCGTCCTATCCAGCTTTGAGGATAGGTCACCACATCAAGATTTAACCTGCAGGGATCAGTGTTGATGTCACGAGAGTTGGCCGTAGCAACCATATAGCCAGCTGGGTATGCCACTGGCGATTTCGTGCTGACTGAATAGGTGGTTGCAGGTTCAACTGAGACCGCAACCTTCGCTGTTGCTGTGCCACCAGGCCCTGTACAGCTTACATCAACATTAATTGAACCTTCAGACGCTTTCTGAACATCTTTCTGGCCAGACGGCCCAACCGCACCTGTTGCGTCGCCAGAAAGCGTGCAGGAGCTTGCAGCGTTAGATGTCCAGCTAATTGTCACGACTTGGTTTACAAGCGCTTTTGCGACATCCGCCTTAATCTCAACAGTCGGTGCCGCACTTGTAACGGTCGTTGAGCTTCCAGAGCCACCTGCTCCGCCCCCACAGGCCGACAAAATAAGAAAAGCAAAAAACGAGGAAAGAGGCGCCCGATTACTTTGCATTTGCCACCTCCAGTTCATCGATAAAAGCTATTTATTTATCATATGCTTTTTGTCTTATTTGAATTTTGAAACGACAATATCGCGCGTAATGCTGAATGCAAGATAAGAAACTCTTGCTGAATTCTCTTCTAGATGAATTGTTTCTTAAGAATGATTTATCAAAAGGTGAGAACGTATTCCTGCATGTCAACTATCAATAGTTTTGAATTTTCCATGCAACAGAAATGTAACCAAACCGCCTCCGAGACGTAACGCTTTCGTTCTAGACGACTCCTTAGCGAAATTCAGATTATTTAGGGGGTCGTATGCGCGCCACATTTTCAGGGCTGCAGGTCCTGAGCTTTAAGAATGTCCTATTGTGCTCTGCCGTTATTGGAACTGGCGTTCTAGGTAATTCGGCCCAAGCGGCTGATGCCGACGTGCAAGAGATTATCGTGACCGGGGCCCGGCCAATTGCAGAGTCGGAAGCAGCGGCCCTCCAAGTGCAAAAGAACGCAGATTCGCTCGTCGCTGTTGCTGCCTCGGACTCAGTTGGCCGATTGCCAGATCAAAACATTGCTCAAGCAGCCGGGCGCCTTCCCGGTGTGGCCGTGGAACGTGACCAGGGTCAGGCGCGCTACATCTCGCTGCGCGGTGCGCCCAATTACTGGACGACATTGTCGTTCGATGGGATCAATGCGGTCAGCCCAGAGGGCCGTGATGCGCGTTTTGATTCCATTCCCTCAGCAATAGCATCGCAGATCATCGTTTCAAAGGCTGTGACGCCGGATATGCCTGGCGAGACGGTTTCGGGCAATGTGAACGTTATCACGCGATCCGCCTTTGATTATTCCGGCCTCCATGTCGCGGGCAAAGCTGGGGCGGGCATGGCTGAACTGGGCGATCGCAAGCAATATGAAGGCTCGCTCGTTGTCTCCGATCGCTTTCAGGCCGGTGAAGGCGAAATCGGGCTGCTGCTCTCTGGCAGCTTTTACGAGCGCGGCATGATCACCGATAATTTTGAGACTGATTATGGGCGGGTGTCCCAAGATCAACGCCCGGGAAACACAACGCGCTTCTGGGCACAGGAAACTGAGAATAAGCTCTATCGATTGACCCGTCGCAATTGGTCAGTGTCGGGACGTTTGGATTGGAAGCCAGATACTGACAACACGCTCTCGCTGCGCTCCGTGTACACCATCTTCAAAGATGATGAAGCGCGGGACAATTATCGTTTCGACCTTGATGATCGGCAGAGCGATTTAGCCGCAACTGCCGACGCCTGCACCATTACAGCAAACACAAGTCCCACAAACACCGGCTATGCCGATGTGTGTATCGGCAACACGCCGTTCCGAGGGACAGTCTATGGGGTCGACATTCGTCAGCGCTCCACATTGCTGCACAGCCTCCAGGCGATGATATAGCGCGAGAAGTCGTCGAGCACCGTGGAGAGATACATCCAGCCCCAGCCAATGATCTTGAAGTAGGTAAAGTCTGTCTGCCACATCTCGTTGGGACGG
>Ga0315906_10000953_pt1 | contig 44080 bp, 31 predicted proteins | sample LakEriMetagenome_4_FD_203526 | JGI IMG/M metagenome (GOLD analysis project Ga0315906, IMG submission 203526) | Freshwater fungal communities from buoy surface, Lake Erie, Ohio, United States - Buoy 2 MA122 | ecosystem: Environmental > Aquatic > Freshwater > Lake > Lake biofilm | place: USA...
GAAGAATTGCAAGCCGCAAGTGTGGCCGCAGGAGCAATTTTGCATTACTTGGAAGAGACGGAGCACAAGGAGGTGCAACACATTTCTTCCATTTCTAGAATACCCGAAGAAAAACACGTGTGGCTGGATAAGTTTACCATTCGAAACCTGGAACTGGTACATCCACAGCACGAAGGGGCTGTGCCCCTAATCCAAATTCTGGATCAGACCCTGACCCCCATGGGGTCAAGAATGATGAAAAAATGGATGGTTTTGCCTTTAAAAGAAAAACAGGCTATAGAAGAAAGGCTCAATGTGGTGGAATTTTTTTACCAGCACCCCGAGCTTTCCGAGGAAATTGAAGGCAGTCTTCGGCACATGGGTGATCTAGAACGCTTGATCTCGAAAGTAGTAGTGGGAAGGGCCAACCCTCGGGAAATAAATCAAATCAAGCGGGCACTTACGGCGCTTTTACCCATAAAAGAAGTGTTGGCCAAGCAGTCCAACGCAACCCTGAAGCGATTGGCAGAACAGCTACATCCCTGCGAGCTTTTGGTTACAAAAATTGACAAGGAATTAAAAGAAGACGCCCCTTTATTGCTCCACCAGGGAGGTGTGATCAAGGACGGGGTAGACGAGGAACTAGACGAGTACCGGGGCCTGGCCAATAAAGGAAAGGATTACCTCATACAAATCCAGCAGAGAGAAGTACAAAACACGGGCATTTCTTCCCTGAAAATTTCTTTCAATAAGGTCTTCGGATACTACTTGGAAGTGACCCATGCGCACAAAGACAAGGTGCCTCAAGAATGGATTAGAAAGCAAACCCTAGTCAATGCGGAGCGATACATTACCCCAGAGCTGAAGGAATACGAAGAAAAAATAATACATGCAGAGGAACGCATGATTGCCCTGGAACACAAATATTTTCAAGCGTTGATCCAGGAAGCTGCAGCGTATGTGGTGCCTATCCAGCAAAATGCCCGGATCTTAGGAAATTTAGACGTGTTACTTTCCTTCGCTAAGGTGGCTTTGAGCAATCGCTATTGCCTCCCCAAGCTGGCGGATAGCGATACGCTTGAAATCAAAGAAGGAAGACATCCGGTCATCGAAAGGCAGTTGGCCGCGGGAGACAACTATGTTCCCAACGACATTTATTTGGATCACGAAAGGCAGCAGATCCTCATCATTACTGGCCCCAACATGGCGGGAAAATCTGCCCTTTTGAGGCAAACGGCCCTGATCGTGTTGATGGCTCAAATGGGAAGCTTTGTGCCAGCTACCTATGCACGAATAGGGCTCATTGATAAAGTATTTACCCGAGTAGGGGCTTCGGACAATCTTTCCAAGGGAGAGTCTACCTTTATGGTAGAAATGACCGAAACGGCCAGCATCCTCAACAACCTATCTGACCGAAGCCTGGTCTTGATGGATGAAATAGGCAGAGGGACTTCTACCTATGATGGAATTTCGATTGCCTGGTCTATTGTGGAATACCTGCACCAGCACCCTAGCGCAAGAGCCAAAACCTTGTTTGCCACGCATTACCACGAGCTCAATCAACTGGCAAGTGATTTTCCGCGGATAAAAAACTTCAATGTTTCGGTCAAAGAAGTGGAAAACAAGGTCATTTTTATGCGCACCTTGAAGGAAGGGGGTAGCGAACATAGTTTTGGGATCCATGTGGCTCAGATGGCGGGCATGCCCAACCCCATTGTGTTGCGAGCTTCAGAAATCATGACCCATTTGGAGAAAGACAAGGCGCTGCAAGAAAAAAAGGACAAACTGAAGGACCTTCCCAAATCCAATGCGCAGCTACATCTTTTTGAAATGGATCCCAAGCTTGCCGAAGCCAAGAAGTTGTTGGAAGAGCTAGACATCAATACCATTTCCCCCATAGAAGCCCTGTTGAAGTTGCACGAGCTCAAGAAAAAAATGGAATGAGTGCGCTGGGGAAGGCAGGGGAAGCCCCTTTTTCTTTAGAAAATTACGGGACTAAAACAGGGCTTCTCGCCTGAATGCACAAAAAATTCTTACTTTTTGCCTTGTAAAAATAGGAACAGCGCGTACATTTGCATCCACCAATTGTCAAAACAAAGGTTTTGATTGTACTTCCTGCGAGAGTAGCTCAGTTGGTAGAGCACGACCTTGCCAAGGTCGGGGTCGCGAGTTCGAATCTCGTCTCTCGCTCTAAAGCCCTTGAAAAAGGGCTTTTTCGTTTCACTAATAACAATTTGCGGTACACGCTCCTGTGAGCAGACGCAAGCCGGGATGGTGGAATAGGTAGACACGCAAGACTTAAAATCTTGTGGCCAAATCGGCCGTGCGGGTTCGATTCCCGCTCCTGGTACACTAGCCCCGTAATGCTGCGGGGCTTTTTATTTTTTCAGGAGGAATGATACAAGAGCTCGTAGTACTCCCTGGCCATGCGGTTGCTATCAAATTGTGTCCGAACTTCCTGCATTCCTGCCTGTACCATGTCTCGCCATTTTCTTTTGTTGCTGTAGTATAGGGGTAGAATTTCTTCGCATAGGATGTTGTACAGGTGTTCTAAATCCTGTTCGTCTTGATCTTCGATACTGAGTTCCTGGTAATTTGCCTGGGGGACGATGAAGCTATTTTCCCCATGCCTTGCAAATTCACAAATCCAACCGTCGTAGGCACTAAAGTTGACCGATCCATTCATGGCGGCGGTCATTCCAGATGTTCCTGAAGCTTCTCTAGGCACCCGAGGAGTATTGAGCCAGATGTCAGAGGCTTGTTTCAATCGCTTGCTCAAGGTGAGTTCATACCCCACACATACGGCGACATTCTTGTGTTGCTTGCTGAGATGGACCAAGGAGTTGAAAGTAGAAATGGCTCCATAATCCATTGGGTAAGGCTTTCCTGCCCAAATGATTTGGATAGGAAATTGCTTGTTGCTCACTAGTGCATTAAATTTTTCTAAATTTCTCGCAATCAAATCTGGTCTTTTGTAGGCAGCAAATCTTCTGGCCCATACCACAGTGAGTACGTCTGGATCGAAGACTTTTCCAGTTTGGTCTGCCACTAGTTCGAAGGCTCTTTTTTTGAGGTAGCGTTTCCGGTCGTCGAATCCTGCGTTGTCTGCCTCCTCCATAAAGCGGTAAAGTTGTTTGTCTGCCCAATACTTCCAGTTTTGTGCATTGGTAATGGACTGAATGGCTGGGATATCTGCAAATCCTCCCCATAGGTGTCGACTGACTTCTCCGTGGAGTTTGCTGACGCCGTTGGCTGCATGGGAAAATCGAAGTGCAGCAAGGCTATGATTAAAAAGGTTTCCTTCCATTCCGGTCAAATCCCTGATCTCTTCTATGGAATGACCATAGAAGTAACTCATTTTATCGCAAAGGGGGATTTCGTGCTTTTCGTTGCCGGCTTCTTCAGGGGTATGGGTAGTAAACACCATTCTTTTTTGTACCTCTTCCTTTTTCCCATATTTCTTCATGAGGTAAAAAGCACAGCTCACCCCATGAGCCTCGTTGAGATGGTATACCTCTGGATTAAAGCCTAAAATATCGACCAACATGGCCCCTCCAATGCCCAGCACCATCATTTGAGCAATCTTTGCTGCGGTATCTGAATCGTAAAGTTTGTGGGTGATGGTTTGACTCAAGTAATCGTTTTCGGGCAAGTCGGTGCTTAATAAGAATAGTGGCGCAGAGTTGAATACCTCAGGAGGCAAGTAGTACGCTTTTACCCATACGGGCTGGTTGTGTACGGGGATGGTAAATTTGATTCCGGTATCTTCCAAAAAGCTGTAGTTTTTTTCGTACCATTCTGGTTTTAATGTCTGATCTTGATGCCTAGACTGATCGTAATACCCATATTTCCATGCAATGCCGATCCCGATAAGGTTTTGCTTTAGCTCGTAGGCACTTCTCAAATGAGATCCTGATAAAAAGCCTAGGCCTCCGCTATAGTTTTTTAAGGGTTGGTGTATGGCATATTCCATAGAAAAATAAGCCACGGCTTTTGTATACTTCGGGGCTGGGGTATAGGGAAGGGTATAATTTTTAAAGGAACTCATGGACCAGGGGTTAATAGGACTCTAAAAGTACAAAGGATAGAGGGATTTTTCTGTGGATAATGGCGCAAGTCTTCTTCCTAATGTATAAAAAGAAAAGCCCCGAAGGGCTATTCCAATCGTTTCGAAGGTAGGGGCAAGGCATTATGCCTGAGGGAGAGATTTTCTAGCTTCTCGGTCGGGATCATTTTGCACATCGCTTTGGTCGTTGAGCACCATGGTTTCCCCTTTTTCTGCGGTAAACTTTGGCCAATTGGGCAGCCCTCCCCCGTTTGGATTGCCTGTTCGCATAAATGCCAGAAGTGAAGCTGACATTTTTTCGGCTAGAGCCCGGGGGCGTTTGCCTCCTCCGGTGTGGGTATACATTCTGTCCGTGTTTTGGTACCAAAAACAGATGTCAATGCAGTGGAAGGCACGCATACGACCATTGTATAATTGGGGCTCCCAGCCAAACCAGGCCATGTATACAGGAGCCGCTTGCTTTACCTTGGCATTGCCACAGGCCACTGCATTTTGTCGGCTGGAGGCAGCCAGAGTCATGATCTCCGCAGGCTTTTTTCCTGGAAAAGCAGCGGCATAAGCCCGATACACCTCCGCCGCCTTGTCCCCCATACGGGCTTTCAATGCTTCTATAGCTTGGGCTTCTCCCCCCGCTTCCAAAGCGGGATTGGTGCGCGTCTGTCCCCATTCGTGAAACGTGGTGCAAATCATCAAAGGCATGGACGAGGTATGATCATTGGGATCACTAAAAAATTCTCCTTTGGGTACGTGTATACCGTCGGCTACGGGACCAAACCCACCTCTAAATCCTGGCTGTGGAAACTCTTTTCGCATGCGGTCTAGGGCCTTATTGGCCAGGTCGATGTATTCTCTCCAGGGAATAAGCTGAAGCTTATCTACCTCAGCAGGAGTAAGCCCTGCGGCTTCGAGTACATAGCTGCCTAATTTTTTGCTGTATTCGGGGTCATTGGCCCGGAGCATGCTACCGCTAAGGGCTACGCCTTTGTGCACCAATCCCTTAGATGCAGGCATGGCCATGGTACAGGTAACCTTGGCACCTCCACCGGATTGCCCCATGATGGTCACATTTCCCGGATCTCCACCAAAATTGGCTATGTTGTCCCTTACCCAATGCAAGGAGGCGATGATGTCCAATTGACTGACGTTGCCCGAAGAAGCATATTTTTCCCCTCCTACTCCAGAAAGATCTGTAAAGCCTATGGGCCCCAGTCGGTGATTGATCGAAACAAACACCGCATCCCCATTTTTGGCAAAATTTTCTCCATGGTAGCCGTCTTGTTCGATTCCGTTTCCATTGGTAAATCCTCCCCCATGGAGCCAAACAAGTACAGGCCGTTTTTTTCCATCTGCAAGGCCGTTGGTCCAGACATTGAGCTTGAGGCAATCTTCTGAGACATCGTCGTAGTTCCAGTGGTCTGCAAAGGAGGCATGCACATTGGCATACCTTCTCTCCATGATTTGAGGCGCAGTATTGCCCCACCATATGGTGTCCTTGATTCCTTCCCAAGGAGCAGGTTTTTGTGGAGGCATAAACCTGTTTTTTCCAGAGGTATCTGCACCGTAAGGAACACCAAGAAAAGTATAGACGCCGTGCAATTGGTATCCCCGCACCTTTCCAAAGCTGGTGTTGGCGACGGCGATATCATCGCCGATGTGTAGGTACTGATCCTCGTCTTCTGCCTGTATGGGTTGACGAGAAATAGTAGCATGAGCAAAGGGGGCTGAAGCAAATAAAGCCGAGCCCAATCCTAACTTTTGTAAAAAGGAACGTCTGTTGGTAGCCATAAGTGAATGGGTTTTCCAAATAAGTTGGCCTCTAATTCACAGAAAACCAAGCACTTCATCCAATTTTACGATGAGGGAAAGCAAAAGTGATAAGCGGAGGATTTTTTATATAGATCGACTCCGAAACATATGGAAAACAGGGCCTTTACGTAAAATATAAAATGAGGGGCTCTTCTAGAAGGTTACGGTTACTTCTATTTTTTTCCCTTCCCTTTCCACAATTACTTTGGTGCTGTCGCCCTTTTTGAAGGTGCTTAGTGCCTTCATGTAGCCCATCATATCGCTGACCAGGGTGTCACCCAGCTGTACCACAATATCGCCTTTTTGTAGTCCTGCTACTTGTGCGGGCTTGCCTTCAGAGACTCCGTCTACGCGCATGCCTTTGCCATCATAAAGGTAGTCTGGTACCACTCCCATAGACACGGTAAACCTTGGGGTGTCGCTAGAATCTTTGGTTTTGGTAAAGGCGAGCTTGGGCGAGTTGTCTAGTTCGGTGACTAGCCGGGATATGTAGCGCATGATGCTGACCAGTCCTTGGTAATTGATTTTCTCCGAATCGTCGCCAGGCTTGTGGTAGTCTTCGTGCTGCCCGGTGAAAAAATGCAAGACAGGCACATCTTGAAGATAAAAGGAGGTATGATCCGATGGGCCCACTCCGGACTCTGATGTCACGAGCTTTAATCCTTCGGTATTGAGCTGATTTAAAATGGGGCTAAAACTTGGACTAGTTCCTACTCCATTGATAGCTAGAGATTTTTCCGCATTCAATCTTCCCACCATATCCATATTGATCATGTAGTTGACCGACTTTAGGTCTAGGGTAGGGTTCTTGACAAAATAATTGGACCCCCAAAGCCCATTTTCCTCTCCAGAAAAGGCAATAAATAGAATGTTGTTGTTGAGGGCTTGGTGTTTGAGGATAGCAGCTAACGCCAAAAGCCCAGCGGTACCGGAGGCATTGTCGTCTGCCCCATTGTGGATAGCTTCCTCCCCCCGGTGCAAAGACCCTTGTCCGCCCATTCCCAGGTGGTCAAAATGTGCCCCAATGACAATGGTTTTGTCTGCTTTTTTATCCAAAAAAGCAATCACGTTTCTTCCTGTGATGCCTTCTCCTGAGGTTCCGATGACTGCTTCTTCATGGGGATTGCTTGGTTTGGACACGGTAAATGCCTGAAAGTATCCATCCGTTCCCATGGGCTGCAGGCCCAATCGTTCAAATTCTTTTGCCAAAAATGTGGCAGCTAATTGCTCTCCTTCCGTGCCAATAGCCCTTCCTCCTAGTTCATCGGCGGCCAGGTAGGTGATGTTTTCCTTTGTATAGGCCAGGAGCATCTCGTCTGTGGGAGGCCCATCGCAGGTGCTACTGAGTAGAACAATAAGGGAAAAGGGAAGAAATTTTAAAAGAAAGGGTTTCATTGGGGTAGATATTTAGTTCAAAGATAATAATTGGTATCTTTGCGGGCTCATTCTTTTATCCAAGATTATCATGCATTACCTCTCTACCCTAGTTGTATCGACTTTGTTTTTTGGAATTCTCCTTCAGGGGCCAGTAGTAGCCCAAGAAGTTGGCCCTTCTACAGACTCGCTGTTGCTTCATCCCGAAGAGATGAAATACCTGAAAAACATCAAGCAACTTACTTTTGGAGGGAATAATGCCGAAGCCTATTGGTCCTTTGACGATACCAAATTGGTTTTTCAATCCGATTTCACTGCCTGGGGAAATTCTTGTGACCAGATGTTTTTTTTAGATTGGAAAACAGACGATTTATCCAAAAATATTCCCAACAGGGTAAGTACGGGGCTTGGAAGAACTACCTGTTCCTATTTTTTACCTGGGGACAAAAGCATCGTCTATGCTTCTACCCATTTGGTGGATCCCGCTTGTCCTCCTGTGCCAGAGCGCAGAGCAGATGGAAAATACGTGTGGCCGATTTACGACAGCTTTGACATTTTTACTGCGGACTTGAAGGGGAACATTCTTTCCCAACTCACCCAAGAGCCGGGTTACGATGCCGAGGCGACTGTTTCGCCTAAGGGGGATAAAATCGTTTTTACTTCCATGAGATCGGGAGACTTGGAATTGTATACCATGAATATCGACGGATCTGGGGTAAAGCAAATTACCCATGACCTGGGGTACGATGGAGGCGCTTTCTTTTCTCCGGATGGATCCAAGCTGGTATGGAGAGCCTCTCGTCCTCAAAGCCCAGAAGCCATTCAAGAATACAAAGACCTGCTCAAGGAAGGCCTAGTGAAGCCTACAGACATGGAACTTTACGTGGCCAATGCCGATGGAACAGACATTCGGAAAATCACCAGTTTAGGGAAGGCCAACTGGGCACCTTTCTTTCACCCCTCTGGAAAAAAGATCATTTTCGCCTCCAACCACCAAACCCAGCGGGGCTATCCTTTCAATCTTTTTATGATCAACTTGGATGGTACTGGACTTACGCGGATTACCCATGACGGGACCTTTGATGCCTTTCCGGTGTTTTCTAATGACGGGAAATACCTGGTTTTTGCCTCCAATCGGAACAATGGCGGCACGAGAGACACCAATCTCTTTGTTGCCGAGTGGATTGGAGATTGATGGAGAAAGGCCTTAGGTTGAAGCCCTACAATTCTTCTAGGTGCTTCAAATAGAATTCGGCTTGATCTAATACCTCCTGTTTTGCCGTCATTTTATCCCATGTTCGGTAGACCATCCCAATCCGAGGATTGTTTTCCAATTTTTCCCTATGCCTCACATGGAAATGCCAGTAGAGGGAATTGAATGGACAGGCCGTTTTTCCTACCTTTTTTTCTGCATCGTAGGCACAGGTACCACAATAATTGCTTTGTTTTTTGATGTAGTTGGCGGAGGAGGTATAGGGTTTGGTACCCACAATCCCCCCGTCGGCAAACTGGCTCATGCCGCGGGTATTGGTGATTTCTACCCATTCTATGGCATCGATATAGATCCCCAAATACCAAGCATCTACCTCATCGGGATGAATCCCGGCCAGCAAGGCAAAATTTCCAGTGACCATCAGTCGTTGGATGTGGTGCGCATAAGCATAGGTAAGGGACTGGCTGATGGCATGATTCAAGCAATTCATCCCTGTCTTTCCTGTCCAAAACCACGAGGGGAGTTGGCGCTGGTGATCAAAATAGTTGGATTGTCCAAATGCTGGCATCTCCGCCCAATAAATCCCCCGCATGTATTCTCTCCATCCCAAAATTTGACGGATAAAGCCTTCTACTTGTGCTAGACCTATCTTTTCCTGATTTGCTTCCCATGTTTTCTCTGCAGCACGGACCACTTCTAGGGGAGAAATCATCTTGCAATTCAGCGAGAAACTCAAGCGGGAATGAAAAAGGTAAGGATCCCAGGTAGTCAAGGCGTCCTGGTAGGTGCCAAAATGTACCAAAAGATGATCACAGAAATACGCGAGCACGTCTAAGCTCTCCTTTCTAGAAGAAGGCCAGACAAAGCCGTGGGGGTCTAGGCTGCCTAGGGTTTTTACCTCACAGCGACGAAGCATTTCTAGAATATGCCCTGCAGACTTGGGATGCAGGCATGGGGGCACCATCAATCCCTTCTCCTTTAGGGGCTTACGATTTTCTTGATCGAAATTCCATTTTCCACCTAAGGGCTCATTTCCCTCCATCAGTACCTGGTATTTGCGCCGCATTTCTCTATAAAAAGTCTCCATGAGGTAGGATTTTTTCCCTTTGAAAAAGTCCTTCAAAAACCCTCTAGGAGTCAAAAAATGATGGCTGTCAACGGCATGGCTAGGAATGTCCAATTCTCGGCATATGGCTTGAAGCTGCTGCTCTAATCGATATTCGTCAGGGAATTGGTATTCAAAGGTTGAAAAGCCTTCTTTTTGTATGAGGTACTGGATTTGGGAAGGAAGGTCCTGACGGTTTTCAGGATCATCCAGGCAATAATAAATGACTCGGTGTCCTTGCTCCTGAAGTTCTTTGGCAAAATGGCGCATGGCTAAAAAAAAGCCCACGATCTTTTGTACATGATGGACCACATAGTCGGTCTCTTGACGCATTTCCATCATCAGGTACGTAACCGACGGGTCTGTGCTCTCTAGCCAAGGGTGTTGGCTATTGAGCTGGTCGCCTAAGATCAATCGGAGGGTAGTTGACATAAAAAAAGCGCTTTTTATGTAAAGCGCTTTGCAAGCTGGAATGTTTACCTAATTTTTTTCCTGGACTTAAGGAAAATGTTCTTGTCTAAAAAGGTAAGGGGATTTGATTTGCGATCAGGTCTTCGAACGTTTCCCGCTTGCGAATCAGTTGAGCTTTTCCCTTCCAAATCAAAACCTCTGCTGGTCGAAGACGCATATTGTAGTTGGAGGCCATGGTAAATCCATAGGCCCCTGCATTTTTAATGACCAGGACATCTCCTTCTTTCACTTCATGCATTTCTCTTTGCGTTCCAAAAGTGTCTGTTTCGCAGATATAGCCCACCACGGTGTAAGTAGCGGTAGGCCCAGTGGTAGAGCTAAGATTGTAAATTTCATGGTAGGCATCGTACATCATGGGTCGGATCAGGTGATTTAATCCCGAGTCCACTCCTAAAAATCGTAAGGAAGAAGACTCTTTGACCACATTGACCGTGGTGAGTAAGTATCCCGCTTCGCTGACGAGGTACTTCCCCGGCTCAATCCAAAACTCCAAGGACCTACCGTAGCGGGCACAAAACTCTTGAAAAGCAGCCCCTACTATTTTTCCCACCTTCTGGATATCTGTAGCAGGTTCTCCTTCCCGATAAGCCACTTTAAATCCCCCACCAAAATCTAAAAACCGTAGGTATGGAAAATGCATGGCTGCATCAAAAAGGACTTTTCCACTCTCCAAGAAAACTTCTGCATCGTAAATGTCTGAGCCCGTGTGCACGTGCAAACCGACAATAGGGATTTGATATCGCTCTACAAGTACTAAAATTTGAGGGAGCTGAGAGATAGAGATCCCAAATTTACTTTCTTTGTGCCCTACTGAAATTTTAAGATTTCCTCCTGCAAGAATGTGGGGGTTGATCCGAATGCAGGCAGGAATGGTGTTGCCGTACTTTTTCCCAAATTTTTCTACTAGCGATAAGCTATCCAAATTGACCATGACCCCTAGGGCCACCGCTTCTTCGATTTCTTCGAAGGACACCCCACTGGGAGTATACATGATGTCTTTGGCTTCATGCCCTGCCATAAGTCCTACACGGATTTCTCCCAAGGACACCGTGTCTATACCTGCACCTGCCTTTCGGATTACCTGTAAAATGGCGAGCGTGGATAGGGCCTTGGTGGCATACTTGATGCGTAGAGGAACGGAGGAAAAGGCCTCTTGCAATGCCTGTACTTGAGCTTCAATTTTTTCCCCATCGTATACGTACACAGGGCTTCCGAACTGATCAGAAAGTTGTTTTAGAGATACACCTTGAATGTGCGTAGGGCGAAGCACGGAGATAGAGATTTAGAATTACGGCCCAAAAATACCGAAACAATAAAAAAGGAAGGCAAAGAACCTTCCTTTTTTTGGGTATGTAATTTAGAAACCTACAAATTTAGACTGCTAGATTAAGGGCAAAAAGGGGATTTTGAAAGAAAAGATTTTTTTCAAACCGTTAAAACTTGTTAAGCGGCCTTTAACCCCTTAGTATACGCTTAATTTTGTGCCATGTCCAAAAGCAAGATTACGCTAATTATCGTATTGATGTCCCTCGCCAGTTTTGGTTTGATGGGATTTCAGTACTATTGGATTAGAAATGCGATTCGGATCAATAGAGAGCGTTTCGATCAAAACGTACTCCAAGCGCTTTCTACCACCGTTTCTATTTTAGAAAAAGGGGAGACTTCAGACGTGTTGCTCAGCAAATTGATTAAGGATCCTATTCTTAAGGAAACCATCTTTAAGAAAATTGATCCCATAGAATTGCAAATTAATACCAGCCCTACCTATTCTAGACCATCCTTGGTGGATACCCTCCAGCTTTCACAGGTGCCCGAAGTAAGTACTACTTTTCGAAGGATGCTTTTGTCAAGGGGTTTAGATATTTCTATTATGTCGGAGCTAGAGACATTTTTTGCTTACATGACTCCAGAAGTAGCCTCTACTATTTTTACGCCGGATGAGATGCAAATCCTATTGCAAGAAAAAGAAAGGCAATTGGAGTATCTGAATGAAAATAAAGGTTATATCAGGGAATCTACTCGAGCCTACACGAGCATAGTGCCACAATTTGACACCAGGGTAAATCTTTCCGATGATGCATTAGATAAAATCCGTAAGACTAACCTCAAAATCGAATTGATGAACCAGGCCTTCTCGGAGTTGGCCGAGGGGCAACAAGCCATTTTAGATAGGTTAGATACAGCGCAGGTTCGTCGTTTGTTGAAAAGCCAATTGGCACAAAAAGGGATTTCTGAAAACTTTGAGCTGGGCTTGCAAACCAATCAAGATAAGGTCATTGGCATAGGTACTCTTTCAGACCCCCTAGTTCTTCAACGCGAAGGGGTACAAGCCAAATTATTTCCGAATGACATTTTGGGGAATGAAAATTTTTTGTTGGTGCATTTCCCTGAAAAAAGCAGCCACGTTTTTCGGCAAGTGTGGCTCCCCATCTCTAGCTCTATCCTTTTTATCCTTGTGATCATTTTTTGTTTTTACTATGCTATACGAATCATTTTACGTCAGAAGGCGCTATCAGATATAAAAAATGACTTCATCAACAACATGACTCATGAATTTAAGACCCCGCTAGCCACCGTAAGTTTGGCGGTGGAGGCCTTACAGGATCCTGAGTTGAATCATCAAGACAAATTTAGGAGCAAGTACCTCGGTATCATTCGTGAGGAAAATAAGCGCCTGGTCAATCAGGTAGAAAAAGTACTTCAGGCTGCTGCCTTAGATAGGAATGAATTTAAGCTCCATATCGAACCCATACATCTTACGGCCATGCTGAAAGCGAGCATGGACCATATTGGGCTGCAAGTAGAAAACCGGGGAGGGAAAATTGATTTTCAGGATCAGTTAAAAGACCCCTATGTGGAAGGAGATGCTTTTCACTTGAGCCATATTTTCAATAATCTCTTAGACAATGCGATCAAGTATTCCCAAAGCAATCCTAAGATTGTAGTAAGTGCCAAGGACCTTGGGGAGTGGGTGAGCATAAGTATTCAAGACCAAGGGATTGGAATGAGCAAGGAAGCAGCAAAAAAGATTTTCGATAAATTTTATCGGGTGCCTACCGGCAATATTCACGATGTAAAAGGCTTTGGTCTTGGGCTTTCTTATGTAAAGACCATGGTAGAAGCCCACAATGGTGGAATTGCCGTGCAGTCTGAACCAGGAAAAGGAAGTACTTTCACTATTAAACTACCCAAAAGACAATGAACAAGGCCAGATTACTTGTTGTAGAAGACGATACCAACTTGGGCGATATCCTTCAGGAATACCTGCAAATGAAGGGTTACCATACGACCTTGTGTAGAGACGGGGAAGAAGGATGGAATAAATTTAAAAAGGATAAGTACGACCTCTGTCTTTTGGATGTGATGATGCCGAAAAAGGATGGATTCACCTTAGCAAAAGAGATCAAGAAAGTTCAAGAAAACCTTCCCATATTGTTTCTTACCGCCAAAAATCAAAAGGAAGACGTCATTGATGGGCTGAAGCTGGGCGCAGACGATTACCTCACCAAGCCTTTTAGCATGGAAGAACTCTTACTGAGAATCACCGCAGTTCTTCGTCGAACGCAAAAATCCTCTGAGCTTCCGGCTCTAAAAACCTATTCCTTTGGAGATTTTGTGTTGCACTACGACGAGCAACACCTAGAGGGGCCTAGTGGAAAACACAAGCTTACTTCCAAAGAAAACGAGTTGATTCGTCTCCTTGCTTCGGAAACAAACAGATTGGTCAATAGAAGTCATGCCCTGAAGCAAATCTGGGGAGACGACAGCTACTTCAATGCCCGATCCATGGATGTGTATCTGAGTAAAATACGCAAACTCCTCAAAGAGGATCCCAAGGTGCAAATCATCACCATCCACGGGGAGGGCTTTAAGTTGATTGTAGGAGAAGAATAGTCCGTTAAAAACTCCTAGCCCCTTCTTTGAGAGAGGGAATCAATTGGGCTCCTATTCCAGGTCCTTCGGGAAAGCAGACCCGATCCGGAAAAATTTGCACTCCCTGAGCTGGGTCTTTGGCCAAAAGCATGGCCCCATCCATATCCACAAAATCCAATAGCGGGGCAATGTGAGCTATCGCGGTGATGCCAACGGAAGATTCGGTCATGCATCCCACCATCGTTTTTAAGCCTAGAGATTTGGCCTCATGAATCATACGTAGGGCGGGAGTAATGCCCCCTGCCTTGACCAGCTTGATGTTTACCCCATGAAAATGTCCAAAACATTTGCGAACATCTTCTTCGCTGATGCAGCTCTCGTCTGCCATGACGGGAAGCTTGGAATGGACAAACACCTCTTTCATGCCTTCCATATTGTCTTTTTCCAAAGGTTGCTCGATAAACTCTACACCTAACTTGGCCAATTCTTCAGAGTATCTGATGGTTTGCTCCACCGTCCAAGCGCAATTGGCATCTACCCTGAAGGTAGAGGTGCTTTGTTTTCTGAGCGCCCTTACGATTTCTAAGTCTTGGGGCGTTCCCAGCTTTATTTTATAAATCGGCCAAGGGACTTCTTTCATTTTGGAGCACATTTTTTCAATGGTATCAATCCCGATGGTAAAGTTGCTCACAGGAATATTCCTGGGATTTAAACCCAAGTATTCGTATAATTTTACTCCCTTCTTTTTGGTAAACAGGTCCCAAGCAGCCAAATCTACAGCACAACGGGCAAAGGGATTGCCTTGAAAAATTTCCTGTCCTAGGGACCAAAGTTCTTCCGGAGAACCCCAGGAATAGTGTTGTAGCAGGGGACGGAAATTTTCCAAGCAGGCACTCATATTTTCCAAAGTAATGCCGTAATACGGATTGGTCGTAGACTCCCCCCATCCCATGACCCCATTTTCCTCTAACGATACCAAAAGGCTTTCTTGAACCTCCCGGCTTTGGTGAGCAATGGTAAATCGGTGCTTAAGTGGGAGATCAATTCCCTGAAAGTGTAAGTTCATGGTATAAAGACATGGCTAGAATCAAAAATACGAAGAGCGAATTCTTTACTTTCCTTAGTTTTTTTCAAATTACATTAAAATTGATTGCTATGCATTTCCAATGGAGAAAACCCGTGCTGCTCGTACTTGTTTGGGCCGCCTTACTCGCTGCGTATCCCCTTAATAGTCAAACCCTACCTCCACCGCTTTCCTTAGAGAAACTGGAAGCTGCTTATCTGATCCATCGAGAACCGGCCTTAACGCACCGGCGATTTACTCATGCGGAGCTGCAGCCCTTAATTCAAAAGCACGCAATCAACTTTAGTGTCCGTGAGTTAGGCCAATCTGTGCTTGGAAAACCTATTTCTTCTTTGACTTGGGGAATGGGGCCTACTCGGGTGATGCTTTGGTCCCAAATGCACGGGAATGAAAGTACGGCGACCATGGCTCTTTTTGATCTTTTCAATTTCCTAGAAGGGAAGGGAGATGAATGGCAGGGTTTGAGAGACTTGCTCCACGCACAGCTTCAACTCAAGTTTATCCCCATGCTTAACCCCGATGGGGCAGATGCTTTCAAGCGGAGAAATGCACTGGACATAGACTTAAATCGAGATGCTATTTCCCTAATTTCCCCGGAGTCGTACGTTTTGAAAAATGCCAGGGATGATTTTGAGCCAGAGTTTGGATTCAATCTCCATGACCAACAAATTTATTACAACGTGGTGAACACGCCCAAGCAAGCTACGATTTCCTTGCTTGCACCTGCCTACAATGAGGCAACTGAAATTAATGACGTTCGCGGAAGGGCGATGCAAACCATTGCTGGCATGAACCAGCTTCTCCAAGAATTGATTCCTGGACAAGTGGGCAAATACGACGATGCTTTTGAGCCTAGAGCCTTTGGAGATAACATGCAAAAATGGGGGACCAGCACCATTTTAATTGAGTCAGGAGGGTATTTGGGAGACACAGAGAAACAAGAGATTCGAAAAATCAACTTCATGGTTCTTCTCCATGCTCTACATGGCATCGCTACCAAAAGCTACCTTAATTACAGTACAGACGATTATTTTGCAATTCCAGACAATGGATTTCAACTCATGGATCTCTTGATTGAAGAAATGCAGGTGCCCATGCAGGGCAAGTGGTACCCCATAGATATTGCCATTCGAAGGAGGGAGGTAGAAAGCAATAAAGGCTATTACCTGAACGGATCTGTAGAAGATTTAGGGGATATGCAAGTATTTTTTGGCATTGAAACTCTTGATGCGTCGGGACTTAAGTACAAAGAAGGGAAAGTGTATCCAACCGTCTTTGAATCCATAAAGGACCTTACGGAAGAGAAGGCCTTGGAGTTCCTTCGTCAAGGCTTTTTGGCCGTCAAAGTAAGGTCAGGGGAACCTAGGCAAGTTCATGGATTGCCCTTGCTGGTGTTGAAATCTACCACAAGCTTCTCTGGAGGTTGGACCTCAGGGGCAGTGCCCAATTTCTTATTGACCCAAGGCGAAGAGGTACGCTATGCTGTGGTCAATGGCTACCTGATTGACCTGAAGCAACCCAAGGCACAAGAAATCAGAAACCGAATCTATTGAAAAGAGAAGGAAGATTTGGGAAGTAAAAAGAGAGTACTGAATCCTAACAACTAGGGTTTTTTGGCTAGGCGTAAAAAAACCTCATGGTAGTGTTGGGTCACATGATCCCAGGAATATTTTTGAGTGAGCCCTTCTCGGGCATGGCTTCGGAGGCTTTCGATGGCAGTAGTTTCCCGCTCTGCCTTTTCTATTAGGGCGGTAGTCTCAGGCATTGATTTTTCAAAAAACCATCCATGTTTCCCGTTTTGGAGCATTTCTTGGTTAAAAGGGGTGTTTAAGGCCAAAATGGCGCAGCCATAACCCAAGGCTTTTAGCATGGCGGGGTTGGTTCCTCCAAACTCATGCCCATGAAAATAGGCATAGCAGTGGGAATACAGGGAAGCTAGGTCCTGCGGGTCGGTCACATAGCCTGTAAAAAGAACGCGGGGGCCTTTCAACTGCTTCACCTGCTGGGCCCAGGCATCTGAAAATGGGGCATCTCCTACCACCACCAACATTTTCTTAGAATTTGACTTCAGAAATGCCGCAATGATCAAGTCGGCATTATTATCGGGGATCAAGCGTCCCACAATCAGGTAATACTCCCGAGAGCGAAGGTTCCATGCCTGCAAAGGGGTATCCTCCACCTCCTCCTTGGGAGTTGCCCCGTAGGCAATCACGACCGAGTCTTTCTGAAATTCTTCCAGGTATACCCTATGCATTTCCTCAGAATCGTTGATGATCTGATCGTAAGAGCGGGTGGCCATCTTGGAGGCCCAGTAAAAGTACTTGGAGCCCAAACCTTTCCACTTGGGACGTAGCCATTCGAGTCCATCTACGTTGATGGCGGAAGGCTTTCCAAAGAGTTTTGCAAGCCACCCAAAAGGCCCGTTGCCGCTATTGACGACAAAAATCACATCCACATCTGATAAGCAGGCATGAAGCATGGAAAAAAAAGTATGGCTCAGTTGGGTGAGGCTTTTGGTCTCAATGGCGGGGATATAGATGCATTCGATTCCGTTTACCCATTGAGGTTTGGAGGGAAACAAGCTTCGGTGATTGTACACGCGTACCTGAACTCCCCTGGCGTGTAGTCTTTCACCCAATTCTTTCACCAGGGTATCATATCCCCCATACACATAGGGGTAGCCTTTGGCACCCATGATGGCTATTTTTAGCGCTTTTTGGGGGATTGACATTTCGCTAAGCCTTTGAAGAATTAGATTGATTTTCCACCACTTCCGAAACTAATAATTCGAAGTTTTCCAGGTATTTTTCCTGATTAAAATACTCATTTACCCTTTCCTGCCCAGCTTTTCCTAGATTTTCCCTCAATTCAGCGGATTCAATCAGTTTTTCAAATGCCAAAACCGCTCCTTGGGCATTGTCCCAAGGGATTAGGAACCCTGTTTGTCCTTCTACCACCATTTCAGTGGCTCCACCATGACGGGTAGCGATGACGGGTTTGGCTGCAGCCATTCCCTCCAATACGGTGGTTGGTAAAGGGTCGGGTAAAATACTTGGCAAAACAAAAATATCCAATCCACTTAAGATTTCAGGGATATCAAGTCGGAATCCCAGATTAGTCACGGAGTCTTCCAATTCAAGTTTTTGGGTAAGGGCCCTTACTTCATCGTAGAGGTATTCATAGCCTGGAAAAGCATCTCCGGCCATCACAAAGTGTAGGTTAGGGAATTTCTTATTTAAAAGGGAGGCAATTTCTAGAAAGTAAAACTGCCCTTTCCAAAGGTTGACTCTAGCCACCATCCCAATTAAAAGCCGATTTTCTGGAATGCCGATTTCTGATTTTAGGTCATAATCCGCTTTAGCATAAGGCTGTGTGCCTATCCCGTTATACAGCAACTTTAACTTTTCAGGCTTGATTCCAGAAAAGTTGTTGATCACCGCTTGCGAAACACAAATGACGCGGTCTTCTGTGCCTTTGATATACCCTTCCAATAGGAATTTAAACCATTTTGGGCTTTCGATGATTTCATGGATGTGCCATACATGCGGAATTCCATGTCTAAGTTTTAGCAAACCGCCGATGGGATTTGCATTGGAATTGGTATAGATTAGGCTGATTTTTTCCTTTTTGATTAGGGCAGATAATTTGAAGAAAGCGGAAAAAATCTGTCCAAATAAGGTCAATAGCCCTTTGGGATTAAGGTTTTGTCGCCGGAGAACCCCATGCTCGATTAGAATTACATCAAAGCCTAAATTTTTCATGATTTCCACCAATGGGCCCTCATGTGGCAAAATAGAGATGGATTTCCATCCCATTCGCTTAAAGCCTTCCAAGGAGCGGATTAGGTTTTTACTCGCTCCATATAAATCCGAGGAACCGTTAATGACTAAAACCTTCCGTTCTTTCATGAAGTAAATTTGAAATTAGTTGACTGTAACTCCCAATCAATGGGGAAACAATTAGTAAAAATCACCAATTTGCTTTTCGGTGATTTTCGAAGTGAATAGAGTTTCCATCCTGTTTTTTAGATTAACTCTTGCTTTCAACAAGCATGGAACTTTCCAATTTATGCTTTTCTGCTTTTGATTACTTGGGCAGGATTTCCTGCCACGATGCTAAAGGGAGGTACATCTTTGGTCACTACAGCCCCCGCTGCGACAATGGACCCTTTCCCTACCGTTACTCCTGCCAATAGTATAGAATTAGCAGCAATCCAACAATCGTCCTCGATTTTAACAAAAGACCGAGTGACCCCTTGTTCGATCATGGGCCTTTCCGAATCTTCAAAATTATGGTTTTCTGAGTATATGCTTACCCTTGGGGAGATCATCACATTATCACCTATCTCAATGTAGCCTGAGCAGCCAATGTACCCATAAGGGCCTATACTGCTGTTGTTTCCAACTTTAAGTCCAAGCCCTGCCTCTCCACCGTAGAGGTTGGTGGGTCGGATGATGGCATAACTTCCAATCGTGACTTTATCCCCAAACGTTAGGCCCTTTTGAGAAAGACCGTTGATTTCACAATGGTCTTGAGCAATAAAGTTTTTTCCTGTTTGAATGTAGTGAGCTTGTCGGATGGTCACCCCTTTTCCAACTAGAAAAAGCCCTTTAGTGCCTTTAAAGCGCCATCGCACGAGCAAGCCTCTGGTCGCCCAAATCCCCATTCGAATAAAGAGTCCCAAGGTGGATATTCCGTCCCAATCGTTTCCTAATCGGTCGTTTAATTCAAGCCCGGTTATTTTAGAGATTATTTTGGTGAAAAAGCTATTCATTCAATAGTTCTTTAAACGCCCGTTCCAAATGTAAGAAAAACTTATTCGTTGAAAATTCCTCTAAGCGCTTTCTTCCTTTCTGAATGAGATCTTCTCGAAGATTAGGACTAGAGGCTACTTGTTGCATGGCTTCTAAAAGACAGGGAACAGAGTTATGTTTAAGCATTAATGCTGCGTTGCCAGCAACTTCTTTTAAGGCGCCCTGATTAGAAATAATTACAGGAAGGTCAGAAGAAAAAGCTTCCAGTATAGGAAGTCCAAATCCCTCATTGTTTGAGGGAAAGACATATGCCAAGGCATTTGAAAAATATCTATTTACCTCATTTTCGGAAAGATACCCGGGAAATAGCACCTTTTCTTGGAGACTATATTTGTTTACAAGCAACTGTAGATTTTCGAAATCATCCAAGGTTTCTCTTGGGCCTCTTTGTCCTACCAAGACCAACTTTAGGTTGGTATACTCCTTAGCTTTTATCATTTGTGCAAAAGCCTCAATCAACATTCCCAGGTTTTTCCGTTTCTCCAAGACGCCTACATGGAGAAAATAGGGGAAAGGAAAAGGATCTTCGGTAGTCTTTGTGGCGGATTGCAGGTAGGAAGCTTGATGAACCACCGAAATGGGAACATTTGCGAATAGTCCCATTTCCCTAAGGCAGGTTTTGGAATATTCGGTGATCGTAATTATTGCCCCATTTTTCTTTAATCCTTTATGGAGGAAAAACAGGTAATAGTTTAACCAAAGCGCTTGGTAATGTTCTGGATTGTCCCAAAAAAAGGTATCATGGACGACGGAAACTTTTTTCCCCTTTGCAAAAACTGGACTTAAAATGTCAGGACTAAAGACGAGATCTGCTTGGTGGAAATAAGAGAGAATTGGTAAGATGACTTGTTTCCTGAAAAAATAAAGCAACTGAAAAAAGATGTTTTTCCACTTGGCTGTTTTTCCCCGGAAGAATTGATTTTTCTTTACCTTTTGAAAATTGGGGCTGATGACATAGTCAAATTCGCTCTTGTTTTTTTTGAGAATCTCCTCGCAAAGGGTAACCATATAGGTTCTGATCCCTGTTTGCGCCACATACAGGTAAAATACATCCACCAGGACTTTTGGCTTATGCTTTTCCATAGGTGATTTTGGAGTATTCGTTCATGGCATATCCTACCATCCACCAGGAGATCCAATTGACATAGGCATACAGTTCTGCATTCGCAGTGAATAGGGGTAATAAGAGGCCTGTTTTGACCGCTGCAGCGGTAAATGCAATTCGTGCCGTCATTACGTTTTCAGTTAGCCTAAAAACCTTAATGGACTGGCTTATAGAAAATCCTAAAAGAAGGATGTACAAAAACATCCCTAAAAATCCCATTTGCACCCCATAAATTAGAAATTGATTTTCCCCGCCGATCCTTGCTTCCTCGGTGACACTCCCGGAATTACCACTCATGGCCAAACCGACGCCCAAGGGATTCTCGATCATGGATTCAATGGAAGCAACCCATTCCAATACATGGCCTACACTGGAGGCATTTTGGAAGGTCAGGGTGTCGATTACGAAATAATAGAAGTCTTCAGAAGCAAAGAACACTACGAAGATGACAAATGCGGTGACCAGACTGAAACCAAAAAAGATCAACCGATAGAGTTTGAATATCAATGCAATAAAAAATAGCATGATAAAAAAAGCGCCAAAGGCAGCCCTTGAACTTGAGAAAAATAGACTTCCCATGGAGCAGAGCATGACCATAAGGTAGGGGAAACTTTCTTCTCTTTTGGAGGTCAAAAACCAGATTAACCCAGCTGCAAAACCTAAAAGCATGGAACTGGCTAACTCCAAGGGATCCGAAAAAAAAGAGGCCAATCGCCTGGTCATGGCCTGGGTTTCGAAGGTCCAGGATAGACCAAAATTGCCAGAGGGTTCTATATCGTAAATGCCATAATTAAAATGGGCATAGCCCGTAAAGGTCTGTAAATGGGAACCGATACCTGCTTCAAATAGGTTGACTGAGAATGCAGAAATTGCTATTACAAAAATTACCTGAAATAATCTTTTGACTTCAATATCTTCGAAATCAGTGTTTCTTCCCACAAAAAATACTAGGCCAGGAATTAGAATATTTTTGAAATAAAGGGCTTTTTCTACAAAACCAGGACCCTGTAGAGGCAATAAAAGGAAAATAAAAGCCAATCCAATAAAGGCCAACAAAAGCCACTCCACTAGTTGGAAGCGAAAGGGATACTCAAAAGGTTTTCGATGGTAGAGTACGAATATCAGTACAGATCCGACGACCACCAAATCCTTGGCCATTTGGAACAGCGTGACTGGCAATTTGGAATTCGTAGCCTGAAATAAAATACTTAAAAAAGTAGTGTGAAAGGGGAGGTAGGCCGCCAAAAAAAACACCAGGTACTCCCACTTTCCTTTGAAGGCCATGGCCTTCAGCGTGAAGTGCAGCAGCAGCGCATAACCCAAAAGTGTTAAAATAAAAAGTATTTGAGCGATCAATGCAGTTCAGGCTTTTGACAAATCAAGGTCACTGTAAACCTAACAGGGCACCTTCCCTTGACTTTTATTCCCCTGAATATATTCAATAAAAACTTACTTTGCTCAATGGCTATGATCCAGTCCGTCTTTATTCTGTTGTTTTTAAACGTACTGTATTTGAATTTTGGGACCGGGAGGACCGTTTCAAAATTCAAAAACCCGGCTTGGGTCAACGCTCCCACCATCTCATGGTAGGTGGACTCATTGAGATGCCCTCCTTGGGCTTGTATTCTTCCGGAACTGGAGTTGTCAATAATTCTAGTGACATCCATCGGTCCAAAAAGCCGATTTGGCATCACTAAAATGAATTTTCCCCCAGGCACCAAACTCTCATAAACCGATCGCAGGTGGTCCTTCAAATCCAAGGGAGAAAGGTGCTCAATTACATTGTCTGAAAAGGCCAATTCAAATTTTTCTTCGGTTCTGAAATGGATAATGCTGGAGGATATGAATTGAATATTTGGATGATTTTTGAGGGTTTCGGGAATAAAAACATCCACTCCAGTAAGCTTCTTATAGGGAATCTTTTTTTGAATATTCATTAGAAAATAACCCTCTCCACAACCAAAATCGATGATGGATTTTCCTTTCAACTCTTTTTCAAACAGGGTAACCTGCGGATCTTTGGTTGCTATTCTTTCATCAAGCGAATGGTCTTCCTTTGCTGTTCTGCCATAAAATTGAAGCAGGTTGGAATAGAATTCACCGTATAATCCCTCTCTTTTTTTGGCGTCTTCTTCCTTAATCAACAAATTATGGTAATGATTTTCAAGCTTAAATGCCTCTTGAAGTATTTCAGGACTTAGCCCGATTTCTTTGGAATAGGCTTCAATATCAGGGAATAATTGAGTGTCCGTACTTTTCATTAAATGGGTTTCATTTGGAAAAAAGGCCTTCGTAATGTCCTTTCAAAATGGCATTTACTTTTTGGAACCTACCATTTAATGCCAAATACACAATGAAGGCGCCGTTTTTTAGGGTTTGGTATAACAAACTTAATACAAAGGATAGCGGATTTGAATGGTTTCGGATTAAAAAGAGGTGGTTTCTAGTCCGGTAATAGTGAAGCACAGGAGGTACCACACCTTCTTTGGTTTTGATTTTGATGGACGATCCTCCAGCAACATGGTAAATTTTAGATTGAGGAAGGTAACGAAGTTTAAATCCTAATTTTTTGATTCGGAATGACCACTCGACATCTTCGTAGTAGGCAAAAAAACGCTTGTCCAACATTCCTGCCTTTCTGATTGCCTCCGAACTTACGAGAATAGCACATCCTGTAATCCATGGCGTATCCTTTTCTTGATCAAATTGCCCTTCATCTACTTGCCCGATGCCGATGGACCAAGTCATTTCCAACCATTTGAAATATCCTCCGCCGGCATTCCATAGTTTATCTCGTTCCGCTTCCAACATGATTTTGGGCTGTACTGCACCATAATCAGGGTTTTTTTCTAAAAAGGAAACTAGTGGATTCAGAAAATTGGGTTCAACAAGGGTATCATTATTGAGCAAAAGCACCTGATCAAAAAAATGGTCCAAGGCCCACTGTATTCCAAGATTGTTGCCTCCTGTAAATCCGATATTCTCCGGGCTAGTAAGCAATGTAATCTCAGGAAATTCGGATTTCAGTTTCTCCCCCGAACCGTCTATCGAACCGTTGTCTATTAAAACAGTTTGAAAATTGGAGTACCGCAGTTCCATTAGGGATTCCAAACAAGCCTTTGTCAGCTCATATCCATTCCAGTTGACCAGAATGATAGCTACTTTGGGTGGACTGCTGGGTTCCATTCTTTGTTTTTGACTAACTTCTTCTAAATTTTTTCCTAACGCTCTGATCAACTGGTATTTCTTTTACCTGTTTTCAAGATAGCTAAAATCAATGGCCGATTATACATCCAATTTAAAATGCAACAGATCAAAAAAACCACGATTTCGGTAGACAACATGGCAAAGCAAAGGCCAATCGCACCATATTGGCTGGTAAGAACGATGGAATTCGAAACCATAAATAAACCCATCATCCAGGAAGATTTGAACATCAGGTTGTTTTGGCCCTTAACTAGAAAAATGACCACATTCAAAATATTGAGGCAAGCCAAGAAGGGGATAAAGGCTAAAACCCTCAAATAGGAGATGGATTCTACCAATTCTGCTTTTGAAAATAATTGGATGATTAAGGGTGCCAAACCAAAAACAACCAAAGAAACAGCTAACCCAATGGTCAAAGCAACGAAACTAACCTTCTTTAGGAAGGAAATAAAAGCACTCAAATCTTCTTTCAACAGCTTTGAGGCATTGGGAAAAATAGAATGGATTACCATAGAAGGAAACAACCGTAGCACCATAGAGATCCTTTCTGCGAGACTAAACAGCCCTAATGTAGTTGCGGAAGCAAAAAAACTCAACACAATCAATGCCCCATTGATAGAGAAATGGGTCGCGAGATTGGAGAGTAAAAGCAGTTTTGTATTTCTCAATAAGGTAAAAAGTTGTTGGAATCTCGGTTTGTAAAATTTGATGTCCAACGCATAATGGATGTAAATCAGCAATAAGATATTGATGCCGAATCCTGAAACTCCCAGGATAAAGTTGACCCATTTGGATTGTTCAGGATTTCGGATAAAAAGGACAATACCCAATAAATAAAGTAATTTACTGAAGAGATTGGCAATGGAAATCAGTTTCATTTTTTCCATCCCTTGAAAAAACCAGAGCGGAAAGGTGGCCTCTGAAAAGAGTATAAATACGGAGAATACTAAAACAGATTGATATCCTTGGAAGAGATTTAGGCCATAAGCTCCGATCAAAATAAGGGCAGTGGAAAAAATGGCAAGAAGGATTTTAGCTGAAAATACGTTGGAAACCAATTGTGAAAGCTCTGCCTTATTGGATTGGTTGATGGCCACTTCTCGTGGGGCGCTCAAGTTGAATCCAAAGCCCACCAAAATATTGAAGACAATGATGACGGAAAAGGATAAGTTGACCCAGCCAAATTGCTCTGCCCCGATACTTTGTAGGAGTAGGGGCATGGAAATGATTGAAATTAAAATTGTTGAGGACTGAATCAGCGCCAGAAAAAGAAAGTTCTGGAGCGACTTATTCTGGACAAAATTCCCAAATGGGATCAACAGATTTATTTTTTCAAACATGGAAGCTTGAGTTTAGACTTCCTGCAAATGTTTTTGATAGATCCTTCTCAGATAAAGTAGAGCCAAGGCCAAAAATCCCAAAGAAAAAGCCCCATATACCATGCCTTTGACTAGCCGTATTTCAGTTCGTTCCAAGGGTAGTTTCGGTGAATCAATCAGTTGTATCAAAGGGGAATTGATGCGGTGGTTGATTTTGGCTACCTCCAAATTTTTGACAATTTCTTGGAAAACTGCTGCACTTGTTTGTACATCAATTTGCTTACGTCGTCCATTTACAGTGGCAGTACTAAGTAGCGGATTTGCATTAGGAATGCGATCTTGTTCGGCAGCTAAGGTGCCTAGGCTTTGGTCAAGAATAGCTCGCACCGAATCTGCCTGTATTTGTAAAATGCGAAGATTTTCCCCAGTTTTTTTAGTTTTGGTTTCCAAGTAAAAGGCATTCACTTTGCTGACTAAGGTTTCATTGAATTGTTTGGCAAAAGCCTCGTCTTTGGATGACACTATTACTTGGATGATGCTCAACTTGCGGTCAGGTTTGGCCACAACAAGTTGTTTTTCACGGATTATTTTTGTGATTTCTTTAAGCACCGAATCTTGGTTGACTCCATGATTCTCCCTAGTTTGGGAAAATGTAAGTGAGGATAGATCAATGGATGAAGCCCATTTTTCTTCTAATTTCTCCGATTCTATAAATCGATCTACTAGTAAGTTATCGTTGTCAAATGGGCTTAGGAGTGTTTCTTCTAGCATGCGGTCAGAACGATAAAGCTCCATAATATTGTCTCCTTGAAACAATCCGTTGGTTCCTAATCCTCCCAAATTGACTCCTAGAAGGTTAGCAATTCCTGACATTTGACCAATTCCAGACATTCCTTCTTCTTCAAGCACAAAGGAAGTTTCCGCATGAAATACGGGGTCCTTCACTTGAGAAATTAAAGCGCCTAAACCTGTACCAACTCCTGCGGCGAGGAGAATGATTTTCCATTGGGAGGAAAAAAATCGAATCCAATGGATAAAATTTTGTACAACCTCACGGAAGGTAAATTGGGAAGTAGAAAAGTGAGATGTCCTGCTCATCGGGTTTACTGTTGGTTGATTTGAGAGAGTACTAAAACCAATGTGGCTAGTCCTGTAGTAACTCCAACTAGTTCTCCCAAACGAATTGGGGATTTTGGACCTTTGCTTGGAATGATTACTTCGGCTCCAGGTTCTACTGTAGGGTAGTTTCTGACTCCAAAAACCCCTTTGGTGCGTTTTACAGCGCCATTGGCATAAACCACGTAGGTTTGTTTACGATTGGCTCGTCTATCAAAACCACCGGCCCCATTGATATAATACCGAAGGCCACGCCCTTGCTCGTGTCTTAGGGTAGTCGGATACACCACGTCACCACGGAGACGAACGGTCTGTAGGAGTTTGGGTACATTCAGAATGTCCCCTTCTTCGAGCACTAAATCTTCCTCAGAGCCAGGATTGGCTAGAATTTTTTCCAAGTTGATGGCTACGGCTTCCGATTCTTTAATTTTTACGGCTACCCCTGGGGTTTCTGCAGCAATTTGGTCCAAAGACTCTCGCTTGGCATCGTTTGCAAGTGAGTCTTTTTTCTCCACTTTTTCCTGAGGCAAATCTCTAAAAAGACGCTTCAACAATTCCTCTTGGGCTTCAGGATTGTTGGGGTCATCTTTTAGCAATTCCCGAAGCGCTTCCAGATTTTTCTGTCTCCGAACCTGTTCGGATTCCGTGTTAAAAAACTCTGTCTTTCGAATTAAGGTAGCCCCTTTGGTATAGGCAAATTGATTGACTCCGCCTGCGCGTTTGACTAGGTCGGAGATTCGATCTACGCTCGTTTGGATAGCAAAAATCCCAGGAGAGTTCACTTGACCTTCAACCGATACGAGTCGTTGCATGGTAAAATTGGCTCGCTTGCGCACTATCACTTGATCAAAAGGCTGCAAAGTAATGGCATTTGGGTTGAAGGATAGGTCGGAGTTGACTGCTGTGGTTAGGATGTCTGAAAGCGTGCCTCCATCGGAATCTTCAAGCCTTCTAGCAATTTCAATATCACTCAGATTAGCAGATTCTTGGAGTCCACCGGCAGTTAAAATCAATTCTTCAGGCGTCATTCCTGCAGCATAGGGATAAGTTCCGGGGCGTTTTACCTCTCCCAAAATCTGAATGTAACGTTCGTTTTGCACATCGTAAATGCTTGAAATACGCACCACATCTTCGCGTTGCAGGAGTACATCTGCTTGGCTACCAGCAAGCACGGCTTGAAGGTTGACTTCAAGCACTTCGGAACTTAAATCACTCTTGGTGCGCAGGATGCTCGCTCTCTGGGTGTAAGCATCACCTTTGAGTCCATCCGCATTTTTAATGAGTTGGGTAAGGGTAAGCCCTTCGGTCAAGGCAAAGGTGCCTGGTCTAAAAACTGCTCCTTTGATTTGAATCCGATTGCTGTAGCGGTCGATAATTCTTCCTACAGTCACTTCATCTCCTCCCTTTAGACTAAAAAGTCCCAATTGATTTTGGTAGACATCTGATACGGAACGTTGATTTCCTGTAATGCGAGAAACCGAAATACGGTCCTTGAAGGCCAGGTCTGTAAATCCCCCCGCATAGCGCAGGAGGTCTTCTAAGTTGTCTTCAGCCGTAACTTCAAAAATTAGCGGACGCTTTACCTCGCCAAGCACTTTGACGCGTGCAATGTAGGGATTGACCAAAATGATATCTTGGTCTTGAAGTTGTACGTCTAAATTTGCCGTTCCATTGATAAGTAGGTCATACACATCAATTTCAGCAATTTTTTTATTGTTTCGGATAAGTTGAATGCCTCGTAAGGTACCGTTATCAGAAGGCCCTCCAGCGGCATACAGCGCATTGAAAACGGTAGAAAAGGCACTCAAGGTGAAGGTGCCAGGTAGGCGAACTTCGTTTAGAATATGGACTTTGATAGTGCGGACATTTCCTAGAGTGACTTGCAAAAAGGTAGTAGGAGAATTTCCTAACAATCCTGTATAAAACGCCCCTACTCTAGTTTTGATGATGTTTTCAGCTTCTTCTAGCGTTTTTCCCGAAACGGTGATTGGCCCAATGTTATCCAATAGGATAATGCCTTCTGGAGTGACGGTAGCTTCGTAATACTTTTCCGACTGCCCATAGATATCCACATAAATGAGGTCTCCAGGGCCCAATATGTAGTTGCTTGGGGTAGCCTGGTTAAGACTTGGCTCGAAACTTAGCCTTCTATTTTTTTGAAAAAACAGTTTGCTCCCAAACAGCAAGGAGTCTGGTTTTTCGGTTTCTGTAAGTTCTTCCACCTCCAACAGTCCTTTGGTAATGTCATTGATATCTATTTGTGCTCTGTCCTCTCTTTTTGAAACTTTAGTAGATCTGGATTTACTTGTTCCTACACTTAAATTTTCAATCCTATTTCTCAATTTTTCTACTTCCCCCGAGGGCATGCCCCGCATTTGCGCCATCATCAGAAAATCGGTGCTACTCAAACCTGCGTCCTGTGCCCGCTTGACCAATTCTTCAATCTGATCATCGCTGAGCTGGTCTACACGAATGGATGTGATGTCTACATTTTGTTGGGCATAAGTAGAAAATGGAACGAAGGCCCACAAAAAAAGTAAAAGAAAAAAGTAGGATGGTTTCAGGATAGACTTCATATTAATTAAGAAATTCAGAAGGGGATTTGAAAATCTAATGGATAAAAATCCATTTATTTCATCATTCTACCAAATCTATTCTTGGGTTTGAATAGTAGAAGGCCTTTTTTTGGCTCGATAAAATGTTTCTGAACATTCCATTAGGCTCCTGCATTTCTTTCGTATAGCCAATCTGGAATGAATTTTTTAATCAGAAATGCAGCCGAATATTACTTATTTATCCTAAGAAAGAAAAAAGGAAGATTTGCATATGGATACTCCAATCAAAGACCTTTTCGTTACTTTGTTTTAATATTGTGGTATGCGTCCAATCTTAATTAGTAGTTTTTTTTTCTTGCTATGTGCGGGATGTTCTAGTAACTCGGATGAGGCTACCTGTGCCTTAGATGAAGAGATCCTATCGGAAAAAGTAAAGGTAAACGTGGTTCGCTTGGAAAAAGAATTCTTTACTTCTTCCAGCAAGGAAGAAATGTTGAATTTACTGGATACCTATCCTGATTTTGCGACTAAAGTTTTAGATTTAGAGGCCTATCCCAACAAGGATTCTTTGGCTCGCGCCTTGGTATTGGCACAAGAGGACAGCTCCATGCAAGCGTTGAATCGTGCGGTAGGAGACGAATTTGCTGACTTTTCCGATATCACTAAAGACCTTGAAAACGCCTTTACTTATTTGAAATGGCATTATCCTGGCTTTAAGGTGCCTAAAGTATATACTTACGTTTCTGGATTTGGAATGGACTTGCTTATTGAAGAAGAAACCATAGTAATAGGATTGGATTATTTTTTACCAAGCGATCATAAGTTTCAACCTGATTTACCGGTCTACATGAAAGCTCGGTACCAAAGAGAATATTTGGTGCCTATGATTGTATTGGCCATTTCCTCTAGGTACAATGAGGTAGATCCCAAGGACAATACCCTCTTGGCGGAGATGATTTATTTTGGGAAAGCCTATCATTTTGTAAAATCCATTATGCCCTGCACTTCCGATCAGTTTATTATTGGCTATATGCCCGATCAACTCGCTTCCTGTTGGGAAAATGAAGATGTGATTTGGACCCACTTTATTGAAAATGAATTGTTGTTTGAGACGAATCCCTTTGAAATCCGAAAATATATAGGAGAAGCTCCTTTTACGGATGCCATTAGCTCAGAAGCCCCGGGCCGTTTGGGCCGTTGGGTGGGGTGGAATATCGTAGAACAGTATCAGGAAAAAGAGGGGATAAGTTTAGTTGAACTCATGGCAGAAGCCAATGCTGAAAAAATCTTCAGGGATTCTAAATATAGACCTCAAAAGCCAGAGTAATTCTATTTGCCTTTTATGAAAGTTAAATTTGGCTATGAGAGGATTTTCCCTTCATTTTCTCATAGAATTTGCATAAGAAGGCAATCTGGCACGTTTCGCATGTAGGTTTTCTGGCCAAACAGGTATAGCGCCCATGGAGGATAAGCCAGTGGTGAGCTTGATGGATGTGATGTTTTGGCAAGTGTTTTACCAATTGTTTTTCAACTTCTAAAGGCGTTTTGGCCGTAAGCGGGACCAGGCCAATGCGCCGGGATACCCGATAGACGTGGGTGTCTACAGCCATGTGGGGTTGCTGCCACACTACAGAGGTAATTACATGGGCAGTTTTTCTGCCTACTCCAGGCAATTGTACCAATTCTTCTACCGTAGAGGGCACCTCTCCCCCAAATTTTTCCATAAGCATTTTTCCTAAGCCCATGAGGTGCTTGGTTTTATTGTTGGGGTAGGAAATGGAGCGGATATAAGGAAAAAGTTCATCGAAATGGGTAGCTGCCAAATGTGCAGGAGTGGGGAAGCGCTGGAATAGTTGGGGCGTAACCAGGTTGACCCGCTTGTCAGTACATTGAGCAGATAGCACTACGGCTACTAGCAACTGAAAAGGATTTTCATAAGCCAATTCCGTTTCAGCTGAAGGCATGTTTTCCGAAAAATAGGATATAAATGCCTCGTACCGTTGCTTTTTGTTCATGTCTAAAGATAAGAAATCTATGTGAGGGTAAATCCTCAGGTCAAGCCTCAAAAAAAAAGAAAGTTAACCGTTAGGGTTTTCCATGCGTATTCTCCATTCTTTGGGATAATAATTGTTTACCCGCTTATCCAATTTTTTGACCCATCCTAAAGGTAAATTACGATAGGTAAGTAAGACCCATCCTGAAGGAGCTTGTTCCAAAGGAAAATCTTTTTTACGGAGAAAGTCTAAAGACTCTTCTTTGGAAAGTTCAAGGCTCGGAAAGTGAAATTTTGGTAGGGTGGAAATGGCCCATTCGTGGCTTGGGATCCATTCTTTGCCTTGCTTTTTCCCCAACTCCACCCCAAAGTAGCGCACGTTGAGCGTGCGTAGGAGAGACGCTACCTCTTTGGAAAAGGATTTTTGAATACGAAATAGATTTTCTTGGAAAAGGAAATAGCTCCCTTTTCCATCTAGCCCCAACTCCTCCTCTAGGGCTTGCCCCTCTTTTTCTCCCACGGGTTTTACCTGGGAGACTCGCTGTTCTTTTTTAGATTTTGCTGCCTTTGTTCCAAAAGATTCGGGACGTTGTAGAATGGAAAAAAAGAATCCTTCCCCCTCTACCCGGTGGGGATAAAACCTGTAACCATAGGCTTGACCCTCCTCTGTATCAAAACGGGACTCTTCTATTCCCCAACTTGGATCAAGCGGGATACGGACAGGAGTGAAGGCAAATTCTTCTAAAAGTGCAGAAATCACCCCTTCATTTTCTTTTCGGTTAAAGGTACAAGTGGAATAAATGAGGTAGCCCCCTCCTTTTACTAGGCTTGCAGCTTTATCTAGGATGCGCTTTTGACGAAGACAACAAAGGGCCACGTGTTCTTCGGACCATTCTTCCCGGGCTTGGGGATCTTTTCTAAACATGCCTTCTCCAGAGCAAGGGGCGTCTACCAATACCAAATCAAAAAATCCTTCCAAAGGCGTAAAATGCTCTGGATCATTTTGGCTGACCAACACGTTCCCTAGTCCCCATTTGATGATATTTTCTTTGAGGATTTGTGCCCGCGCTTGAATCACCTCGTTGGCGACTAAGAATCCTTCTTCCCCCAAATAAGAAGAAAGTAGAGTACTTTTTCCCCCTGGAGCCGCCGCCAGGTCCAAGTATATTCCCTTGGGAATGCCGAGCTGATGCAGGGCATATTCGATGATCATGGAGGAAGCTTCTTGCACATAATATGCCCCAGCATGAAAAGCAGGATCTAGGGTGAAGCTAGGTCGCTCATCAAGATAAAAACCGGTTTTTGTCCAGGGGATAGGCCTTTTTCCAAGACTACGTGCAAATGGCTTGGCAGGATTGCAGCGTATGGAGATTTTTGGAGCCTGCAACAAGACTTCTTTCAATCTAATTGCCTCTTCATCTCCTAGCAAGCTGCTCAGTTGAGCGAGAAAGTCTTCGGGAAGGGGAGGAGTTGACATGTTTCAAAGATAGGTGTTCCAAAAAAAGCTACAGCAGCAAGGAGGATAAAATCTCGAAGTCGGGGGGAGGGGGGGGATTACAGGAAAATGGAAAGCAATTAATTGTCGTCCTCTTCCTCATCTAAGTCCTCCTCCCCTTCTGTTCCCAAGTCAAACATGGAGCTGAAGAGGTCTTTGAACTGCAAGCCTGTGTCCAGAATTTTTCTGCTCAATTGAGAATATTCGGCTAATCCATGAAGAGCAAATTCCATATAAAATTCTTTTTCTTTTTCTGGGAGGTGCTGCACTACTTCGGTGACCAGTTCTTCCAATCCAGGCACAGAAAGAAGTAGAGATTTATATTCTTTATTGGAAAGGGAGCTTAACATATCCAGATGATTGCCTTCCCCAAACCAGGCAAGTGTTTTTTGGTAGGGATTGTTGCTTTTCTCTTTTTTCTTTTGTTCTGGAGAAGGAAAATAGGAGACAAATAGGCTGCGGATTGCTTTTCCAATGAGGTTGTAAGCTACCAAGCCCGCGCCCTCTTGTTCTCCCTCATAGACCAGCTCCACTTTACCGGTGATGGCAGGAATCACCCCCAGTAAATCTACGATTCGTACCAGTGTATCTGTTTCTTTGTTGAGGTACATTCTTCTTTCTGCTGCCGAAATGAGATTTTCATAAGCAGAGATAGTTAATCGAGCCGAAACCCCACTTTTCTCATCCACGTATTCTGAGTGCCGTGCCTCTACAGCAATCTGCTCAATCAAATCTTTCATAACCTCAGGCACGTGGATCTTGGACAAGGGCTTACCAGAAAGTCTGGCTTCTTGGGCAGTAATTTTTTTACTTATGTCGATGGACCTAGGATAATGGGTAATGATTTGACTTTCAATTCTATCTTTAAGTGGTGTCACGATGCTGCCTCGATTGGTATAATCTTCGGGGTTAGCAGTGAAGACAAATTGAATATCCAGAGGCAAGCGTAATTTAAATCCACGGATTTGGATATCCCCTTCCTGCAGGATATTGAATAAGGCCACTTGGATTCTTGCTTGGAGGTCAGGGAGTTCGTTGATCACAAAAAGGCAGCGGTTGGATCTAGGCACCAGTCCATAATGAATCACCCGTTCGTCGTTGTAACTCAGCTTCAGCGTTGCCGCTTTGATGGGATCTACATCCCCAATCAAGTCGGCTACGGAAACGTCCGGGGTAGCCAATTTTTCAGTATATCGATCTTCTCTATGCAGCCAGGCGATGGGACTATCCTCCCCTTTTTCTTCAAGAATAGCGCTTGCAAAGGAAGTCAGGGGCAGCAAGGGATCTTCATTGAGTTCAGACCCGTAGAGTACCGGGACATATTCGTCGAGAAGGAGAGTCATCATTCGAGCGATTCGGGTCTTGGCTTGACCTCGTAATCCCAGTAAATTGATGTTGTGTCGAGAAAGAATGGCACGCTCAATATCCGGAATCACGGTATCCTCGTAGCCCCAAATTCCCTCAAATACATTCTCTTTATTTTTTAATTTTTCAATAAGGTTGTCCCTAAGTTCTTCTTTGATGGACTTGGGGGTATATCCAGATGCCTTGAGTTGGCCAAGGGTTTTTAGTTGTAAGCGCTGCGTGCTGGAAAGCTGGGAGTAGTCCATGTTAAAAGCGTTTGGATCGGTTTCGTTTGTAGTCTTCAAAAATTACCTCGCCCAGCCCTTTCAAACTGCTGTAATACGCATTGCCTTGGTTTGCTTGGGTAAATTCTTTTACAAATTCCTTGAGGTAAGGATCTGAGGCAATCATAAAGGTGGTTACGGGAATATTCAATTTTCTGCACCTCGCAGCAAGTTTTAGGGTTTCTGCCAAAATCTTGCTATCGATGCCGAAGGAGTTTTTGTAGTACTTGATGCCTACTTTCAGGCAAGTAGGCTTGCCATCGGTAATCATAAATATTTGTTTGTTTGGGTTTTTTCTCCTGCGAAGCAAGTCCATGGCCAGCTCTAAGCCTGCCACCGTGTTGGTATGGTAGGGCCCTACTTGCAAAAAAGGCAGGTCTTTGAGCTCAATCTGCCAGGCATCGTTACCAAAAACGATGATGTCTAAGGTATCTTTCGGGTACCTGGTCTTGATCAATTCGGCCAAAGCCATGGCTACCTTTTTGGCAGGGGTGATCCGGTCCTCGCCATACAAAATCATGGAGTGAGAGATGTCTATCATCAGCACGGTGGAGGTTTGGGAGCGATGCTCCTTTTCTACCACCTCCAAGTCATCCTCGGTGAGTAGGTATTCTCCAGATAGGCCATGCTTGGCCTGAGCATTCCTCAGGGACTCGGTGAGCGCAATTTGATCCAAATTGTCTCCAAAGGTATATCCTCTACGGTCCGTACTCCTTTCGTCTCCTTGTCCCGAAAGTGTGGTTTTATGTTGACCCGCCTTGCTGCGTTTGAGTTTGCCAAAAATCTCCTCTAAGGCTCTCTTTCTAATGCTTTGTTCTGTTTTACTTGTAGCCTGAAGTTTTCCTTCTGGATTATCTTCTGACAAATACCCTTTGGATTTTAAGTCTTCAATGAAGTCACCTATGCCATAGTTGGGTTCTGTAAGTTGGTAACGTTTATCTAAGTTACTCAACCAACTTAGGGCCTCGGATACATCCCCTCCCGTCATGGAAATCAATTGAAGAAATAGGGACAAAAGATTTTCAAAGGTGTTTTTTTGCGGATCTGTGACAGGTACAAATTGAGTAAAACGTACACCTTTCATGCTTCTGGAGTAGAACTTTAGGGATAAGTAAAAAATTTAATAATTCTTTGCCGCCAGTTTGGCGCAAAGTACTAATATAACACCAGCGCTGTCTTTGGAGTTTTATATTTTCAATAAATTTCCTTTTTCTCTTAAATTCAAAGCCTAATGACTGCTGCTGAATCCCATGCTCAACTCATAAAATCTACGGCCAAGCGCTTGGGGTTTGACTATTGCGGTATTGCCAAAGCAGAGTTTTTGGAAGAAGAAGCCCCGAAATTGGAGGAATGGCTTCGACGAAATTACCAAGGGAAAATGTCCTACTTGGAGCGGCATTTTGACAAGCGTCTTGACCCCACCAAATTGGTGGAGGGGGCAAAAACGGTCGTGTCTTTGGTCTACAATTATTATCCTAGCCAACAGCTGCCTCAAGAGTCAGGGGATATCAAATTGGCCAAATATGCCTACGGAAAAGATTACCATGAGGTCATTAAAGCCAAACTTACCGAGTTTTTGGCTCATTTAAAGGAGGAGGTAGGAGAGATTCATGGGCGCTCATTTGTGGATTCTGCTCCCATCCTGGAGCGGCAGTGGGCGCAGCGTGCAGGATTGGGCTGGATAGGAAAAAATAGCCTGTTGCTCCATCGAAATATGGGGAGTTTTTTCTTCTTGGCAGAATTGGTGATAGACTTAGAGGCAAGTCCAGACCTGCCTTTGTCCAAGGACTACTGCGGTACCTGCACGGCTTGTGTAGATGCTTGTCCTACTGAGGCTATAGTTGCCTCAGGCGTGGTGGATGCTTCCAAGTGTATTTCCTACCTCACGATAGAACTCAAGGAGGCCATTCCGACTTCCTTTGCTGGAAAGATGGACCATTGGGTCTTTGGATGTGACGTTTGCCAAGACGTGTGTCCTTGGAATCGCTTTTCTACTCCCCATCAAGAACCTGCCTTTGAGCCTTCAGAAGCACTTTTTGGATTTACGAATAAAGATTGGACAGAACTTACTGAAGAGACCTTTCATCGGGTATTTTCAGGATCGGCGCTCACTCGTACCAAATTCAAAGGAATTATGAGAAATGTGAAATTCTTGCAAGAGCCTACCCCAGAAGAATACACCAAAAACTGAAAGGACAGTCTTCTATTTCAATCCCTTTGTCAAGCGCAACACTTCTAGCCATGTGATCTAGAGAATGGAAGAAATATAGGAATCTAAAAAGGGGTTTTTCGGGGATATTGCCTGATTTTCTTTTGTAAATTCTGAAACAGGAAAATGACTTTGCTTTGATTTGTGGTATATTTGCGGCATGAATAAGAAAGTTCTCTTACTGATTTTAGACGGTTGGGGCTTGGCCACTAATCCTGCGGTTTCTGCGATTGATAAAGCAAAAACGCCCTACATCGATAGCCTATTTCGCAGCTATCCTCATTCCAGGCTAGAGGCCTCTGGTTTGGCAGTAGGTCTTCCAGAAGGACAGATGGGAAACTCAGAAGTGGGCCACATGAATATTGGGGCAGGGAGGATTGTTTACCAGGATTTGGTTAAAATTAACCTGGCCGTACAGCAAGGGGAATTGCTAAATCATCCCGTGCTGAGTGCTGCATTTGTACGAGCTAAGGAATCTAAAAAGAAGGTCCATTTTATCGGGCTGGTATCTGATGGAGGGGTTCACGCTCACTTGGATCACCTCAAGGGACTTTGCGATGCCGCCAAACACCAGGGGATACAGGAGGTTTTTATTCATGCCTTCACGGACGGAAGAGATACCGATCCAAAAGGAGGAATCAAGTACTTGGCGGATCTTCAAGAACATCTTTCCAAGTCCGTGGGAAAAATAGCCTCAGTTATCGGCCGCTACTATGCTATGGATAGAGACAACCGTTGGGAACGAGTAAAGCTTGCCTACGATGCAATGGTTTTAGGAGAAGGAGAAAAGTCAAAAGATATTCTTGCTTCTATACGCAAATCGTATAGCAATCATGTCACCGATGAATTTATCCGCCCCATCATTCAAGTAGGTAGCGACAGCCAACCCTTGGCGACTATCCAGCAGGGAGATATGGTGGTATGTTTCAATTTCCGCACCGATCGAGGAAGGGAGATTACTCAGGCGCTTACCCAAAGAGATTTCCCAGATTTCAACATGAAGAAATTGGCTTTGAACTACTTGACCTTTACCACCTACGACGATACTTTTTCAGGGGTTCAGGTTTTATTTGAAAAAGATAAATTGAACAATACCCTAGGGGAGGTTTTAGAAAGAGCAGGAAAAAAACAAATTCGAATTGCTGAAACAGAGAAATATCCCCACGTAACTTTCTTTTTTTCGGGAGGAAGAGAAACGGAATTTCAAGGAGAGAGCAGGATTCTGTGTCCTTCTCCTAAAGTGGCGACCTATGATCTTCAGCCAGAGATGAGCGCCGCGGAAATTGCCATGAAAATCAATGTGGAATTGCAGAAAAAAAGTGCTGATTTCATTTGCTTAAACTTTGCCAATGCGGATATGGTGGGTCATACCGGAGATTTTGATGCTGCGGTAAAAGCCTGTGAGGCCGTAGACTCAAGTACCGAAAGCGTGGTAAAAACGGCCGTGGCCAATGGATATACCGTGTTAGTAATTGCAGACCATGGCAATTCAGACGTGATGATCAATGAAGACGGCACTCCAAATACGGCACATACCACCAATTTGGTTCCCTTGATTGTCGTGGACAAAGACATTTCTTCAGTGAAAGAGGGTAAACTTGGAGATTTGGCCCCTACCATTCTTCACCTGATGGGGGTGTCAATTCCTTCTGAAATGACAGGTGATTTATTGGTTTCCTAATGAGTGCAATGAAAAATTCTTTTTATCTATTTGGCTTGGCTATCCTTCTTGCTTGTACACCGCAAGGGGAACAGCCTAGGTTAGAAAAACTCCCTTATTTTGATTTGAAAGGGTTTTTGGATTTAGAGTTGAAAAAACTAGATGGACATACTGTTCTAAAAACTTCTGAGCTAAACGGGGAGGAAAAGGAAGAGGAACAGACCTATTCAGAAGCGCAGTGGAAAGAAGAGTTTGATTATTTCTACCAAGCCGACATTAACCTTCCTTCTTTGGCTACAGCCTACTCCACAGACATCCAGGTGGATTATTTGATTCATGAGCTTTTACCAGAATCCGAAGGCAAGGTGAAGGAAATCAGGATTCGATACGTGCAGAGTTATCCTGCCGCCATTTCCTTTAAAATTAAAGAGGAAAATTTTTTTTACACAAGTACTACCCTTGGGGAAGCATTTATGAATCAGTCCACGGGAAAACTTGACCACTATTCTTTAGAAACTACCCAAAAAGTAATGTTTCTAGATCCTACACACATCAAAATTTCAGGAATTTTGAAATGATAGTACCCTGAACATGGTATCAGGGTACGGTCTTATTTATCAAATAAAGGGGGTCTTTTGGTTTGCCAATCAGATTTTTCTTGAATCAGTCGGCCCAACATGATCAATTTTTCTTCCTCAAACAAATTGCCAAGTAGAGTAATGGATGTGGGGGTTCCGTTGGCGGCAAATCCATTGGGTAGGCATAAGGCAGGATGTCCGGTGAGGTTGGTGATTTGTAGCTGTTGTCCTGCAAATGAAGGAGTGATAATGACATCGTACCCTTTAAGGAGTTCGTGCATTTCTTGAATCAATATGCTGCGTTGCCGGCTCATTTGCACGTATTCTACAGCAGGTATAAATCTAGCTGAGCGAAAGATGTTTGGCCAGGCATTGCGGTGTTGGGCCACCATCTGATCATCTAGGTCTAGTCGGGTGAGTTCGTCAAAGGCAGCAGCACCTTCTACCTGCAGCATGGCTACCAAAGGCCCAGGATTGATGCTGGTCTTAAGTTCTAGGGGGTGAAGTTCTATCCCCTCCTTTCTCAAGAGATCCAATACCGCACGGTCATTTTCAATAGCGGTACGAGTGCCTTCAAAAAAGGAACTGAAATATCCTACTTTAAGGGTTTTTACTTCTTTTTTAGCAGAATAGTTGAATGCGGCCGGAATGGTGGAGGGATCCTTTTGATCTACTCCATGCAGTACAGCCAATACTAGGGCATTGTCTAAAGCGGATCGGGAAATAGGCCCAACTTTATCCATAGACCAGCTGAGGGCCATGGCGCCGTGACGGCTAATTCTCCCAAAGGTAGGCCGCAGGCCCGTTACCCCGTTGCGTGTAGAGGGGGAGACAATGGACCCCAACGTTTCTGTTCCTATGGCATAGGGGACCAATCCCGCACTGACGGCCGAAGCCGAACCAGCGGAAGAACCACTTGCCCCCTGTTTCAGGTTCCATGGATTTTTGGTTACGCCGCCAAACCACACGTCGCCCATAGCCAAGGCTCCTAAAGTAAATTTTCCTATTAATATGCCCCCGGCCTCGTCCAATTTTTGTACTACGGTGGAGGTTTCGTTGAGGACTTGATCTTTGTAGGGAGTAGCTCCCCAGGTGGTTCGGGTATCAGGTACTGAAAATAGATCTTTGATGCCGTAGGGAATCCCATGAAGAGGCCCTCGGTACTTTCCAGCGGCGAGTTCTTGGTCAAGAAGCCTTGCCTTTTTCAAGGCGCTTTCTTCCATCAAAGTGACCAGGCAAGCCAAGGTGTCGGAATAGGTTTTGATTCTATGAAGGTAGATTTGCGTCAAGCGCTCGGAGCTCAGCTTCTTGGATTTAATCAAAACCGATAAATCGCTTACAGGAAGGAAGGCAATATCGTGATCTTTTTCAGGCAGGGCTACTTCTTTGGGTAATCCCCAATCGTGAAGCTGCTGGTTTTGATCAGGATAAAATCCTTGGGGCAGGGGATTAAAGACTAAGGAGGGCCCTACGGAATTTTCAAGGGAAATGCTTCGAAGAAGTTGAAAATTAGTTCTATGAGCGGTTAGGCTACCGACCATACTGTCCTTTTCTTGTGGAGTAAAGGACAAGCCGATGAGCTCGGCCGCCCCGTCTATAGATCCGGGGGTGATCTCACCAGTAGATCTTCCCAAAGTAAAACCAAGCGCCAATACAAGTGCAGCTCCAAAGAGGAGAAAAGGGATAGAAAGGATGTTGTTTTTTCGAATCATTGGATAGTTTTGTAGTAATCGCCTCGATGTAGTACCTCAAGGTGTTCATTTCACCTAATAAAATCAAGTTTTCCATGCAAGAAGAGACACATTTCCCCAAATTCCCCATGCATTTCAGAGGACTCTTGTTGCTTGCCGGCATGTACACCCTGGCTTGGTCTGCCATTTATGCTTGGTTAGGCCCTTCCCTGCTCACTTGGATGGGAATGGGGAACTACCAAGGGGGTGAGTTTTATACCCCATATTTTGGTGTGTTTGGTATCGGGGTAGGCCTTGTATTATTCTTCTCTGCCTTTTATCCAGTGTCTTGGGTTTGGTTGATTTTGATTGGAATTTCTGGCAAGCTACTTACTGCAGTATGGTTTATCCTAGGATGTGTCCCTGAGGTAGGGTGGAACAAGCGGAGCATATTCCATTTGGTCTTCAATGAATTGGTCTGGCTTATTCCATTAATTGTCATTTTTTTAAGAAGTCTTCAAGTAAAAAATTACCTCAGCCAATCGGAACGCTAAGCCAAATCACGCTATAAAAATCAGCCCATCCTTGACATAATTTTGAACTAATTGACGCCGAAAGCGCTAAGATCAGCTGAAGTTTTGTTGTACCTTAGAGGGTAAAATTTCATCACTAGTTTTCCACCTTATTCCCGACCTCATGTCTTCGCCTCAAGCACACAAACTCTTTCTTTTGGATGCCATGGCACTGATCTATCGGGCCCATTTCGCCTTCAGCAAAAATCCAAGAATCAATTCCAAAGGATTGAATACAGGAGTAATGTTGGGCTTTACCAATACCTTGGTGGAAGTCTTGGAAAAAGAGAAGCCTTCTCACATTGCCGTTGCTTTCGACACCAAAGCCCCCACCTTTAGGCATCAGCAGTACGAGCCGTACAAAGCTAACCGCTTGGAGCAACCGGAAGACATCACTACCTCTATTCCTTGGGTAAAGGAAATTGTCAAGGCCTTTCGAATCCCCGTCTTAGAACTGGACGGGTACGAAGCAGACGATATCATAGGGACTCTGGCCAAAAAGGCGGAGAAAGACCACTATACGGTCTACATGATGACCCCAGATAAGGATTATGGTCAACTTGTCGACGATCATATTTTTCTTTACAAGCCTGCCTTCATGGGCAATGGGGTGGATGTCATGGGTCCCAAACAAGTTTGTGAAAAATGGGACATAGCCCATGTAGATCTAGTCCGAGATATCTTGGGGCTCATGGGTGATGCGGTAGATAATATTCCGGGAATTCCAGGAATTGGAGAAAAAACAGCGGTCAAATTGCTGAAGGAGTTTGGTACTTTAGAGGGGATACTTGCCCATTCAGACCAGCTCAAAGGAAAGCAGCAAGAAAATGTGATCAATTTTGCCCAACAAGGACTGTTGTCCAAGGAATTGGCTACTATAAAAATTGATGTACCCATAGAATTTGATGAAAAGGCCTTGCGCTGTGATGGAATAGATGAAGAGCGATTACGTGCCTTATTTGTAGAATTGGAATTTCGTACGCTGGCCAGCAGAATTTTCAAGGAGCCTGCCCCCAAAAAAGCCGCTCCTGCGCCGAGTCAAATGGACTTGTTTGGCGCGGTAAGCCCTGCTTTAGCCCCTACATCAGAGGAAGAAACACAGGTGGAGGTACAACTTTTGCCTCAAGTGCCTTTTGATACCATTCAAAGCTACCATCACCACTACCATAAAGTAAAGGGGAAGGAGGCGATTCAAGAACTGGTACAGTACCTTTTGCTCCAAACTGAACTTTGTTTTGACACCGAAACCACCAGTCTGGATCCCATGAGGGCTTCCTTGGTGGGTATTTCTTTTGCCTACCTCGAAGGAGAGGCCTACTATATTCCCCTTCCAGAGGACATGGAGGAGTGCAAAGCGCTTTTGGAGCACTTGCGTCCTGTATTTGAGCACGAATCCATAGTCAAAATCGGTCAAAACATAAAGTACGACCTGTTGGTGCTTAAAAACTACGGCATTACTTTAAAGGGGACCTTGTACGATACCTTACTGGCCCACTACCTCATTGAGCCGGAGGGAAAGCATGGCATGGATTGGCTGGCCCAGCAATACTTGCATTACAAGCCGGTATCTATCACCGAATTGATTGGAAAAAAAGGGGTGGGACAGGCCTCTATGCGAGAGGTGGACGAAGACGAAGTCACGGCCTACGCGGCAGAGGATGCTGACATTACCCTTCGCCTTAAAGGCAAATTGAATCCGATACTGGAAGCTACAGGATTAAAAGAGTTAAGTCAAAAAGTAGAAAATCCTCTGATTCAGGTATTGGCGGATATGGAGTTTGAAGGAGTGCGTATTGATACCAATAGCCTCTCAGAGCTTTCCATTGTGTTGGAGAAGGAAAGTCTGGAAATAGAAAAGCGGGTCTACGAATTGGCCGGAGTACGATTTAATCTTGCCTCTCCAAAACAGTTGGGGGAGGTACTTTTTGAACGATTGAAACTAGATCCCAAAGCAAAAAAAACCAAGACCGGGCAATATGCTACAGGAGAAGAAATTTTAAGCAAACTGGCGGATGAACATGAAATTGCTCAGGCCATTTTGGAGCATAGGCAAATGGTCAAGCTCAAGTCCACCTATGTGGATGCATTGCCTACGATGATCAACCCTAAGACGGGAAGAATTCATACCACTTACAACCAGTTTGTGGCAGCCACAGGACGTCTGTCTTCAATCAATCCCAATCTCCAAAACATCCCGATTCGAACCTCTAGAGGAAGAGAAATCAGAAAGGCATTTGTTGCTAGGGATGCAAATCATGTCTTACTTTCTGCGGATTATTCACAGATCGAATTGCGCTTGATGGCTGCATTTTCTCAGGACGAATCCATGCTAGAAGCGTTTAAAAACGGTAGGGATATCCATGTCGCCACCGCGGCCAAAATCTTCAAGGTTCCCTTGGAAGAGGTTACCACGGACATGAGAAGGAAGGCCAAGACTGCCAATTTTGGCATCATTTATGGTATTTCTGCCTTTGGATTGGCCCAGCGCCTGTCTATACCCCGTGGAGAAGCCAAAGAAATCATCGATGCCTACTTCACGGAGTTTCCTGCGGTCAAAAAGTACATGGATGGGGCCATTGAAAAAGCGAGGACTCAGGAATACGTAGAGACTATCTTAGGTCGTCGACGCTACCTGCGCGATATCAATAGTCGCAACATGACCATGAGAGGCTTTGCAGAGCGTAATGCCATCAATGCTCCGCTTCAGGGCTCGGCTGCCGACCTTATTAAAGTAGCGATGATTCATATTTACGAATGGATGCAAGCCAAGAACTTGAAGTCGAAAATGATCTTGCAAGTTCATGACGAATTGGTCTTTGATGCCCATAAGGAAGAGGTAGAACTATTGAAAAAGCATATTCCCGAACTGATGTCCCAGGCCATTCCCTTGCCTGTACCCATAGAAGTAGAGCTAGGAGTTGGGACAGATTGGTTGCAAGCGCATTAAATAGTGTACCAAGTACCCTGCCTGCGGCAGGCAGGCAAGTACAAGGTACCAAGTAGGAAATACGAGCTACGAAGTACGAAATTCCTTAGGCAGAAAGTCAACAATCTTCAATCGCCATTCAGCGTTCAACATTAGTAAAATGCCGTATTTTGTATCTCGTACTTCGTATTTCAATACCATTCCAATTTCCAAATAAACCTCCTTCTACCGTGGCTAAAGTAAAAACCACCTTTTTCTGTCA
>Ga0315906_10000954_pt1 | contig 44057 bp, 74 predicted proteins | sample LakEriMetagenome_4_FD_203526 | JGI IMG/M metagenome (GOLD analysis project Ga0315906, IMG submission 203526) | Freshwater fungal communities from buoy surface, Lake Erie, Ohio, United States - Buoy 2 MA122 | ecosystem: Environmental > Aquatic > Freshwater > Lake > Lake biofilm | place: USA...
CTTGGTGTATAACTTATCTGAGAGTTTTTCTATGTTGTTCATACAAGTATTGTATCGCAGTAAAGTGAAAACCCCTGACATTTGTCAAGGGTTTCACTATTGGCGAACAAGTTTCGGTATTACTCAACTACCTTGAGTGTCTGTTCTTAGGATTGATTGGTGTATATACTCTGCTCTGACCCTTTTCGCTTGTCTTGTATCCATAGCGAGCAAGTCTGAAACGAAGTGCTGAGTGAGTAACTCCCATACGCTTAGCCAATCGATATAGCGTAACGCCATCTTCCAAGTGAGCCTTAGCAATTAGTTGAGTGTACTCTTCAGCCTCTGCTCTGAAGCGAGTGGCGTGTGAGCGAACCTGCATTGCCATCGGCTTTAGTTCCAACAATCTTGCTAGGATTTCAGGCGATGGCTCAACAAACTCTCTTTCCACTTTTGCTGGATACATCGGTGGAGTTGGGTTAGTGAAGTCAGGTGGCATTGGTCCATCAATTGGTGTTTCACAAATCTGACGAACACGCTCTCTACTGAGTTCAACTGAGCGAGAGATAGCACTTAGTGTCCATCCATTGTTACTCAATGAACGAATTATGTTATCTCTATCTGCTGGCTTAGCGGAATTGAGCAATGAAGTGATGTAAAACGGCAACTTTTGATTTGCTTTCTTTATCTTTGTCATTTCTTCTTTTATCTTTCTATGTAATGACCCGTATGGGTCTGTGGTTTCTATTGAAATTGTATCTGTAATACAAATGTTATTCAATTGTGTTTGCTATTGGAATAACTAGCCTCGGAGCGAGAGAATTGAGAGCGAAATTGCTGACAATCCTGTCCCAAGTATCAATCCAATGTTGCTTGGAGCAAAAATAGCGATGAAAATAGTCGCAATGACGGCTATAATCGCAAAAATTGATGTCCAAACCAAATCTCTGAGTAAAATCAACCAACTTGGCATCTATTTTTCTTCTTTCTGTTCGTTTTTAGGCATTACAACACCTAAAAGTGCTGAAATTTCCTCTTCATCCGTGTATTCAATCGGTTCTGTCCTCTTATCGACTGCTATTGCTAGCCAAACGATGACAAGAAAACCTAAAATTGCTAAAATAACGACGAAGATGTCCATTTCAACTCCTGTTTTACCCTGGGTGGCCAGTTTTTCTGTGTAAGATGCTTTGCATGAGAGCGATTAGTGCTCCCACACAACGCAATCCTACCATCTACTCTGATTTTTGAGTTCCTTCGTAGATGTCTTTGACGACATTAGCCCATATTCTCGGTGTATGTGTGAGTGGTTGATACCCACCAGCACCACCAATCAATACACGCCCATCGGCAAACTTGTTTGCTAGTTCAGCAATTACTTTTGAAGCATAAGCGTAGCCATCGTAGGTATATTTCAACCCCCAATGCTCTTCCTCATGTCCATCAGCACCAGTAGCAAGCAAGATTACATCTGGCTTATACTCGGCAACTTTCTTAGCAATCTCATCAATTGCCCATTTGAACGCTTGGTCGCCCTCGCCTTGCTGTAAGCAGTAGTTATACCAGTGTTGCTCGTCATTTTGATAGATGTAATTGCCATCTACTCCAGCCTCACGAAGCCATGTGTCTGAGTGAGTTGGGTAGATTCCGTGTCCGTGGATACTGAAAGTTGGAATATCGGTATCCGCAAGTAGGTTCTGCACTCCATCACCAGCATTCACATCCCAGTCGATGTAAACAACTTTGAGCCCATTCTGCACGAAATTTTTGGCAGCCCAGGCAAAATCGTTGAACACGCAGAAGCCCTCGCTCCATCCGTATTGAGCGTGGTGCTTTGCTCCCTGTGGATTGAAGCCAACTTGAGTTTCACCAGCGAGTATCTTCTCAACCAGTCTTACTGTTCCAGAAAACATCTGACCAGCGGTATGCCCCATCTCAGGCTTGAAGCCAAGCCAGTCATAAGACCTACCCTCATCAATAACCTCTGAAACATAGTTAGGGTCGTGGATAGATTCAATCTTCTCTCTGTCCTCATCTTTGAATTCAGGTTCAATGATTTCAACATTGTCCGCACCCACTTCATCTACCAAGTAATCGGTAGCAATCTTGGCACGGATAGGCTTGGTTGGATGTGAGCCATCTCCCGAACCTAAATTCCAGTTCAGGTAGTCGTCGCTATATGCGATAGTTAGTTTCTTTGTCATTTCTTCTCCTTTGTCGCTAACTAGATAATGTTACCAATTTGTTATAATCCTGTCAAGCATAAGCCGTATGCTAAAAACCCTGCTTGCGAGGGGCAAACAGGGCTTTTAGGGTCTTTTATAGAGTTTTTTACGCCTCTGGGCGTTCAATGTCCTCTACAAGCGTTTCTGGCTCATTTTGTGCGTTTTCGGCTTTGAGCGTTTCAAGCAATTCCTCTGCTGACACAATCCAAGTCGTGTATAGCAATTTATCTACGCCTGAGTATGATTCATCGTGTTTCAGATTTAGTTGCCTCAAAGCAAACTCGGTAAGCCCTACGGCAAACTGTAACTGCTCTTCGCTAATTGAAATTAGTTTCTTTGACATTTCTAGTGTCCTTTCGTCTTTAGGTGTTGTATCTTTACAACAAGATAATCATAGGCATATCCTATGACATTTGTCAAATACCTTTTTCGGTGTTTCTTGCGTGGAAACTTAGTTGATTGCCACTGAGCCCAGTGAGCAACTTTAAATGCTATTCCACTAATCCAGTGTAGTAGGCGGTACATCTTCTTCTCCCTTTTCAAGTTGTTCAATAAGCCAATCAATGTCAATGAAGCCACAGTTCCCGTGTTCAAAAAATCTTTTCTTAGGGTCTGGGTAAGCAACTTCCATTTGCTCGTATGTCATGTCAACACACTCGCATCGGTAAGACTTGATTACATCAACTAATCTTTGTCTTTCTTCTGCTTTGCCATCTTGCTTTCCGTAATCATAAGCATCTATGCTCATTTAAATTCACTCGCTTTTCTTTTTCTCTTGACACTCTCTTACAGACTACTACTTTGTGAATAGCACCAGCAAATGAGTAATGTAAACAAGATAAGTAATAACTCCTAAACGGATAGTGTAACTGATAGTGTCTGGGTATCTCTTTCTAAAAGCAAGCACCGCAGTAACTACTAGACCAATGAATAGTGCAATTACTAGAATAGTAAGCCAAACCCATAGGCTCTTCCAAGATAAAGTCAGACCCATCAAAACAATAAGTTTGACATCGCCCATACCAATAGCATCGGTCCTGATATTAAATATAGTTAGCCCAACTAATAGCGGTAGTCCAATAGCAAGTGGTAGCACTAAAGCATTTAGCCAATCTCCAGATAGAGCGGTATAAGCAATGGCAGACACTAACCACACTAGGTAGCCTGGAAAAACAATAGAGTTCTTTAGTCTGCTCTCGCGAATATCGGTGATTAGCAACGGGATGCTTACAACAAGTAAGTAAGCAATCGGTAGTAATAGAATTGTTTGTAAATTCATTTGTCTTTCTGTCTTTCTTTTTTATTGGCGGTTGGCTATAAACCAATCACATATTCTGGTCCGTATAGTTGCGTACCGAGAAGTTTTCCTAGTTCAGCATATACAAGTTCGTATAGCAATCCGTATCTAGAATCAAAGTTTGCTTGCTTTGACCCTGCACGATGAAAATACTCAAAAGCGAAGAATAGATTTAGAAGTCTAGGCAAGTCGAACTGCTCTGATGCTAGGTACTCATTGATGTCAATGTCACCCTCTTCAGTCTGTTGAACGAAGTTCTTACCCTCTTTTTCAATAAGAGCGTGTAAATCGTTAGGGGACATTTGAGAAATGTCTGTCGGCACTGGTTGTGCTTTGTCTTCAGCCATCATAATCCTTACTGTAAGTATTCCAATTATAACCTAAGCCAAAACTCTTATCTTGTAGTCCAATTTACATCTGGATAATTACGCTTGTTCTTTTTGATTTGAGCATCGGCTTTGGCTTGGATTAGAATTCTCTGCTCCTCAACCGAAGTTCCTCGCTTGTGTGCCAAAGCAACCAAGATGGTGTCAAGTGACTCTTGGCTACGCTCAATCTCTTCAGGTGTGCGACCCATGCTTTGAATACCAACTAGCATATTGACGGCAATTGACTGAGCAGTACGCTCTGCCTTGACCTCAGTCTTGTATCTGCTAAATGCGTATTCAAGCACTACTAGCGGTGTGCCATCTGGATTCCAGATACCAGTCTTCAAACGCTTAGCCTCAATCTCAGCCTTACGAACCTGACGAAGACGGCGTGCCTCTACTACCTCTGGGTCTTCCAACTCGCATTGTCTGAGGAAGTAAGCAGATGGGGCGTGAGCATAGCAAACAGTACAGGCTTTCTCGCCAGCAAGAAACGCAATCTCAAGTTCATCTCGACCTGACATCTCGGTAAGCCAAACATACTGAGTAGTAGGAAAGCAGGTTCCGCAATTACGACTCTTGTGAATGTGCCCATTGCTATTCCGCACAAGGTAGGCACGGGACCATCCTGTGTAGAGTGCCTTGAGGGCTGCCAGTTTTTCCTTGTCGACGGCAAGTTCTTTTTCGAGAGCATCTCGTTTGATTTCTTTTTGCTCCACTTCTTTGCCCATCCAAGAGTGCTTCTTGTTGTACTCGATTGACTGATTCAGTGAGTGGATGCTTATGTTCTTTGACTCAATAGACGCAAGTAGTTCTGCGATTTGTGTGTCAATAATAATCGGTGTAGTCATTATCTTCTGCTCCTGACATTTCTACGAAGAGCCAGTGGTCTGTTCTGCCAAGCAAAGATGAGCCCAGCAAAACCCCCAACTACAAGAGTGATTGATGATAGGAGTATGGCTAACTTATCGGCACTGATTGACAGTGTGCCAGCCTTGATACTGAGCCCCAAAGCAAGTAGCCCCAGTCCCAGTGGTATTGAAACAATCATTGTTTTCATTTGAATCCTTTCGGTATGTATTCAATAACTAAAACTTATAGGAATTTATTCCCATTGTCAAGTGGAAACGCACAGAAAAAATGGCGGCCCAGGAAGGAGAAATCCCCGCCATTTCTGACGGGGAGTTCCTGAAGTTTATCTTTACGCAGTCGGTATTACCCGAACATAGATTATTCTGTTGTTTTCGTAATCGGAGAGTGGCTGTATGTGAGTTCCACCAAATCCACGATTGGCATTTACTACCTTGTCCTTACCAATGTAAATAGCGGAGTGGTAGAAACTCTTAGAGCCACGATAGCCAAAGATTACTATATCTCCAACTTTTCGTTCTTTCTTAGATACTCTTTCACCAACATACGCTTGTGCTGTTGCTGAGTGTGGTACTTCTACACCCAGTTGCTCGTAAGCCCATCTGACCATCCCAGAGCAGTCCCACCCATAAATAGATGAACCAGTCGGAACATAGGGGGTTTTACCTACTCGGTGTATTAATCGGATTACGACTTTATTCAGTTTTTTTCTATTTTCAATACTTTCCGCATACTTCGCAAACGAAGTGGATTTAGATATTACGGGGTTATTGAAAATGTTCTTTGATGCGACAATTTGTTGAGTTTCCACACTCCTTGTCACTTCATCTTTTGCTAACTGACTTGCTATTGCCGAAGATGATACACACCCATTGAGCAACAAAGCCATTGTTATTGTCAGCAACCATTTCATTAGGCGACCTACCTTTCCTTGTTAGTTAGTACTTGGTCGTTGTTTGTTTTGGTTCTCCCAATACATATTCAGTTATAGGTAATATTTTACCCACATAAATCGGTGTTTATGTGTAAAAAGAGCCAGTTTAGACACTTGGCTCAGGTGTTTGCTACTAAATAGCGGGGTTTACTGCCACATACCAAGTGCTTTCATCATCTCGTTTGGCGTGACTTTGAGTTCTTGGCAGAGTTTTGCCATCATACCTGACGGCAACTGTCGTTGCTGATGGAAGTATCTACTTAGACTGCTTTTCTGCATTCCAGTAGCCATCGCAAATTGGTTTAGAGATTTGTAGCCACGCTTTGTGTACATAGCAACAAACCAATCCCAACTAGCATCGGCGTTCTTTTTTGTCATATTTGCTCTCACTTTTACCCCTCCTTTCGTGAGTTGTGTTTGCTCTTTCATTAGCAAATCTCAAATCCACCAGAGTTCTCTAGGAACTCGGCAAACTCTTCTAAATCATCAAGGTCAAGTGAGTAGGAAGTTTCCCACGCATCTTTCTTACCTTCGCCATCGCAACCATTACACCAACCATGTGTGCGATTAGTTAGTGATGCCATCTCAGGTGAAAGTTCTCTAATCGGCATCTTGTGCTCTACGCCAAGTGCATCGGTACGAATACCAGTTCCTTGGCAGAGTTCGCAGTTAGGTCGTTCAAGTGATGCTAAACGAGAATTACGCTTTTCAATGTAATCCTTAGCCTCACCAGTTTTTAGTTGTTCTCTAATTCGGCGTGCTAGTTCCAAACTGCCAGCGTTGTTCAATCCATCGCCATCGTTGTAATGTCCAGATACTTCGCCAACTAGGTCGTTGAAGTTATCAACGCAGTAGTCCCAGAGTGGTCGCCAGCCCCAAACATTACGGCGGAAGTACTCGCCAGTTTCGTTCTTAGGGCTCTTGCCATATACATCCATACCCATAGTATTTTCTCCAATCGTTTGTTGTTACCATTTGGTATATATGAAATCTACACAACGGCACTGACATTTGTCAAGCGTGTCGCAAAAGATTTTTTACCAGTTTGCTCCACCTGAGTTTTTGAGAAACTCGGCGAACTCTTGGATATCTTCTACTTCTAAGTAATAACTACTGTTGTTGGTCTTCCTTGAGCCAAACCCACCACAGCCATTGCAATATCCGTGTGTCCTACCAACTTGTTCGGCAAGCAGAGCCACTAACTCCATCTTGTCCATACCCTTTTCTTTTCCAAGTTCATCGGCACGAATACCAGTGCCAGCACAGATTTCACATACGACAGTTGGCTCTGCTTTTACAGTGAGCATAAAGTTATCGGCATATTTCTCGGCCTTGCCACTTGCGATGTCTTCAAACAGAGCATCGGCCAGTCTGCTTGCTTGGAGTTTAGTGAGTTTGCCATCAAGAAAGGCTTTCTCGTATTTGTTGTGATTTTCAAGAACATAGTTCTTCAGTGGAGTCCAGCCCCACACATTTCTACTGAACGACTCTCCTACGGCGTGAGTCGGCTTCAATCCATCAACAGTCGTGCCCATCGGCATCTCCTTTTGTCATTATCGTCTTGTGTTTTATTGTAGGCGGCAGGTTTTTCCATGTCAAGAGGAAATCTTCGTTGTGTATCCTATCCTGTTGAGTGCATCTTCGGTATCCACATACGGGATAGTTGATAACGAATTACCCCAGTCCACATCATCTCCCTCCAAATCATTACAGAGAAAGACACTTGTTTCTTCATAATCCTGCCTCGCCAACGAGGAAATCAGAACTATTCTCCCATCATGCACCCCACCTGAAAGGAAGTAAAGAAAAGAGATGCGTTCATCAAACGCGTCAAGCAGTTTTATCGGTGTAGCAGAGTGAAAGGACATGCTACAAAGGTAGCATTGTGAACGGAAAAACAGGCTGCCCACGCCATCTTCGGCATAAAGAAAAAGGCTCGGTTTCCCAAGCCAGTTTCTCTTTCTCTCTTTTAGTCGGTAACTATCCCATCGGGATACTTCACCAGCATTTCTCTTGCGTAATCTATCGCCTTGTCCAGTTCAGAAAACGGCTCAGAGTAGTAGTCGGTGTGATGGATAGAGTAAATCTCAAACCAAGGGTTCATAACTATTGTTAGCAGTTCTTCATCTTGTTCATACAATTTGCTAAGTTCCCCATCGTTGCTGATTTCTTTTAGCAAAGCATCGGTGTATCTGATTATCTTTACACTTCCATCTTTTTCGGTTTTGTGGATACGCATTTCGCCATTTCGCACTACGAAAAATGGATTATCTTTATCAGCCCAGACTTCTTCGTATCCAGTTTCCCAGACATAAAACTCAGGGGATAATCTTTCGGTGTTGATTTTAGTTTCCTGATTCATTTTTATCCAGCACTTTCTTAATTTGTTCCATAGTCAAACCCATACGCAAACAAATCTGAATGGTTCTAACATTTATCAACGCTTTTTCTTTATTGTTGATTAGTTCTTTTTCTTTATCGTTCATTAGTCGTTCTCTCCTAATAGTCGGATTTGTTCTGCCACATCTTCAGGGTCGGCAGGTTCAGTTGCTCCACACTCTTCGCACCAGTTCTGTGTCGGGGTGTTGGCTATGTTCATTTGTAAAGTCCAAGTGTGGTTCTCGCACTCAACTTCTTTGTCAAAGTCCAGTAGCACTTCACTACACTCTTCGCACTCAATGGCGACATTAGTATCGGCATAGGTCACAACTACTACATCGTGTCCTATGTGTCGGCTTAGGTCGTTGTAATCGGTAGCACTCATTAGTCCCACACTTCCAATACTTCTACATCGGTATCAACTAACTTGTGATTAGATAAGTCAAAACCATCTTCTTCTTTTATGCGTTCTATCGCCAAGTCAATAATTTCTTCTTGGTCAGTTGTCGGTGTTGTAACACTCGTAATGTAACTCGTAGAGTTTGTGGTCAGAGTGACTGTATAAGTTGCTGATGAATAGTTATACATTATCCACCACTTCCGTAATCTCTCTCCAACTATCTCCCGAACCTTCAATAAGACTTAGGTTAGAGCCATTGTCCCATTGCACTACAATTGTTCGGTATCCCCAAGGGTCAATGTATTCCATCACCTTAGTTCCTAATGCACCCTTAGTTAGATTTGTATAAGGGTCGGAAGTAGAAATCAGTTCTACTCTTATTTTTGTTTTTTCCATTAGTTATCAATTCCTTTCTTGATAATTACTATAACTAAAACGGCAGACATTTTATTCCCTGTTTCCAAACAGATACACTACACAGCCCACAAACCCAGAGAAGAAAAGCAAAAGCCCAGCCCATAGAGCAGGTAAGTTTCCACCAAAGATAAAGGCGTGTCCGAGTTGGTCGGTGATGCGAAGACAATTCCAAAAACACCACATACCTAGCAAAGCAATAACAATTTTCATTGCGTTCTCCTTTCCGAGAGATTTTGTTGCCATACAGCAAATCTATACCCTACGGCACAAATTAGTCAAGTATTTCTATCGGCAGTTCATAACAATTTGATAACGGGGGTTTAGGCTCTTACGCCTTTAATTTTTATAGGTTTGCACTCGTTGTGGCAGTTCGTGCATTTTTCTTGCTCGTTATTGTAAAGGTGAGCACAAGCGGTGCACTCCCACATCGTAAATAGAAACTCGTATTCCATTTTCATCTCCTTTCGGTATTGGTTGTTGATTACATTGTCCCAGATAATAAAACAAAAGTCAAGTCAGGGTCGCCGCATTTTCCATGCCCATGGCGAACAAAAAACTATCCCGCATCGGCTTTTTTCTCCAATACGGGATACTTTTTAGATGGTTGGGTCGTCTTCATCAAAAATGTTTGCACCGCACACCAAACAAACTTGATTTGATGTCGCAGGACACTCACTTTTGCATTCCAGACAGAAATACCAACTCAGTTCTCTATGATTTTGCTTCACGAAGTCAAAAACCGCGTTCTTTCCTTGCTCAACAACAAGTTCGGCACATAACTTTTGTAAAGTTTTTTCGTATTCATGCATGAGTTCCTCCTTTCGCATAACTTTATTATAAACATTGCCCCAGCGGATGTCAATACTTTTTCTAAAAATAAAATAACACGGCGTTTAGGGAATGGAAAATTCGGCAGCCCACCCAGCCGAGCCCAGCAAAACAAAACCCCCAACCTGAGTTGAGGGTCGTGTTTGGAAGATTCGGTGTTAGTTTGCCTCGTCTTTGTGAGTAAAGAAAGCGTTTGAGCATTCAACGCACATACCAAGTTCTTCGGCGTGTGTATCTGCTTCTATCTTCTCCCCGCACTTATCGCAAGGCAATAGTCCACCATTGATTAGTTGCTCCAAAGCGTGCAACGCTTCATCGGCGTTAGTTGTCCCATTGTGATAATCGGTGTAGATAGCCTTTACTGCTTGCTCTTCTACTGCTGTTAGTTCCATAGTCCCACCTCCTCTCGGTGTAAAAGAATAATAACCGAACCCCCTGACAAATTATTCCCAGAGGGTTCGGCATTGGTTTAGATAAACAACTGCTGGTCGACCATCTCCATCACAAAATCCAAATCCCGGCCCTCTAAGTCTTCTTCTATGTAAGTTGAGAAGTCGTAAGTTCCATCTTGGTTTGAGGTAAAGATGTTGACGATAGTTGTGTCGTGTTGCCAAGTTGCTAGGTCGCCATCGGTGTTCGCACCAATAATCGCACCCCAATACTTAACAAGGTCACTCGGCGTAAGTTTAGTTTGTGGAATACCACCAACAACTTGTTGCCCCGCGTCATTTAGTTCCATAGTAATCACCACCTTTCATAGTTATAATAACCCCCGCCCCCGACAAAAACTTCCCAAGCATCGGCGTTGTTATCAAATCGTTATAAATCGTTATCACACAAGTCGGCGTTCTCTTATGTTATAGATGAGGAAGCCCCACCACTCATCACAGCGAATGACGGCGTATCCAAACGAAAAACCGGGCATGGAAATTCTAGGAACCCCGGCTCAAAATAATTCAGCATCCACCTGCGTTCTCTGGGTTTCGGCGTTAAACACAAATGCCAACCCCGAATGGAGTTGGCACTTGCGGTATTCAGTTATTACTTTGCTATTGTGTCGCACCCGGGGTCGCCACAACCGCATTCATCACTACAAACATTGTAGGTTTCGCAGTCGTGGGTTTCGTAAATCTTTACTTCGGTGCTTGGGTCAAATAGGTTTCCGCAACCCCCGCACTCAATAAAGGCTTCGCCCTTGCTGTTTAGTATCGGCATAGTAATCACTTCCTTTCTATCTCACTAACATAAACGGATAATCCCCCGTATTTATTCCTGTCGTTATCAAATCATTATAATAATCTCCAAACGCAACAAACTTCTTGACGCAAAGATTCCCGTGATGCAGAAGAAATTCCAGGTCCCCTGGGTTTCCATGCACACGGCAGGAAACTTTCGCACCCTCCATCCGAGTTGCATCCGAGTTGCAGAAGCAGATTAAATAGAAATCCCCGAACCAACTGATTCGGGGAAATCTAAACTGAACTATTTAGCCCAGCAACCAGCAAGAATCACAATAACCATTCTTGCCAGCCCAACTTTTGATGTTATCGCCACTTAATTCGTGGTCACACCAAGGGGTTTCGCAAACATTAGTGTCCATATTTTCACCACCTTTCTACTTAATTAAAACCAGATAACTTGCCAATAACTTCCCAAGTGTTATGTTTGTTACCAACCTGTTATAAATGTCTGCACGCACAGCCCAGCCCAAATCCAAATGAGAAATCAAATCTATTTGATGAGAGGAAGCAGACGAGAGGCAGAAATTTAAAACATAAGAAGCATGGAAATTCCAGGAACCTGGAACTGCACGCACTCGTATTTTTTTTACTGACAAGAAATCTTCTGGACTTTTTCTCAAACATGTTTTATACATGTTTTATTTTTATGTTATTTTTTGCTGACAAGAAATCTTCTCTTCATTTTTTTCTCCATCCGACCTTTACACTGATGAATCTTATGTTTTTATTTGTTCGCCCAGGCAGTTTTTCCATGCAGACATGCGAAATTAATTTTGCAAATCGCTTGACATGTGTAAATCATCTTCTTATACTTACAAACTTTCTCCCACTGAGCGAATAAACTTCTCCCAAACAGAACTTCCATTGTTGATGAGGCTTCATTTCAGCCAGAGGAGCGAGGTTTTAATAACATTCTGCATGGAAATACCACCTACCCAGGCCCCCCCGGAAAGCGACCTTCCAACCAACTTTCTCCCATGAACCCAAGTCCAGCCCACCAGAAGCGAACTTCCAGCCCAAACAGGCGACCCAAAGCCACTTCCAGCCCACTTCCCACCAAATCCAAATCTTCCAAATCTTCCAAATCTTTACAAATCTTTACAAATCTTCCAGAACTACATAAATCTTCCAGAAATGCAAGTCTTCCAAACCAGATGCTTATGTAATAAAGTCCCCCAGGCCAGCCTGGGTTGCCTTTTTTTCCTTTCGCCTCTTTTCGCATTTTTTCTCCCATGTCTTCGTATTTTTATGTTTTTTCTCCCTCTTGCGTTTTTCTTCTCCACTTTTCCAGACGCAATGCCTCTGTATTTTTATTTGTAATTAATCATTAAAAAGGCTTACCGTTGGCTTTTTTCACGCCTACCTACATACCACTCGTAAAAAGGCTCACCGTTGGCTTTTTATCTCTTATAAGGCTTGCCGTTAGTTTGTAAAAGGCAAGCCGTCAAAAAGGCTTGCCGTTAGTGTTTTAAAGGCTAGCCGTTAGTTGCTAGCCGTTGGCTTATAGGGCGAGCCGTCAAAGGCTAGCCGTTGGCTTTTATACAGGCTTGCCGTCAAAGGCGAGCCGTTAGAACTGCTAACGGTGTTCAGCAAGCCAGCCGTTCCAGATAAAGAAAAACCCTTGCCGTTTCCAGCAAGGGCTTTCTAGGGGCGAGCCGTGTTTAGTCGTCTATGTCCGCACCGCAGTTTGAACAAGTAGCGAAGTCGTGACCCTCACCGTCATTGAGCGCAAGTTCGCACTCGTCACAATGTAGCCACAGGTAGTCGGCGTTACAGCAAGCCGACTTAGGTTCGGTGTTGGTAGCCATTAGACCCTACCCGCACAAACCGGGCCGATACCCTGAGCAACTGATACAGGGTCGGTAAGGAACTTACCGCACCATACGCAGAAACCGTATTCAACGCCAAAGGCTTTCGCCTCTTCAATAGTCATACGCATTTCGGCAGTTAGACCACGCATAGCGCCCTGCTCGTAGATGAACTTGCGTTCAGCAACATCAAGGACTTTTGCGTAAAGGTTGCCTGTCTCTCGACTTGCTTGAACCTTGTAGATAACGCCATTGGCGTTGCGATACATACCTTCAGCAACAGGGGCGTTGTTGCGTGGGGCGGAGATTAGCGAACCAATAAGGTCGCTGGCTTGCTTAGAAGTGAGAGTGGCAAAATCAACAACAAGGTCGTTTGCCCTTTCGCTAATAAGGGTTTTGAGAAAAGCAACCTGCTTTTCAGAGGCCGGGCGAGCCGGGGTGGGTGATGTGATAGTCATTTGACTACCTCCTTTCATACTAACTATAACAGGTCGCACTGACTTTTTATTCCCGAACAGCAAACTTTTTTCTTTCGTTACCAAATCGTTATCTTTGCCTATCGCACAGGTTTTCGGTGTTCTTATGTTTTTTCCGAGATACACCAGCACACTGACAAGAACTCTTCTCCATCTCAGGTCGGAGCCGGGTGGCGTGTTTTTCCATGCTCATGGATGGCATGGAAAAATCCCTACCCCACAAAAAACGGCACAAAAAATCCCGCGTCTTCCAACGCGGGACTTTTGTTTTGAGATTACTTTTGGAATGAATCCATAGAGAAGATTGACTCCAACTCGGCAGTTTCAACACGCTTATTTGCAATCTGTAAATCAGCGTGAGCCAGAATAATCTTGCGAGTTTGTTTAGATAACTTTTTTGGTATCTTTTTACCAGCCAACTCCATTTGTTTTTGAAGTTCGACAGAAGTAATGATAATGTCCCCCATTGTATCTAACATTGTGTAGACAGTTTTAGTTTCTAGTTCCAGAGTTCTTTTTGAGTTCTCCATAATCAGCCTCCTTAAGACTTTTGTAGTGTTGAGCCTTTTTACAACTTGCTCAGGTTGCCAAGACTAGATAGCCTTGAAAGTGATGTTGCCTGTCCCAACAGGCTCATCATGAGAATAGCGAACCAATACCAACTCGCCATTGGCATAAGTAAATACCAACTTGAAGTCGCCATTGAGCGAGAACCTCTTGATTAAGTCATCAGCGTTGAACGCCATAACAAAATCGCCAGATACTCTACGCCAAGATACTCCCCTGTATTCAACCTGAACCTCTGTCTCATCTGTCCAGCCTTTATCAGCCTGAACCTCTTTAACAAGTAAGTCCAAGTCATACTTGGAATCATCCCAACAACCAAAACACTCTTCAATGAAGTTGCCATCTTCATCAACGCAAGTGCAGTCGCTGTTAAGCGTGACTTTTGTCTCTAAGTTATCCATAGTTTTTTCACCTCCATACAAATAATAACCCAATACATTACTTTTTTATTCCCTTATGCCAACTTTTTTTGTTCTCCCTCAGTGAACGCTAAGAAGCCTCCAGGCCCTGGAGAAAAAACATAAGACAACAAATAAATAGAAGTTGAGGCAAGACGCATCAAGTTTCCCGGTCCCCTGTTTTTCCATGCACTATGGAATCCCCGGCCCAGCCAAGTTCGGATGCAAAAAAAATCGCCCACTATTTCTAGTGAGCGACTTTTAGTGGCGACTACTCAGCCTGAGCGAGTTTGTCGCAAGCATGACAACTTAGGTCAGTTTCCACCCCAAGTTGCAATCCCCCAGAGTGAGTATCGCAGAGTGGATAACCATAGCCATCAAAAATAAAGTAAAACTTTACCATTGAGCGCCTCCTTACAAAGAATAGGTTTAGAGCAGTTTTAGGACTTGCTCAGGTCGCAGGTGGCTATTTAGTAAGCGTTCACATACATAGCCAGCGAGTTATCTAGGCTGTGCTTAGATGAGTTGAATAGTTCAACAAAGGCGTTAGCCTCATCTAGCGTAGCGAAGAAGTGATTACCCACATTGACATTGCCAATGTGTATCTCTACTTTATGGTTCATGTTCCACCTCCTATACATACAATAACTCCAACCCCAGACAAAATCTTCCCAAACAGGAAAACTTTTTGTTTGCCCAGAGCGAACAAAAAAATCTTCTCCAAACTCAAATTAAAAACATAAGAACAAAAAAATCTCATCTTCGCCTCTGCATCCAAATCTCAAAGGTAAAAATCCGGGTCCCTTATTTTTCCATGCGAAGCATGGACTTCTGGGTTGCATGGAAAATCTGGTATCCCAGATTTTTGCCTCATGCTTTCTTATGCTTTATTTCGCAATGTGCATTGTTTCTTCTGCTTCTGCTTCTGCTTCTGCTTCTGCTTCTTCCTCTTGTGCGTTGCTTATGTTATTTCTTCTCCCTCAGCCACTCTGCTTCTGCAGGTGCAAAAACACGACCCGTTAGGGTTTGTGTGCGTCTATTACATAAAAGCGACCCGTCAAGCGTTCTACGCTTGTGCTATAAGCACCCGTCAAGTCTCCCGTCAAGCGTTCTACGCTTGCGTAAAAGGCTTGCCGTCATTTCTACAAAGGGCAAGCCGTTAGGGGCTAGCCGTTCTAGGCAAGCCGTTAAAAGTAAAACCCCTAACCGCGTCATACGGTTAGGGGCTGGCAAACAGAAAGGGCAGGTTCTTGCTTGCCGTGCCGTTAGGAAAATGGAAGTGAAACCTAACGGAGTTTGTTTGGTGGGCAGTGCCAGTGATTTGAAAGGAAGTGAAACACTGCCCACCAAGTTTTTAGTTTATCGCTCTGATGAACTCGTAAGAGCCGTCAACTGCGACTGCGGTGTAGACCTCTGGAAACTCCGCTTGAAGTTTCTTAAGGTCTGGTCTGTCCATAATTACCTGCATCATTTTGAACGCCTTTTGTCCGCTAATGGTAGCGAACTCTGCGTCACCGAGAGCAAGTCTTAAGACTTCCTCAGCCTCTTCTTTGGCTTTGTCGGCTAACTTCTTAGCCTCCAGAGCCTCGCTGAACTTGTCCAATGCAACTCGGACATTGTGGTCAAAACCAACTTCTACGGTCTTGCCCTTGATTATGTTTGTTAGTGGCTTTTTCATTTGGTATCTATCTCCTTCGTTTAGCCACCAAGCATTTCTGCTTGATACATTTACTATAACCTACAACACTGACATTTTATTCCAAAACGCCAAAGTTTTTTGTTCGCTCTAAGAGAACTAGAAGTTCTCGTTAACCCACTCCAAAAGTTCGGTGTATGGCTTGTTCTGTTTGATTAGAGCAATCAACTCCTCACTTTCAGCAAGTAGGTAGATGTCCACTGTGGATTCGGCAGATAGCCTCAGCAATGTGTTCATTTCGTCTCTCCTTATGTTTTTTAGAAGGCTACTAGATTTTCCATGCCCCGGTTTTCTTTTTCTCTTTCGTCTGCACACATTAGTGATACTGAGCATTCTGAAAGTATTAAGTAAAGCGGAACATCTAAACCATCTGCGATACTCTGCAAGACTGTTGAAGAAACTTCTTTCGTTCCTCGTTCAATCTCAGACAGATACCCAAGCGAAGTATGCGACCTTGCGCTGAGTTGTCTTAGGGTTATCTCCCTATCGACTCGCATTTTTCTAATGGTATTTCCGAGTGCTATTGCTAGGTTCATTTGTCTCTTTGTCTTTCTGTTTGAGGCAGATTACTCTGCTGTTTCTTCTTTGTCTTCAACCTTGTTTAAGGTTGCTGGTGTAGAGCCAGCCAAGAACTTTCCATTCTCGTCTTCAACCCTGATTGTAACTGGGTGGATAGACGGAGTTGGCAAGTCTGCGTATTCGTTGTCATACCCCCTTGCGTCTGGGTCGCCAACAAATCTGGCTAGGGCAATAAGCCCCTGTCTTTCAGCGGAGAACTCGTCAGTGTCATAAACTTCAAAGTTCACTTCTGCAACTACAATGTATTTCTTCATGATTTTTTCACCTCAATCTTTTCTATAAATCATTTTACACTTTGTTGTGAATGGCGATTACCACTCACCCTACAAGTATAGGGCAAGTGGCTTTCGCTTGTCAATGGTTAGTCCACTAAACCTTTTTTAAGGATTTCTTGTGCCTCAGCCAGTTCGCTGATTTTAGCCTCGTCTTCCCACTCGTTAGTTTCGGTGTTCCAAATAGAACCCTCGTTGAAACGAGCCTCCAAAGTTCCATCATCAACGATTAGTTCTTTGGTATCTAAGTCGGCATAGACTACGAAATAAACTTGCTTACCCATTTAAAACTCCACTTCTGTAATGTCGTTGCCAAGTTCTTTGGCAAGTTCGTAAATGTCACGCAGGTCAATAGTCTTAACTTCGCCTTTCCAGTTGTAAGCGTGAGCATAGCCCATTACATAACGCATTTTCTCGTTACCAGCGTGCATGATGATTGCGACAGAACCCTCTGCCAAGTGTGCTTTGAAAAAGTCAGCCCACTCTAACTCAAATGTGTCGCCTTCGTGTTCGTAATAAGCAGGTAGCCCTTGCCCATTTTCATAATCCCCAAGAATCGCAAAATAAGTTTTGCCATCCTTTTCTTTTCTAAGGATTTCGTGGTTGCCCAAAAAAGTTTGGACATCTTCTAAGAACCCCTCTTCGTTGTTAACCAAGAAGTAGTTGGTTCTTTCTGTTGCGTAGTAGTTTGCCATTTGGCAGTTCTCCTTTCAAGAGAGTTGTTATGTATTTTATTATAGAGTGTGGGGCTGACACTTGGCAACCCCACACCCAGAGTTTCTACTTTATGTCGTAGGACTCGCAGATTTCGGCAACTGCGTCATTGAGAGCGTTGACGAGTAATGAAATCTCGTTGTCGTTTAGGTGCTCAACCATTTCTGCCAAAACAGTTGACTGCCAAACAATCCCAGAAACTTCCCTGAGTTGCTTTTTGTAATCTGCGAAAGCCTCGTTCATTCCACACGCAGAACAGATTTCTGTTTTGTTATCCTTGCGTGAGATAGCACCGGGGTATGCTCCGGGAGTTTCGTTGTTCGGAATCTGCCCATCACAAGTTGGGCAAGGGTGGGTTCTGTTGTCAGTCATTATTTCACCTCGTTGCTTATGAAGTTGTATGCGTGGTTTGCGAAAGTCTCGGAGTCGCTCTTAAAGAACAATGTTTCTTCGTTCTTTAAGTCTTCTTCGATACAGGCAGATAGAACTGCTACGCGAGCAAGAGCAAGAGAAAGAGTTGCGTAAAACTCGTTCCACTCATTTACTACATAGTCAGTCCATTGAAGACGATAAATAGCCTCGCCCTCAGCGTTAGCGAAAGAGTCAATGGTGACTCCTGATTTACCAGCCAAGTCAAACTTGATTGGGGTTGTTAGCAACTGAGCCTTTGCTGACTCAGTGTGGATTCCTAGTCTTTCCACTTTGTTCTCCTTTCAAAAGAACTTCTATAATAACTATAACTATGATTATTCAGGATTTATTCCCAAATGTCAAGTTTATTTTTAACTATTTTTCAAGACTTTTTCTGTGTAGCCTTTGTCAATCTTTTCGTAGAACTTATCCCAAGCAAAAGCAACTGCCTCCTGCTCTGTCGCAAAAATCTTTTCACTGCCCATCCAAGAGTTAGGTGCTTCTTCTCTGCCCCAAGACATAAAGACGCACCAACGCCCTGTGGGGTTTAACTGCCTTATGTAAATCATGTAGGCTTTTCTAGCCCCATACTGCCCACGCTGTCCCTGTGAACGCTTTACTAGGGTTACCTTTGGAAAAAGAGTTGAGTATTGCATTTGGTCTCCAATCGTTTTGTCATTTCCCATACAAGAAAGATAACACACTACGCTGACATTTTCTTCCCTTTGGCAAGTATTTTTCTGTTCGCCCTGAGCGAACAAGAAGACGACACCTTCAAACGAAGAAAAAACATAAGGAAACGCAGGTTATTGGTTTTTCCATGCGAAGCATGGAACAAACCTCTCGCATGGAAAAAGTATTACCCCAGGTGCAACAAAAAATCCCCTGAAAAATCAGGGGACTCTTTGCGTTTGGTTTATTCCAGAACTCTGTTCCAAAATGTATGATTGCCCATAGTCGTTGTGCTGTATTCAATCCTGAACACTTTGCTCAACGCTTTGCGAACATCAGGGGTAATGTCTTTGTATTGAGCCTCTGCCAACTGATAAATAGCGTCAGCCCCAACAAATCCGGGCACTGCGTCTTTGTCTGTGTAATCTCCCACAATCAAAACTCTGTCGCCTACCCAGCGACCAGAAATGTCTGTCATGGGGAAATCTCCACCACCACTATCAGGGCTTGTCATTACAAGCACATACATTGCGTCTGCTAGTGATGCATCGCAACCCGTTTGCTCATACTGCTTTGACCCTAGACCTAATCCGTGAGGGTCTACCCACTCTTGCTTATCTATGTTAACTAATCTGTGATACTGTCCCACCGTTAGTCTCCTATTCTTTCTATCTAAGGCAAGCCGTTAGGCTTGCCGTTAAGGTTTGAAGTAAGGGCTAGCCGTTCTCTTGCCAGCCCCTACTTCTACACGAGCCGATTAGACTCGTGAGCCGATTGCCGAGACCACTTTGGCCGCGGTCTGTCCGATTACCTGCGCTGCTTTGACTGGCGACTCGGTGCTGTTGAGCGATACAATCTCGCCACTTGTTCCGTCTAGGTATGACTTAGCGTAGCCAGTCTTACCGTCAAATGTCAGCCACAAGATAGCCACGCCCTTACGGTCAGCCTCTTTGAGCAACTGCTTGGCGTATGCTTGCTGGTCGCTACGGTATCTACCGTCAGAAACAACTACGAGCAATCTCGCACCGTCTCCACTGGTTAGACCCAAGCCACTGTCAAGAGCCTTGAACGCTTTGGCAAACTCTTCGGTTGAGTCGGTGGCAGTGAAAGTCTTCACTTTGTCCAACTTCTGTCCCGGCTTAAGAGTGGCAAATACATTCTGACCGTAATAGACCATTGCACACTTGCCCTGAATCCTACGAACTGCCTCTGACATAATCCACGCAGTAATGCCCATTGGTTGCATTGCTGGTTTCATAGAACCAGAAATGTCCACCATAACGCCAACCTTTAATGTTGGGTCTTCTGTTTGCTTACGCTGTGTGCGTCTCCAAGTTTCAATCGGAGATACAACGCCCTTAGCCTTAAGAGCCTCACGCTGAACAACTGCACGAGAACGCAAGCGACCTGGTGGAACAACGCTACCAGCACGAACTTGTGAACGCTCACGATACTTTGCTTTACGCAAAGCGTTAGCAACTTTGTTGGCTGCTGCCAGTTCTTCTGGCTTAGGTGAGCGAGAGTCTTGAAGAACAGAGTTGGTTCTAATTCCAGTTATGTGAGAACCAGCAGAGAAAACTTCGTCAGCAATCTTGTCACGATGTTTCTTTTCTTCGTGTGCTTTGTCTCTTTGCTCGACTTCTTCTTTGCGTTCATCCATGTCAATCTCGTCATTGATGTCGTCTTGGTTGGCAATCTGAACAATGTCTTTCATTTCTTCAACTGCGTCTTTGACTTGCTCAATGAACTTCTTGAACTGCTTGACTTGCTCGTCAGTAGGTTCGTTGCTTGGTGTAGGTGTGCCATCCTCGCTCGGCTTTGATGTGCCCGGTTCTGGTGTGCCACTCTCTCCACCCGGATACTCGCAACCACCTTTTGGTGTTTCAGTTGGTTTCTCGCCAACTTCATCTTTGCGTGCATCAAGAACTTCAATGAAACGATTTGTAAGTTCGTAAAGTGGTAATGCGTTTTCGTGGTCGCTGTGTGCTTGGAACTCTTTCCAGATTTCACGCAACTGGTCAATGGTCTCTTTACCAAGAACCTCGTGCAGGATTTCCATAACAACTTCTGGAACATCATTTGCATCCAAAACGCCAGCGTCTACTCTCGCAAGAGTGAGCAGAGCAGTAAAGGCAGCAGCGTCTACTTTTGAAACATTTTTAACTTGCTCGTCAAGTTCTGCCATAACGATTTCCATTGCACAAGCACGAAGTAGCAATCTGTTCTCTGGAACAAATACGCAACCCCAATACTCAATGCGACCCTCTTCCATAGCATGCAAGAAACGCAAGTGTCTTGCATCTAAATCTTTTGCTGCTTGCTCTAATGACCAGCGAGAAATCCTAGCGTGGAGTGCCTCGTGGAAAATAGCACCAGTAGCAGTTGGGTGCTTAAGTTGATTTTTTCGGTGTGTAAGTTCGCCAACTTCTTTTGGCTCAACATTGCCAAACGCTTTGCTGATACAAACTTCAATCTCTGCTGTGGCAGGATTGAAACACGCAGGTGCACCAATGGTGGTGTCCTCAACTAGACCTACAACTAGGTCTTGGCGTAGCGACCATTTGTTGACAATCTTGCCAACGCTGGCATTGACTTTCAACCAGTCAGGGTGGGTGCGACCAATGGTTTTGGTGCTTACTTTGTAGTGGCTCATTTCTGAACTCCTTTTCTTGTTACTACTACTTTACTGTATAAAACTAAAAAATGTCAAGATTTATTCCCAGATTTTTAGGGTGTGTGTGGGGCGGAAATCTAAGGGTAAGCCACCCCACACACGAGCCAAAATCGGAGACCTAGATTTTGGCTGGCTTGAACTCTGTGCCATAGACACGAGTAAATACATCAGCGACAATCGCTCTGTCTTCAACTGGTGCTTGGGCAATCAAGTTAGAGACTGCCCAGTCTGCACCAAGTTCAGCAGAGATGTCTCTGTAATCTAGCAACTCACGCATTTGTGGTGACCAGTTGACTTCATCAGACTGTTGCTTTTTGGCTAGGTTCTGTGCACAAGTTACTGCTTGTGCTGGAACTCCTAACTTACGAGCAAGTGTCCAGTCAGTAGTCATTTCTGCTTGAATACCAAAGCGAGAGAGTAGAGCCTCAGAAAGATTTACTCCGGGAGCGTTAGGGTTAGTAGCAGCCACCACGAAGAAACCATCCTTAGCCTTAACGATTGCTCGTTCAGGGTTGGCAGTTACTTTGAGTTCTCTACGACCATCCATAAGACCATAGACGACTGAAAGAACTTTGGGGTCAATCAAACCAATCTCGTCAATCAGTAGGACTTTGCCCTCTTCTGCTGCTCGCACTAGCGGCCCATCCACCCACTCAAAGCCACCAGCGATTGTTTGAACATAGCCACCAACTAGGTCGCCAACTTCGGTGTCGCCAGTTCCAAGAACTGTGATTAGGTCGTCACCAAAAGCACCTTCAAACATTGCTGTCTTTCCAGTGCCCGGTGCACCATAAAGCAAGATTGACTTTCCAGTCGCACTTGCTCGCTGGCTACGAGCAACTTCAACATCTGTGTGTTGCCCCCACTTACGAGTGAAGTATTTCTGTCCATTAGGGCGAACATAAAAACTTTCACCAGCAAGAGCGTCGACTTGCGTCACTTGAACTCCTGCTTTCTCAGTGTTGGCGTTATCACGATTGCGAATAACTGCTTTACCTGCTGTCTCGTCATAACCTAAGTTTAGGTCAGATGCGACAACTGGATTTAGAACTTGCCCAACAACTGCGCTGAGCATGACTGGTAGGTTCTCGTGAATCCTACGCTGGTTTTCAACCCACTCTTGTGAGGTTGGATTTGTGTTTGGTGTAGTCATTTTGGTTGGTCTCCTTATCTTGCTACGCCGGGAGTTACTGGTGTCAGGGTGACAACAGTTGGTGTTGCAGGTGCTACTGGTGCAGGTGCATCAAATAACGCCTCTGGGAAATTAAACGCTTTACGAGAGCGTTCAATCCTACGAACAAGTTCGTTTGAAGTCTTACCAGATTTGATAAGTTCAACATCCTTGTAAGTTGCCTCAACTGTGATTGGTTGCTTGAACAACTTCCAATCTCTGTGAATAAGTGAGTCAATGGTTTTTGAAACTAATCTGTGTAGGTGTGTAGCAGAAATGTGCTTTACACGATTTAGGTCAGTCTCTTGCTGGAACTCGCCACTCGCTTGACGAGGTAGAACGAAGTCCCCAGTTGTTGGAACTGATGAAAAGTTCCAGTTCTTGCGTGGATGCCAAGACGAAAGTCGTCTCTCCATTACACAAGCCGGGATTACCCCACCTTCAGCGTTAGTCGCTGGTGGCGTGATAACCATTTGGTAGGTGTAGTTGTCTTTGCGGAACTCTAAATAGAGTGCCTTGCCAACTACTGTTTTTTCTGTGTTTGCGTTCATTTGGTCTCTCCTTATCTAAAACGCTTTTTTGTATCTACTATCAACAATAGTGATTTTCACCACTTTGTCAAGTCCATTTCCAAAACTTTTTTTGGGAGTGTTTTTCGTTGATACACAGACTATAACACCAAGTGTTCGTCATTTATTCCAAAATGTCAAAAAAACTTATTTCGCCCAGAGCGAACAGAAATGGTGAGGCTCATCTCCCTGAAAAAACATAAGGCTTATGTGTTAGATGAAGGGCCTGGACTCCGGGGGTTCTGGATTTGTGGGTTAGCACTTTTTCCATGCGTCAGCATGGAAATGGGCGTGCATGGAAAAAATGGGGACCTGGAGACTACAAAACAGGGGTGGCGCAGTCTTTACAAACTACCCACTCAGCCTCATCATCAAGTATGAAACAGAATGGCACAAACTTCTTACTTACAGGGGTTTCGCCTACTTGTTTAAAGCATTCTTCGCAAGTTTCAGATGCCTCGCATTCCAGGCCAACTTGATTGGCTGTAATGACATCTTTGGATTCTTCAATCAAATGGATTTCTATGTGTCTCATGACTTTTATCATAAAACATTAGAAACTATGTGATTTTTTATTCTGTGGAAGAAATCCCTAATCCAATGTTTGTTGCACGCCAGATGCTTGGAGCGTGGTTCTCTTCAACCTCTATCTTGTGTTCCAGTGTGTCGTAGAGACGCAAAATGTGGATACAAGGGTCTCCCTCTTCAAACTCTTTATCTTCTGCCTCTGATGTAGGCAACCCGTCATGCGTTTCGCATATAGGTGCACCAACCCACCCGTTAGCGAATCCTATGCTCAACCACTCGTCAAATGTCATCCGTTATTCTTTCTTCTGCTCATGGCTCGCCGTTTTTTGCGTCTAAGGCTTGCCGTTATGTTTTTTATCTTATACCCCCTTTCGCTTGCCGTTGCTTCTCGCTCCATTGCTTCTTACCGTGTCCTTATGCTATAAACCCCGATGGAAGGCTCGCCGTCATCTCCTCCCGCGATGCGTGCTTGCCGTTCTTATGTAATAACCCCCGATGGAGACTTGCCGTTATCCCTGGGTTATCGTTTTTTCCATGCGGCGGGCCCGCCGCGTGCATCCCGTCTTATGAAATAACTTAAGGAATTTGTTCAAAAAAATAAACCCCCGTTTTTACAGGGGTTCCGGGGGAATTGTATCGTTTTGCACTTTAGGATATGGGACATATCCTAAAGCGATTTTTGGGATTTGTCAATAGATATTGCATAAAATTTAAGTTTTTTTTAAGAAATCTTGAATGTCAGTGGCTGCTGCTATGGCTTTGCGTTGAAGAAACCAGTCAGTTCGCCCAACAGTTTCAACGAGTTGTAGTCTGCATCGCCAGATGCTGAGATGCCAACATAACCAATGTCTCTTTGGAACTTGGCGTAAGCAAGTTTGGTCTTTGTATCAAAGTGTCCTCTTGGCAAGCCTTTGATGCCTGTGACTTTTGAGAGGGCTAACTGAACCAAAACGACGCTCTTATGTTTTATTCCAGCGCGGACCTGAGCAGGAGTAATTACTGGTGCGTTCTCGTTTGGGGACAAAGGGCTAGCCGTCTTGTATTTTGGTCTTGCGTATCCAATGACTTCCGTTTGATGACGGGTGCGTACATAGACACCGTTAGGTGTCTGTGGTTGTTTAGGTAGTCCGCTAGAGGTCATACCTTCCACCGTTTGTATAGTCCCGTCTATGGCGTGCCGTTTAGTGTCCAGAACAATACCGATATGTGGCGAGCCGAATTCGCTTGCCGTTGATGTTTGGAGAAAGACGATATCTCCTCGCCGTGGTCTTACATGGAAAAAACCGTGACCCAGGTAATAGGCGAGGGCAACCGTTGAGACTGTGTGGGCTACGGGTAAGCGGACACCCGCTTCACTGGCAACGACATCAATAAACAATCCGTTCCATGGCTTGCCGTTGATGTTCAGCCCCTGGGCAAAGACATTTTCCATGCCGTTATTTGTATAGTAGCCCGTGTGCTCTAATGCTTTATTTATGAAGCGTTCCCGAAGACTACTCGCCGTTGGTGGTTTTGGTTTCGGTGTCATCTGTATCCTGGAAATTCATAAGGTTATGTAATAAGTTCGTGGCTTCGTTTGCTCTGGCCGTCAATCTAATGTGTTCTAAACGAGTGGAAGCAAGTTTGACATCGGAGTGAAGATTGTCCGTCAACGCCACTAACTCTTCAATGATTTCATTTAGCGTCATCTTCGACAACCTCTGCTTCTTCTGTTTCTTCTACTATAACGGTCTCTGGTTCTAAACGCCGTTGGGCTTCAATAGCGTTTTGAGCAATGCGTTCCAAACGCTCAGCAATGATTGAAGCGGCGGGGCGGACATCAAGAGTGACATCGGTATTGATGTCAATACCAGCACGAATACCAGCACGGTCAAGAATTTCAGAGGCCGCCTTGAGTTTGACGGGTTCGGACTCTGCCGAGTTCATAAGTTCCTCAAGAGTGTCGACGGCGGTTGGGGCAGCCTGAGTTAGACGAGAGCGGGCACGCTCCACTGAGTCGGTTGGTTTATTGCGTAAGGAACCAAGATGGACACGACATAGGCCGTCATCTGCTCCACGCCCTCCAGACCAGAGTTGGCAACGGATACCGTCATCCTTGATTGCCTTACAACGACGGGGAAGAGGGAGTTCCTTTTTTCCATGCAGACCCTGCGTTTGTTGTTTTGCCCAAGCGCGTGTTGCTCCTAGTACCCAAGGCGGGGCGATGTAGTCTGCTGCTGACTCGGCTAGCAAGTCATAGCCGTTTATATAATCAGAGTTTTTATCATTAGGGTCCGAAAGAATTGCAACTTTTTCATCCAGCGACATTAGCCGTTGCTGAGTTTGCATCTCAGGCGAGAGTGCCTGAATCAATCCTGTTGGAACGCCGTTTACAGCATAGACAGGAAGCCAATTGAATCTTGCTCGACGCAACGCCTGTCTATTTTCAAAGGTGTCTAAACAAATTCCCCTATCGGTTTCTTCAATTCCGTGGAGAGATAAATCTGGGCGGAGATTGACGGGGGTATCAATCTGGATGTCGGGGGCTTCGAGTTCGGGTTTAGCAAACGGGTCTTTATCAAGAGCGTCTGACATAACTGATGTCCTTCGTTTTGGAGCCAGACGGGAAGACTGGGGAGAGACTGCTTCCCGCCTGACCCATTCTTTTTGCGTTGCTCGCAAATTAAGGTTGTCTCTACCCGCCGAAGCCATGCTCCGACAGTTCTCACTATACGCTATTAGCGAAATCTGCTTTCGGCGAAATTTTGGGCCTGGTGAGGGACCGGGGTGGGTTTTTCATTTACAAACATAGAAAAAACCCCGAAAAATCAAGGGTGAGATTTTTTCGGGGTTAATTCTAGAAAGTGATTTGGAAATTACTTCTTTTTTGGTGTTGGAGTCTTTTTCGCAACTGGCTTCTTTGCCACTGGCTTTTTAGCAACTGGCTTGATTTGAGCCTTTGGTGTTTCCTTTTTCTTTTCGCAAGGACATACGCTACCGCTTTTACAGCCACAAGATTTTGACTTTGTAGAAACTTTTTCAGAGACAACTCTTGGTTGTAGGTCTGCCACATGCTTAGTTGCTGATGGGACTTCGTAAATCCAACGACCTTTTTCATCTCTTGCGATTGAAGAAGCCGCTGGCTTTTTCTTTTTCTTTTTACCGAATAGGTTTTTGAACCAACTCATCTTTGTGTATCTTTCTTTGGATATGGCTGGACTTTATATTTCAATTTATCCAGCAGTTCTTTTTTTCTTCTTTTGGAAGTTGTATTGAAATATACATAGCGGTGCTTTCTCGGCCGCTCGTGTCTTTCAAGTCTATCACCATAAAATTCTTTTGCGCCATTTACTCCACCGTGCTGGTCAAAAATGTGGCGAGAGTGCGAACCAGTTTTTCCATCAAGTCGCCACTCAACATGGCGGTCAGACATACCTGTGTAAATCCAGTTGGTTGCTTGATACACAATTCCGATATGACCAGCACCAATCTCTGCGTAAGAGATTATTATATCTTTGTTCTTAGGCAGGAGTTTTAGGCTACGACCAATGAGATAAGACTCTGTGTTTTTAGGAGTGCCATCTTTTATCCACAACCTAGTGAGTTCTAAAACATTAGCCGATTCATCTTTGCCACAAACTCCAACACAAACTGAGGGAGATGCTGGCTTTCCATAGATTACACAGCCGAGCATTTCATCGCCATCAAAAAGACCAAAGGCATACATAGTGCTGGCTCGGCGATGTAGGTAGTGATTTTCTATAACCATCTGGTTAGCGTCTTTTGACGCAACAGGTCTTATGGAATAACTAATCACCAGACAAGTTTATATCTTGTTCTTTCTTTTCCTGATTATGAGGACACTCACACACCCAAGTTTTTTCGTAGTAGGTTATCTCTTTTTTACAGTTCTCGTGATTACCTGTCATACAAAAACCACACTTAGGTCTTCCAATTACTTCAGGTGCCATACGCCCTCTTTGATGTGGTCCACCTTGATACTTGGGTCAAGCATAACTTTGAAACCTGCTCGTCTTGCGTTCATACACCAAGAGTAATCTTCGCCAATATCTAGGACTATATTTTTGGCAGGGTGGTCAATTCTTTCAATTCGGAACCAAGGTCGTTGCATACGCTCAAAGACACCTGACTTCATAGAGATAAACCCAAAGCCAACTCCAAACACTTCTAGTGGCTCGTCTTCAAAAAAGAAATCTAATTCTTTACAGTTGATTGGGCTCTTACCGTCGGGTGCGAATTTAGAAACTGAAACTGACATATCACCAATCTGCGTGTAGTACATACCACTGATGATTTCGTGTTCGCTAGTAATTAGTTTTTCAAAGGCATCTTGACCCCAGATGATATCTGAATCAATCCAAACAATTCTGTCGTAGGTATATTCACCAGAACCAATTTCATTGGTGTCCCAGTTTGATTCTTTCTTATCTATCGCAGTCATTTCCCTAGCGTGAGCAACGAGAGATGAACCAGCATTTAGAAATTTATAAGTCAGCCCACGCTGATTGAGCCACTTAGTAGTTTCTACCAATGACTTTACATACTCACCGTGAATAAGTTTTCCTGGAGTGGCAATCAAAATATTATAGTGTTCCAACTGAAACATCCTCTGGGTCGTAGAATTCTGCGTCATACTCTATCTCGCAAAGAGCAATCGCCCTTTTCATAACTGCATCTAATCTGCTTGCTAAAGCCAATCTTACTTTTGCTGTCATATCAATATCGTCGTTCAAAGTGTAGTCTTCATAAATAGTTTCAAAAGTCCAATGCCAGCCCATGTTACTTATCCAATGAACATTGGCACTCAGTCTTCCTAATATCAAAGGAGAGAGATACTTGTCTGGCAAATCTTTTAGTACTGACGCATAGATATCTGGAAAGTTTTTTGTTATCGCAGAAACTTTTTTCATATCTATGGACATTTGAGTTTTGCTGAATAACTTAGTCAAATCGCAAATGGTAGCCATTTCGCTATCTAACTTTATTGTTTGTAGTGTTATTTTCTTAGGCATCGTCTCTACCTAGGCTTTTCCAAGTTTCTTCACTGCTGAGTTCTACCCACTGCTCTATGAACTTTAACGCTTGCTTCATTTTCATTTGCTTTAGCAGTTCTATATCTTTTGGCTCTATCAAAGACATAGCGATAAAATCCAACATCTTAGTAAATTTATCTTCACCCTCTTGGAGTAAAAAATCCAAAAGTTTCTCTGTTGATAATTCACCCATAGATGTAATCCTAAAAGTGTGGTCAACGCCCTTGACAGTTATCTCAAAAACAGGAGTGTTATTGAAAGCATCATCAATCTGTCTAAACAGTTCTTCGTCGCTCATTAGTCCCAGCCTCTACAACCGTCATAGACCACATCTGTTTCTAGGTGTGGAGTAAGCGTAACCATGCCAGGATAGCCATTAGTCTTTTTGTATTTCTCTGGCTGATAGTCGTGTAATTTATTACAACTCATACATTTGGCTTGGCGTGGAGTTTCTTCTGTAATTTCAAGTTCTACAATCTTGTCTGAAATTTCAAGTAGCAATTTGGCAAACTGAGTGTAGGCTTCTCTCTTAGTTTCAAACCAGTTGTCTTTTCCATAAGCACCAATAGTTGATATGCGCCCATCAATGCTGTCTTTGTAGCCAACAATCCAAGGTCTTGGTCTGGGGTCAATTTCTCTTTCTTGGTCGCTTCTTGGAATGTAATTTTCATCAAAGCCAACCACCAATCTGAAATTACCAATTTGGTTAGGAAACATTGTAAAACCGTGTTTCCACTCGTATTCTGGGTCATAACTTTCAAACTCGTGTGCCAGTGCTTCTCTGAACTCTTCTATGAGTTCTTCTCTAGTGTGGTAATTAGTCATAGTACTACCTACTCCTTTATGTTCGGTGTTCATACCTAATTATATCTACGGCTTGCTATTTTTGGCAACTATTTTGTTCGCCTATGGCGAAACCCTACAATCTCTACAAAGCAGGACATCAAATCCTGTGGCTTCATTTACAATTCTGCCGTTCTGACTTACTGGACAAGGTACAACATTTTCATTGCCACATCTGTCGCACTTCAGTTCAACAGTCCACTCAACCAAATACTTACCCTTTACAGCAGAAGCAATTCCTTGCGTCAGTGCGTGTAATCCACCACTACCAATCGTCTTATGTAAAAACGACTTCACATTGTTGGTCAGCAAAACTGGTCTTGGAGACTTACAAGGGCAACTCTGTTTTTGAGCATTACACTTATGAATTCCACGAGCATCTATGAAAGTGTGAAATCCCATACCATGACCACAAATACAAATCCTGCCATCACGGTTATTTGCTCGCTTGATGTTTATATAATCTTTGAACGCTTGCTCTTCTGAAATGTCTAAACCTTGAAAACTCATTTGAACTCTTTTCTATCTAATCGGCTTTGAAAAAATGCTATCACAAAAACAAAACCTATCTTACCTAAACACACCTAAAAAACCTATCCTATCTAATTATCTATCTGACTGTGTTTCCCGCCACCCCCATGCACACATGCATGCGCGTATAGGATTAACAATCAGTTAGGTTTTTAGGTATAGATAGGTCGCACATACTATCGCAAAACATTTTTATAAATTAGTGAAACCCAATAGTATCCCGAAAAAAGCACTTTTCGGATACTATCGCAAATCTTTTTTAGAAATATAAATATCCCGATAGTATTAGGACATAGGCCAAAATAAAGATACATTAGATACTATCCCAAATCTTTTTTATTTTTCTATTTTTTCTCACAGTATCTCACCATTTTTTCTATAATATAAGACCACAAAACCTGTATAGTTTTCTCAAAAAACTATACAAGTCAGCCAAATGTGTATAGTAAAAATCGCTTACAAAATCTAAGGTAAAATTGATTTATGGCTGGCTTAGACGAATATCAACTTCTTGTAGAAGCAAATTTGCGTCGCATAAGATTAGCCACTTCTGTCATAAATGAGGTTCATAACCAACTTCTTGACCCACTTTATCCACACTCTAAAGCAGACCTACTACTTCAAACCGAAGCATTGGTAGAAGCGTCTTTCAATCTTTTGGAAGATGTTCGTGAAGTTGTTTGGTCTAATCAACACGGACAGCCGTCGCCCGGTAGTTAGGAATTTTTGTGCTTACCCCGAAAAACAGGGGTGAGGGAGAGCACTCAAAAAACAAGAAAAAAAGAAAAGCACCACAGATTGCTCTGACAGTGCTATTTCTTTCTACGCCAGTTTGTATGGCTCAGGCGGCTACTTCTTCTTTTGGAATAGCGTCTGAATTACAGCCACAACAAGGGCAATACCAAAAGGTGTCAGGACACCTACTATATAACTACCCCAATCAAAAGAATCAAACACGATTTGCATTAGCAACTCCAATCATTACAGAGTCAGACATTTCTGCTCTTGAAACCACACTATCACAATACAAGGCAAAACTAGCAACTCTCTCCACCGAAGCCACAGACCCAGCCTTACAAGCAAGCCTAGACACAGCCTTAGCCAATATCAAAGCCAAAATAGCAGACCTAGAAGCCAAGATAGCCAAAGCCAAATCAGACTTAGCCGTCTATCAAACAGCACAAGTCAATCTTTCTAAAGCCACTCAGGACTATCTTGCCAAGCAGTCTTTAGCCAAAGAAGCCCAGCAGTCTGTATATAATAAAACAGCAACAAGGGACACAGCACAAACCAACTTAGACCAAGCAAAAGCCCTTGCTGACGCTTCACTGACTAATCTCAATGTCGTCAAGGCAGATGTCCAAGCAAAAGAACAGGCTCTCTCGTCTGCTGACGCTTTACTGACTAATCAAATAAACATCACCAACAATGCTTTCAGCGAACTCAGCACAGCCCAAATCAACACCAGCAATAAAGCACAAGCACTATTAGAAGCACAGCAAAACTATGACACTCTGCTTATTCCTGACCCTAGTTGGACAGCACCTACTTACCAAAAAGAACACATACGAGTAATTCCAGAAACCATAATTGTTGAAGAAGTAACTACAACCACTCAACAAAGCGAAAACATTCTTCCACCCCTAGACCACACGACTTGGTCTGGTGCTGGGACAGGTGCTCAAGGCTCACAGCCAACTATCAACCAAGGCGTTGTCAAGTTCTCGTATATGAGCCAAAGCGTTTCCTACACTAAGCAAGAAACTCTTACAGGCACTCTTACTCTTTCAGTAGATGTAAAGAACCAAGATGCTAACAGGGGTATTCAGGACACCTACAAGATAGAGGTTATAACTTATGACCTTTACGGAATAGAAAACGGTAGAGCGTCTTACAACTCACCACAGGGCTGGCACGACTGGACAACCAGAAGCGTTTCTGTAAATCCAAATTCAACTGTCTATTCTTACAAGGTTATTCTTACAGGACTTGATGGCGGGTATTGGTATGGAACCTACGGTCCAGAAATGAAGAACCCAACTCTTTCTGCCACTACCACTACCACCACAATTACTTACAGAGAAGAAACAATCTACCGCTATGAAACCTACTACACCACAGAGCCAGTTCTTGTAGAGGGAACCTTAGATGTCGCTATCAACGAGGGACAGACTAAAACTTACACAGCCCCTGACGGAGCAGTATTTATTTCTAGTTCTCTACGCTACGAAGCCAAAGACCGCCCTGAGTGCGGAATAAATATAGTTCCAAACCTACAAGGCAACTCAATAACCATTTCTGCCAGTAATGGCGTTTGGGGCGACCCTTGTGGCGGTTGGTATAAGCACATTGTTGGAACTCTTACTTACTTAGGTCAACCAACAGCCCCACTTATCAATGACCCTGCTTTGCTTCCCCCACTACAAGAAGCGCAGTTATCTTACAACGAAGCACTGACATTCGCGCAAATTAAAGCAGATGCTTATGCGATAGAACTTGACGAGAAGGGAAGGCGAGTTATACTAAAGAATAACGCTGAAGATGAGTTGTCTTATGCTATAACTTTACGCAATAACGCACAAGAAGCCCTAGATAACAAGCAATCAGACCTTACCTCTGCTCAATCAGCATTGGACACAGCCAACTCAGAACTAGCCACAGAACAGCAAAATCTACAAACTTTCCAGGGCCAAGAATCTATAGCATTAGCCACTAAGTCACAGATGGAAGCCTCGGCCACGACAGCAGAAACAAACCTAAAAGTTTCTCAAGCATCAGCCGTTGAAGCAAGTTCTTATGATTTCAACAAGGCTATGTCAGAAGCGCAGGTAATAGCAGACACTCCAGAACCAGAGCCAGAACCAGAGCCAGAGGGCGACCCCAATATTCCAGAAGTTATTGAAGACCTTATGGATGTTGAACTAGACAAAGTTGTCCCAACTGACCTGACCCCAGAACAAGCAGAGCAACTTGTAGAGGCAGCCCTAGAAACCTTTGAGACAGCCACTGAGGGCTCACCAGAGTATCAACAGGCTCTAGAAGCCCTAGCAGTTGCTGCCCAGCAAGACGACATTGTTCTTGACGAGTCAATTGCCGATATCCCAGGTGTTGGACAAGCAGCCGCGGCAGTAGTTGCTGTATTCAACCTTGTTGGCAATGTTGGAGCCGACATCTCGCCAAAGGCTCGCGAAAAGGCTCAGACATTAGTTGTAACGACACTTGTTGTCGGACAAATCGCCCAGACAGCCGCTATGGCAACAGCCGCGGCTTCAAGTTCTAGTTATAGGAGAAAATAATGAAACTCTTTGGAAATGTAATTCTTAGAGTAATAGCCACATTCGTTGCTTCTGCTCTAGGAGTTATTGGTGCTGGCTCAGTTGCTGGCTCAGTAAGCGGAGTGGAAATTCCTATCTGGTTTAGCGCAATCATGGGTGGAATTATGGCGGTTGCAAAGGTTGTAGAACTTCTATCCCTAGCGTTCCTAGAAGACGGAAAACTAACTAAGGATGAAATCAACGCTGCTTTCCGCCAGACCACCAAACTAAAAGACACAGACGAAGTAATCCCAACCAAGAAGAAAGAAAAAGAATAATGAGAGACAAACTCATGTTAATCATCACCCTAGGCATACTTGTGTTTATTGGCATAGTTGTAATTGGTGAGTATATAGCCATGCTGACTGCCCAGCAGGTAACTGGCGAAGCAGTAGGAACCAACCCAGACGCAATTGCTCTGGTACAAAACGCACTCGTTGGACTTATCGGAATTATCGGTGGGTACTTCGCTGGCAAGAAAGAAGATAAATAATGAAAAAACTAACTAAATTCCTCGGCGAACTATTCAAAGACCTACTTGACCAAGCGTGGACTCTACTAGGTCTTGCTCTCGGTTGGGTGCTTCTAGAAGGCTCAGCGAGAGACATTGTAGGCAAGTTAATTGGTGTAACCCTGCTTATTTGGGTACTAACCTTTCCTATCCGTCGGGAGAAAGACGACGAATAGCCGTTTTCAAAAAGTCTTACAATAAAAGTATGCCCAATCTAAATCCAGAAGAACGCGACCTTGCCAATGCGTTATTGCTACTCGCTGAAAAGTATGGCAAGTTCAACGAGGATGAGACTGGCATTTGGGCTGGCTATGAATCTGCCGAAGCAAACGAAGTCGCTGCCATTGGAGTAAAGTGTTCCAATTGCGTTCTTTACAGAGGTGGCTCTGAGTGTGCCATTATTGACGCTGAAGTTGAACCAGACGGAAAGTGCCGATTTGCAGTAATCCCTGATGGAGTAGTTATAACAGCAACAGCAGGTTCTAAGCCAGCCCCACCTAAAGACAGAATAAAAGGCTCAGACAAAAATAAAAAAGGTTCTGCTTCCACAGGTAAAGGCGTTACTTTTACTGCCGAGATTACTAAGGCTCTTGAAAAGAAAGTTGCTGACCACAATGCCAAAGCAAAGAATGGTCGCAAGGTTACGCTAGCAAAACTAAAAGCCGTCTATCGTCGTGGAGCAGGTGCGTTTTCAACTTCACACCGCCCAGACCAAAATCGCAACTCGTGGGCTATGGCTCGTGTAAATGCGTTCCTAAAACTTGTTCGTTCAGGTAAGCCAAACAATCCTAAGTATGTCCAAGACAATGACTTACTTCCTAAACTTCACCCAAGGCACTCAGAGGCATCAACTCTTAGTCCATTACTAGCGTCGATGGTAGCAGCCCTAGACGACGATTCCTGCCCACCAGCAACACAAGATATTGCTATCAATCTAGAGAATAGAGAAAAAGCAATCAAGACTGCTGGGTATGGACCACTAAATCCTAAAGAACCAAATAGTGGGTTCTGGATAGAAAAAGCACAGCGTTGGAATGTTCCAGTTGCTGAAGCAAAAAAGAGTGTGTGCGGAAACTGCGTAATGTTTATTCGCACACCAAAGATGTTGGACTGTATCGAGGGTGGAATTTCTGCTGGCGATTCTGGTCAGCAAAACGCGTGGGATGCTATTGACACAGCAGAACTAGGTTATTGCGAAGCATTTGATTTCAAGTGCGCCGCTTCAAGAACTTGTTCTGCTTGGGTTGTTGGCGGGCCTATCACAGAAGAAAAATAACTAACTAATTAAGGAAAAATAAATGCCTGAAGCAATTTATGTAGAGCCTTTTCCAAAGGCAAAGCGTGGCGACGAGTTTAAGAACTTCGCCTCTTACAGAACCAACCCACACCGTGGCGTTGACTGGTCAGTCCCTGGTGGTAGCAAGATTAAGGCTATTACTGGTGGAACCGTTATGGAAGTTGGAGAGACTAAGGTTCTAGGTAACTACTTAATCCAGTCTACTTACGACGGTCATTTCATTCTTTACGCACACTTCCAAGTACCATCAACTCTAAAGCAGGGTGACAAGGTAGAGGCTGGAAAGACCATCGTCGGTCTTGTTGGAACGACTGGCACCGCCTCAACTGGAAATCATTTGCATGTCACTTACGGTGTAAAGAAGAACCTTATTACCGCTGGTATTGAAGACTTGCGTGATTTGTTTGCAGTATTTGATGGAGCACCTAAGAAGGGTGTTGTTGCTAAGGCAGCAGCAGCCGTCAAGAAAGTTGTTCCTACTAAAAAGGCTTAGTCCCGACAAGGAATAAAAAAGCCCCTGCTTTGGCAGGGGTTTTTCTTTTAAAAATGAAACCCCCCGAACTAAAAGTCCGAGGGGCTTCACCGAAAGGAGACGAGTACTATGAACAACCACTCGACACAAAGGGTGATAAGTCCTTTGCTTGATAATGCTAACACAAAATCTAATTATCTATTAGGAAAAAATAAATGTTCTCTGTGGGCATGTCTTTATATAGATTTATATACTAATCTTCTAATAAATATTTCATAAGGTCTGGATTGTTTCTTAGAACCAAAAGCAATCCCTCTTCATAAAGACCAATAAAGTAATGCTCCCAAACTTCAAAGTCGTCTGTTTTCTTAGGCTTTATAGATGTATCAAACACCATACGAACAGCGTGTAGAACTTCGTGAAATAAAGTTGTTTTCTGTCTGCTCACAGCAAGGCTAGCGTCTATGACAATGAGATTTTCAGTATCAAGCGTGTAGCCAAAAGTATTGTCGTTGAGCATTCCGTCATTTTGACGAGTGCGTAAAACTACTTGGAACACCTGCGTTCCTACAATTACTTTGCTTGGCATATTACTCACAATGTAATTTTACCCCCGACTAAAAACAGCGACTAACTTATGTTCTCGTCAATGATATAATAAAGATTATCTATTGTCCCGTCATTAGAGAACTCACCGTCAAACTTGTAGTCATTTAAAGCGTGTTCAGAAGCGTGTTCATTAGCAGGTCCAACACCAGTTCTTAGCACTCTAAACACTTTTCCACCCAACGCTTTTATTGCGTCTGCTTCGTTTGGATATCTAACATCTGCTATCACTACTTTTCCACCATCTGGAATAGAGTTCAAAGCATAATCAACCCAGAAATCTTCATCAAACATTTCACGACCAACTTCAGTTCCAAAGCGTTGTAGTAATCCACGAACATCTGGACTGCGTTCTTTCAGACCTTCCCAACCATAAACATCTACGCCAACTCGTAAAGGAGTGTTCACAACTTCATTTACCGTTATGCGTGGGTTCAAGCGATACATCGCTTCTTTCATTGGCGTTGAGAAAGAGACTTTTGTGTAGCCTTTATTCTTTACTAAGTAATCAGCAATAGTGTCTTTGCCACTTCTAGCCCAGCCAGCAATACCAATAACAGTTACTCTAGGAATTAGTCTTCCGTCTTTGAGAACATATACAGGTAGCCCTAACGCTTCTGCGACATGAACTTCAAGCGAAGCACCTTTAGACTTTTGCCAATCGGGTAAAACGCAAATAGCATCAACAGCCAAAACGCTAGGCAAATCCCTACGCATATAAGAACTCCAAGATTTACTAGGTTTTTCAGGACTACCAGCATTTTTCAAAGCCTCTTCTAAAGTTTTGCCATCGTTATGTGCGGGATTGATAACTTCATAACCAAGTTCTTTTAGTTTGTTTTCCGTCTCAAAAAACAAAGGAAAGTTGAAGTCTTTCACTTTGCTCATTGGACCAGCGATATAAATTTTCACTCTGTCATTTCTTCTTGTACTCGTTGTATTTTCATACCAAGAGCCTTGATGTGCTCTCCAATAACTTCAATCTCCACACCCAGCAACTCAACTCTTTCATCAAGAGCGTCGATGGCAACGCCCAGTTCTTTAGCATCCATTTTGTTCAGCAACCGCCTCACCCTGCTCTAACCAAATCTTTTTACACTCTTCTGACATTTCACCAGAAGTTGACGGACTTGGAGTTGGAGTTTGATTTTGCTTTAGCATTGAAAAGCCATAGACAAGAAAGCCTATGAAAATCAATATAATAGTAGATACTATAAAGCAATCTATCTTTCTAACAACTATGTACTCACTCATTTGAGTTTTTCTTTCTTTCTTTTTCTAGTTCTTTAGCAAGTCTTTCTCTAGAAGCAATAGTTCCAATAAGACCAGATATCAACCCAACAATCAGCGTTGTTAGGAATATGGCACTAACAATCTCAAAATCACTGTGCATTTTCTTTTTCTTTCTCTTTTTCTGTAAGAATTACTTGGGCACAACAGCCGTCACACTCGTGGCGTTCAAACACATGAAGTAGGTCGTGTTCGCAGATAGTTTCATACATAAACTTTCTACACCTCATCTATCAAACTCTTTAGGTTGTCGTATCCGATATCTTCTTTTTTGAGAGCATCTAGCAACCAATCAAAAGTTTCTTCAATAATTTTCTTTGCTTCAGGGCCAACTCCTACAATTAGTTTTTCCGCTATACAGTAAGCAAGCGGATAACCTAAGTCGCTAAAGTAAAACAATTCTTTGTATTTTTCGTTTTCCCTGTGAAGCACCCACAAATCAGAAAGTATCTGGCACTTCTTTTTGAATGTTGTTTCGGTTGTATTAGTCATTGTTATCCTTTCCATAACCATAAAGCCACTCTCTAAATTCTTCCCAGTTGAAAGAATTAGATTGAGTAGGTTCTTTTACTGCGTCAGTTAGTTCTACCACTCTATTTAGTTTCTCCCAAGGAAGTTCTGGGTCGCCAAAATGTCCGTAAGCAGAAGTTCTACTGTAAATAGGTTCTTTTAGGTGGAGAGCGTCTATGATAGCAGACGGTCTAAGGTCAAATACTTTATCAATGGCACTAAGTAATCTGTCATCACTCACTACACCAGTTCCAAAAGTGTTGATGTATAGACCGACTGGATTAGCCTTACCAATCGCATAAGCGACCTGAATTTCAACTCTGCGAGCAAGTTTCGCAGCAACTATGTTCTTAGCAATCCAACGCAAAGCATAGGCAGCAGACCTATCTACTTTTGATGGGTCTTTACCAGAAAAGGCTCCACCACCGTGTCTAGCCATACCACCATAGGTATCAACAATAATTTTGCGACCAGTAAGCCCAGCATCTCCATTTGGACCACCAATAATAAATTGACCACTTGGATTTACCAGAATTTTTAGATTGTTTATTGCCAACTCAGTTTTCTTGAGAATAGGAAGCACAAGCATAATGATGTCTTCCTCAATATCATCTTGGCTAATGTTTGGCTCGTGTTGTGTAGAGACAACTATGGTTTCAATTGACTTAGGGATGTCGCCGTCATAACCCACAGTTACTTGAGTTTTACCGTCAGGTCTTAGATAAGGTAGAAACCCGCTAGTTCTAGCCTTTTCTAAAATGCGAGCAATCTTGTGTGCCAAGTAAATTGGCATAGGCAGCATCTCATCTGTCTCATCTGTAGCATAACCAAACATAATTCCTTGGTCTCCAGCACCTTGCTGGTCGTCTGCCAAGTGCGAACCTGAGCGTGCTTCAACAGACATTTTCACTCCATCAGCGATGTCTGAAGATTGCTGACCAACGCTTAGAAAGACAGCACAGGTGTCAGCGTCAAAGCCAATGTCCGAAGATGTGTAGCCAATCTTGCGAATAGTGTCTCTAACAATCTGGCGAATGTCTGGACTAGCGTGGCTTGAAACTTCGCCAAACACAAACACAACTCCAGTCGTGACAGCAGTTTCAACAGCAACCCTGCTCTCAGGGTCTTCTGCTAAATAAGCATCAAGAATTGCGTCTGAGATAGCGTCGCAAATCTTGTCTGGATGTCCAGATGTAACAGATTCAGATGTAAATAGTTTTCTTTCGGGTGGCATCATTGTTGTCATAAATGTCCTTTCGTTTTATTAGTAATACAGTATCAGGTTTGTCTAAAATAGGCTACTTCTTTTATCGTTGATTTCAAACTCAACTCTGGCTTTTAAGATAGGCAAATACTCTTCAGTAATTTCCACTCCAATAAACTTGAAGCCATTTCGCACAGCGGCCTTGCCAGTAGAACCACTTCCAGAAAACGGGTCTAACACAATTCCGCCTTTTGGAGTTACTAACTTGACAAGATATTCCATAAGAGCCGTTGGTTTCACGGTTGGGTGGAAGTTCTTTGCTGGCTGAGTAGTGAATTTGTCTTCTACTGAACCCGGTGCGTTGCCAGCACTATCAGCAGACTTTCCATTATAAACCTTACCCTTTTCAGGCAAGTCTTCACCAAGGCCCTCGTTTCGGTCTTTTTTATTGGCTTTTGCTTGATAGAAAAAGCGTGATGCTCCACCACTCTTTTCTTCTGCTTTACGACCAACTCCAAGGTATTCAGCAGAGCCACTACCAAACTCACCATGCCCACTGACTTTAGTCTGAGCCCAATGACCTTGAGTAATTTTTCCTTGGGTTTGTTCATCAAGTTCTTTGATAGGACAACCATCAGCACATTCCCAAACTGAAGTGCTTACAACTTTATCTTCACCAACATAGTCTGGTCGCTCTGTTTGACCAAAGCCAGTCCAGTCTTCTGTTTTGTTGATTGAGTATTTTTCTTCTACTACACCGACTTCAACGCACTCTTCAGTATGTCCAAAGATAACATTAGATGGAAAACGACCAATAGGTTCTTCATCTGGAGTTGTTTGATGGAAGAAACGACTTGCTCCACCAGCATCTCCATACTGCTGACCAACAGGAACTCCATTTCCCTCGCTCCAAATGCCACCAGTTCCCCTGTCTTCTCTAGGCTGACCAGACTTAGTTACGCCACTCTGCTCATTGAGTTCTTTGATTGGGCAACCATCTACACATTGGTAAACTTCAATTTTGTACTCGTATCCATCAAATCCCCCCGAACCATCTCCACCTGAAACTGTCTCTTGCGTTCCAAAAGTAGCAGTGCGATTACCAGCAGAAGTTTTCCCAGTTATGACTTGTCCAGTTGGCGTACAGCCATCTGAGTGTTGAAGAATTACATTGCTTGGAAAACGACCAGTGACAGTTTTTTCATAAGTCTTGCCAGATGGAACCCAGCCATCATCCATAAAGTTGTTACCAAAACCATTTTCAGTAATGGTGTCAGTTCTTTGCTCGGTTCCAATACGAGAACCGTCAATGTTAATACCACCAGTTCCCCACTTCAAAACATTGCTTGCTACATTCTTTTCAGACAACGGCTTACGACCAACGATGATTGGCTCAAGTGCTGGCTTCAAAGCAGTTCCCCAGCCAGACCATTTCTTAGCATCGTCTGTCGATGGAGCAGTAATTAAGATTTCAGTGCGTTCAGCATCTTGAACTTGACCAAAACTCAATTTATCAATGCCAATGGCTTCTTTAGACTTAGCACCTACATCTCGTAAATCTGGAGCATTTCCAGCAGAGCCAATAACTTCACGCTCAGCCCCAGCCATCTTGTCTAACTGCTTAGAGATGTCTAGCGACTTAGGAAAGCCCTGACCATAAATCCAGGCAATGCTATCTCTAATTTCAAAGCCAGCCATACGAACAGACAATCCCATAAGGTCTTGCGTTCTTGTTCCAGCAAACACCAAGATATGTCCGCCTGGCTTTAGCACACGGAAACACTCATCCCACACAGCGGGTGGTGGAACAAAAGCATCCCACTGCTTTCCCATAAAACCTTTACCAGCAGGAATGTGTTCTCTGTCTCCGCCAATCCACATCTTAAGGGCGTTTAAGATATAGTCCGGGTCAGAGTCTCCCAACCCATAGGGTGGGTCAGTCACAATCGCATCAACCGAGTTGTCCGCTAAATTTTTTAGTTCTTCAAGACAATTTCCGTGATAGATAGTTGCTTCAGGTTCTTCAAAATATTTACTCACTAAACAAATCCTCGGTCTTTTGCTTTATTTCATGGTCAAGTCTGGTTGTAATGATTGGCAGATATTCTTCCGTCAATTCAATTCCAACAAATCTAAACCCGTTTCTAATCGCAGCCTTACCTGTTGAACCAGAACCAGTAAAGGGGTCAAGCACAATTCCGTTAGGTGGAGTCACTAACTTGATTAGGTATGTCATAAGCGAAGTAGGTTTTACTGTCGGGTGGTGGTTCTTGCTTGGAATAAAAGGTCTGTTTGCTCTTTCAGGAATAGCAGCGCCATCTCCACTCCAGTCATGGTCAGGCAGTGCATCTAGACCTTCATTTCGGTCTTTCTTATTTGCTTTAGCAACATAAAAGAACCTGCTCGCCCCACCAGAATCATTGAAACCTTGTCTTATTTCAGGAAAAGTTGTTTTAGATTCATTCAGCGAATTTCCACCATAAATTTTCAATGCAGAACTTTTTTGAGTAGCCATCCCTTTTCTATCTCCGCTTTGTTTATCTAATAGTTCGGCTGTTGTTTCGTCTAGGATTATGTTTGCAGGCCACCGCCCAACATGTTCTCTATAACTCTCAGTATCACTTCCCCTATCAGGTTCACCACCAGCAAAACTGCCTTTAGGCGCATTATGAACACTAATAGTTTCTGTTCCTATACGACTTGCATCTATGTTCAACCCACCTGTTTCGTAAGTCAAAACATTCTCAGCCACAGTCCCAATCAAGGGTTTGCGGGCAACAACAATAGGTTCATGTGCAGGTTTTAACGCTGTCCCCCAACCATCCCACTTCTTAGCATCATCAGTATCTGCCACATGTCGCATATCATCTTTATCACCTTTTGGATTAGGCAAATTCCTATCGCCATATTCACCAGCGACCTTGAAAGCCTTGCCTACTTTTACTTGTCCGCCCTGCAACTTATCTATCGCCTTACTAATGTTGTGCGACTTTGGAAAACCAGAACCATAAATCCAAGCAATACTGTCCCTGACTTCAAAACCAGCATCCTCAATAGCAACAGCCAACCTATGCCAAGTCCTAGTGCCACCAAAGGCTAGTAAATGCCCACCAGGTTTCAATACCCTAAGACACTCACGCCAAACATCAACATTGTAAGCAATCCCAGTGTTGTCCCACTTTTTGCCCATAAAACCGAGTTCATAAGGTGGGTCGGTGACAACAGCGTCAATGGAGTTATCTTCTAAATTCTTTAGTTCATCTAGGCAGTTCCCGTGATAGACAACAGCGTCTGCGTTTTCATAGTACTTACTCACTATTTATTTTTGTCTCTTTCGTCTAGTTCATTTAGAACAAAGTTTATTCCATCTACAAACTTCTTATCTGAATGCTGATTTCCTATTCGTCGGGCTTGAATAAGAATGCTACGAATTTCTTCACGCTCTTGGCTAGCACCCAACTCTTTCCAACTCACAGCCAAAATCTCATAGTCTTCTTTGTCTATTTTAATTTTTTCAGTTTCTATTACTTTAGGGGCGTTGATGATTTCAGATTTCTCTTCTTCCGCCGAAAATACTTTCTCAAGGCTTGCTCCAAAAGTAGCGGCTTTATCGCCCAAACTAGCCCTAAACTTTTCAATAAAACTATCTTCTTGCATTTCTTTTTATCTTTCTATCGATAGATTTCTGCGTTGGGGCAACACAGGTTTTTATGTAAATAATATTGAATAAGTTTACTAATACAATGAGCAAAAAGTAAGTAAGCAACACCCAACCGACTATATCCATCTGACCACAGGCTCCCCAGTAAATCCCTTTTCCCACACAAACCAAGCGTGGCACATCGTGGTTGCCCAGCGTTTGCCATTTTCATCTACTTCACTTCCATTATTAAAAGTAGCCATACGCTTGGTAAAAACATAGATGTATTTGGGCGGATTTTGTTTATATAATTCTCTACGCTTGTCGCCCTCTAGAAACTGTATCTTTAAAAACATAGCCATCTTGCCACCGTCTTTTAGTAGCGTTAGGCCTTTTTCTACAAACTCCTTGCCAAGCGAATAAGGCGGATTGGTGATTAGGTAGTCATACCTTTTCTCAGTTTCATATTCTAAGAAGTCAGCAACAATAACCCCACTAAGCCCCCTATCAACGATGTCAATACTGTCTACCTTTGCGTTTGGAACAAGTTCTTTGATGCGTTTAGTCAAGTGCCCCTGACCAGCACAAGGCTCTAAATAATCGCCGTCGCCGAAAGGCTCCGCGGCAAAAAGCATATCTAGTGCTTTTGGGTCTCTTGCATAGAAATCATTTTCTACACGCTCTCTGCTCTCGCTTTTACCAGCCAGAGCGTAGCCCTTTAGTGTTTTCATCACAACCCTATCTTTCTCAATACATCTAAAACTGGAACCAGCCTACCAATACTGGCGTTTGTGTCAAGTGTTGAGATTGGTTGGTGTACTTCACGATAGTCAGTTGCTCTAAGCATTTCTTTCAAAGCATCAGTTTTTATCATTACAAAGCCGTTGCCATTAGGCCCAGCAAAGCACCAGTATTCAGCCTCCGTGATATTGATTCCAGATTGTTTTTTGTCAATTGCGTCTGGCTGTCTGTATTGCCAAGTCTCAATGTAAAAGTTGCCAGTTTCCCAAGCACGATAGTCAGTCTTCACCTCAAACTTATTTCCAGCCAAATCAGCCAGAAAGGTGTTGAGTAAGTTCTCGCCAACCTTGCCACGCTCTAAGTCAGTATCAAAATGTGGTTGGTAGTTATCCGTCATTTATCTAAGTCTTTCTTCAAAAGTTATATAATAATGTATCGTTTTTTGGACACTTGGCTCGTATAAATCTAAACACAAATTTATACGCCAACATCTTATCTAACCATCTTAGTAGTCAAAAACCCCTTGAGCGAGAGGTGCCCAAAGGGTTTTTGTAGTGAGTAAGTGGATTGCGTTTTACCACCAGTGCCAATT
>Ga0315906_10000955_pt1 | contig 44052 bp, 48 predicted proteins | sample LakEriMetagenome_4_FD_203526 | JGI IMG/M metagenome (GOLD analysis project Ga0315906, IMG submission 203526) | Freshwater fungal communities from buoy surface, Lake Erie, Ohio, United States - Buoy 2 MA122 | ecosystem: Environmental > Aquatic > Freshwater > Lake > Lake biofilm | place: USA...
CTTATACTACTCAGTCCTCTATGCTAAGACGATCCAAAAAACGCAAGTCTTTAAATTGATGGGCAAAAAAAGTTTAATTTCACTCAATAACCCAGGAGTTATACATAAATGTTTATTTTTGACAATAAAACCAATATTTTAATTAATTCTCAGGAATTAACCTTTAAAAGTGAATATTTTTGCAATTTTTCTCGTTATTTTCAGAATCGAGAATTTGTCAACGTAGATGCTTTACAACTCAGTGGTGATCATTTTGAAGGGTATCTTTCAAGGATCATCATCGATGAAGTGATGTTAGAATTATCGCAACGTAATTGTTTAATAAATGTTGTGGGAGTAGTCCATTCTAAAATGTGGGTTTTTGCGATTCCTATTCAGGTGAATTCTGTCTTCTTCCAAAATTTGTACTCAGTAGAAAATAACTATCTTGGGATTGTCCCCCCTAAATCAGAAATTTCCATTTTTCAACATCCCTTTTCCAATCGTTTTCAGCTTTACGTTCATGATAATTATCTGCAACAATTGTGCCAAAATTTAGAGCTACCAGAAGCGAAAAAGTTTTTAAATTCTTCCGCTTCTTCTGTTGTGATTTGCCCATCGGAAAAAATTCGTCATCTCCAACAATCTTGTCATCAACTTTATCGAATGCTATTTAATTTAGATCGTCAACAAATATCTTGGCAAAGAAAAGCATTAAGATTAAATTTTGTCAGGCAAAAATTAAAAGAAGAAATTGTCAAAGATTTTCTTTTGACTTTAGCAGTAACCAAAGATATTAAAACCCCTAAAAACGCTATCAGACGCACCTCTATCCTCAAAAAAGCAGAAGAAATGATGAGAAAAAATCTGCGTTCTGATCTGACTATTCCAGCGATTTGTCAAGAATTAAAAGTAAGTCAACGCACCTTACAATATATATTTAAAGACTTCTATCAAATGTCTCCTTACAATTATTTTAAGTTGCTTCGTCTTAATGCTTTACATCAATCTCTTAACCAAAATAATCAGACAAAATTAACTTATGAAATTGCCGAAGAATTAGGTTTTTTTCATCGAGGATATCTGGCCTCTGATTATAAAAAACTGTTTGGTTACTTCCCCTCGGAAACCTAAAAAAATAGTAGGGGTAGGAATGAGGATTATTTTTAGATTTATTTCGAGAACTCAATTCCTAACTCCTCTTTCAATTGAGCGGCTCTCCCGTACTTGTTTGGTAGGGGCGTATATTGTACGCCCTTTCTTCGATCTCATAACCTCAAGAGAGCCATTAATAATTAGCCCCACCGAGATTAATTTACTTAATTCCCACTAAAAAAGTTGTACCGATCGCCATAATTGCCAATCCGATTAACTTACTAATTAGAGTCGCTTGCTTGGCTAATTTTTCCTTGATGACACTGCCAAGGAAAAAAGCCCCAGATGCGATCGCTAATTGGATGACGGTAAAACCGATTAAATAGGCAACTAAAGTGGCAACTCGCGCCCCGATAATTGATTCTCCGTAGGCATAACCGTGGAAAATTCCTGCGATCATTGCCAAAGTTGCCAGAGCGATCGTATAGAGATTAGAATGATTTTGTAACCCTTTTTTCAGGGTTAAAATCACGCCAAAAATAACCACAGAAAGGGCAACAATCCCCTCAGGAAAAAGTAAATTTATTCCCTGTAAATGAATCCCCGTGCCGATTAAAGTGGCAATCGCAAAAGCGATCGGAATTAATAAACCCTGTTCCATCCCCACAGCAATTAAACCACTAGCCACCACAAAAGCTAAATGATCTAAACCGATAACCGGGTGAGCTAAACCCGATAAAAATCCATTCCAAAAATTATCGGGAGTTTGCCCTGCCATGGCATGATGGGCGAGGGTTTTGCTGGCAAAAATTAACAGGAAGAGAGGGACAATAGTTAATATCCTTGTCCAGCTTTGACGAAAAATTATCTTCATTGATTACCTCAAAATTATGATTCGGAAACCCGCGCAACAATCGCCCGGTGTCGGGGACTGGTGGGGGTAATGATCGGTGCTTGAAACCCCGCTTCAACTAATGCCCGTTCGATATCGAGAGTAAAATATTGATCGAGATAGGGTTCGGTACTCTTGAGTAAGGTTAGGACATAAGGGGGCATTTTTCGATAAATTTCCGAGCGCGGATTCATATCCATCAGCGTCAAATAACCTCCCGATCGCAATAAACGACGCGCTTCGGCGAAAATTTCTCTAGTAGCCTGTTGGGGTAGTTCGTGGAACATTAAAAACGAAGATACCAGATCGTAGGACTGACTGGGTAATTGAGTTTTTTCCGCGGCTGCGTGTTGCCATTGAATCGTCTTTTGTTTTTGTTGAGCTTGGTATTGGGCAACGGCTAAATAGTAGGGAGAGAGATCTAACCCAGTTACCCGCGCTTGCGGATAAGTATCTTGCAGCGCAAAGCTGCTCATGCCGACACTACAGCCTAAATCGACAATATCGTTAATTTCTGCCTTGATTTGCTCCTTCAATATCCGGTGATATTCCCGCCGCAATCGCGGATCGCCGTCAATCCCCGCCCCGGGCCAGATGGTAGAATGGACAGCATAGGCGGCAGATTCTACCTCAAAAGCTGGCAACCAGTCTAAATTGCCCTTTTCGTAAGCGTGGAAAGAACAAACGTAGTATTCGGGATAGACGAGATCGGGATTTTCTACCGCTTGCAGTTCCCAACTCCAATCCCTTTGTTGCCATTGTTTGACGGTTTCTCGCCAAGGTACGCCTAGTTTTTCGGCTCTTTTAATCATCATATTGCGCGCCTGATAGCGAGCGATGTCAAAAAGCGGTTTTATGCCGAGAATACGGTTAACTAGACCAGAAACAGGATTAAAGGAGGCCGGAACGGGTGTAACTGTCATAGAAAAGCTTCGATCGTAAATTTTCCCTTTCTCATCTTATAACAGTGATCAGTAATCAGTAATCAGTGAAAAAACAGCACTGTCACCGCCATTTAATACTGCTCGGTTAATAAGTAGCTGGTTATAATTAAATTAAAAATGGATTTTAGGTTCGATCCCCCCTGCCTCCCTTGATAAGGTAGGGTTGATTCATGAATCAACCCTACCCCTGATAAGGGGGGTGTCTGATAATTTTTAAAGCCTACCTACTTACCACTCACTGAAAACTCAAATCTGATAACTGTTTACTGACAACAGCAAAAAGCTCCCTAACCCCCCATCGGTTCAATTTTTATTATGAGAACAATCGCTGAAATCAACGACAAGATCGCAAAAAAAACGGCTGTAGTCTGGACAGTAGAGGAATTAAAAAGCCGCGTGAACGAGATGGGAATTAAGGAGGTTTTTTCCCAAGTAGATGTGGTTTGTACGGGAACCTTTGAACCGATGGAATCTTCGGGGGCAATGATTAATTTAGGTCAGACGGATCCGCCGATAAAAATTCGTCAATGTTGGTTAGATGGGATTCCTGCTTATGCTGGTTTTGGGGCGGTGGATTTATACTTAGGAGCCAGTGCTATTAGTGATCTAGCGGCGAAAAATGAGAATTTAGAGGGAGAAAATCCCGAAAGGGGCGGCGGACATATTATTGAGGATTTAATCGCTGGAAAATCGATTCAATTGCGCGCTGTCGGCCAGACCACCGATTGTTATCCTCGCACTTCTTTTGAAACGATTATTTCTAAGGAGACTATTAATCAATTTTATCTTTTTAATCCTCGCAATCTCTACCAGAATTTCATCGTCGGAGTCAATGGGGGAGAGCGGACTTTATATACTTATTTAGGACCACTACAGCCGCGATTAGGTAATGCGGTTTATTCCAACCCTGGAGCAATTTCTCCCCTGTTAAATGACCCCGATTTAGAAGCGATCGGCATCGGTACGCGCATTTTTTTGGGAGGAGGAATCGGTTATATTGCCTGGGAAGGAACCCAACATTTTCCCCTGCAAAAACGCCTACAAAATCGAACTCCTATTGGTCCCGCTTCCACCTTAGCCTTAATTGGGGATGCTAAACAAATGAATGCTCGCTGGGTACGGGGTTGTTATTTCAAAAATTATGGGGCTTCTTTAATGTTGGGAGTAGCAGTACCGATTCCGATTTTAAGCGAGGAAATTGTTCGACATTGTGCGGTAAAAGATGAGGAAATTGTCGCTCCAGTGGTGGATTTTTCCATTCCCCGGCGAGTCCGTCCTACCTTTGGTTTAATCACCTACGCTAAACTAAAAAGCGGTCGGATTATGATCGAGGGAAAAAGTGTTAGGGTTGCTCCTTTGGCCAGTATTTCCCTGTCCCGGGAAGCCGCTTTAGAATTAAAAGCACTGATCGAATCGGGAGAATTTACCCTCACGGAACCCGTGGCAAAAATTAATCTAGAGCGGACTTTTATTCCCCAGGATCGTTGGGGCGGAAAATTATCAATTGAGTGAGGAGTTAAGGGATTGGGTGCAGGTGGCACAACTACAATTAAGATGACGTAAAATCGGATTTTCTTCCCCGGTTGTCTTGGCGATAATCATATCACCTAAGTTCTTGGTATTGAAACTAGGATGAAAGGACTCTGGGGCAGCTTGTACGGAGTTCGTGGTAACTAATAGGGCTAATAAACTAGCAGAAGCAGTGGCAAGAATAACGACTTTTTGATTCATAAATTTGTGGGAATTATTGGCCATGAATACCACTGATTATAGCACTGCCCTTGCCGATGAGGATATCTTCTAATTAGGGTTTGCTGAAAAACTTTTTCGTGGGGGCAGGGTGTGGGGTGTGGGGTGTGGGGTTTTACTGGTTTTGAGGTGGCCAATTACCTAATTTTCAGGGAAAAAGTGCCTAAATTTTCTCCCCGATCACTCCCGGGCCCGGAACTTTTTGATTTCAAAAAAGCCTAAAGATATTATCCAACAAGGTTTTTAGATTTATTCAGCAAACCCTAATTATCGTCCCAAAAGATTGCCAATATCAGCACATCCCCCCGGAATGGTTGCGCGGGACTTTTCCCCACACCAACGACAACAATAGTGACGTTGTTCCTCGCTCATGTTTTTCACCCCGGTAAAATTGACATTTTCTACCACTGCTCCCGTGTGTTCTCCGCTGTCATAATTGGGGGGAACGCTGCGACTGCGGGGGGTAGCATTTTCTAGGGAACCATAAAATAAACGCATTCCTTTGATATCTGCCCCTCTTAAATTAGCTTCGTAGAGAATTGTCCGCGATACATTTGCTTTTACCAAATCGCTATAACTTAAATCGGCCCGCACCATATTCGCTTCGCTTAAATCCGTCCAGCGCAGATCCTGCCCAGAAATGTCGGCCCCGGCTAACATTACTCCCAATTGTACTACTCTTGTACCGAACTCTCGATCCTCCGCGTAACCCCCTTCCCCGTCTAGAATCGGTCGGCCTAGATAACGATCGCGTTTAATCGGTGATAATAGCCGCGATTGACTCAAAAAACGCAGTATTTTCGCTTTTCCAGAGGCATCGACACTGCTGAGGATGGAAGCGGTGCGACCTTCTGCGATCGCTCTTTCCTGGGGCCAATCTTCTAAAAATCCCTCCTCATCCAAGGCTAAATCGGAAATCCCTTGAAAATAGGAATCGATCGTCTGTTGTTGGGTAATGCGATTTTGTTGTATGGTTAAATCCTTAGAAATAACGTACTGTTCCCAGGCCACATAGACAGCTAACACGGCGATCATAATCTGTCCCAAGGCCCCCACCCACTCGGCCCAAGAACCGAACTCATCGTATTTAAAACTCTCTAACCATCGCAATATGCGCTCGTAAACTCCTAAATATTTCCCTAATCCGGCCAGAGCAGCTATAAAAACCATAAAAGCGAAAACCGTCTGACGTTCAGAGGGGGTGAGATAATGGGCGATCCACTGGCGAATAGAGGGCAAAATCACCTGTAAGGATATCAATATCGCTACTATCGCCCCAGAAAAGCCTAACCAGTCCCAGCTAAAGATGAGGCCGATGGTCATCAGCATCAGGGGGGCCAGTAGTAACCCCGCGTTACCCGGTCGAAGATCTTTTAATACTAGGATGCGCTGACGCACAGGATTACGCGAAGATAAAGAGGAGACGTATTCGGAAGCATCGGGGGCCGATAAACTGGTTTTACCGTTATTTTCGGGGTTATCGGCCCTATTTTCCACGGGGAGTTTTTCTGGGTCTTTGCGATCGCTCATATTAATCCTTGTCAAGAGAAAATAATTCCACACCGAAAACTGAGGCGAAAACCCTCGATAAATCTTGCTGTACTTGCCTAAGACTAATATTAGGCAGAAACTGCTGTAAACTGCCCACGGGTTTATTAGTAATCCCACAGGGAATAATCTCGGCAAAACCGCTTAAATCCGGACAAACATTGAGGGCAAAACCATGATAGGTAATCCAACGACTAACTTTAATACCGATCGCCGCTATTTTATACCCTTCTACCCATACCCCTGTCAGGCCCGCGATTCTTGCCCCCGACAATCCATAAATAGCGATAGTTTGCAGGATGACTTCTTCTAATTGTCGCAAATACCAGTGTAAATCCTGCTGATAATAGCGCAAATTGAGGATCGGATAGCCCACTAACTGCCCCGGACAGTGATAGGTGACTTCCCCTCCTCGCTCGATTCTATACACTTCTTTGTCGGTTTTGTCAAGATTAAATTTAATAAACTTAATATCTGAACCGGTACCGAGGGTGTAAACGGGGGGATGTTCCAGTAGCAGCAGCACATCGGGTAAGTCGGGATCGGCAATTCTCGCCGCCACCAGCGAGCGCTGTTGCGCCCAGGCCAGAGAATAGGGAGTGATTGCCTGAATTTTCAGCCCGCAGAGACGAGGTATTTTTTGAGCATTCATTGCGAGATTTGTCAAAATATTTAAGAAATGTAAAAGAGCGCAAAGGAAGATTAAAAGAAGGGAAGATATATATGTCGGGGAGAATACTAAGTGCTAATCTAAGGATATCCCATCTATTCGGATGTTAACCGTCGCACAGGAGAAACAATCACCGGATTCCCTAGCTGGCGGCCAAAATCGGTTTCTTTAAATAAAAGTTAACAGAACTTCGCACTTCTGTTAAGAGAAGCTTTGCAGAAACTTGTTAGAATAGAGGTAGATAAATCCAGTTGCAAATAGGCGCTCGACCCGATGAATTTTCCGCGCGATCCGACAAAAAAAAGAGAAAGAGAACACCGACAATATCTAGACTGTGACCTCTAACAACAGCGCGATCAAGCAGATTTTTGAGGATTAAATTCCTAGCATCAACATCCCTTAAAAATAGTTGATGTGGACGGTCTATAGCAAAATTTTTAGATGGAGTAGTGAGTATGAAGCTATTGATTCAGGGCAATAATATCGCTGTCACCGAAGCTATTCATGATTATGTGGAACAAAAGCTGGAGAAAGCGGTGAAACATTTTAACGGCATGACCACAAAAGTGGATGTTCACCTCTCCGTGGAAAAGAATGCACGCATTCCTGATCGCCACAAAGCGGAAGTAACGGTTTATGCTAATGGAACAGTGATTCGCGCTCAAGAAGGAAGCGAAAATTTATACGCGAGTATTGATTTAGTTTCTGATAAAATCGCTCGTCAACTCCGCAAGTATAAAGAAAGATTGGTGGATCATCGCACCAACGCCACCGTTAAAACTAGCGAGGTGGTGCAAGAGAAACCCTTAGAGGGTAGCCTAATCGGTGATCGCACTCCCGAATTACCTGCGGAAGTAGTGCGGATGAAATACTTTGCCATGCCACCGATGACTATTGAGGAAGCACTAACACAATTGCAATTAGTCGATCACGATTTCTTTATGTTCTGCAACAAAGACACGAACGAAATCAACGTTATCTATCAACGCAATCACGGCGGTTTTGGTGTTATTCAACCCCGTCCCGTTAACGTAAATGGCAAAGAACCCCATTAACAGTTAGCGACTACAAATAAAACCAAAGACTGGAGAATTTCTCCAGTCTTTTTCTCATCTAACCAAGATTAACTTTCACCACTTTATTTTTTTCTGCCACCGCTTTCGGGAGGCTGAGAGAAAGAATACCGTCTTGATAGTTAGCGGTAACTTGGCTATTTTGCACCTCTACTGGCAGGGTAATCAAGCGACTAAATTTACCATAATAAAATTCGCTGTTTTCCACTTCGGCAGGGCGTTGACGTTGCCCATTAATAGCCACCATTTGTTTGCTAACCTCCACATCGATATCTTTAATATCCACACCGGGTAATTCGATTTTTAATTCCACGGAATCCTCATTAACAGAGATTTCCACCGGGGGACGAGATACCAATGAAGTTGTCGGTAATACTTCTTGAAAAAGTTGATCGATTTGACGTTGGACAGAATTAATTTCCAGGAAGGGAGAATAAAGAGTGAAAGCCATAGTAATAATTTCCTTGAGAGGTTTTCTCTGACTGCGATTATCTCTATCTTAAGCAACTAACTTGGCTTCCACAAGACGGTTTTCAGGAAATAAAAAGTCGCAATAACCGATACAGTTATCAGTTATCAGTTATCAGTGGCAAGTGGGAAGTTGTGGGGTGTGGGGTGTGGGGTGTGGGGTGTGGGGTGTGGGGTGTGGGGTGTGGGGAGCAAAAAACCGACGGCTGACGGCTAAAATCACTGTTATAACCATTGTTGTAATTCCGGCCAACCCAAACCTTGACGCACGATATCCGGTTGATCGCAGGTAAAATCAACAATGGTTGACACTTCCGAACCGGGAGCCGAACCATCTTCGATAATTAAATCAACGATATGATCGAGGGCATCGAATAACCTAGCGGATTCTAATCCCTTGGTGGGAAAATCTCCCTCCTGATCGGGAAGATGGGCAGAACTAGAGATAATGGGATTTTCTAGGGTTTCGAGAATAGTGCGACAGATAACGTGATCGGGAACCCGGATACCGGTGGTTTTCCGCTTCGGATTCATCACCACTTTCGGCACTAATTTAGTCGCCGGTAAGAGAAAAGTGTAGGGACCGGGTATAACTCGTCGCATAATCTTATAAGCATAATCGCTGACCACTGCGTACTCGGAAATATTCGACAAAGAAGAACAGAGAAACGTCAAGGGTTTATCATTAGATAGTTGCTTGATTTGGCGAACTCGTTCGACGGCGGATTTCACATTGAGATCGCAACCGATCGCATAGACGGTATCGGTAGGATAAAGCATAATTGCCCCGTTTTTCAGGGCATGACAGATTTCTTGGATAGAACGTTGTTGGGGATTTTCGGGATGGAGAGAGTAAATAGTAGCCATGATAGCAAAATCGTCGCCTATTGGGATTGTCCCACGGGAATCGCCGGGGATATGTGTTTAGGGGCGTTAGTAGATTTAGGAGTCCCCTTAGAATACCTGATTGCACAACTAAAAACTTTAGGAATCGAGGATGAATATCAGTTAAGGTCCGAAAAAGTGCATCGTCGCGGTCAAATTGCCACTAAGATTAACGTCGATGTCACTGCCGAGAAGTCCGCTGATCATCACCACCATCACCATCATACCCCCGCTCGCCATTTACCGGAGATTGAAAATTTAATTAAACAGGCAAATTTACCCCAGAAAGTCCAAGAATGGAGTTTAGCGGTTTTTCAACAACTTGCGATCGCAGAAGGAGCCGTTCACGGGATCGCGCCGGAAAAGGTGCATTTTCACGAAGTCGGGGCAACCGATGCCATTATTGATATCGTGGGGACTTGTTTGGGTTTGGATTGGCTATCGGTGAGTGAATTATACTGTTCTTCTCTACCCACCGGCGGCGGTACAGTTCAGGCCGCCCATGGTCGTTTACCGGTTCCTGTGCCAGCAGTAGTACAATTGTTTAGTCAGGGACAAGTACCAATTTATAGTAATGGCATCGAAGCGGAGTTAGTAACACCCACGGGGGCAGCTATTGTGACAACTTTAGCTAAAAGTTTCGGTAAACCGCCGAAAATGCAGTTAGAAAAGGTCGGTTTAGGGGCAGGTACAAAAGATTTACCGATTCCCAATCTTGTCCGGCTTTGGTTAGGGAAAAAAACACCAGAAAAGCTAGATGAAAGAGAAACTGTGGCAGTTTTAGAAACTCAAATTGATGACTTAAATCCGCAAGCGATCGCCTACTTAAGCGAGGCTTTATTACAAGTGGGTGCTTTGGATGTATTTAGTCAAGCAATTACTATGAAAAAATCCCGTTTGGGAATACTTTTGACAGTAATTTGTGCCTTGGATAAAATTGCTATTTGTGAAAATATGATCTTTCAGGAAACCACAACTTTAGGCATTAGAAGGACAATTCAAGAGCGATCAATCTTAAAAAGAGAAATACAATCGATCGATACTGTCTATGGCCAAATTCGTCTAAAAGTTGCCTACAAAGAGTCAAGTAATCAACCGATTACCGTACAACCAGAATACGAAGATTGTGCCGCTATTGCCCGTCAGCATCATCTACCTTGGCGATTTGTTCATCAAATGGCCTTAACTATTTGGCAAGAACAAAATCAGTCTTGACAGCAGGGCGATTTTCTCCTAAAACTGCTATATCCATTGTTCAAAAGCTATTTTGAGGAAAATAATCCCAATTTAAAACCTGTTCTTGGCTAAAAGGACAATCAACTGGAAAAGTTTCTTTTGGTAAATTAGTTTCATTTACCGTCCCTCGCACTGCCTTTTGATAACATTCTGCGAAAATATCGGCTAAATAGGGTTTTAAGCTAGGACTATCCCTGAAAATAAGCTCTAATTGTTCTCTTTGTTCATCAATGGTATTTATCCAGCTATTAGTCCGTTTTTCTGGTTGATATTGCCATTTAAGTAAGTGCATCAAGAGAACTTTTAACCGGACGAATATCTCCCGTCTATTATTACGTCCCATATCGGATATTTCTTCGATTAAGTTATCTAAATCAAGGGCCTGTAAATTGCCCTTTTTTAAGTGATTTACGGTTTGCTCAAGCCACAAATTAAAATCAGTTTCATAAAGCTGAGATAATTTATTTTTCATAATGAGAACGTTTCTTCTATTCTATCTTTACATTGTGCCTATCTTAATGGTGTCTTGTCCAGATGATATTTTTACAAATATGAGATGCAGAGGATTTACCATAATTTATCTAATCTTCAAGGTATTTCTTTCTCTTTTTTCTCATAAATTTAATTGTGGGAAAAGTGCCAAGAACTCAGAGCAAAATGATAGTTTTCTCTGATACTTACCCAATTTGCTGCCTGATCTTGATTGACCAAGTTAATATCCTACAAGAACTGTATGAGCTTGTGATCATCCCTCAAGCTGTGGCTGATGAATTAAATGGCCCAGAATCCCCACCTGTCCTTCGGAAATGGATTACTAACCCCCCTGATTGTCTCCAGATTGGAATTGTTAGCGTCTCCTCAAGGTCGGGAATAGAACCAATCTCCAAAACCCTATGAACCAGTATAGTGCCTTAAACCAAGCCCTTCAACCCTATCTCGGATGGCATGGTGCCAGAATTTCGTTTCTGGCACTATTCCTAAGTAGTCATGCAAAATAAATTTCCTAGTGAAGACAGGCAAGAGGCAATAGGTAAGAGGCAAAAGCTTTATCGAAATGTGTAATTAATTTTGCTTAGGTACTTACTAGCCTTAATCAAAGTCAAAACCGTCAATCTGAGAGAGTTAGCAGTTGGATTTGGAGGTAAAGCTCTGAAAGAGTCTAACTACAAAAGATTACAACGCTTTTTTCGAGTATTTGAGCTAGATTACTCCGAAATTGCTAAAATTGTTGTGATTTGGATGAGGCTCCCCCAACCTTGGGGGTTGAGTCTTGACTGAACTACCTGGGAGTTTGGCGACCATTGTTACAATATTCTGACTCTAGGCATAGTCCATGAAGGGGTTGCCATTCTCATCTGGTGGTGGCTGCTCAAGAAAAAGGGAAACTCCAATAGTGATGAGCTTATGCAGTTCATTGAGGCGATCTTAAAAATTCGTTGCTTGTCTGGCGACCGGGAGTTTATCGGTCAAGCTTGACTGCGCTATCTTCTCCTCGAACCGTCTATGTCTTTCCGGTTAAGGATTCGAGCTACTAACAAGATTCAGCGGGAGGGAAAAGCCAAGGCTTGCCAAAGTCGTCTTCGCCCACTTGGCGATCGGAGAATCTCAACAACTCAAAGGTGATTGTCGGGTTTGGGGTTATCCTTCCCTTCTCAACAAAAAAGCACCCCCTCGCAGGAGTGCCTTTTCGTTCAGACTAGGAATTAACCATTGATAGCAGGAGCAGTCAGAGCTACGGGAGCCTGTTCACCACTAGCCAAGTCTAAGGGGAAGTTGTGAGCATTACGCTCGTGCATTACTTCCATCCCGATACCAGCGCGGTTTAACACATCGGCCCAAGTACCGATTACACGACCTTGAGAATCGAGAATCGACTGGTTGAAGTTGAAACCGTTGAGGTTGAACGCCATGGTGCTAACACCCATCGCCGTAAACCAGATACCGATTACCGGCCATGCACCTAAGAAGAAGTGCAGAGAGCGGCTATTGTTGAAAGAAGCGTATTGGAAGATTAAACGTCCGAAGTAACCGTGAGCGGCAACGATATTGTAGGTTTCTTCCTCTTGACCGAATTTGTAACCGTAGTTCTGAGATTCGATTTCAGTGGTTTCACGCACTAAGGAAGAAGTTACTAGAGAACCGTGCATCGCGGAGAACAAGGAACCGCCGAACACACCAGCCACACCTAACATATGGAAGGGGTGCATCAGAATGTTATGTTCTGCTTGGAACACGAACATAAAGTTGAAGGTTCCAGAGATTCCTAAAGGCATACCATCAGAGAAAGAACCTTGTCCGATGGGGTAGATTAAGAATACAGCAGTAGCGGCGGATACAGGTGCCGAGTAGGCAACACAGATCCAAGGACGCATTCCTAAACGGAAAGACAGTTCCCACTGACGACCGAGGTAGCAGAAGACACCTAGTAAGAAGTGGAAAATGACTAACTGGTAGGGACCACCGTTGTATAACCACTCATCTAAGGAAGCAGCTTCCCAGATGGGGTAGAAGTGGAGTCCAATCGCGTTGGAGGAAGGAACGACCGCACCAGAGATGATGTTGTTTCCGTAGAGTAGAGAACCAGCTACAGGCTCGCGGATACCGTCGATATCTACAGGAGGAGCGGCGATAAAGGCGATGATGAAGCAGGTGGTGGCGGTGAGCAGGGTGGGGATCATGATCACACCGAACCAGCCGACATAAAGACGGTTGTTGGTGCTGGTAATCCACTGGCAGAACTGCTCCCACAGGGAAGCGCTCTCGCGCTGTTGTAGAGTGGTGGTCATTGGTTTATGATTCCTATTAAGTTATCGAGGTACGATTGATTGATGATGTCTCTATCTTAAGGAGTTTGTATCGGTTTGTAAAGGGGTTTGACAATATTGTTACTTATACCATTGATAAGCTGAGGTTATGAAATGGTTCGGGTGCGGTTCGGTCTTTTCTGATCTAAGATTGAAGACATGACCGAAAATTTGGGTACAAGCCCCGCCATGCCCGCGCAGCTCCACTTAAATATATATTGTCAACTTAAAGAATTTTGTGTTAAGATATTGATAATCGGTCAAACAGTGTCAAAATGTTTGTACTAGAATACAAAGTTAAGCCAAAACCTAATCAGATAGAAGCCATTAATGAGGCAATACGGACAACCCAATTTGTTCGGAATAAAGTTCTGCGTTATTGGATGGATAATCCTGGTGTTGGCAAAACAGAGTTATTTCGATACAACACAGCATTAAGGAAAGAGTTTAAATTTGTTGATGATTTAAACTCCCATGCTTGCCAGACTGCCGTAGAAAGAACCTTGCGGGCAATTACTCGGTTTTACGATAATTGCCAAAATAAAGTTAAAGGAAAGAAAGGCTACCCTAAGTTTAAAAAACATTCCCGTTCCGTTGAGTATAAAGTATCTGGATGGAAGCTATCAAAAGATAAACGTCATATTACCTTTACAGACAAAAAAGGTATTGGTACTCTTAAGTTGATTGGTTCTAGAGATATTAATTATTATCAACCAGACCAGATTAAACGGGTAAGAATCCTTAATCGTGCCGATGGTTATTATGTGCAGTTTTGCCTTAAATTAGACCCCAGAGACACGGTTAAACCTTTAACACCTTCCCAGAAAGCGACTGGGATTGATGTCGGATTAAAGTTTTTCTTAGTAGATAGCGAAGGCAATCAAGTTGATTGTCCGAAATATTACAGAAAAGCTGAAAAACAACTAAACCGATTAAACAGGAAAAAGTCAAAGAAATACCGCAAGGGTAAAAAACAATCTCGTAATTATCACAAAGCTAGAAAGCGATATGCTCGAAAACATTTAAGAGTAAGTAGGCAACGAGAAGAGTTTGTCAAGAGTGTGGCACTCCGTTTAGTTAAGTCTAACGACTTAATCGCTTATGAAGACTTAAATATTAAAGGCATGGTCAAGAATCGTCATTTAGCGAAGTCGATAACCGATGCAGGATGGTCTGTTTTTAGGCAATGGCTAGAGTATTTTGGGGACAAATACGGCAAGTTAACTATAGCTGTCTCACCCCATAATACGTCTCAAAATTGTTCTAATTGTGGACAAAAAGTCCAAAAGTCGCTATCTACTCGAACCCATGTTTGTCCTCATTGTGGATATACAGATTGTCGAGACAGAAACGCCGCTTTAAACATCTTGCAAAAGGGATTAAGTAGCGTGGGGCGCACGCAAACTTTAAACGCTTCGGGAGAGATTCCCTCTTGGTTGGTTGGAGAAATCCTGCTTGCTAACGGAGACTCAATGAACGAAGAATCCCTGTCTCTTTAGAGCGGGGAGCGTCAATCGACAACCTCACGACCAATTTGCCAAACAATACCTAGAAGAATTGCTGTCTCCTCTGGGAAAGGTGGAAGTTAGCAAGGAGGTGGCGGATGAAACCCGTCAGGTGGATATTTTCTTCTCTCCTCACCCTAATATGCGGGGAAATGCTCAATCTTTGGGTCTTTTAGGGCAAATGGTGACAACAAGCACTTTGCTTGAGCCTTTTCGCAATGCTCCCAATCGAACGGAAATTCGCAACTGTATCTTAAAATTGTTTTCGATTTTCGCTGAACTTCAACGGAAAGGGAAACGGGAAAAAACTGAGTTAAACGAGGATGACTTACCTAAATTATGGATTTTGGCTACTTCTATTAGTTTCCAGATACTAGAGAGTTTTGATGCTAAATTAGAACTAGAAAACTGGACAGAAGGGATTTACTTTTTATCTCCCTCTCACCGAACGGCAATTATAGCGATTAATCAGTTACCTATTACCCCAGACACTTTACTGTTAAGATTGTTGGGACGGGGGAAAACCCAAAGCCAAGCGGTGAGAGAGTTGCTTGAGTTGCCTTCTGGCGATTCCTTCCGTCAAAATGTCATGGAATTATTGATTAGTTGGCGTGTGAGTGTTGAAGTTAATAATCTTTTAGAATCAGAAGATAGGGAGGTATTTATGGCTTTATCTCAATCTTATTTAGAGTGGAAAGAGGCGACCAAACGAGAAGGACTTCAACAAGGACTTCAACAAGGACAACGACAAATTATTGAAAATTTAATGCAAGTGAGGTTTGGAGAATTGGATGAGTCTTTAATAAAAGTTATTGATGAGTTGCTCAAGTTATCACCGATGGAGTCTAGTCGTTTATTATTGGAGTCTTCACGGGAAGATTTAATCAGACGATTCCTCTCTGAAAACTAAAAATAATTCGACAATCGTAAGCAAGAGTACAAGACCATAACTCTCCTAAATTACACCTTAATTTATGGGTTTTTAAAGACGGTGTAAATGGCTCTTCGTCCAGTTTTCTAAGTAGGGTTTGCGGCAAAAAGTAGGGGCGAAGCATTCGGATAGGAAATCTACGGTTTCAGCGATAGGTTATGCCCGAATGCTTCGCCCCTACAGGACGTAAGGTTTTGAACCACAATTCTCTCAAAATCTTGCACCTGTTATAGTCATTTCAGATAAGTCTGATACACTCTATACCGACAAAACCCTTATGAACTCTGGGATTAATATTCTCAATTTTAATTGAAATGACTATACCTTACTGACCGCAGATTCCGCAAAGCTTCCACGACCGAGCGTTGACCCGCATCTTCATCAAGGTAGAGACGGATTTGACTCATTAAAATTCACCGGCTCGATATCGTGATTCCCAGTCTTCACAATCGGCTCGGTAAGCATCGATATCGGCCTCTATCTGTTCTTTATTCGCGTGATAATACGCTAGAGCGCTATAAATTTGAGCCAGACTTAACTGAGGATATTCCTTAGCGATCGCTTCGGCACTCATTCCCGTTTTATGATCCATGACTAAACTTTGAATCGTGATTCTAGTTCCCGCGATCCGGGGACGGGAATTACAAATATCCGGACTAGCAACAATAAATTCGCTAATATCGATGCCTGTAGCCATATTTTCGCCTAGAGAAGTCCCTTTTATTGTAGCTCGATCGATACATCCGAACGACAAAAAAGCACCCCTTTCGAGGATGCCCTTTTATCTAATGATTGAGATGCTAACTGATTGAAATGCTAAAAATAGGGAATTTATAGACTTTCCACTCAAAGTTAGGTTGATGATTGAAGCTGGAAATCGCCATCATGTTGTATAAGCAACAGGATTAACGATAATTGCTATTAGGAGTCTTTTTTGGCTTGCTTCTTATTTAATTTTCCCGTCAAGAAAGCACCGAATCCGAGTAATCCTAAACCCAATAAATTGGACGGTTCAGGAACACTAACGCCACCAGTATTTTGAATAATAGGGTTTTGGGTGACTGTTACTGTTCCAGGAGCAGTAAATGTTAACCCCGTCACAAAAGCAGTAGGATTAGTTGGATCGAGCATTTCCGCAGGATCGATATCACTGATGCGAAAATCACTAAAGCCAAGGGGATTAACACCCAACAAGTTGAAAGTTGTTCCCGCAACTAGAGAATAATTGCCAAATCCGGGTAATTCTAGGATAAAGTTACTGTCGCCCTGGGGGAGAGCATTGGGGATTAAAACAGAGGCGAATAAGGGTCCGCCTGTCACTGCGTAATCGTATCCTACCGACACAATGGGATCGAAAAAGATGGGGTCAATTATACCCAATCCATTATCACCGACGGGAACACCAGGAAAGGTAAAACCGTCGGGGTTGCTTGGATTTGGGGTAGGGAGAAGCGGATTGGTAGGCGTTGTCCCTGGAGGAACTGGTTCTCCATCTAAACTAGCAATCCAAGCTTCAGTATTACCACTGGAATTAAATCCGAAACCCACGATAGACAGTCCATCCGCAGAAATTCCAGTCGCCTCGATCAAATCCCAACCGTTTAAATTTAACCCATAATCATTAGTTAAAACCTGTTTTAAGCTCCGCATCCCTTGGGTGCTATTCCAGATAAATGCCTCATTACTTTCATTACTTGTACCAACCACAACAGATCCATCGGCTGATACTCCATTAGCATAGCTAGGTCCCCCTAGTCCGACCATCCCCGTCCCTTGTGTCCAACGGAATGCCTCCTGAGCAAAATTAGCATTCATGCTTTGACCAACAACAACAGACCCATCTGCTGATACTCCTGAAGCCACGCCCGAAAAACGCAAGCTCCCTAGTCCAACCGTCCCCGTTGCCTGTGTCCAACGGGATGCCTCATTACCGCTGGTATAACCAACCACAACCGACCCATCGGCTGACACTGCTGGGATACCAGACCACAACACCCTACGAAAAAGACCACCCCCAAATAAGTTACCTAGTCCGACCATCCCCGTTGCTTGTGTCCAGCGGAATACCTCATCCAAACTATCGCTGTAACCAACCACAACCGACCCATCTGCTGATACTCCTGAAGCACGGCTAGAGCTCCACCCCGGTAAGTTCCCTAGTCCCACCATCCCCGTTACTTGTGTCCAACGGAATGCCTCATTACCATTAGCACTATTGCTGTAACCAACCACAACCGACCCATCGGCTGATACTCCTGAAGCACTGCTAGAGATCCCCCCAGGTAGGTTTCCTAGTCCGACCATCCCCGTTGCTTGTGTCCAACGGAATGCTTCCAGACCAGTACCACTAATGCTATAACCAACAACAACAGACCCATCTCCTGATACTCCTGAAGCCACGCTTATGAAACCCCCCCCCAGTAAGTCTCCTAACCCCTGAAAAGAGGCGGCTTGTGCGGGGAAAGTCACCCCGATCGCACCCAATCCGATCCCTAAGCTGATACAATTAGCTAGTATCTTGTTCATAACCTGATAAGACTCCAAAAAACTAAGTGATTCTTACAATCTAGATGTTCACTTTGGTTTTGTCTGTGGGAATTTGTGGCCATTTTGGATTTTCTGATATAATAATTTTCGTGGGATAAAGTGGGATTTAGTGACAAAAAGGAGGGCAAGGCTCATGAAACAAGGCTAAATTTTCCTTAATAAGGCAAGAGAACAGGCAAAAGTTTTCGCTTGTTTTTCCAACTTTAACAATATCTAATGTAAAGGACAAATTACTAAATTAAGAGGTTAATCAGTAAAAAAAGGCAAAAAATGGAAGAATTATTAGAGTTAAAAAATCTATTACTAGCTGGCAATGTTCCCGATGCCTTGATTTTGGTAGAGGAAATGACAGAAATGAGTAAGGATGATAAGATCAATAAGATTTTTAGCTTTAGTATTATTGTCCTATTACATCTGATTAAGCAGCAAGCAGAAAACCGCAGTACCCGCTCATGGGAAACCTCTATTTCTAATTCTGTTCGACAGATTCAACGCATTAATCAACGACGTAAAACTGGAGGAAATTATCTAACATCAGAAGAATTAAAAGAAACCTTAGATGATGCTTATTCTTCGGCTTTGAGACAAGCGGCATTAGAAGCTTTTGAAGGTATATATCAACCAGAAGAAATTGAAGCTATGATCGATAAAAATCAAATTATTAATCAAGCATTGGCATTAATATTAATCGATTAAGTAACAGGTGACAGTCGGAAACAAATCAGGAGGTTTAAATGTCAGAAATAAAATAATTTGGCAAATATTTATAAAAAAACGAGAAAACTAAAATCTGTTCCCTTATCCCAAACAGTAATACAAAAGTTCTATCACTTACTTATATGGATATTCAAACCCTTTTAGAATGGACAGATAAACAGGTATTAGAGAAAACTGGTAAACATCTTGATTCGTTGCAAGAATCCATCTTACAGGGTATTTGGGAACATCAAGATTACGAAGAAATTGCCAAAGATAATCAGCGCAGTTATGACCATATAAAAAAAGAAGCATGGAAGTTATGGCAACTGTTATCAGATGTTTTTGAAGAAGATATAAAAAAGTCTAATGTTCGTTCTATTTTAGAAAATAAAGCTTCATCTACTATTTATAATTTTGTTAACTCTCCACATAATAATATAAGAAATCATCATGTTAATGTCTGTAGAGAAAATAACCCCTATTCAGAAAACAACTTAAAAAAGTCTTCAAATTTTCCAGATAATGATCATCTATACCCAATAATTAACCTAACAAAAGCTCCTGAATTAGGGTGTAACTATGGACGTAAGTTAGAAATATCAACCTTAAAAGAATGGCTAGATAATAAAACTCGATTAATTACTATTTATGGGTTAAGTGGAATTGGAAAAACAGCCTTAACCCTTAAATTAATTTCAGAAATTGCCCCACAATTTGATTATATTATTTACCGCAGTCTGGAAAATATTCCTCAATTAATCGCTCTCAAAGATGATCTAAAACAGTTTTTCAGCCAATCTCTATCAACCCCCTTACCTGATATAATAGATTATCTAAGCTCCTATCGTTGTTTAATTATTCTTGATGATGTGCAGAATATTTTTAAACCGGGGGAATTAGCAGGTAAATATTTAAGCGACTGTCAGGATTATCATAAATTTTTTCAGCAAATTGCTACCACATCTCATCAAAGTTGTTTGATTTTAATTAGTTGGGAACTTCCCAGAGATTTTGTTACCTTAAAATCCGATAAAATTAAAACTTTATACCTGCAAGGTTTAACGACAGAATTTGAAGAAATCTTCAAAGAATACGGTTTAAAAAATGAGGAGAAATGGACGGAACTGAGGGAACTTTATCAAGGTCATCCTAACTGGTTAAATATCATCTCCTCAACCCTTATTGAGCTATTTGATGGGGAAGTATCTTTATTTTTAGAACAAATGAAAAATGAAATTTATTTAGGAGATATAGAAGACTCGATCGAATGTCATTTACAGCGTTTATCCGCAACAGAAAAAAAGGTGATACACTGGTTAGCTAATCAAACTGAAGCGGTAGAAAAGTTTCCCAAAACTGCTAATCTTGACCTTTCTCAATCTGAATTTTGGGCAACTATTCAATCATTAATGAGACGCTGTTTACTGGATAAATTACCATCAGAAACCTCGTCCTATTTTCCTATTAATCCTGTCTTTAAATCTTATCTTAAAAAAAATCCTAACGATTAGGAAAAATTTATCTTATTATAAATATATGTGTACCGCAACGCAGAAACCCGCAGGATCGCTTTCCAGTCTATACTATTTTCTATACACCTGATCGTGACTACCAATATCAATTAACAAGATGATAACTTCTAAATATTCTCCATCTTCCGAAAAACTAAAAATAATTCGACAATCGTAATCTACAGTACAAGACCATAACTCTTCTAAATTACCACTCAACTTATGGGTTTTTAAAGACAGTGTAAATGGGTCTTCTGCCAGTTTTCTAAGTACATCGAAAATTTTAGGTTTTAACTGGGGATTTTTCTTGATTAGCTTCTTAAACGAACGCTTAAACCCATCACTCCATATTAAATCCATTGTTAATCCTCATTCAAATCGGCAATCAAATCTTCTACGGTTCCCTTTCTGGCCGTTCCAGTAGCGATCGCCTCTTTCAATTCCTTAAAATTAGCTAAAATTTCTCTTTCTCTTGCTTTGGCTCTATATTGACACAAAATCTCTAACAATGACTCCTGTTCATCCTCTGATAAATTCTCAAAAGATTTGATCATTTCTTGCAAAGTCATCATTTTACCTCTTAACTCTCGATAAAAACCTGGAATCTCTTATTCTTTGTGTGATCAGTTTAACTTACATAGGAGCGATCAATCTTTGTGTCCTTTGTGTCTTTGTGGTTTGCTCCACTCGCTCGTCACCAGGACTGTATCTTAGAATACATTTTACCCACCAAACCTAAGAGAGCCAAATTTATTTTATTATAAATATATGTGTACCGCAACGCAGAAACCCGCAGGATCGCTTTCTAGTTTTTCCTATTTTATCAATACACTTCATCATGAGTACCAATGTCAAGTAGAATGACAACTTCCTCCTGGGTGTCTGGCTCAATTTCTATAGAAAAAATAATCCGACAATCATAACCACAAGAACAAGCTTTAAGTCCCGATAATTCCCCTTTTAATGAATGAGTTCCCAAGTTCAAAAAATAAATATCTTCCCTCATTTGTGCCAATGTTTTCTCAATCGCTTTCTGTCGCTGAGGATTTCTGAGAACAAACTTACGGAAAGTCCGCTTAAATTTAGGCGTTAAAACCAGTTCTCTCATAATATCTATTCTAAAGTTTCTCTCAATTCTCTCAGAACAATTTCTAGGGGTTGAGGTTTAAATTCTCTTTGATGAAAAGCATTAATTGACTCCCTAGCATCCCTAGCAATTTCTTGACGACGAATATCAAGTAAACGATTTTGTAAAATTTCTAATAACATTTCCTGTTGTTCTAAAGATAGTTGCTCAACAGTATTTAAAGCTTGTTCTAAACTGATCATAATTTAACCTCAAACTCAAAAAACCACCTTCTATTCTAACAACAAAAAAGCACCCCCTCGCGGGAGTGCCTTTTCGTTCAGACTAGGAATTAACCATTGATAGCAGGAGCAGTCAGAGCTACAGGAGCCTGTTCACCACTAGCTAAGTCTAAGGGGAAGTTGTGAGCGTTGCGCTCGTGCATTACTTCCATACCGATACCAGCGCGGTTTAACACATCGGCCCAAGTACCGATTACACGACCTTGAGAATCGAGAATCGACTGGTTGAAGTTGAAACCGTTGAGGTTGAACGCCATGGTGCTAACACCCATCGCCGTAAACCAGATACCGATTACCGGCCATGCACCTAAGAAGAAGTGCAGAGAGCGGCTATTGTTGAAAGAAGCGTATTGGAAGATTAAACGTCCGAAGTAACCGTGAGCGGCAACGATATTGTAGGTTTCTTCCTCTTGACCGAATTTGTAACCGTAGTTCTGAGATTCGATTTCAGTGGTTTCACGCACTAAGGAAGAAGTTACTAGAGAACCGTGCATCGCGGAGAACAAGGAACCGCCGAACACACCAGCCACACCTAACATATGGAAGGGGTGCATCAGAATGTTATGTTCTGCTTGGAACACGAACATAAAGTTGAAGGTTCCAGAGATTCCTAAAGGCATACCATCAGAGAAAGAACCTTGTCCGATGGGGTAGATTAAGAATACAGCAGTAGCGGCGGATACAGGTGCCGAGTAGGCAACACAGATCCAAGGACGCATTCCTAAACGGAAAGACAGTTCCCACTGACGACCGAGGTAGCAGAAGACACCTAGTAAGAAGTGGAAAATGACTAACTGGTAGGGACCACCGTTGTATAACCACTCATCTAAGGAAGCAGCTTCCCAGATGGGGTAGAAGTGGAGTCCAATCGCGTTGGAGGAAGGAACGACCGCACCAGAGATGATGTTGTTTCCGTAGAGTAGAGAACCAGCTACAGGCTCGCGGATACCGTCGATATCTACGGGAGGAGCGGCGATAAAGGCGATGATGAAGCAGGTGGTGGCGGTGAGCAGGGTGGGGATCATGATCACACCGAACCAGCCGACATAAAGACGGTTGTTGGTGCTGGTGATCCACTGGCAGAACTGCTCCCACAGGGAAGCGCTTTCGCGCTGTTGTAGAGTTGTAGTCATGGTTGGATAATTTCTGTATGTATTTGGTTGTCAAGGTTCGTTGTTTGACATGAGTTAATACTATCGGCTTTTTATAGTTATGTAAAGGGGTTTTAAGAAATGTTTTTTTATCAATGTCATAACTTCTACTTATATAATTGATGTTCAGGTAAACTAGAAGCAGACAAATTCTGCAAAAATAAGCGATGATACCCGAAATTACTGCAAAACTATTGGAAGCGAAGAAGGAAAAAGGCCTGAGTTTCGCTGACCTAGAAGCGATTCTAGGACGAGATGAGGTGTGGATTGCCGCTGTTTTTTACCGGCAAGCGAGCGCCTCCCCAGAGGAAGCGACGAAAATTGTGGCAGCTTTGGGATTGGGAACCGAAATCATCCCCTCCTTAACCGAGTATCCTGTCAAGGGATTAGGTCCGGTTGTCCCCACCGATCCCCTGATTTATCGTTTCTATGAGATCATGCAGGTGTATGGAATGCCCCTAAAATCGGTAATTCATGAAAAATTCGGCGATGGTATTATGAGTGCGATCGATTTTACCCTCGACGTGGATAAGGAGGAAGACCCTAAAGGCGATCGCGTTAAAATTACTATGTCGGGTAAGTTTTTACCCTATAAGAAGTGGTGAGTCCGGCCAAAGTCAACGGTAAGGAATTTCTATTCCTTGCCGCTCTTGCTATTTTTCTTAACAAAACTTAACAATTGACGGCAAAATTTTGCTTGCTTTTTTTGGCAGATTTTGGGACAATATTTTTAAAAGAGTTTACTAATAATGGAAATATAACCACTTAATAATAAACGCAACAGTCCCATTGTAAGAAAATAATAACCCAAGCCGCCGCAAAAGTCAAGGGATCTCTCCTAATTATGCTGTGAAACTTCTAATTCCTTGAGCGGTGAGGGTTTGGGGAGACTTTTCAGTGATCAGCTTCTGAAGGCAAAAGGCAACAGACAACAGGCAAAAGAAAGAGTCTGACAATTCTCCTGCCTAAAAAGAAGGTTAGAAACTAAGCACATCAAAGCTTTTAGCTTAACCAATTAGGTTTTAGATTCGGTCGAGTAAACAGTAAACAGTATATTTTGAGCCAGAAATACAATCACAAACTCCTCATGAATAGGTTGATGGAAAAATTATTGCTATGATAGTAGGAACACCGACTAATAATCGCATTATTGCTAATTTATTAGTGGCTTTATATACCGCGCTCACAAATCAATGTTATGCCGTTTTTGTCACTGTTCAGCGTTTATGGATACCTGAGCGGCGAATGGCCACTTATCCTGATATTATGGTAATGTCTGAACCTCTGACTTATCAAGAAAGACGCACAGATACTTTTAATTATGATCAAGAAGATAAATTTACTGCTTATCGAACCATTCCAACTTTTCAGGAATATTTATTAATTTCTCAGGAAAAATGTTATATTGAACAGTTTCAAAAAGAAGGCGATTGCGGGTTTTTAAAAGCTTATAAAAATCTTCCTATAATAACTTTAAAATATTTGCGGGTTGAGGTAGAGATAGCAGATATTTATAATAATGTAATCTTCGACAATAGTTAAAATCTATAAGATTTTAATCACAAAAACTAATAAATTTGCTACGTCATTAGCTTTTAAGCCAACATCTTGATAAGGTTCAGCAACCCATTTATTTCTAATATCTTCTTTGCTCATACCTTGAGCAATTAAATCGACAAAATGAACTTCTGATTCATCAAAACGGAGGGCTATTGTTTGGTAATTTTTTTGTTGGTTACTACAGGTTAAAATAAGACGATCAAGACGAATTGTGTAAGTATCCATAAAACCATCTTTATCTTGATCATTTCTAAAGTTTTCAAAAGAAACATATCCCATGTTTAAACCTGGACTCAAAAAAGTTGATAAATTAGTGTCATAATTCTTCAGCTTATGAACTCTTTGACTTTCACTAAGTAAAATGACATCTTCTCTAAAATCATTAAAGTAAATTAAATTTTTTCCATGTTCGAGTGTATCATTATTAATAATCATTATGACAAAAGTAGCAGTATTTCCTCTGAGAAAATGCTGATAACTCTTTTGCAAAAGTTTATTTTTTTCATCCTCCGCAAGATTTTCTAAGGCTACTTTATAGGCTACAGTAGCATCAATAACATCTTTGTTTAAAGGGATCATAATAATTTTAGATGTTAAATTGCTATTGAACCATCCGCAATTGACATCGGCTTCTCTATATTTTAAATTAGCCTCTAAAGCAACCTCTAACGCATCACGCATTTGAGCAATTTTTGATTCCTGCTGTTGCTTATCGTAAAAAGCTTGATCACAGGACGTTAAAGATAACATTAGACTTAGGATAATTGACAACTTGGCAATTTTTATCATTTCATTGTCCTCTATTTAGTAAATTTTATAAGGTCGAAAAATCAGCAAAATCTACTCCTCTATAGATTTAATGTACATCTATAGCGTTTCCTGTTCACAAGAGGTACATTCTCAATCCTGAAAAGCTTAATCAACAAAGGTTAAAGTGTGCCTCGCAGATGCGAGAACCGCTATAACTTAAATAATCAGCCAACAGTAGTACAAAAATGTTATTGCTGATATACTAGAATCTGTACTATCACACATTTTCTTTAGATTGGCTAAATAAAGCCTTGAAACTGCTTAATTACTTAGGATACATCGTAGTCTTGAGTTTAGTCAGTCGGAAAAGTCGGAACTTACAGCCAAACAATTGATCTGAAATATCGGAAATATCAGCTAAAATAAGTAAAAAACTTACCTAATCTATAGTCCATGTTTCAAGCTAATCTATCTAATACGGTGTTAAATCTCTTAGATGAGTTGGTTTTTGCCAAAACAGATCAACATCTAGACTATCTTCAAAAAACTATCTTGCAAGGGACCTTAGAAGGTTACAAATACTCAGAAGTTGCCAAAGAATCTCATCTTAGTGAAGGTCATATTCGAGATAGTGCTTCAGAATTATGGAAAATTTTGTCAGAAGTTTTAGGGGAAGATATTACTAAATCAAATATTAGAGCAGTTTTAAAGAAATCTCAGTTCTATAATCATATTTCATCAGGTAGAGATTTTGTTTCTCTTAATAATGTCAATCTCTGTACTTCTAATCTATCTGCGTCTAATGGCAATAACCACCAATCTCAACCTGACAATAATCGTACCTATTTAGATTTAGGTCATATTCCTGAAATAACTCAATTTTATGGGAGAGTTGCCGAATTAAATAATCTAGAAACTTGGATAGTTGCGGAGAAATACCGTTTGGTTACTGTGTTAGGTTTAAAAGGAATTGGTAAAACCACCCTTTCTTTGAAACTGGTTGATAAAATCAAAAATAGTTTTAATTATGTTATTCGCAGAAGTTTGTATTTTTGTCCAAAATTAGATGAACTTTTAAGTGAAATTTTACCCTCTATCAATCCTCAATTAAAGCTCTCTCAAAGTCTTGACAAGAAATTAAATTTATTCTTAGAGTTAATAAAAAGCCATCGCTGTTTGATTATTTTTGATGATTTACAAAGTCTATTTGACTCTAAAAAACTAGCAGGTAATTATCAAAAAGATTACCAAGATTATCAACTATTGTTTGAAAGCATTGCTGAAGTCAATCATCAAAGCTGTTTACTGTTGTTGAGTCAAGAAAAACCTATTGATACGACTTTTTATGGACAGAAAAATAAATTCATTAAAACATTAATCGTAGAAGGTTTAGAAGAAGATGCAATAGAAATTTTGCGCCATCATAATCTATTAAATGAAGACAGTTGGGAAACCCTAATTAAACGTTATCAAGGTCATCCTCTTTGGTTAGAATTAGTTGCCAGTTTTATTCAAGAGATGTTTTTGGGTAAGGTTGCTGACTTTTTAGAACTTAAATACCCGATTGCCGAAGAAACTTTAGAGCAGACTTTATTAAGTATTTTACAAAGTTTAACAGAATCAGAGAAACTAATGCTAACAGAATTAGCAAATTTCAATCAACCTATTTCCATTAAAGAAATGATGGATCAAACCTCTCTAGATTATACAGATTCTTTGAAAGCAATTCAATCTCTAATCAGACGAATAATAGTGGCAAAAGATGAGAACGCTCTATTATGTTTAAATCCTGTTTTTAAAGCTTATGTAATTAATCATCAAATCTAGATATGAGTCGAAAGCAAGAGAAATTTTAGCTAATTTTATCGCAATCATAATAGTTTACGAAATTCTACGACGGTCAAATAGTTACACCTGCATTTTAATTTCAGGAATTTCCCCATCTTGCCAGCGTTTTTCCAAGGCTGCAAGATACTCATTGCATCTTGTATATTAATTAATGCCTCTTCCTCAGTGTCTCCCTCAGACCAACAACCAGGGAGTGCAGGAACGCCAACAGTAATTCCTTCTTCAGAACGATAAAGGACAATTTTGTATTTCATCACAATAGCGATCACAATTTATCTATAAAGCCGTGATATCATCCAATCAACAAACGACTTTAATGTCTTGAGTATCCCATCAGGCCAGTGTTCTCTTTCTGGTATTGAATCTTCACTATCACCACACTGTTGAACAAGTTTAGCGCCTGTCTCTCTCCCTTGTTGAGATACATATAAATCTCGTCTATCTACAGCTTCTATAATTTTATCTTTATCTGATTTTGGTAAATCTTTCCAACCAGATTCACAATAAGAATCTGGATGTGTTTCATAGGCAAACTTACGAAACTCATCAGATTGAAGCTCTAATTTTGCAAATAATTCAGGATCGGCTTTTAACTTATTTTCCATTTTCTGCTGTAAAGATTTCCCGACATTTTTTAGAAATTCTTGCCCTTTTTTAGTCAAATTAGGATAAGTTTCATTCATAAATCTAGTCAAGTATTTATGTCCAAACTCTAAGTAATAATCTGGTGGTTGCTGGCCAGGATTTCTTTTCATAAAATCGTCGTAGCGAAATTGATAGTAATCTATATTCCCCAATGAGTCTGGTGGATAAGGAGTAGGAATAATAGAACCATAATCAGCGCAATTTGTTGAACTTTTTTCTTCAAAAATATCAATACAGTCAGGCATGACCCATCCTTGTAGTTTAGTATCTTGATCAAATACCAAATACCAAAGATGATCTGCTTCATCTCTAACCCAAGCAAACTTTAAAGAAGGTGGAATCCGAACAACGTCAATATAAGTACCTGATTTCAAACAATGAATAATCTTGGCATTTATTGATGGTTGCATTCGGAAATTAACACAACTACTACCTCTTACTTTATGAGAAGAAGTTTCACCATCAAATTTTTGAGCTAAAACTGGCAAAATTATATTTACGTTAAGAGAAGCTGTTAATAATCCTAACATAATATTGAGATTTAAAATAGATATTTTAATCATAATATAACTCTCCGATTCAAAAATTTAAATTTTCAGGTTTTCCATAAATTGACAGGATTATCAACTAGAAACAGAGTAACCATTCAGGGATAGTATCATCTACTGCCAATTCCCAAGCTTCCTATGGAGAAATTAAATCTCCAGTGATCTTCCAAATTCCGCTCTACTCTCTGATGAATGGCTATTCGCTCACCGATGAGTAGGGATTCCCTGTTTTTTTAGATTACCTAAATCAAGCCTTGAAATTGCTTGATAACTTAGGATACATCACAGTCTTGAGTTTAGTCAGTCGGAAAAGTCGGAACTTACAGCCAAACAATTGATCTGAAATATCGGAAATGTCAGCTAAAATAAGTAAAAAATTTACCCTGACAGGGGTACATAAAAGGCTATAACCTAGACAGGACAAGCTTTTTTGCAATGGAATCTGTAAAATTCGGAGGATGAAAGAATAGCAACAATAGTACCAGTATCAATCAAAATAGGACTCACTTACCCAATCCCTCCAAGTAATCTTTATTGGTACTCAAGTCGGATGGCAAATCCTCAGTCACTCCAATAATTACCAAGTTGCGAGCTAAGTCATAGGAACTTTCTTGGGAATTGGCTATTTGAAAATAAACTTGTAGTGCTTCTCTGACTATCTCAGATTCAGTCTTATTCCGTCTGCGGGAAAGACGACTTAAGATGGATTGTTCTTATTCGTCAAGACGGATGGTGATTCGTAAAGATTTCATCTCTGATATTATCTCATTTTTGTTTAACTATTTTAGACGAGAATCAGGAGTACCAAATATTAGAAAAGCGCCTGGGAGTCTGGCCGTGTTTGGGAGTATCCCATTTATGCAAAGCACAATTTTGTATTTCATCATAAGTTCCTTCTAGATAGCACTTCATTAAGAAGTGGTGAGTACGGCCAAAGTCAACGGTAAGGGATTTCTATTCCTTGCCGCTCTTGCTATTTTTCTTAACAAAACTTAACAATTGACGGCGAAATTTTCCTTGCTTTTGTCGTGAGATTTTGGGATAATATTTTTAAAAGACTTTATTCATAATGGGAATCCAAGCACTTCATAATAGACACAACCATCCGATTATAAAATAATCATAACCCAAGCCGCCGCCAAAGTCAAGGGATCACTCCTAATTAGGGTCTGCTGAAAAAGTTTTTCGTGGGGACAGGGTGTGGGGAATTATCAATTGGGGAGTGGGAAGACAGTAAACTGATAACTGATAACTGATAACTGATTAACCTAAATCTCGGTCTTTAGTGACGGTAATTTCCTTAGATAAATGTCGATACCAAGTAAAATAGAGACCGATAGAAAGCAAAAGAAAAACCAAAGCCAAAATCTTCAAACTTTGCCACTGCTTGATGATTAAAACAATCCCCATCATAAAGAGGACTAATTGCCAAGGAACGGTGAGAAAAGCGGCGATGATATCCCGTTGATTTTCCGCTTTAATTTTTGCCTGTAGGTTAGGTTTAACACTGTGACGTACTTCTCCCCAAAAGCCAAAAGGTCGGGTAATATTATAGAAATTTTCCATAACTAAACTATCGGTGGGAGGAGTTAACAAAGTAGCGATAATACAGCCAGCTAAAGCGAACAAACTCGGCACAAGAAAGAGAATATATTCCTGATATTGACTGTGACGAAAGAAAGGTAAAATTATCACTTGTGAGGCAATAGCCGCAATCATTCCCGCTAAAGTTCCCACGGCAAAACCATAACCATTAAAGCGCCACCAATACCAACGTAATAGGAGAGGAACTGCTAATCCCACCCCTAATCCCGTGGTTAACCAACCCCAAATATCATTGACATTTTGGATATTAAAACTCAAAACTAGGCCAATTACTACCACAAAAACCGAGGCCAAACGACCTTGAAAAACTAACTCCTGTTCTCCCGCATTCGGTTTCAAAAAAGCTTGATAGATATCTTTGACCCAATAGGCAGCACTAGCGTTAATAACTGCGTTAAAAGTGGACATAGCTGCCGCTAAAAAAGCAGCAATTAATAACCCTTTCATCCCCACGGGAACGTATTGAGTAATCACCGTGGCCAGAATTCTTTCCGGATCTGTAATCGTGCCTTTAGTTAAACCGTAGTGAATGCCTAAAACCGCAAAAGCTGTGACTAGAGGCCAACGGAAAGAAAGCAGAATAATCCAGAATAAAGATAATAAACCGGCATCTCGATCGCTTTTGGCCGCTAGGTATCGTTGTAACATATAACCACCGCTGCCGCTGCAACCTTCGATGATGGTTTTAACTAAATAAAAGAAAATCACCCCACCAAACAAATTAAAGATGGCATAATCTCCGGGTAAATCCAAAGTCATCGAAGGAAAAATACTAGCCCAGTCGCTTAAATTCCAGGTTTTTGGCTCCGCTGCCCCCGGAATTGCTACCGTGAAACTATCAGGAAGATTGACAGTAAAAAAAGCCACTGTCGATACATAAATTACCGCCACAAAAATCAGAAATCCTTGAAATAAATCGGTAATTACTCCACCATAAAAACCACTGGCCACCGTATAAATCAAGGTTAGAAGAATTAATATCACCGAAGCAAGACGATCATCCATGCCCAAAAACTGCCCTAAAAATTTCCCCCCCGCAACGGAGAAATAACTCATCGCACCGATAGAGAATAAGAGAGTGGCGACGGCGCTAATAATTCGGGCAAAATTCCCCTGTTTTCCTGGTCCAAAGCGAAATTTCATCCATTCCGCCATGGTCATAACTTGGGCGCGGCGATTCCATTTGCCCATAAAAGCCATGAGAAAGGCCATAATTAGGACAACACCGCCCCGGATTTCGATAAATAGTCCTTTAGGACCGACCGCGTAAATTAGGGCAGAAATGACCATAGTTCCCGCTAAATCGGTGTTAGCCGCCATTCCCGACACCCCTAACATCCACCAGGGCAAATTGCGATTACCTAAAAAGTAGGATTCTAGACCTTGAGAAGCTTTTTTCTCGGCTATAATCCCGATTATTAGGGTTGCTGCCAGATACAGCAGCACAATTACATAATCAATTAACTGCATAGTTTCAGATCAATTTAACTTTCGATCGTTATAGCATCAATTGACTACGATTTCTGGCTAACGGTTTCTTTTTCTAAGATTTGCACCCGTTGCTCTAGCTTTTTTAAATCTTCCTTTAATTCAATTACTAAAGTAGCTAAACGCTGGAACAGTGGGTCACTTTCCCCGACTACTTCCCCATTTACTATACCCGTTCCCGATCGCCGTTGGGGAATCGGAGCGGCATTTTCCCCGCGGATGGATATTCCTCGGACCTGACTTTCAAGACGCTCGACTCGATTGCGGAGACTAATTAACTCCGATCTTACCGCCGTATCCGATTGTGCTTTGCTGGCATTAACAAAACTCAGTATTAGCAAAAGGGAGATAATCAGCGTTAAAAAGCCATAAAAAGATATTTTAGCTAATTTCATCGATTTTAACCCCTATCTATCTTACCCAACTTAATGTTAAGAAACGTGGCTAAATCTAAAGCTTAATTGCAATTCCGCCCCCGGGTGATTAGTGGCTCAAAAGAGGATGATAAGGTAAAAAACACGATTTTGTCGAAATTTGGCCTTATCTCTATGTATAAAAACTCGGATAAAGATTTTCTCGGAGCGGCAATCACAGCCGGTTTAGGTGCGGGAATCGTCACTTCTTTTGCTGTCAATCAAGGACAAGACATCGGTACAGCTTTAGGAATTACCGCTTTAGCGGCTCTTTGCGGTGTCATCTGCCGTCATTTTGACCTAATGTGATGCAATCTTCCTCACACCTCCAATTCTGCCGAAAAATCCCGTTTTTTCTCGTATTGATAGGGACCGAGCAGAGCGCCCCAAATTCCCTTACCGGTGCCGGGATCTAGGCCTTTATCGTAGGTTTTTAGGCTATCACTCGTCACCTCGAAACCTAAAGCCACCTGATAGGTTGTCCCCTCATAGGTAAATTTACAGCGCTGTTCCGGTTGCGGTTGGGCGATAAACTGGTATTGATTATCAGCGAGAGTATGGACTTTGACCGCTAAAGTGCAAGTAGGCAGGAAAGTTAGGTCTTCTAAGCTAATTTTTCGCAAAATATCGGGATTTTTGCCCGCACCTTGCACGGATTTCAGGTCATTAAACATATAATGCCTAACCTCTAACCCTCCCGATTCCGAGTGCGTTAATCGCCACAGTCGCGGTCGGTAGGGTTGGTCTAAATTGATTATACTGGCCTGTTCGGCAAAAAGAGCGATGCTGTCTTCCCGAAATAAAGGCAGCGGACGCAACCATAAACGCAGGTGAACATACCACACCGGTTCTGCTTGCGCTTGCCGTTGATTTTCAAATTCACCCGCGAGATACCGACCGAAAGTGATTAATTCAGGGGTCATAGCTCAAAAAATTCTCCGTATTGCCTCAAAATTAATCCTAACACCCATAGAACTCACTTTTTTGACAAAAATGACCTTCAGGTTACTGGGGCCCGCTTAAACCCAGCTATTCCCCCTTTAGTGTACCAATATTCCCAGCGACCGCCAGCAGCACTAGACCAATCCTTGAGGTCAAATTCACCGCTGCCGGAGGGAGTTCCTGCGATGCGGTAGACTTTCACCGCTTGACCGTTATTATTCCAGATTAAAGGCCGATCCGGCTCCATCTGTTCGGGTAGAGTCCCGTTAGTTTGCAGAAAATAGGCATCTTGTCCCTTATCGGTGCCGTTGCCGTAGACTTTGGCGATACCATGCTCATCGATCGCCAGAAAAGCTCCTTCTTCTAAACCGATAGCGTAGGCAGGTAGTTGATTGTGATTATCGTGTACATTGCGGGCTAAAAAACCAAAAAGGCGACCATATCTTGTTTCGGGATGATCTTGATTGAGTCGATCCAAATGGGTATCTGTCACCACTTTTTTGAGAAAAGGAACCCGAATAAAATCACTCCGATAGAAGTCTTTAGTGTTGAAGTGAAAGGGATTATTTAATATTTCCGAACTCAGTACCCCTTCGTGAGTGGGCGCATAGTAAAAATCACCCAGAATAGCCATTCCTGCGCTGGTTCCCGCCACGGGGACTTTTTTGTCATTGATCAGATAATTGATCGCTGTTTCCACCTTTGTGCTTTCCCACAAATCCTCGTACTGATTTTGATCACCACCGGCAAAAAAAAGAATATCGGCATTACGAATATATTCGATAACATCAGGATGATTTGCCCCTTCACGACTATCAATTGATAGTTCCGCCGCCGAGCCGATCAGGGAGGGATAATTGTCGCAAATCCAATCGGCTTGACTGCCAAGATCGCCAAAGCGCAACACTAAGTAATTACCGCCTTTAGCTCGATTTAATAACCATGTGGTCGCTTGATCTTCTCCTAATTTACCTCCTTCCGCTCCCCCGATTAATAAAATACCCGATCGATGTTTTACAGACTGAAAATTGGCTTTTCCACAACGACAAGAATAATGGAAATCTCGATTATGATTGTCGAACATAGTCTTATACCCTCGCCCCTGAGCTTACTGCTTCTATCCTAGCTTCAACTAGGACAAAATCAGAGTTTTCTACCATAAAAGTTAACAACAAAGCCGATCTATAGCTGAAATCGGTAGCGGCAAAACTCCCTAGTTTACATTCTGTTAAAAATCGTCCTATAATAATTCAAGGCTAGAAACTGGCAATTATTACTGTTGAAGTTGGAAATCGGCGGGCGATATGTTAAATAGACGTTCTTTTTTGCAAGGATTAGGTACAATCGCCTTAGCGGGGGGTTTAAGTGGCTGCGCTTCCAGAAGCGGCGATCCGAGTATTTTTCTACTCTCCGGTTCGATTCCGCCGCGATTACTAACAGATTTTCAGAAAACTATTGCCGAAAAAAAAGTCAATTTTCAGTCGGAAAGGCAGCTGAAAGAGCTGTTAAAATTGTTGGAAAAATGGTTAAAAAATCAGGATCAACCAGCCTCACAATTTCCGATTCCTATCCCTTTTAGGGAACAAAACCCAGCGATGGGTAATTTAGTCACCCTAGGGGATGCTTGGCTAGGAAAAGCGATTAGCAACGGCTTAATTCAACCCCTAGATACTTCTCAACTCTCTAATTGGTCAAAACTGCCCCCCCGTTGGCAAGAAAACATGACTCGCAATGGCCAAGGACAACTGCAAACAGAGGGAAAAGTCTGGGGTGCGCCCTACCGTTGGGGAATGACAGTAATTGCCTATAATGAGGAAAAATTCGCTCAATTTGACTGGCGACCACAGGATTGGTCTGATTTATGGCGACCGGAATTAACCGGTAAAATTGCCCTAATTGATAATCGTCGCGAAGTCATCGGTTTAACCCTAAAAAAATTGGGTTATTCTTATAATTCTAGTGATTTAAAGCAAGTTATGGGACTAAAAGACCAGCTATTCGCTTTACAAAAACAGGTAAAATTTTATAGTTCTCAACATTATTTACAACCCCTGATACTCGGTGATGTCTGGGTGTCTGTGGGTTGGTCTAATGATATTTTACCAGTGAGCAATCGCTATAATAAAATTAAAGTTGTTGTCCCCAAATCTGGTACTTCTCTCTGGTCGGATGTGTGGGTAAAACCAGTTTTAACTACTCCTAATTCTCTTGTCCAGCAATGGATTGATTTTTGTTGGCAACCAGAATCCGCCACTAAAATTTCTTTATTTACCTCTGGATTATCACCCCTAATTCTCACTGAAAATCCCGACCAAATTTCCCCAGATATTAGAAATAATCCTTTACTTGTCAATCCAGAAGCAGTCAAAAAAAGCGATTTTCTCAACCCTTTATCGCCAGCAACCGAGCAAGAATACGAGCAATTATGGCAAGCAATGCGACAGTTAGTATAGTCAGGAGATACTAGACAAAATTCTGCGGCTTGTCTCTTTGTGTCCTCTGTGCCTCTGTAGTTTAAAAAATGCTTATTGCCTGATCTCGAAATCAGACCAAAAAGGAATAGTTTTAAAGCAACAGGAGATACTAGGCAAAATTCTGTGAGTCGGAAACTTAACACTGATAACTCATAAATTATACTTTCCTGAAAACCATTTGTATATAAGGCATAAAATGCTCGCATTAAATACAAGACTAAGAAATTCAGAATATCTGTTTGCTTGTAAATTTGATGATGATCCTCCGAGCATTGCTTGTATATGGTTATTAACTTCTGGAGCAATTAAAGTTATATAAGCGGCGACAACAAGGATAAATCCTAACAGATAGCGATTAGACTGATTCATCAATATTGAGGTAAAAACTACATTTACCTAACTGATAACTGATAACTGATAACTGATAACTGATTAAGCGGCTTGACTTTGGGTTTCTTGCGCGAGAAAAGTAAGGATAGAAGCTTTCTCAATTAGCCCCAAAACCGTGCCGTTTTCTTCCACCACTGTCACTTGAGATAAATTTTCTCCTTCCAAAATTTTCACCACATCTAGGAGGGAAGTATTAGACAAAACCAGTTTGAGACTTTCGCTAGTTTGTAATAACCGGCCGATATTTACCTGGGTCCATTGGGAAGTGGGAATCGTTTTCAGATCCTCTACATTAATCACTCCTAATAGTTTACCTTCGCTATCGGTAACTAGGAATTTAGACCATTGTTGTTTACCGATAACATAATTATTAGCAAACTCGCGCAGGGTTAAATTAATCGGAACTACAGGACTATTAGGAGAGATAACATCTTTAGCGGTGTAGCGACTTAGGAAATCTTGAACCTTAGCTGATTGAGCGGAAAAGCCAGCGTTTTGTAGGAGGAAAATGCCAATTAATAGCGTCCAAAAACTGCCAAATTGACTGATTCCGAGAATTGATAGCGCACCGATGACAATCGCTAACCAACCAAAAAATTGACCGAAACGACTAGCGAATAAAACCCCTTTATTGGGATTACCCGTTACTTGCCAAACGATGGCTTTAAGGATATTACCACCATCTAAAGGTAAACCAGGGATCAGGTTAAATAACCCCAGGGCGAGGTTGATATAGGCAAGCAGAGAAAGAATCGCCGCCATGGGCGCATTTAAGCTAATATTGGAACCAATAATTAGGAAGATACCAAAGAGCAGTAAACTAACTAAAGGGCCAGCAATTGCTACTAGAAAAGCTTCTAGGGGAGTTTTCGATTCTCTGCCGAGAGTTGCCAAACCACCGAATAAAAAGAGGGTAATTGATTTGACTTCAATACCTTGGGCGATGGCAACAAAACTATGACCTAATTCGTGGGCAACCACGGAGGCAAATAGGAGAATAGCGGCAAAAAATCCTAAGAGCCAGGGCATGATTCCCGTTAACTGGGGAAACTGACTTAAATCTCCCCCATAGGTTAAGGTAATTAACCCCAGAACGAAGAACCAAGAAGGATTAATATAAAAGGGAATTCCAAAGAGATTCCCGACTCTAATGTTGCCATTCATTTTGTATCTTCTCCAATTATTGGGGACTAACGCCAAGAAGATTAGGTTATCAATTACGCCATTCACTTCTGTTAACAATTGTAACAAAAATGAAAATCTCCCCGGCATTCCTTCAGGGAGTAAAAACCGTCATCCCTGTGGTTCGGTTATTTTCGTAGGAGAATTAAATCAATGATTAATTATTTACGCGGACAAGCGATCGAGGTGATCAAAACCCCTAATAACCGACTAATCTTGATTTTAGACGTAAACCAGATCGGTTACGAAATCCAAATTCCCTCGCGATTAGCCCTAGACATCGGCAACGATAACAATGATAGTTGTCGGATTTTTACTCACCTACTCCTTCGCGAGGAGCAGCCTTTATTATACGGTTTCGGCACCGCCCCAGAGCGAGATCTGTTTCGTCAACTGCTTTCCGTCAATGGAGTTGGGGCGCAATTAGCCCTAGCTTTAATCGATACCTTGGGGATTGAGGAACTTGTGGTGGCGATAGTGACAGGAAATACCAAAATTTTGAGCAAAACCCCCGGAGTCGGCTTAAAAACAGCAGAAAGAATCGCTTTGGAGTTAAAAACTAAATTGGCAGCATGGCGACAACTAAGAGAAGCGACGACGACAACCACGGCAATACTACCGGCAGCGGAAATCCTCGAAGATGTGCAGATGACCCTTTTAGCTTTAGGATACAGCCGAGAGGAAATCGATCGAGCTATCGCAGTCCTCAGTCAAGATGCTTTATTTAGTAAAAATACTCAGCCAGAAGACTGGATTAAAGGGGCAATTAATTGGCTAGGGTGAATCAGTCGTCAGGAGTCACGAGACAGGAGACAGCCTTTTCAGTTATCAGTTATCAGTGATCAGTTATCAGATGCGAGTTTTCAGTTCACTAGACATCTCCAAAAATTATAACCCAATCACAGCTTGTTTTTGGTTTATGTACTAACTAAGTAGTTCGATGCCCAAAATGTATATCTATCGTTGCTAATTCAATTTCATTGAAAAAATATGAGGCAATTAAAATCATTTTTATTTGGGTAGATTCCTTAACTAGAGAGACTTTTAGCCTTGAGATAATGTTAGATCGAGGTTCACTGATTACTGATTACTGTTTACTGTTCACTGACAAATCGCTCCCCACTTCCCCACTCCCTTCTTCGGGCAAATGTTAAAAAGTATTACGAAAATAGTGAGAAGGTGAACCAGATGCCGCAAAATAGCTGCGTTAGGTCGCTCTAGCTAGGGAAGTCTTGAGACGCTGAGGCGGAAACGAGATAACTTAAGCGTAGTGACCACAACTGCTATAAAATGTCAGATTAAGTTTATTAATCTCACTTAGTTGGGAGGAATCCATCAATGAGTATCGTCACGAAATCGATCGTGAATGCTGATGCTGAAGCTCGTTACCTCAGCCCCGGCGAACTAGACAGAATTAAAGCCTTCGTTGGCAGTGGTGCCGCTCGTTTACGCATCGCTGAAACCCTGACCGGCGCTCGCGAAACCATCGTCAAACAAGCTGGCGATCGCTTATTCCAAAAACGTCCTGACATCGTTTCCCCCGGTGGCAACGCTTACGGCGAAGAAATGACCGCTACCTGTCTGCGTGACATGGACTACTACCTACGTTTAATCACCTACGGAGTAGTCGCTGGTGATGTCACCCCGATTGAAGAAATCGGTTTGGTCGGTGTGCGTGAAATGTACAAATCTTTAGGAACCGACATCGGTGCCGTAGCTCAAAGCGTTCGCGAAATGAAAGAAGTTGCTACCGGTCTTATGTCTTCTGACGATGCTTCTGAAGCTTCTTCCTACTTCGATTACGTGATCGGCTCTATGTCGTAGAATAATTCCTTTGTGAATCGTTCTAGACACACCCCTCGTAAACCTCTTAAGATTAAGCAAAACCCAAGGAAGAACCACCATGCAAGACGCAATTACTTCTGTTATCAACTCTGCTGACGTTCAAGGCAAATACCTTGACGCTTCTGCTCTCGGCAAACTGAAAGGCTACTTCGCCACCGGTGAACTGCGCGTGCGCGCCGCTAGTGTCATTAGCGCCAACGCTGCCGGTATCGTTAAAGAAGCTGTGGCTAAGTCCCTGTTATACTCTGACGTAACCCGTCCCGGTGGTAATATGTACACCACCCGTCGTTACGCCGCTTGTATCCGTGACCTCGACTACTATCTCCGTTATGCTACCTACGCTATGTTAGCTGGAGATCCTTCTATTCTCGACGAGCGCGTTCTCAACGGCCTGAAAGAAACCTACAACTCTTTAGGTGTACCCATCTCCTCCACCGTTCAAGCTATCCAAGCGATGAAAGAAGTCACCGCTAGTTTAGTTGGTGCTGATGCGGGTAAAGAAATGGGGATTTACTTCGACTACATTAGCTCTGGCTTAAGCTAGAAGTAACGAACTCGGACAAAATAGGGTTCGGGAAGCCGAGGATGAGTGCTAGGTCTTTAAAGGCTGAATCTGTCCAAGATAGGTTTTGACGAGCTAGTATTGATCCTTGACTCCCGACCTTTGTTATTTTAGGAAAAAGCCTTCGTTAGTTTAAGCGACAAGTTTTTCAGCGATTAGGAGAAATCAATCCATGCGGATGTTCAAAATCACCGCTTGTGTTCCTAGCCAAAGCCGCATTCGGACACAACGGGAATTACAAAATACCTATTTCACCAAACTCGTTCCCTACGATAATTGGTTTCGTGAGCAACAACGCATCATGAAAATGGGCGGCAAAATTGTCAAAGTGCAGTTAGCTACTGGCAAACCAGGGACTAATACAGGTTTACTGTAATTGGCTGCCACTGGAACTTAAAAAAAGAGGTCTGGAAAGACCTCTTTTTGCTTTAGGGATTTTTTTCAAACTGCAAAGCGGCAGAGTTGAGACAATAGCGTTTTCCCGTCGGGGGTGGACCATCATTAAAAACGTGACCGAGATGAGCATCACAGGTGGCACAAACAATCTCTGTCCGCACCATGAAAAAGCTAACATCTCGTTCGTACTTAATATTAGCATCGTTAGCAGCAGTCCAGAAACTCGGCCAACCAGTACCCGAATCATACTTGCTGTCAGAAGTAAATAACTCCGTACCACAGCAGACACATTTGTAAATACCTTTTTCTTTATTATCGTGATATTTACCCGTAAACGCCCGTTCTGTTCCCTTTTTGCGGGTAACTTGGAACTGTTCGGGAGTTAGCTGGTCCCGCCATTCTGCCTCGGTTTTACGAACTTTTTCTACCATAGTCATCACAACCGCCATTATGATTAAATTTCTCTTTTTAGTCTAACCTGAGTTCGAGATCTGGGTTTTTTTCATAAATATGAAGTATGACCTGATTTGGCATCGGCTTCTGATGACGGACTCCCAAAAAGGAAAAGTTGGTCAGGGAACCCTATAAACTTAGCATAAGCTGAACTTATATCTTCAACAAGTAATACTGAATGTCAAACCCCTTTACAAACCGATACAAAGTCTTTAAGATAAAGACATTATAAATCGTACCTCGATAACTTAATAGGAATCATAAACCAATGACCACCACCTTACAACAGCGCGAGAGCGCTTCCCTGTGGGAGCAGTTCTGCCAGTGGATTACCAGCACCAACAACCGTCTTTATGTCGGCTGGTTCGGTGTGATCATGATCCCCACCCTGCTCACCGCCACCACCTGCTTCATCATCGCCTTTATCGCCGCTCCTCCTGTAGATATCGACGGTATCCGCGAGCCTGTAGCTGGTTCTCTACTCTACGGAAACAACATCATCTCTGGTGCGGTCGTTCCTTCCTCCAACGCGATTGGACTCCACTTCTACCCCATCTGGGAAGCTGCTTCCTTAGATGAGTGGTTATACAACGGTGGTCCCTACCAGTTAGTCATTTTCCACTTCTTACTAGGTGTCTTCTGCTACCTCGGTCGTCAGTGGGAACTGTCTTTCCGTTTAGGAATGCGTCCTTGGATCTGTGTTGCCTACTCGGCACCTGTATCCGCCGCTACTGCTGTATTCTTAATCTACCCCATCGGACAAGGTTCTTTCTCTGATGGTATGCCTTTAGGAATCTCTGGAACCTTCAACTTTATGTTCGTGTTCCAAGCAGAACATAACATTCTGATGCACCCCTTCCATATGTTAGGTGTGGCTGGTGTGTTCGGCGGTTCCTTGTTCTCCGCGATGCACGGTTCTCTAGTAACTTCTTCCTTAGTGCGTGAAACCACTGAAATCGAATCTCAGAACTACGGTTACAAATTCGGTCAAGAGGAAGAAACCTACAATATCGTTGCCGCTCACGGTTACTTCGGACGTTTAATCTTCCAATACGCTTCTTTCAACAATAGCCGCTCTCTGCACTTCTTCTTAGGTGCATGGCCGGTAATCGGTATCTGGTTTACGGCGATGGGTGTTAGCACCATGGCGTTCAACCTCAACGGTTTCAACTTCAACCAGTCGATTCTCGATTCTCAAGGTCGTGTAATCGGTACTTGGGCCGATGTGCTGAACCGCGCTGGTATCGGTATGGAAGTAATGCACGAGCGCAACGCTCACAACTTCCCCTTAGACTTAGCTAGTGGTGAACAGGCTCCCGTAGCTCTGACCGCTCCCGCTATCAATGGTTAATTCCTAGTCTGAACGAAAAGGCACTCCTGCGAGGGGGTGCTTTTTTGTTGTTAGAATTATGATATAGCTCAATGTTAAATGGAGTTAATCTTATGATATCCCCTCAAATTATTGAACTGGAACAAAAATTACGAGACTGTTCTCTTGAAGATAAAAAATGGTTATTGGAGCAGTTACATCAACAATTAGGATTGAATAATCAAAAAACAACTAAACAACGATTAATGGATAGTTGGAATGAAGCTTATAGTGATGGATTGGACGAATCAGAAACTTTGATGTTAGAGGGAATACGCCATCATCAATGCCAATTATCTGAGTAAATATGACGATTTTTCAAGGTGATATTTATTGGATTGATTTAGGAGAACCACAAGGTTCTGAACCTGCTTATCTTCGTCCTTGTGTTGTGGTGCAAAATGATGCTCTAAATCAGTCACAAATTGGGACGGTTATTGTGTGTCCATTAACAACCAATTTGAGACGAGCAAAAGCTATTGGTAATGTTTTATTGAATGAGGGTGAAGGGAATTTACCTGAATCCAGTGTTGTTAATGTTTCACAGATTTTCACGGTTGATAAACGTCTTTTAACGGATTCTATCGGAAGACTTTCTCAGGAAAAAATCAAATTAATTATTCAGGGAATTAAGTTGGTTATTGAACCTCAAGAACTCGAATAATAGGGGTTATAAAAGGATTTAAAGAATCCATTTTCCCTTAGACTTGGCTAGTGGTGAACAGGCTCCTGTAGCTCTGACCGCTCCTGCTATCAATGGTTAAGTTCTAATCAAATAATTACGACAAAAAAGGTCGGGGTGAGCTAATGTTCGCCCCGACCTTTTTTAATTGAAATTCTCGACAAATCACCTGAACATCCACCCAACTTACAAGATCGGCGATCGCAATAATTGATCAAAATGATCGCCTCTATATGTAGATTCAACAAGAACGCAGGATTAGGCAATGCTTATTTAGTCCAAGTTGTGCCATTTGACCATTGAATACAACTCGGGCTGACTAAGATGGCATTGAAAGTCGCGTCATCGGGAAATCTGACACTAGCGTTAGCGGGAGCCGTGACTCTTCCTGCCGCTGTGGGTCGCCGATAAGCCGACATATCAACCTTCAGGCGATTGCCTGACTGTGTGACAACAAGACCTGGGCTGCCCTCATACTGCCAAGTGCCGGCAAAACTGAGGGCTTGCCAAACGGTGCTATTGTTCCAATTAATCTGACCCCGACCATTCAAAGTACCAACAAAGGTACCATCATCAGGAAAGGTGACTTGAATTTGAGTTGGACTAAGTATGCGGCCCGTTGCCGTGGGTCGCCCATAAGCCGACATATCAACCGTCAGGAGATCGCCCGACTGCGTGATGATTGGGCCGGGGTTACCCCTGAAATACCATTGCCCATTTACGGGCGAACATATTGTACTAGCTGAAACTTGTGCAATTTGAGCGATGGGCAAAGTTGCCACCAACAGGGACATACCACCTAATAGGATAGTCTTGACAGAACGTAGATTCATAATTTTTTCCTGAAATTGGGAAGTCGTGTTTACTTGCTACTTTCAGAATATTCGGGGTCTAAGGGTGATGTCAGTCCCAAAATGAGTGGAAATTGACGATTTCAATGGTTTCTACTTTCAGGAATAAAGTGGAACAACATGGAAATTTAGGATCATTTGTCTCTGATGAGCTATATTTATACACTCCCTTTCAGCGACGGCAGTGTCAATTACGCTCTCTAGTTTACCGAAAATTTGGGTTTAAAGCCTCCCCCTTCTAGGGGGACTTGGTGATACAATATTAGATTCTTCAGGTTGCAATGCCGTCGCACATCGTGAAAATTCTGCTGAAACAGTGCAGCACTTTTGATGGAAAAATAGATAGACAAGAGCCACCGAAAACTCTTTAAACAAGGCAGTAAGTCTTCAAAAAGACTGAATGAATCGAAGAAAAACTTTTGTCGTAAAACAGATAGGGTAGGGCAGATCCGAATTTTCCTTGAAATAGGAAAACGCTTGGAGAGTGAACCACAAAAAGGGAAACTATAGCAAACCTAAATGAGTTGTGAAAAGGCATCAAATCTTTTCAAGTTAGGAAATTTGAAAAGATTGTATTTGGCAAAAAATTCAAATAAAAAATTAATAATTTTAAAGTTTTTGCCGAAACGATAAAACCTCCTGAGCAAATTTTTTAATTGAAACCAAATTGCTTCAACTGGATTTTCTTCTGGCGCATAAGGGGCAAAAAGTTCACAAGTAATTTTCCATTCTGATTTTGCTAATCCTTCATTTTGCTCTCCCAAAAAATTCTTCATATTTTCTCCTGTATGATGTCTAACTCCATCCCAGGGTAAGAGCATCTCAATTAGGCTTGACAAAAGGCTTTCAGCACAGCCATCATATAGTTATTATCCATGGCCGCCCGTTTACTTTTTTGTGCCAGACTACGTCGGTAAGTGGATTCCTGGTTAAGAGCGTTAAGTGCTACTCGTCTCAAGAAGGCTCCCATTACGAGGGCTGTGACCAGAGCGAA